>ENA-ORCO01000055-ORCO01000055.1-marine-metagenome-genome-assembly--contig:-NODE-55-length-104549-cov-29.926277_pt1 | contig 104549 bp, 115 predicted proteins | sample MGYA00248633_ERZ508508 | MGnify/ENA primary metagenome ERZ508508 (study PRJEB26179, sample SAMN06268845) | marine metagenome | isolation source: A23 P1 aerobic enrichment on pine of planktonic cells...
GGACTGGCGATTTGGACGGCAAAGGCACCGAAGACGGCCAGCGGAATCTCGACGACGCCGGCCCGCAGTCCGGCGACCGCCGCGTACCACCGACTATCGAGGCCGGCGTTCAGCGCCGCGATGGAGACGGCCAACCCCTCGGGGATGTTCTGGAGGCCAATAGCGACCATCAGCGCGAGGGCACCGCCCAAATCGCCGGAGCCGAATCCGACGCCGACGGCCAACCCTTCGGGCATGTTGTGCAGCGTAATCGCGAGGACGAAGAGCACGACGGAGGCGATGCGTGCGTTGACATCGGGGAGACCGTCGGTGTCTGAATCGGCGGCGTCGGCCCGTCGCTCCCCGGTGACGAGGTAGTGGGCGTGCGGAACGAGTGCGTCGGCACGGTCGAGAAACAGCGTTCCGGCGATGAGTCCGACGAGAACCGGAACGATACCGACCAACTCGACCCCGCCGAGGGTGACGGGGTTGTACGCCGCCTCCGACGCGAAGTCGATGCCGGGAATGATGAGACTCGTGAAACTCGCCGCCAACATGACGCCGGCGGCGAAGCCGAGCGCCGTATCCAGCGACCGCTCGGAGGGGTTCCGCCAGACGAGGACGAGCGCCGCACCAAGCAGATTCAACCCGGCGATTATGAGTCCCCCGACGAACGCCTGCATCACGGGGTTCTCACCGACAATCGCGACGAACAGCGACTCGGCCGAGGTCATACAATCCACCGTGGCCGTGATGGATTAAAAAACCGGCATACACCGGTTTTTGATTGAATAGCGCAGTTCGGATGGCGTAGTAGCGAACGTTGCCCCAACCAACAGCAGTTATTGAAGACAAAATTTTATCAATATGGCAGTCCGTGGGCTAGGGTACCCCACGGAGTATCACCCATGCCCGAAATGGAAACGGTCGACCTTCAGACCGACCTCAGCCTCTTCAAGTACGACAACCTCGAACAGCTTCCGCCACAGTACCGGGAGTTGGACGAGGGCGAACGCACGGACCGAATCGCCGCCGCCCGGGAGGAACTGGGCGAGGACGTAATCATCCTCGGCCACAACTACCAGCGGCGGGAAATCGTCGAGCACGCCGACTTCATCGGCGACTCCTACGAGTTGAGCAAGCGTGCCGCCGACGCCGACGCCGACTACGTCGTCTTCTGCGGCGTGACGTTCATGGCCGAATCGGCCGACATCATCACCGACGACGACCAGACGGTCATCCTGCCATCGATGGAGGCGTCCTGTCCGATGGCCGGGATGGCCGAGGCGCTGCAAGTCGACGCCGCGTGGGCCGAACTCACCGAGGCGGCCCCGGACGCCGACATCATCCCAATCACGTACATGAACAGCTACGCCGACCTGAAGGCGTTCTGTGCCGAACAGGGCGGATTGGTCTGTACCTCCTCGAACGCCCACGATGCCTTCGAGTACGCCTTCGAGCGCGGCGACAAGGTGCTGTTCCTGCCCGACAAACACCTCGGGGAGAACACCGCCCACCGCCTCGGGATGGAAGATTCAACGGCGGAGTGGGACCCGTGGGACCCCGAATCGAAAGACGCCGACGAGGTGGCCGACGCCGACATCGTGCTGTGGGACGGCTACTGTCAGGTCCACGAGCGGTTCACCGAGGCCCACATCGAGGCAGTCCGAGAACAGCACGACGACGCCAACGTCATCGTCCACCCCGAATGTCGCCGAGAGGTCGTCGAGGCCGCCGACGTGGCCGGGTCGACCTCGACCATCTGTGAGACGGTCGCCGAGGCCGACCCCGGCGAGACGTGGGCCATCGGCACCGAAATCCACCTCACGAACCACCTCCAGCGGTGGCATCCCGAGGTGAACGTGGTGCCGCTGTGTGGCGACGCCTGCATGGACTGCAACGCCATGCGGCAGGTCGACCCCAACTACCTGACGTGGGTACTGGAGGGACTGGCCGAGGGCGAGGAGCGAAACGTCATCGAAGTCGCACCGCGCGAGAAGGAACTCGCCGGACTGGCGTTAGAACGGATGTTGGAGATATGAACGAACGCACCACTGACCTTCTGGTCGTCGGCAGCGGCGTCGCCGGCTGTGCGGCCGCCTTGGCGGGGGCCCGAGCAGGCGCCGACGTGACGCTCGCGACGAAAGCCACCCGACCCGAGGAGTCGACGTCCTACTGGGCACAGGGCGGCGTCGCCGTCACGCGCGGCGACCCCGAGGCGTTCAAAGCCGACATCCTGAAAGCGGCCGATGGGGTCGCCGACCCCGAGGCCGTCGACGTGTTGGTCGACTCCGCCGACGAGGCCGTCGAAGACGTGTTTCTCGATACCCTCGGCGTCGAGTTCGACGGCGAGAAGTCCCCCGACTACGGTCGGGAGGCCGCCCACAGCGAGGCCCGAATCCTCCACGTCGACGCCTCGACGGGCAAGCACCTACTGGCGCCATTTTTGAACCATCTCGCCGACCACGACGCCGTCGAGATACTGGAGGACACCGCTGCCCTCGAATTGCTGACTCACGAGGGGCGCGTCCACGGTGCAATGTTAGAGCAGGATGGCGAGTGGGCGCCGTGTTTCGCCGGCGCGACAGTACTTGCGACCGGCGGCATCGGAGCGTGTTACGGTCGCTCGACGAACCCCGAAACGGCGACCGGCGACGGCATCGCGATGGCGGCGCTGGCCGGTGCGGACCTCGAAGATATGGAGTACGTCCAGTTTCACCCGACCGCATTTGCGGGCGAGACGAATAGGGACGGACAGGGCACCTTCCTGCTCAGCGAGGCCGTCCGCGGCGAGGGCGCCCTCCTCCGGAACGGAGACGGCGAGCGGTTCATGCCGGAGTACCACGCCGACGCCGAACTCGCCCCCCGAGACGTGGTCGCTCGCGCCGTCGAAACGGAACGTGACCGCACGGGCGAGGTGTATCTGGACGTGACTCCACTCGATTTCGAAGCCGAGTTCCCGGACCTCCACGCCGAATGCGAGAAACGTGGCGTCGACCCCGAAGACGGTATCTCAGTCGCCCCCGCCGAGCACTTCCTCTGTGGCGGCATCGCCGTCGACACCGAGGGCCGGGCCTCCTTGGACCGCCTGTTCGCCGTCGGCGAATGTGCCCGGACGGGCGTCCACGGCGCGAACCGACTGGCCTCGACCAGCCTGCTGGAAGCCCTCGTCTGGGGGCTTCGAGCGGGCGAGGCCGCCACCGGCTTCGACGCCAAGGAAATCGAGGCGTCCGAACTGCTGGACCGCGACCCCACACTTCCCGAGGGGTTCGCCGAGGAGAAGGCCGTCCGTCTCCGGCGCGTGATGGACGAGTACGTCGGCATCGAGCGCACTCCCGATGATTTGCGACGGGCACAGTCCGTCCTCCGACGGCTGAAGGGCGAGGTCGATGCCTACACCCGTACCCGGACGAGTCGTCCGCTGTACGAACTCCGTGGCGCCTGCGTCACCGCCCTGCTTGTCGCACGGGCGGCGGCCGAACAGGAGGAATCGCGCGGCTGTCACCACCTCGTCGAGGAACCGACCGCCGATGCCGATTGAGCGCTCACAGGTCGAACGCTGGCTCCGGGAGGACCTCGGCCATCACGACGTGACCAACGACGTGCCCGGCGAGACGGCCGGACGGCTCGTCGCCAAAGAGGGCGGCGTCGTCGCCGGCCTCGACGCCGCCGAAGCCGTCTTCGAGTATCTCGGCGTGGCTATCGAGAATCGGGAGACCGACGGCACGGCCATCGAAGCCGGCGATGCGGTTCTTCGAGTCTCGGGGGCCGCCACGGACGTCCTCCGGGGCGAGCGCGTCGCGGTCAACATCGCCGGCCACGCCTCCGGTATCGCCACCCGAACCCGGTGGGCGGTCGATATCGCCCGTCAGGTCAGCGACGACGTTCGCATCGCGGGCACCCGAAAGACCACGCCCGGCCTTCGGGGAGTCGAGAAACGCGCCATCGCCGCGGGCGGCGGCGACACCCATCGGCTGGACCTCTCGCATATGGTGATGGTGAAGGACAACCATGTCGCCGAGTTGGGGATGGAGCGCGCAGTCGAGCGGTTCCGCGAGCGCGTCTCCTTTGCGACGAAAATCGAGGTCGAAGTCGAAGAGCCCTCGACGGCCGTCGACGCCGTCGAGGCGGGCGCAGACATCGTCCTGCTGGACAACATGGCCCCGGATGCGGTCGAACGAGCAGTCCAGTCGGTCGACGGCCGGGCGCTGACCGAAGCCAGCGGCGGCATCACCATCGACGACGTAGCCGACTACGCGGCGACGGGCGTCGACGTGATTTCGATGGGGTCGTTGACCCACTCCGCGTCGGCGCTGGATTTCTCGTTTCGGACCGGCTGATTACAACTCCGATTGGTCGGCGTGCGACCTGACCCATAGCTCTCCGATGCGGGAGAGCCGTGTCCGGTAGGACTTGCCGTGTTCCTCCTGTTCGATGTATCCCTTCCCGCCGGGACCGAGGCGGTCGACGTTGTAGATGACCTTCGACCGGAAGGAGTCGGTGTACTCCTCGCCCAACTCGCGGGCGAGCGTCTGGGCGAGTTCCGAAACCGACTCGAAGACGCCGTGTTCACCCAGCGTGAAGAGGATGAGTTCCTCGAACGGTTTGACGTTCGAGAACGAGGCGACCGGCAATTCGATGATATGGCTGTCGCCGAACTGCTTTGCGCCGATGGTGGTGCCCCGCTCGTCGAACTCCTCCAGTAAGTCGTCGGCGAGGTCGAGGTGCTCCTCGATGCGCTCGTCGTCGATTTCGTCGTCGAGGAGGTCCTCCAGCAGGTCACGCTGGGCGCGAAGTTCCTCGGCGAGTTCGGTTTCGAGGTACTTCTCGGGAACCGTGTAGTAGGTGTGGATGCGGTCGCGGTCGCCCTCGCGTTCGACCATAATGGAGTGAGCGGCGGTGGCGAAGGCAAACGAGACCGTCCGGGGCATCGCCGAGACGTTCACCCACACCTCGCCGCCGGCGTCGAGTTCCGTGTTGATGAGGTCGTAGGCCTGCTCGAATGCGGCGTCGTAGTCGTAGACGTCCTCGACGACGAACCGCTCGGTTTCGGCGCCAAGCAGGTTCGTGAAGTCCTTTTCGAGCTTCTTCGCGAGGTTCCGGGAGTACTCGACGTTGGCCTCGCTGCCGACGGCCCCCTCCAGCAACACGACGCGGTCAACGTCGAGTTGGTCCCGCACCAGCGGGGCGATGAGCCGGTCGTAATCGAAGCCGACCGGGACGATGTGGGTTTGCATGGAGGGGCGTTCGACCGACTGCCTGTTAAGTGGTTCACTCCCGAAACCCGGAGGACCGGATTCGATACCGGAGTGGGAGCCCACCGAGGCGTTTATGCTGCTCGTCGGTGTAGTTTTGCTGGGTGATACCGATGGGCAAAGACATCCTGATGATAGTCGGTGACTTCGGCGAGGACTACGAGATAATGGTGCCGTTCCAGGCGCTGCAGATGGTGGGCCACGAGGTCCACGCCGTCTGTCCCGACAAGGAAGCGGGCGAGGCAATCAAGACCGCCATCCACGACTTCCGTGGCGACCAGACGTACATGGAGTCGCGAGGCCACAACTTCGAGTTGAACGCCACGATGGCCGAGATAGACCCCAGTGACTACGACGCACTCTGTGTCCCCGGCGGACGGGCGCCGGAGTACCTCCGGACCCACGAGGAAGTCATCGAGGCGGTCCAGCACTTCTTCGAGGCGGACAAGCCGGTCGCGACGCTGTGTCACGGCCCACAGATTCTGGCGGCCGCCGGCGTACTGGACGGCTACGAGATGACCTCCTATCCGGCGGTTCGCGCCGAGTGTGAGGCCGCCGGCTGTTCGTGGGTCGACGGCGTCGTCACCGACCGCAACCTCGTCACCGGACAGGCGTGGCCCGACCACCCCGAGTGGCTGGCCGGGTTCATGGAGTTGTTGGGCGACGAAGTGAGCCACGGCGAGGCGGTCGCGGCCGCCGACGACTAATCGACGCTTTCCGTTTTTAATCGGTGCTCAACCCCTCGAAGTACAGGTCTGTATCCTCGTCGGGCGACCGAGCCGTGACGGCGGAGACGACCACCGTAACGAGCAGTCCGAGAATCATACAGTAGATGGAGATCCCCCAGCCGAAGTAGGTGTCCGAAAACATCGTGATGGAGGCGAGCGGCACTTCCGGCAGGAAATTGAATCCGACGTAGACGGCCTGCGGAACGAGGATGCCCGCGACGATACCGCTTCGTGTCGTGCGCCGCCAGTACAGCGCGACGATGACCGGTAGCGCGAGTTGTGCGAAGCCGCCGAAGGCGAGGTCACCGATGGTGACGAGAATCGACCCGACCGACCCGCTGCCGAAGGCGCCGGCCTCCGCCCAGATGCTCGCCGCGAGGGCGGCGACGGCGAAGACGGCGACGCCGACACGGGCCAGGAGGTCCTCGCGGCGTTCCGACAGCGAGGCGTCGAGAACCGGCCGATAGATGTCGCGGGTGAAGTACGACGACCCCGACAGGAGCATCGAGTCCGACGACGACATCATCGCGGCGATGGCGCCGGCGATAACGAGCGCCGCGAACCACGCCGGCGTGTACTCGCCGAGGATGACCGGCAGGATGCTCTCGCCGGCACCGATGTCGGCTTGCAGACCGAGGCCCGTCGCCCACGTCCCCAGCAGGAACGCGGGAACGAACAGCAACAAGACGAGGACGGGCCACAGCGCGAAGGAGCGTTTGAGAACGGTCTCGGAGGACGCCGCGAAGAACCGCTGGTTCACCTGCGGGAACATGGCGACGCCGAAGGCGATAGAGATGGCGAATGTGAGCATGTTCGCGGGCGTGTAGAAGTCACTTCCCAACGCGAAGAACTCCGGCCGAGTGGCTTCGAGGCCGGCGTTGATGGTGGTGATGCCGCCGTCGACAGCCAGAAGCACCCACAACATCGCCGCCCACACCATCACCAGCATGAACGCACCCTGTAGGGTGTCGGTCCAGGCGATGCCGCGCATCCCGGCCAACACGACGTACAGAATCATGAACGCGGTGATGAGCGTCGCGCCGGCCCAGAAGGGGAAGGCGCCGCCGGTGAGCGCCGACAGGGCCCCGCCGGCGCCGATTTGCTGGAGCATGACGTAGGGGAACAGCCAGAACAGCGAAACGGCGGCGACGAGGGCCCGAACGCCGGTCGACCCGAAGCGGTCGCCGAGCATCTCACCCAGCGTCACGTAACCGTGCCGCTGGCCGAGGAGCCACTGCTTGTAGCCGACGACGTACCACAGCACCGCGAAGATGATACCGTCCATCAGCCCCATGACGAGAATCCACTCGGGGCCGAAGGCGTAGGAGGTGTCGGGGCCGCCGAAGAACGTGAACGCCGACAACAGCGTCGCGAACACCGTGAACAGCAACACGACAGTGCCGAAGGTGCGACTGGCGAGATAGAAGTCCTCGGCGGTACGCTCCGTGAGGCGGTAGGCGAGTAGGCCGACGCCCAACGCGAGGAACAGGTAGACGACGATGATGCCGAGTTGGAGCGTCGCGGTCATGCGTGGTCACCCGTCGTAGTGCCATCGGTGTCGGTAATGCCGATACCCCACGCCCGGTTCGCGAACGTCCAGAACGCGGCCGACGCCAGCACCATCCAGCCGATATGCCACCACAGCCAAACCGGCAATCCGAGGGCCATGCGACTGTCGCCCCACAGGAACCACGGGATGGCGAACGTAACCAGCAGCGCAAATACGACCGCCCAACCGTATTTCTCCGCTGTCGAGACCATTGGTTGCCACTCCTTACCGACCCGCACGCCTAAATGTTGCTAATCGCTCGACAATGGCCAGTATCGAAGAAGAATCCTCTTCATCAGTCAGAGACCGACGGCAATCAGTACACGCGCGTCCCGTTCGGCACGTCGCGTTCGGGTTGGAGGTGGACGATGCCACCGCCTGCGCTGTCGACACCCGTGACGAGACACTGACTCTCGAAGCCCGCGATGTTCACCGTCCCGAGGTTGACGACGGCGACGACCTGTCGACCGAGGAGGTCATCCGGGTCATAGAGGTCGGTGAGTCCGGCCGCCGACTGCCGCGTCTCGGAGCCGAAGTCGACTTCGAGTTTGTACACGTCCTTTCGGGCCTCCGGGAACGGTTCGACGCTCGTTATCTCGCCGATGCGCATCTCCACGTCCTCCAAGAACGCCGTCGGGTCGATATCGGGTTCGTCGATACCCATACGCGGCCCTCGTCGTGGACGTACATAAACGGTCCCGAAGGCTGGCCAAAGCCCGAGTCCGTCCGCAGGTTTATATACGCGTGTCGGCGTAATTTATATACCCATGAGTTCGCTCATGGATTCACCATCATCATCCACGCCCGGCGACGGGCAGTTCATCAATGCAGGACACAGCCAAATATCTCGTTCACGCGGACATCACCGCCGACGGAGTGGTCGAGCGCTCCGACGTCGTGGGAGCGGTCTTCGGACAGACCGAGGGCCTCCTCGGCGACGAACTCGACCTCCGGGAGTTACAGGACTCCTCGAAAGTCGGCCGCATCGACGTCGAAATCGACTCCCAGAACGGCCAGTCGTTCGGCCGCATCACCATCGCGACAAGCCTCGACCAAGTCGAGACGGCCATTCTCGGGGCGGCACTGGAGACCATCGACCGGGTCGGCCCGTGTCGCTCGACCATCGAGGTCAGAAAAATCGAGGACGTCCGCGCCGCAAAGCGCCGGGAAGTCGTCGAGCGCGCGAAGGCGCTGTTCGGCGAGGCTTTCGACGATACGGTCCGCTCCAGCCGTGACCTCGTCGAGGAAGTCCGAGAGGCCGTTCGCGTCGAGGACATCACCGAATACGAGGGCCTCCCGGCCGGCCCCCGCGTCGTCGACTCCGACGCCATCGTCGTCGTCGAGGGACGCGCCGACGTGCTCACGCTGCTCCGGTACGGCATCAAGAACGCCATCGCCGTCGAGGGGACGAACGTCCCCGACGCGGTCGCCGAATTGACCGAATCGAAGACCGTCACCGTCTTCCTCGACGGCGACCGCGGCGGCGAACTCATCCGGAAGGAACTGTCGCAGGTCGGCGACATCGACTACGTCGCCTTCGCACCGGAGGGGAAATGCGTCGAGGACCTCGCGCGCCACGAAGTGATGGCCGCGCTTCGGGAGAAAGTTCCCCACGAACAGGCCATCAAGGCCACCGAAGCGGAGGACTCTCCCGAGACACCGAGCGTCGAATCGTCGGAGTCAGTGGCGTCGGCATCCGGCCCGACGAACAACGGAACCGCCGCAGTCGACGCGTCGGCCGAAGCCTCCGCCGAAGAGCCGACGGACGGCACCGATGCGGCGGCCGACACCGAGATGACCGAACCCGAAGAATCCGAAGCGACGGCGACTGAAAGCGACGACGACGGCGACCCCGGAACGCTTCGCGGGCACGTCCGTGAAATCATCGGCGGTGAGAGCGGCCGCGCCAGACTGCTGGACGCCGACTTTCGAGCGACCGAGGAGTGCCCCGCGGCGGACGCCTTCGACTGTCTGGTCGACGCCGAGACGGTGCCCACCGCCGTCGTCGTCGACGGTGAACTGGACCAGCGGCTCCTCGACGTGGCCGCCCAGCGGGGCGTCGACCAGGTCGTCGCCGCCTCGACCGGTGAGTTCGTCAAACAGCCGACGAGCGTCCGTGTCAGAACCGCCGACGCATTACTCGCCGCGAACGAGGCGTAATGCGGCCGTGCCGTCGGCGTAAAACGACGGCAAGCGCTCGCTGACCGCGAATCCGATGGCCCGATAGAAGTGTTCGGCTCTCTCGTTTTCCGCTGGCGTCGTGACGACCGTTCGGTCGGCGCCCGAGGCCTCCGCGACGGCATCGACCAACGACCGACCGTACCCGTGCCGACGGTACTCGGCGGCGACGACCAACTCCGAGAGCGTCGTCTCCTGGCCGGGAAGCGCGATGGCGTAGCCGACGATGCTTCCCTCGTGGACGGCGACTCGGCCGATGAACGGGCCGTCGAGGGCGGCGTCGATTAACTGTGGGTCCGCGTAGTCGAGAGTCGACTGCAGCGACCGGACGGCCGGTTCGTCGGCCGGGTCCATCGGCCGAATCACAGCACCACGAGCCCCGCTGCCGCGGCGACCAGCCCCGCCGACAGCGTCGCCAGCAGGTTGACGCTCTGGTTGTCGAGGCGAACGCCTTCGAGCGTCGCCCCAAGGATGCTGTCGACGGTCATGCCGACGAACCCGGCGGCGAGAATCGTCACGGTGCCGGGGACGCCGAGGCCGAAGAACAGCGCGCCGAGGCCGGCGATGCACCCCGACCCGACGAGGCCGGCGACGACGCCCTGCCACGTGACGCCGCCGTCGGTGCCTGCCTCGACGCGTTCGAACGTCGTGATGAGCCGGGGGTTGTCGAAGAGCCCGCCGAACTCACTGGAGAGGGTGTCGGCAAGCGCTGCGGCCACCGCGCCGGCGAAGGCAAATCGGAACACGGAGGCGTCCATACTGACGTGGACCGCACCGGCGTAGGCGACGACGGCGACCAACGCGACCGCCGAGTTCGCGAGGACGTTCCCGCTGTCGCGGGCGCCCTCGTTCTCCTGGGCGATGCCGCGTTCCAGTTTCTCGTCGTAGCGGTACTTCGAGGCGAGGCCACCGACGCCGAAGAAGGTCATGAGGAGGACGAACCAGCCGTACCCCCCGAGGACGACGGCGAACAGCGCGAGCAACACGCCGGTGAGCATGCCGGTAATCGAGGCGGTTCCGAGCCCGTAGGCGAGGCCTCCGAGTAAGACGGTGAGTCCGAGCCCTACGGCGATTTGGGTCGACGACGTCGTCGCGCCCAACCCCAGTTCGAGCAGGAACCAGATGACGAGTCCCGTCGAGAGCAACACCAGCGAGTCGTCACGGACGTGAAGCGCCGAGCGGATGAGCGCCGCCAACAGCGCGCCGCTGGCCGCGAAGAACGTCGCCAGCGGGAGCGATGGCGTCGTTGCGCCGAGGGTGCCAGCGAGGAAAATCGCCCCGATAGCCCCGGCCATCCCCGAGGCGACGAACGCCGAGACGACGACGAAGGGGTTCACCAGCCGGGTCGCCACGAGCATCTGACCGAGATTTCCCGTCGTGAGGACGAACACCGACGCGACGAACGCCGCCGTCGGCAACTCGAAGCCGACGAGCAACACGGCGAGGCCGGCGACGGCGAGCGCGAAAGAGGCGAGTCCGTACAGCCGGCCCTCCTCGCGGTCACTTTCCCGGGCGAACAACTCGAACAGCGGGCCGCGAGTCGATGCCAGCGCCACGGCGGCGACGAACGCGAAGGGGGCGACGGTGGAGATGGCGGCGAGTCGACCGCTCGTGACGCCGTCCAACACCGGAGCGAGGAGGGACAGCGCTCCGACGAGGAAGTAGCCGCCGGCCCGACGTACGTCGCCAGTCACGCCCCGAGATTCCGCCGTCGCCCACTTAACCTTCCCGAAGGTGGACCGACACGTTCAGGCACGTCGGCGAGAACACGCGGACGTGGGACTGTACGACCGGTACCTCGCGACGCGAATCCGTCTCAGCGACGCGGCCGTTCCCGAGCGGGTCGCACTCGTCATCACCGAACACGACCTGCTCGAACGGGGCGCCTACGACACCCTCTCGGCGTTTCTGGAGTGGGCTTTCGAGACCGGTGTCGAGGAAATCCTCATCTACGTGAGCGTCCTCGACAAGGCCGCCGTCCCGACGCTTCGGAACGCACTCTCGGAGTTGGAGAGTCCGAGAACGGTCGCCGTCCGTGGTCCCGACGCCGACGACGCTGCCGACGCGCCCGTGCAAGTGTCCATCGGCCTCGGTGGCCGCGAGGAGTTCGCCGCCGCCGTCCGCGACATCGCCGAAGACGCCGCGTCGGGTGAGTTGGACCCCCAGGACATCGACGAGGCCGAAATCGAGCGCCACCTCGTCTTTCGGACGCCGCCGGACCTCGTCATCAAGACCGGCGCCGAACGGCTCTCGGATTTCCTCATCTGGCAATCCGTCTACTCCGAGTTGCATTTCACCGACGTGAACTGGCGGGACTTCCGACGGCGGGACTTCCTGCGTGCCGTACGGGAGTATCAGGAACGGCAGCGGCGGTTCGGAAGATGAGCGAGGTGAATCGCCAGACCTCGCGCTCACTTCGCGTCGACGAACAGCGTGGCGGTCGAAACCACGAGCAGGACGACGATTCCGATGCCGTAGAGCCAATCGCCGACCGTTCGAATCGGCTCGATGCCGGACACCACGGCGGCAGTCCCCGTGGTGAAGAAGGCAAGCGCCCCCAAAAGCGAACCCCACAGTAGCCGTTCGACTCGGACTCCGACACCGGTGAGACCGTCTTGCAGGGAGTAGAGCAATCCTGCCGCCACGACCGGCAGCGACAGTGTCATCGCGCTAATCACGACGGCAGCGGCCGTCCCGACCGGCGTCAACGCCGGCACCGCCCAGATGGCTGCGGCCGCGAGAAGCGTTGCGACGCTCAGAACGACGCCGAGCAGGGCGCTCCCGCGTCGGACGCTGTCGGTTGAGGCGATTGGTGTCATGGAATGGACACTCCCCTATTCGACCGACGGGTCGGCCTCGGCGGCCTCTTCGATGTCGTCGAGTTCTCCGTCGGGCAGCGAGTCGCGGAACCGCCCGATGACGCGGCTGGCTTCCTGGAGTTCCACGTCGCCGACGGCGCGCAACAGCGCGGCCGCACGCTGAGCGCGCGTCCGGCGCCAGGATTCCTGTCGCGATTCGTAGGTCCGAACCGCACGCAGGAGGTCCACGCGAGAGAACTCCGGCCAGTAAGGCGTACAGAAGTAAACGGCGGCCTCGTTACCGTTGGCGTGCCACGGCAGGAAGTTCGAGGTCCGCTCGTCGCCGCCGGTGCGGATGATGAGGTCGACCGCGCGGGTGGGGCGAGTGGTCATCCGGCGTTCGATTTCCTCGACGCAGACTGACTGGGGGTTGAGTTCGCCGTCGGCCGCCTCCTCGGCGATGTCGCGGGCGACGCCGAGCAGTTCCGCACGGCCGCCGTAGGCCAAGGCGATGTTCAGATACAGTTCGTCATACTGTGCGGTCCGCGATTCGGCGTAGTCGACGGCCTCGCGGACGCGCGGCGGGAGTCGCTCGACCTCGCCGATGGCGCGGATGCGGACCTCGCGGTCGTGGACCTCCTCGCGGTCGGCGAACGTTCGGAGTTTCTCGGTGATGAGGTCGAACAGCGCCTCGCGTTCCTCCGGCGGGCGCTCGAAGTTCTCCGTCGAGAAGGTGTACAGCGTCAACTCCTCGACGCCGAGGTCAGCACACCACCGCAACACGGACTCGGTGGTGTCGGCGCCCGCTCTGTGGCCTTCGGTCTTCGCTTCGCCCTGCTTTTCGGCGTATCGACGGTTGCCGTCCTGAATGACCGCAACGTGGGACGGGGCACCGGACACTTCGCGCTCCAGGACGCGCTCGTAGGCGGCTTCCAGGAGCCGACGGGGACCTCTCATCTATCCGACCCGAAGACACCCAGCCAAATGAGTGTTGTTGGTCCGGCCGGCGCGCGACAGCCGAAGCCGACTGTCTCGAGTCACACGCCCCGGTTATAAACGGCCCCTCACGCGTCACAGCGCCCGGTTTCCCCGCTCTTCGGGGTAAGCGACCCCCGAAAACAGTCGGTTCACAGTCATGTAGCCGTAGGCTTTTTATGCACCCACGTCATCCCGACAGTTGCAATGGCGACTGGTACGGTTGACTTCTTCAACGACACTGGCGGCTACGGATTCATCGAAACTGACGACGCGGACGAAGACGTGTTCTTCCACATGGAGGACGTCGGCGGTCCTGACCTCGAGGAGGGGCAGGAAGTCGAGTTCGACATCGAGGAAGCCGAGAAGGGCCCGCGCGCGAAGAATCTGACCCGTCTGTAAGACGGCACACCGGTACAGCGTTTACGACTTCGGCGCGGTGCGGGCTTCCGGCGCGGACCGTGACCTGTATTACCCTCGATAGCCTCTGCTATCTCAATGGCAGACGCTATCGACGACGACCTTTATCAGCGGACGAGGGCGCTGCTCGAACCCGGAGACATCCAACTGAACGGCGTCATCGTCCGGACCGAATTGACCGGCGAGGAGGAGCCGACGCTCCATCAGGCCACCCTCGACATCGGCGATATCATCGCCGAAGCCGCCGGCATCGACCCGACTGACACCTACGTGTACTCCGGAAACGACGACGACCGCTTCGGCGTCAACCAACATCAGGGGCTCACTCTCGACGACGAGGAGTTCGTCTGGGAGTGCCAACAGCTCGTCCGCGACGGCACCTACGACGTGGTGTTCTACTACGAGGCCGACGCCGACCAGACGGCCATCGTCGAAGGTGTCGAGGAACTCGGCTTCGATGCGACCGGCGTCGAGGGCGAGTAGGCGGGCATCGAAAAACCGGCGAACGGCACTTCGAACCCGGTGCTCAAGCATCCGGCCGCCCAACGACGCGTATGAGCCAGCCGGCACTCCGACGGGACGGACGGGACGAGTGGACCGACGAACGGGGCTGGAGCCACCGAATCGCGGACGTCGGCGGTCTCGACCTCCACTACGTCTCCGCGGGCGACCCCACAGCACCGGCGGTCGTCTTACTCCACGGCTTTCCGGAGTGCTGGTGGGCGTGGCGGCGACACATCGACCGTCTCGCCGAATCGTTCCACGTCGTCGTTCCCGACCTGCGCGGCTACAATCGCTCGGAGAAGCCCCACGAGGTCGAACAGTACCGACTCGAAGCAGTAACCGAGGACGTGGCGGGGCTGATACGGACGACCGGCCACGAAACGGCCCACGTCGTCGGCCACGACTGGGGCGGCGTCGTCGCCTTCGGGACCGCCCTCCAGCGACCCGAAGTCCTCGACCGACTGGTCGTCCTCAACGCACCCTATCCCGGTGCCTTCGAGGGGCAGTTCACGCTCAGACAGGCGCTTCGGTCGTGGTACGCCGGTTTCTTCCAGTTGCCCGCGATTCCCGAGCGGGTGCTTTCGGCCAACGATTTCGCGTTGCTCGAACGACTGTTCCGTGAGGACCCTTCCCCGGGGGCCTACACCGACGACGATATCGCGACGTACCGGAGGGCGTGGCGACGAGAGGGCGCGATTCGTGCGATGCTCGATTACTACCGGGCGTTCGGGCGGGAAAACGTCCAGCGACTGTGGCGAAACCGCTGGGACGCCGGCCGACGCGTCCGCGCCGAGACGCTACTGCTGTGGGGCGAACGCGACCGCGCACTCGGCGGACACATTCCCAACGTCGTCCAGCGAGAACTCGACGACGTGACGGTCGAACACTATCCCGAGGCGAGTCACTGGCTCCATGCCGAGTTCCCCGAGCGAACGGGCGCCGACATCGAGGCGTTCATTTCCCGATGACGACGGCCTCCCGCACCTCCAGTGCCGTCTCGAACTCCTGGCGGCGGTCGAGGTCGTCACCGAGTCGCTTCAGGTGTTCGGCGTGAGCGCGGCGTATCGCCTTCCACTCGCGGTCGGTAAGGGACAGTTCCTCGCCAATCTCGGCCCAGTGGCCCTCGCTGGTGAGGAAGACGGCCGTCGATTCGTCCTCGTGGACACATTCGTAGCGTCGGCCGTAGTCGGGGCGTCGAGCGCCGAGGTACGCCTGGGCTCGGTCGACAAGGTCGGGGAGCGTTTCGCCGGAAACCGAGGCTTTCGCGGCCGCGACGACGAGCGCGTTGCCCTGTAGCGGACCGCCCGCCATCTACCCACCCGCACGCATCGCCTTCCGGGCGAAGTCCTCGATGAGCGGTTCCAGCGTCTCGTCGTCGCCCTCGAAGTCGACGGTCACTTCGGTCAGCGTTATCGACCCGACGACATCCACTTGCTCCTCGGAGAGGTCGGCGTGCCAGCCGTCGCCCTCGATTCGGTCACCGCTCTCGTCGGTTCGGGCGCCGCCGAGGTTTTCGAGGTAGTCCGCGGCCAACCGCTTCGAGATACCGCGGAACTGCCGGGTCTCCTGCATCTATCCACCCGCCACCGGCGGGAAGACGCTCAACCGGTCGCCGTCGTCCAGTTCCGTCTCGGTGCCGTCGATGTGGACCACCTCCCGGCCGTTCTTGAGGATGGTCAACTGCGGCTGGATGTCGCCGTCGTCGTCGAGGATTTCGCCGACGAGTTCCGGCCACTCCGATTCGGTTGCCGCGAGCACGTCGCCGACCGTCGCGTCGTCGTCGTACTCCCGTTCGACGACTTTCTGACCGACGGCCTTCCGAAACGTCGCGAAAAACCGCAACTCGAGGTTCATGCCCTGCTGTTGGTCCGTCCCGCTCATAAATCCGAGAGTCGGATGCCGTCTTCGACGAGGCGGGCGTTGCGTTCGCGGTCGAGTTGCGCCGCCAGCCAGTCGTGTTCGTACAGTTGGGCGACGAGGTCCGCATAGAGGTTCCGCCACGCGATGGCGAAGATGGGCGACTGCCCCCACGCCCGGAGTTCGGGGACGAACTCGTCGAAGCGCTCACGACGGGCGTCGAAGTGCTCGATGAGGTCGAGCGCGCTGCTCGCGGCTTCGGCGTCGTCGTCGGCCTCCTCGATTGCACCGTTGAGACGCTGTTCGTACCCCTCGACGGCCCGTTGCATATCCTGTGCGGCAGCCTGTCCGTCCTCCGGAAGCGCGTCGAGAAGCGGCTGTGGGACGCCGAGCGAAATTTCGTCCATACGGCGTAGTGGTGCCACGACAGTAAAAAGGTGGCCGGCGCCTGCGTCGAGGGAACTATTCCGACCGACCCGTCTCGAAGGTGAGGGCGTACCCGCCGACGACGAGAAGACCGAACAGGGCCGCATCCAGCATCGCGTATCCACCGAGAATTCCCATCTCGACGAGGAGCGACCCCCGTTGGGCGACCGTGTCAGCCCCGAAGCGAACGAGGAGGTATCCGACGGCGGAACCGACGAACCCCGCCAGCGCCGCGACGGCGAGGACGCCCGTCGGTTTACTACGGGCAGTCGTTCCGTAGGCGTAGCCGACGGCGGCGAAGCCGACGATGGCGACGGACATCCAAAGCGGGCGAATCAGCAGCGACAGGGTAGTCAGGCCGAAGAAATCCTGAAGCGATTGAAAAGCAACGAGACTCCGCAACGGAACGACGAGTGCCGATACGACTGCAACCGGGACTGCGAGGAGGGCAGGGCGGTCCATACCCCCATTCCCGACACCCGGCGAAAAGAAACCTATGACTCTTCGCAGTGGCGTACGTCGACGGCGACGCCCCGGCTTCCCTCAACCATCGCCGCGCCGTGGCAGGCCGCCCGACCGATGCCGAAGGCCTTCGGCCCCTCGAAGACGACTTCGTCGCCGGGGCGAATCGAGTCGTCGGCGTCGACGACACCCGGCGCGAGGACGCTTCCGCTGGGGACGAAGGCGTCGATTTCGACTCGCTTGGTCGGTGCGTCGCTGTCGAGCCACGCCCGGGCGCCGGCCAGCGTCAACGACAGGGTGCCGTACTGGGCGACCTGCGTCGCAAGCAGTTCGCCCTCGCCGTCGACGACCCGGAGTTTCGGGTAGTAGCTCTCGGTTTCGACCTCGGGGCCGAACACCTCGTCGCCGGCACCGTCGCCGAACTGGAAGTCCGCGATGGCTCGCACCGTCGCCGCCTCGCGTTCGCTCTTGTAGTAGCTATCCTCGCCCTCCAGCGCCGCGGCGAGGTTGTCGAGGGAGGCGTCGGTCGTCGGGTGGTCTTCGACGGTGTACTCGAAGTCGATGTCCAGCGAGTCGCCGACGCGTTCACAGATTTCCCGATACCCCTCACCGGGGACGTGGGCGATGTGACGGTCGTAGTCGGCGCGTTCGAGATAGCGTTCGAGAACGGCGGCGACGAACTCGATTTCCGTCTCCGTCCAGTTGCCGGTCACCACGCTGTCGTAGTGTTGGGCTGGGTAGGTCGTCTCAAGTTCGTTCGGGACGACGCCGATGGGGGAGGTCATCGAGACGACGTGGCCGCGATATTTGATGGCCTCCGAGAACTGCTGGTGGCTCTGGGAGTCGCTGTAGGGTTTCCGGGCCGAACAGGGGACGAGGACAAGCGGCGCGTCGAGACGGCGACGGTAGCGACTCGTCACGCGGTCGGCGAACCGTTGAATTTCGACCCGCCGGAGCGCGTCGTCGGTCGCCGCGAGCAGTTCGTTGCGCCGGAAAACGGGCGTGCGTGCTTCGAGGTAGCCGTACTGCTGGTCGAGTCGGCGGAACGTCGCCGTCAGCCACGCCTCGTGGCGGGCCTGTCCCTCGACGTAATCGCGCAGTCGGCCCTCCGAAATCCGGTGGCGGACGCGTGCGAGTTCCGCACGCAGGGCGTTGGCGTTGTGGTCGGCGCAGTCGGCCCGGGTAAACTCCGAGACGGGCTTTCGGCAGGCCTCACAGGGACACGGCAGTTCGTCGAGGTCCTCGAGGAACGCCTCGCCGTCCGTCGAGAGGTAAAACCCCTCCAGGCCACGCGCTCTCGCGCGTTTCTCGTCGAGCAGGTCGACGCCCGAATAGACGAGAACGGCGGCGTTGGCTGGCGTCGCGACCCCGGAGAGATACAGTGCGGTGTCGTCGGGGATTGCACCCCGAACCGAGAGAACTGCCTCGACGAACGCCTCTGCGTGGCCGGCGTACCCCGGCCCGCCGGCGAGGACGTAGGCGTCGGTGCCGTGGTCGGCGGCCGTCTCCGGGGAGACAACGGCGGCGCTTGGGTAGTCCACGTCTGGATATTCCCCCGAGAAGGCTTCGGCGACCGGTTGCTCGGTTCCCGGTGGCAGCGCCCGATGCGGGAGGATGGTCAACCGCGCGTCGTCGCCGTCGGGCACCTCGCGGGCCTCGTGCCAGCGACTGCCCGAATCGTCGACGAACTCGTCGACGAGGGCCGGTGTCGAGACGGCGTCCGCGAGGCGCAACTCGCCGCGACGGGCGGCGGCGTCGCGCTCGTGAACCTCGAAGTAATCGGTCATAGACGCCTTTCGTCGGCCGGTGGGTAACCCTCCTTCGGTCTCACTCCGCCTCGCCGTCCATCCATGCCGGAATCGTGCTGTCGTCGCCCAACTGGACGGTTCCGACCGATTCGGGCAGCGCCGCCAGTGCCGTCTCAGGCCACCCCCAGTGGCCGACCCAAAACTCCGTATCGGGGTTGGCCGCCGCGAGTCGTCGGACTCCCTCGGCGGCGGCCTCGTAGGCGGCGGGGTCGAGGCGGTTCGGAATCTCCGCGGTCAGCGGATAGCTGTCCGACAGCGCCGGCGGGTACGGGCCGAACGGGGCTTGCAGCCGCCACGTCACGTCGAAGCGGCTGTTGTCGTCGCCCTCCGACAGCAGGACGCGGTCGCCCTCGACGGTGAGTCGCGACAGCCGGTCGTGGTGCCGCCGGACCTCCGGCCGTTGGGCGGACTCCGCGGAGAGATGGAAGAACGTCCCCTTCGAGACTGGGTCGTGGGCCTCCAATTCGTCAACACCGTCCAAGAGCGCCCGGTAGCCGTCGACCATCGCCGGATGCCCGCGGGCGCGGCGTTCGACCAACTCAAGGAGGTTCCCTTTCCGAATCGCCTGCTTGACGGTCCGCAACTCTCGGTAACTGACGTGGAGGTTGTGTCGGGCGAGCAGTTCCTCGCGGCGGTCGGCGTCGGTCGCCCGAAGGCTCTCGGGGGTGTGTTCGGCACACACCGGACACGCACACGGAAGGTAATCGAGGTCCTCGAGGTGTTCGGTCCCGGAGACGGTGAGATAGCGGTCGTCGCGGGCGTACAGCGCGTAGGCGGCCGAATCGAAGAGGTCACACCCCGCGGCGACGGCGAGGGCGAACATCATCGGGTGACCGGCACCGAAGAGGTGGACGGGGGCGTCGACACCGAGGCCGCGTTTCGCCGCGAGGACGACCTCGACCATCTCGGCGTAGCGATAGCTGTTCATCAGCGGCACGACCGCACCGACGGGGAACACGTCGAGGTCGGTGCCCGCGGCGTGGGTGCCCGCGGCCTCCCGCAGGTCGGGGTACGTCGACCCCTGTACCGGCGCGTTGACGAGCATCTCTCCGACGTCGACCGACTGGGCGGCCTCCAGTCTCGCCTGAGTCGTTTCGAGGTCGGATTCGGCCTGCTCGCGACCGACATCGGGGGGCGTCGGGATGTCTATCGGCGTGCCGATGTCGGAGCCGATGTCGTGTTGGAACCGGAGTATCTCCTCGTTCGTCACCGAGATTTCGCCGTACTCCGACAGTTGGAACGACCCCGAGTCGGTCATGATGGCGCCCGAAAACTCGAGCAGGTCGTGGAGACCCTCATCGAGGGCGCGCTCGCGGAACTGCTCGGATTTGAAGAAGATGTAGCCGTTCGTGATGAGAACGTCCGCACCGAACTCGGCTTCGAGCACTGCGGGTTCGATGGTGCGGATATGGGGGTTGATGACCGGAAGGAGAGCGGGCGTCTCGACGGTGACACCGGCCCGCGGGACCGAGAGCTCGCCGATTCGGCCGGCGCCGTCCCCGTCCCGGAGTTCGAAAGAGTCGCGCATTACACCGCCGTTGCCGAGCGACGGCACTAAGGGTTGCGTTCGGTCGACACGCCATCCGAGTCGTCCGCGGGCGACACCGCTAAGGGAGAGCCACGCCGACCAACGTCCATGGAATGGCGACTGTTCGCCAACCTCGCCGAAGCCGCCGGCACGAAACGTGTCACGGTCGAGGCGGGTCCCGGCGACACGTTCGGTGAGGCTTTCGAGCAACTGCTGGAGGCCCATCCCGAACTCAGAGACGAAGTGCTCAACGACGGCGAGATTCGCGACCACATCCGCGTTCTCCGCAACGACCACAACCCCTTCGTGAAAGACGACGGCCACGAGACGGTACTGGAGGAGGGCGACGAACTCGCGCTGTTCCCGCCAGTCAGCGGTGGCAGTGACGTCTCTCAAACGCTCGTTTGAGCCACCACAAGGGCCTCTTATCTCGGTCACCGATCCAATGATATGGCCCCCGACAGACGAACGACCCTCCGAGTTGCCGGCGCCGGTCTCGTCGGCGCGCTCGCCGGCTGTCTCAACGGACTCGGTAACGGCGATGAAAACGGGAACGGAGACGGAACACCGAACGGCACTCCCGATGAAACGCCCACTGAACCGTCGGTGAAAGACACCGAGATACAGCAGTATCGCCTCGATAGCTCGGCCGAGTGGTACGACGAGTCGACGACGGGCCACGTCGTCGTCATCGACAGCGAACAGCGACAGGAGGCCGTCGTTCGGCCCCACGAACTACCGGAAAGCCAGCGCGAGGCCGTCAGCTCGTTCCTCGATGGCGTCGACTACGAGGAGAGCGTCGTGTTGCTCGTCGCCGCCGTCGGTCCGAACACCTGTTACACCGAGGTCGACGCCGGCGGTTTCGCTGTCGAGGACGAGGCGCTGGTCGGCGAGGCCTCTGCCGTCGACACCAGCGGCGACGACGAAGGGTGCGGGCAAGCGGTGACGTTCCCGTCGGCGCTCGTTCGCGTCACCTTCGACGGAGAACCCGTCACCGACACGTCCCTCGACATCACCGATGGGGGGGGTGAGACGGCGACGGTCACCGCAAGCGCCGACGACCCCCTGTCGCCGGACCCCACCGATCTGCCGGGGTACGTCCGCCCCGACGACGAGGCCGACCCCGTCGCGCCGCTGTCGTGTGACGGTGACTCCTTCGAGCGCCACCCGCAGTGGGCCGAGGAAGCCGACGTACAGTACGGCGGCTTCGAGACGGACGGCGAAACGACGTTCGCGCTTCGGGTCGCCGAAACGAGCTACGAGCGCGGCGACACCGTCGAAATTTCGCTCACGAACGTCACCGACCGGGAGGTCTCGACCGGAAACAGACGAAAGTTCAATCTGCAGGTGTACACCGAGGACGGCTGGCAGGACGTCCGCGGCGGGTCAGAGAGTTCGTTCGGCTACACCGACGTGGCAATCGGACACGCACCCGGCGAGGGGTTCGAGTGGCGCATCGAATTGACCGAGGACGCGGTAGCCGGCGACCGCTTCGAGGTGTGTCCGGACCTGTCGGCCGGCCGCTATCGGTTCGCGTACTTCGGCGTCATCGGCGACGGCGCCGTCGCGGTCGCCTTCGACGTGGTCTGAGCAGCCGTCACCGCGGCGTAGCGCCCGTCCCGCATTCGACCGCACCGAAGACGAACCGGCCCTCGGAGACGGGGATGCCCTCGTAGGGGTCCGACTCCAGCAACAGCGACCCATCGAGGTCGGCGTAATCGAGCAGCGGTAGCAGGTGTACCGCCCCCGCGATGGCGGCGTTCGTTTCGAGCATACAGCCACACATGACTTCCAGTCCGTGTGCGCGGGCGGTGTGAATCGCCTCGATAGCGGGCGTGATGCCGCCCGTCTTCATCAGTTTCAGGTTGACGATGTCACAGCGGTCAGCAACCTCGGCCACGTCGACGGCGGTGAGACAGGACTCGTCAGCCGCGATAGGGAGCGGCGAGCGCTCGGAGACGTATCGGAGCCCCTCGCGGTTCTCCGCGGGAACCGGCTGTTCGACGAACTCGACGTCGTGGTCGGCCAGCGCCTCGCAGTTGCGGACCGCCTCGGTCGGCGTCCACGCCTCGTTGGCGTCGACCCGAAGGGACACGTCGGGGGCGACGGCGCGAATCGCCTCGATGATGCGTCGGTCGCGGTCGGTTCCGAGTTTCACCTTCAGAACCGGATACCCCGACTCGACGGCCGCGCGGGCGCGGCGCTTCATCGCGTCGGTGTCGTCGATGCCGACGGTGAAGGAGGTGGGCGGACGCTCGGTTTCGGCCGACGCACCGAGCAGGCGGTACACCGGCTGGTCGAGCAGTTTTCCCGCGAGGTCCCACAGGGCGATGTCGACGGCGGCGCGGGCCGCCGGGTTGTCGCGTGCGACCGACAGCATCCGGTCGTGAATCTCGCGGCGAGCGAAGGGGTCGCCGACCGCCTCGACCGCATCGAGGTACTCCGGCAACAGCGCCTCGACGGTGGCGGGTGTCTCGCCGTAGTGTCGCGAGGGTGCGGCCGCGCCGTATCCGACTTCGTCGCCGTGCTCAATCGTGACGACGACGTTTTTGGTCGTCTCGGTCGTCCCGCGGGAGATGGTAAACGGCACGTCGAGTGGCAACTCGACGGTCTCGAAGTCGGTCTTCATAACTGTTCGATGATTTTCGCGGCGTCGTCTCGGACGGGGTCGGCGGCGGGGACGCCGATGGAGTCCTCGTACGCTTCGATGGCCGCCTCGGCCTCGTCGGGCGACATGCCGTAGGTGTTCAACGCGCCGCCGAGCAGTTCCGTCGGCGCGACGCCTTCCGCGAGGTCCTCGTACAGCGTCGCCACCTCGCCGGGGTCGGGGATGGGGAACGACTCGTAGCCGTGGATGGCCTCCCGGCCGGCGACGTGACACAACACGAGGTGGTCGGGCATCGCGCCGTGGAGGATGCCGCAGGTGACCGCCGAGTACGCAGGGTGGATAATCGAGCCCTGTCCCTCGACGAAGAGATAGTCGTACTCGTCGGCGGCCTCCTTCAGCATGCGCTCGACGGCGCCGTTGGTGAAGTCGCTGATTGTGCGGTCGATTGGGATACCCCACCCGGCAATCATGATGCCCGTCTGGCCCGTCGGGATGAACCCGGCGTCGAGGCCGGCCTCGCGTGCGGCCTCGACCAACTCCAGCGTCGTCGTCATCTTGCCGGTCGAGCAGTCGGTGCCGACCGTCAGGACGATTTCGCAGTCGAGGTCGCGGGCGACGCCCTCGGCGACGGTGAGGTCCTCGGGCGGGTTCCGTACGTCGCGTAACTCGACGCCGTGTTCGTCGGCGAGGCGGGCGAACTCCTCGTCGTCTTCGAGGAAGTAGTGCAGGCCGGCGATTACGTCGGCGCCGCGTTCGATGGCGCCGCGGACGTCCGGGCGCCAGGACTCGTCGAAGCCGCCGCCGATGGGCGCGATGCCGACGATAAGGGCGTCGAACTCCGGGGCGTCGTCGACGCTTTCGACGACCGGGGCATCGGAATCCACATCGGGGAGGTGGTCGGAGACGGTCGTTCCGACCGAATCGCGGTCGAGCACCGCGACGACATCGTCGTCGCCGTATCTGAGGATGCCGACTGCCGTTTTCGCGCGGTCCGGGAACTGCTCGTGGGCGAGAATCGCGATGCGCATACGCCGAAAGACACCACCCGTGAGTATAAACGCATCAGTCCGCGTCGAGCGTTTACAGTCCGTACACCGGGACGGTCCAGAAGTCCTCGAAGGCGTCTTCGAGGGCCGTCCGGGGTTTGCCGGTGGCGTCGACAGCGGCAGTCACGTCGGCGTCGAACTCGGAGACGAGACGGCGGTCGCCGACGACGTACAGTCGGTCGGCGTCGATGGCCGCGAGAGCGTCCTCGCACTTCTCGACGTGGTCGGCGATTTGCTCGTCGCGGAGTCGCTCGAAACGGGACTGCGAGAACCCGCCTTTCGAGTGGTCGCTCTTTACGTCGCTCTCGAAGCCCTCGTAGTCGACGCGCTCGTCGCCCTCGTAGACGCCGACGGCGAAGACGTCCGAGCGAACCAACGCGAGCGCGAACCGGCCGGTCGGCGCTATCCACTCGCGGTCGATTCGCGGGGTCGCGTTCCACTCGACGAACGGGTCGGGAGCGACCGGCGGCCGGATGGCGACCGCCAGGAGGCCGGCGTCGTCGGCACAGACGAGACACGGCGCGGCCCGCGAGACGAGCGGGGTGCGGTCACCGAGGAGTTCGCGAACGTCGTCGGGCACCTCGTCGTCGACGAACGCCGTCAGGACAGTCTCGGTGGACCCCTCAAAGGACGTGAGTCGCCCGCGTATCTCGGCGAGTCGGGAACCGCGGACGGTTTCGCGGTGTCGAAATGCGACGTCGGCTGTCTCGTGTTCGGCGTCGACTTTTCCCTTCAGGTCGGCGATGCGGTCTTCGAGGCGGTTGACCCGCTCTTCGGCCTCCTGTCTGGCGCTGGCGGCGTCGGCACGGCGCTCGCTCTCGGCGTCGAGTTGCGCCTGTAGACGGTCGCGCTCGTCTTCCAGTTCCGCGATGCGTTCCTTCAGTGCGGTCCGGCCGAGGAGGTCGTCGAGCATCGCCGGACCGAGGTGGCCGGGCGTCTAAAAGCCCGCGGCCCCGTCGGTGCAGTCCGTGGCATCGCCGTCGATACCCAGCAGTTGGGCGGCGCGGTCGGCTTTCGCCAACAGTACCTCGCTGAGCGTCGGCGGATTGTCGACGCCGGTCGCCGGCAGTACCGACTCCGGGAGCGCGACGGTCCGGCCGGGGACGCCCTCGGCGCCGTGGACCGGAACGTGTGCCGAGCCGATTTTCATCACCAACGGGCCGGAATAATCCGCTTTTTCGGTGTATAATCGGTCATTAACCCGCTCGTGGTGTTCGTGGTGCATTACTGCGCAGTCGCCGTCGTGCGGCTCCACGTAGAGCCGCCCGAGGTAGTAGCCGCTTGAGAACGGTTCGAACATGCCGCTACGCGAGTGTTAGACAGTCACACGCATAAGCTTTGTCCGGGACGGAAGCGGTATCGGACCCCGAGAGCCGACGTGACTGTCATCCGAAACGGCGGTGTCGAGAGGTGGATTCGAAGTCCCCTAACAGCAGTATAAACTCTATTGGACCGTTTGGGGTCGTTTCGGCGTCTACTGAACGATGAGAACGGAGGGGGGGTTTTTCCGAGTCAGGTGCCCCAGAGAATAGTGATGAAACGAATCGCTGTCGGTATTGGCGTCTTGGTGGCACTCGCCGTCCTCCTCACGGCTGGGATGGGCGGCGTCGCGGCACAGACCCAGCCGACGAACGAGACGACGGACGGCGGGAACGCCTCCTTCGGAGCGACGGTCTCGTCGTTCATGCAGGCCAGCAGTGCCGAGGCCGAAGGCGAGGTCGACGACGGCATGTTCAAGGCGTCGTTGAATAGGGCTGAGAGCCAAGAGGAGCGGCGCGAACTCATCGAACAGCGGCAAGCGCAACTCGAACAACGACAACAGCGGCTGGCGAACCGCCGAGCGGCCATCTCGGAAGAGGACTCGGAGGTCCGTAACCGCGCGATAGCCGCACACGTCACGACCGGTGCGAACGGACTGGAGGAGTCAGCCAACGAGACCGCATCGGTCGCCGCGGAGGCCGGCGTCGATACGACGCGACTCGACGCGCTTCGAAACGAGGCCCACAATCTCAGCGGTGGTGAGGTGGCCGAGTTGGCGCGTGACCTCGCTGGACCGATGTTCGACGGCGAGCGCGGCCCACCGGAGGACACCGGTAATGCCGACGGCGATTCGAACACCTCCGTCGACGTTCCCGGGGCCTCGAACGGTGGCGGCCCGCCCGTCGAGACGGACGTCAGCGATGACCCGGTATCCGACGACGGCGACGGCGGCTCTCCCGATTCCAGCGGCAGTAGCGCGCCCGAAGACCGCGAGGAAAGCGACGACAGCGAGGAAAGCGACGACAATAGTGCCGGCGCCGACGCTGCAGCCGAAGACCCCGAACGAAACGGCAGCGACCGCTGAGACGGCGGCGACTGACTCGAAAAAACCCTTGGCGGCGGGGCGGCACCCTTTTTCGTCCGCGGACCGAAGCCCAACGTAATGGACTCGGCGGCGCTGTTGGACCTGCTGGGAAACGAGAACCGTAGACGCATCCTACGGCTCCTCGCCCGAAAGCCCTGCTACGTCACCGAAATCAGCGAGTACCTCGGCGTCAGTCCGAAGGCGGTCATCGACCACCTCCGGAAACTGGAAGAGGCGGGTCTCGTCGAGTCGACTGTCGACGAGGGGCGCCGGAAGTACTTCTCCATCGCCCGGAACCTCCGACTGGAGGTCAATGTCTCGCCGTACGACTTCGGGACGAAAAGCGCCTACTCGGCGTCGCCGAACTTCGACATCACCTCCTGGCGATACGTCTCACTCGACGTGGAGTGCTGTCGCCCCGGTGACGAGAACGGCGACCCCGACGCGGCCGACCCCGAACTCGCCGGCCTCACCGAGGAGTTACAGGAACTCGAACGGCTGGAGAACGAACTGTCGATGGCTCAGCGGTGGGTACAAGGCCGGCTGACGGAGACGCTCGACCGAATCAGTTCACACTTCGAGGGACTCGACGGGCGGTTCTACGCGGACTTGCTTCGGGCGCTCGCCGACGGCCCCGCGACGGCCGAACGGTTGAGTCGCCGCGTCGAAGCCCCACCCGACGTCGTCACCGACGCTCTGGAGGGGTTGTCGGCACACGGCGTCGTCGAACGCGACGGCAAGACGTGGCGGCTGGTCTGAATCAGATTTCTCGCGTCAGTCCAGCCCGCAGGTCCCGGCCGAAGTATGTTCCGACGACGGCGACAGCCGCGCCGACGCCGCCACCGAGCAGTGCAAGCGGGACGCCGAAGCCGCCGAGGAAGGCGACGACGGCGGCGTCAAGGAACGCGCTGACGCCGACGGTGATACCGCCAGCGACGGCGGCCTCGGCGTACCGACGGTCCGAAGCAACCAGTCCGAAAGCGAACGTCGCGAGGAAGACGCCGAGCAACCCCGACCCCGGCAGCGGAAGGAAGGTACCGGCGGTGAACAGCCCCGCGACCGACAACAGGAGGATGGCGAGGAACGCACGCGGCGAGAACAGCCGTTCGGTGCGGGCGGCCAACCGTCCCCGAAGTCCCGACGACTCGCCGGTCTCGCTCAGGGCGCTCGCCTCGCCGGCCACGTCCGCACCGACATCGAACTCGGAGGTGTCGACGGTGTCGGCCTCGTCGGACCGCTCGCGGGTCCGCATTCGGTCGCGGCTCATGGGTTCACGTTTCGTCGCCAACGGTATCGGTCTTTCCCAGCCACCCCGAAGGGAGGCTTTCAAGTCCGCCCGCACGGTAGCCGGACGTATGAACCCCGGGGACCGCGTCCGCGTCGACCGCGGCACAGCGACTTACGAGGGCGTCCTCATGCCCTCGACGACCGCCGACCACCTCGTCGTCAAACTCGACGGCGGCTACAACGTCGGCGTCGACCGCGCCGACGCGAACGTCGACGTACTGGAGACCGACAGCTACGACGTCGAGAGCGCCCAAGACGGCGACTCCGAATCGGAAATCACCTTCGAGGACGACCTGCCCACCATCGCGCTCATCTCGACGGGTGGTACCATCGCCTCGACGGTCGACTATCGGACGGGTGCGGTCACCGCCCAGTTCGACGCCGAAGACGTACTGCGTGCGGTGCCCGAACTCGCCGGACGGGCGAACTATCGGGGCCGCGTCGTCGCGAACATCCTCTCGGAGAACATGACGCCTGACGTGTGGACCGACCTCGCCGAGGCCGTCCACGAGGAAATCGACAAGGGTGCCGACGGCGTCGTCGTCATGCACGGCACCGACACGATGCAGTACACCGCCGCGGCGCTGTCGTTTACGCTCGACACGCCCGTTCCCGTCGTCTTTACCGGCAGCCAGCGCTCGGCGGACCGACCCTCCTCGGACAACGTGATGAACGCCGTCTGTGCGGTCGAAGCGGCCAAAGCCGAACACTCCGAGGTACTCGTCTGTATGCACGAAACCGAGTCCGACGACACCTGCGCGCTCCACCGCGGGACGCGCGTCCGGAAGAACCACACCTCCCGGCGAGACGCCTTCGAGACGGTCGGCGCGGAACCCCTCGGCGAAGTCGAGTGGGAGAGCGGCGAGGTGTCGTTCCGCCGGGAGGTGGCCGACCGCGATGCCGTCGAGTTGGACATCCACGCCGACCTCGCTACCGACGTGGAACTCGTGAAGTTCGTACCCGGGCGCTCGGCGGAGACGCTCGACCTCGCCGCCGACGCCTCTGGACTCGTCCTCGAAGGGACGGGACTGGGTCACGTCAACACCGAGTGGATAGAAAAAATCGAGGCGTTGGTCGACGACGGCACAACAGTCGTGATGACGAGTCAGTGTCTGGAGGGGCGAGTCTGTGACCGCGTCTACGACACGGGTCGGGACCTCCTGGAGGCCGGCGTCGTCGAGGCCGGCGACACCCTTCCGGCGACGGCGTACGTCAAACTGATGTGGGCGCTTTCGAACGTCGAGAGCGTCGAGGAGACGATGCGGCGACCCATCGCCGGCGAACTGCAGGAACGGTCGGTGCCGTGGACCTGACCCGATGAGCGAACCCGACGTGACGGTCCGGCAGGCGAGACACGACGACCGCGAGGCGGTCGTCGAATTCACCCAGGACACCTGGCCGGAGTTGGGCGGCGACTACATCCCCCGCGTCTTCGAGGAGTGGGTCGAAAGCGACGGGGAGACACAACGGACAGTCGTCGCCGTCGTCGACGGCGACCCCGTCGGCATCTGTCAGGGCGTGACTCTCTCCGAGCACGAGGCGTGGGCACAGGGAATGCGCGTCGCCCCCGACTACCGCGGTGAGGGCATCAGTCCCGCGCTGACCGAAGCCGTCTTCGAGTGGGCCGCAGACCGGGGGGCGACCGTCTGTCGGAACATGGTGTTTTCCTGGAACGCCGCCGGCCTCGGCCAGTCGCGGTCGATGGGGTTCGAACCGCTGGCGGAGTTCCGCTGGATCGAACCCGACCCCGATGAGACGGCCGACCCCACACTCGACGTACTCAGCGACTCAAAAGCGGCGTGGAGCGCCTTCCACGGCAGCGACGCCTACCACGAACTCTCGGGACTCGGGCTCGACCTCGAGGAGTCGTGGGCGCTTGCGGAACTGACCCCGGAGCGACTGGCCGACGCCGAGGCGACGCTGACCGTCGCCGACGCCGACGGCGTCCGTGGGACGACCTACCGGACGCGAACCTTCCAGCGGGAGGAAGACGGCGAGGAACGGCAGTGGGCCGAATACGGCGTCGGCGCGTGGAGCGACCACGAGGCGCTGCGGTCGTTGGCCGCTGCGGTCGCCCGCGATGCTGCCGAGGCCGGCGCCGAGAAGGCTCACATGCTCATTCCCGAAACCCCCCGGCATGTCTCCGACGCCGCCTACGCCCGCCAACCCATCTCCGAGGAGCCGGATTTCGTCCTCGAACGGGATTTGACCCGGTACTGACTCCCGAAGGGGCGACCGACACGCCGATTACCGTCCGCTTCGAGGCCTCCGAGGATGGAACACTTCCGGAAACTCGAACGGATGTACCACGCCGCGCCGTGCAACGACGAGACCGACCCCACGCTACACATCGAACGCGAGGGCGTTGCCGAACTCCGAATCGAGGTGGGCGAAGAGTACCACCACGCCGCCGGCGGCGTCCACGGCTCCTATTACTTCAAAGCCCTCGACGACGCGACGTTCTTCGCGGCGAACTCCCTCGTCGAAGACGTGTTCGTGTTGACGACGGACTTCCATTTGCAGTTGACCCGCCCCGTCTCGGCCGGCGAACTCGTTGCGCGGGCGGAGGTCGTCAACGACCACCCGAAACAACTCATCGCCGACGGCGTCCTCGAAGACGGCGAGGGGAACCAACTCGCCCGCGGAACCGGCACCTTCGCCAAGAGCGGCGTCGAGTTGGACGCTGAGGTCGGCTACGAGTGAGCGCGACTGTCGTGTGATTCGGCCTCGGCTAAAAGACGCCTCCGTCCACAGGGCGAAGGTTTTTGATAACACGTCACAAGCACGTCTCCATCGATGAAGTACTTCCAGCAGGAGCCGCTTCGGCACGTCGGCGACGTGCCGGCGATGGGGGCCGAACGCTACGGCGAGACACTCGCACTCGAATACCGCGGCGAGGAGTACAGCTACGCCGACTTGGAGTCGCGGTCGAACCAAGTGGCCAACGCCCTCGTCGAGGCGGGCATCGAACCCGGCGACCGGGTGGCGATGTATCTGGAGAACTCCCTGCAGTTCCCCGAGACCTTCTTCGGGGTCATCAAAACGGGTGCGGTGGCCGTACCGCTGAATCACCGAATGGACACTGGCCGGCTGAAGTACATCCTCGCAGATGCCGACGCGGCGGCGCTGATTACCTCGCCGGTGTTTCCCAGCGTCGGCACGGAACTGGCCGAGGAGGTGCCGCTGGCGTTCATCCCCGGCGGTGCCGAAGGATTGGAAGACTACGACGAACACGTCGATGCGGCATCTCCGGAGTTCGACCGCCCAGAGCGGGACTTCGAGGACGTGGCAGTTCAGTGTTACACCTCGGGAACCACCGGCAACCCGAAAGGCGTGTTGACCACCCACGAGAACCTCCTGTCGACGGTCCAGTCCTACACCTCCCGCAGCGGAGCGGACCCCGAGGAGGACGTGGCGCTGTGTTTCCTCCCGCTGTTCCACATGTACGGCCTCAGCGTCGTGATGCTCACCGGTCTCTACAACGGCGCGACGGTCGTCCTCCGGACGATGCCCGTCGCCTCGGAGTTGCTGTCGGCGATTACCGAGTTCGAGGTGACACAGTTCGCGGGCATCCCCGCCGTCTACATTGAGATGCTCGCCGAGATGGAGGACAATCCCGACCAGTACGACGTTTCGAGTCTGAAGACGCTGGGAAGCGGCGCCGCACCGCTGGCTGACGACACCCGACGGCGCATCGAGGACGCCTTCGACACGCCGCTGACGGAGGGATGGGGCATGACAGAGACCTCGCCGGCCGGCACCACCTCCTCGACGTACGGCGTCCACAAGGGCGCGGGCTGTATCGGCCAGCCGCTGCCGAACGTCGAGTTGAAACTGGTCGACCCGATGACCCGAGACCTCCGGGTGCCCGCCGAGGCGCTCGACCCCACGTCGGCGACGACGCTCGAGGACCACGGCATCAACCCCGATGACGAAGCACAGGTCACCGGCGAACTCGCCATCCGCGGCCCGCAGGTGTTCGAGGGGTACCACGGCCTCCCAGAGAAAACGGAGGCGGTCTTCGGCGAGGAGGGGTGGTTCTACACCGACGACATCGCCCGCGTCGACGAGGACCGCTTTCTGTGGATGGTCGACCGCGCCGACGACATGCTCATCGTCGGCGGCGAGAACGTCTACCCCGCCGAAGTCGAGGATGCGCTGTTCGAACACCCGGACGTACAGGCCGCCGCCGTCGTCGCCGCCGACCACGAGGTCAAAGGCGAGGCACCGGTCGCCTACGTCGTCTTAGAACCCGGCGTCGAGGACGCACCCACCGAGCGCGAAATCCGGGAGTTCGCGCTCGACCACGTCGCCACCTACGCTCACCCCCGGCGGGTGTTCTTCGTCGACGAACTCCCCCGGAGTGGCACCCGGAAGGTCCAGCGGTACAAACTGGAGGAGGACGCCGCCGAGCGACTGGACGGGCCGCTGTCGTCGAGCGAGGAACTGTAATTAATCCGGGGCGTGACACTCCGTAACACTCGCCACCGTCTCTAAACACTTATCCGCCCGCCTTGGCTTTGCGTAGGCATGAGCGATATCGTCGTCACCTTGCCGGACGGCTCCGAACTCGAAGTCGAGGAGGGGTCGACGGTCGAGGACGTGGCCTACGAAATCGGACCCGGACTCGGGTCGGACACGAAAGCCGGCGTGGTCGATGGGGACCTCGTCGACAAGGTCGAACCACTCTACGAGGACTGCGAACTCGTCATCGTCACCGACCAGTCCGAGGAGTATCTCCGCGTCCTCCGTCACTCGGCGGCCCACGTCTTCGCACAGGCGCTGCAACGGCTCTACCCCGAGGCGAAACTCGCCATCGGCCCGCCGACCGACGAGGGCTTCTACTACGACATCACGGGCGTCGACCTCGACGCCGAGGACCTCGAAGACATCGAGGCCGAGATGTACGACATTATCGAGGCCGACTACGACATCGAACGCGTCGAACGCTCCCGAGAGGAGGCCTTCGACATCTACGAGGACAACGAGTACAAACGAGACATCCTCGAAACCGAGGCCGCTGACGAGGACCCCGTCTCGTTTTACGTCCAAGACGACTGGCAGGACCTCTGTCAGGGGCCGCACGTCGAGTCGACGGGGAAAGTCGGTGCCATCGAACTCCTGAACATCGCGGCGGCGTACTGGCGTGGCGACGAGGACAACGAGACGCTCACTCGCGTCTACGGGACGGCCTTCGAGAGCGAGTCCGACCTCGATGAGTTCCTCCAGCGACGCGAGGAGGCCAAGGAACGGGACCACCGGAAACTCGGCCAGGAGTTGGACCTCTTTTCGATTCCCGACGTGACGGGGCCGGGACTGCCGCTGTATCACCCCAACGGTAAGACCGTCCTGCGGGAGTTAGAGGACTTCGTCGACGACCTCAACGACGCCGAGGGGTACGACTTCGTCGAGACGCCACACCTGTTCCGGACGGAGCTATGGAAGAAGTCCGGCCACTACGACAACTACGTCGACGACATGTTCCTGCTCGACGTCAACGACGAGGAGTACGGCCTCAAGCCGATGAACTGCCCCGGCCACGCGACCGTGTTCAATCAGGGTAACTGGTCCTACCGGGACTTGCCCGTCCGGTACGCCGAAAACGGGAAGGTCTACCGCAAGGAACAGCGCGGGGAACTCTCCGGGCTCTCGCGGGTGTGGGCGTTCACCATCGACGACGGCCACCTGTTCGTCAAGCCGGAGTCCATCGAACGGGAGGTCAACGTCATCATGGACCAGATTAACGAGGTCCTGGAGACCTTCGACCTCGACTACGAGGTGGCGCTTGCGACCCGCCCCGAGAAGTCCGTCGGCAGCGACGAAATCTGGGAGCAGGCCGAATCCCAACTCCGAGACGTACTCGAAGCCAGCGGGATGGACTACGACATCGAGTCCGGCGACGGCGCCTTCTACGGCCCGAAAATCGACTTCGCCTTCGAGGACGCCCTCGGGCGGAACTGGGACGGCCCGACGGTCCAACTGGACTTCAACATGCCCGAGCGGTTCGATTTGTCCTACACCGGCGAGGACAACGAAGAACACCGCCCGGTGATGATTCACCGCGCACTGTACGGCAGCTACGAGCGGTTCTTCATGGTACTCATCGAGCACTTCAACGGGAACTTCCCGACGTGGCTGGCGCCCGAGCAAGTGCGCATCCTGCCCGTCTCCGACGACAACATCGGCTACGCCAAACAGCTCCAGAACCGCTATCTCGGTGATTTCCGCGTCGAAATCGAGGACCGCTCGTGGACGGTCGGCAAGAAGATTCAGCAGGCCCACGACGACCGGGTGCCGTACATGCTCGTCGTCGGCGACAACGAACAGGAGGCCGGCACCGTCTCGGTTCGGGACCGCTTCGAGAACGAGCGCAAAGACGTCGACGTCGAGACGTTCCGCGACCACCTCGAAGGCGAAGTCGACGAGAAGCGCATCGAACCCGACTTCGTCGAGGAATGACCGACTACGAGCACGAACTCGTCGTCGGAAGCCTCGACACCGGCAAGCGACACGTCGACGACGCGGTGTTCTCGACGTACGTCCGCCGGGTTCGGGAGTCGTTCCTCCGGGAGACGGTGCCGACCTTCGAGGAGTACTACCGGCCGGCAGTCCGAATGGAAGTCGACTACCACGCCGAACTGTTCGCCGGCGACCGCGTGGTCGGCACCGTCGAGGTACTCGACGTGGGAACGACGAGCGTCACGACCGAAATCACGCTGGCGACCGACGAAGAGACGGTCGCGACGGCGAGGACGGTGCAGGTCATCGTCGACCCAGAAACCGACGAACCGACACCGGTCCCCGAGGAGTGGCGGGCGAATCTGACGTAGCTACTCCTCGTCGTCGTCTTTCAGTTCGTCCAATTCGGCCTCGATTTCTGGGTCGGCGGTCTCGGTTTCGGCTTCGGACTCGGCGTCGACCGACGGGTCCTCCTCGACGCTTCCCTTGCCGGCCTCGGTCTTCAGCGTCTCCAGTTCGGCCTCGACCTCTCCGTCCCGTTGCATCGAGTTGAGTTCGCGGTCGATTTCGTCCTCGTCTGAGAGGGCGTCCTCGAAGGCGCCGCTCTCTTGGAGTTCGTCCATGGCTGCGGCGCGAGCCTCCATGTCCTCGGTCTTCTCGCGGGCGCGCTCGATGGAGCGGCCGACGTTCTCCATCTCGTCGCCGGCGCCGGTCATCGCCTCGCTGACGCGAGTGCTGGCCTCTGCAGCCTCGTATCGGGCCTTCATCGTCTCCTTTTCCGTGCGGAACTGCTCGATGCGGCTCTGGAGTTCGTTCTTCTTTTCGACGAGGTTGTCCTGTGTGTTCTGGAGGTCCGCGATTTGGGTCTCCAACTCCTCGATTTGGGACATCTTCTGTTTCTTCTTCTCCAGTGCGCGGCGTGCGAGGTCGTCGCGGTCCTGTTCGACGGCCTGTCTGGCCTGCTCGTTGTGTTTCTCGACGTTCTCCTCGAGTCGGCGTTTCTGGATTTCGAGGCGCTTCTTCTGTGTCGTCAAATCGGCGATGCCCTTCTTTACGTCCTGCAGTTCGTCCCGGAGGCGCTCGTAGGAGTAGTCGAGCGTCTCGGAGGGGTCTTCCGCGCGGTTCAGGACGGCGTTGAGTTTCGAGCGGATGACGTACGACGCCCGAGAGAGGATGCCCATGTATCGTCGTGATGGGTTCCGAACCCTTAAAACGCTCTCCGAGCGGCGAGGTACAGCCTCAAGGCCCCACCGCTCGAAAGGTCGCCCATGAGCGAATCGGTCGTGATTCCGTCGGACCGCGACGTTCGGGGGAGCCTCGATTCCCCCGAGGGCGACGCCTGTGTGGTCGCCTGCCCGCCGCACCCCCAGATGGGCGGGAACCGGAGTGACCCCCGCCTGCAGGCGGTGAGCGACGCCCTCGATTGTGCGTGTCTTCGCTTCGACTACGGCACGTGGGACGAGGGACCCGGTGAGTTGGCCGACACACGCGACGCTTACGCGTGGGCCAGACAGCGGTACGACGCCGTCGGGCTGTTCGGCTACAGTTTCGGCGGCTGTCTCGCCGTGGTCGCCGCCGCCCGAGAGAGTGAGACGGGAACGGCGCCGTTCGCGGTGGCGGCACTCGCCCCGGCCGACCACATCACCGACGAAATCGACGCCGTAGCCGCAATCGAGGACATCGACTGTCCACTCTGTGTCGTCTACGGCGAACGCGACACGACGGTCGACGCCGAAGCCGTCGCCGGAGCCGTCGAGAAACGGGGCGGCACGGTCGAGGTAATGAGCGCCGACCACCACTTCGTCGGTCAGGCAGCGAAGGTCGGAAACCGGGTCGGCGAGTTCTTCGCTGGGGCACGGGGAACTTAAACGTCCGGCAGACGCTGGCACGAAACGTTTACGTATAGGTCCGTTTTCGCTGGTATGCACGACCCGAACTGGGGTGCCACTCGACCACGCGGGGGGAGTCTCGAGGAAGTGTGGGGGTCGTCGGCGTTCGAACCTGTCGACCTCGGCGCGAAACCAATCGAGCAGTACGTCGACGCGATGGCGGCGACCCGACGCCACGGCGACGCTCGCTACTGCTGTGTCGAAATCCCCGACTCGCCGGAGATCGACTGGTTCGCCTCCCGGAACTGCCTCGCCGACGCGGAGTTCTTCGGCCGACTCCTCGGCTCGGAGCCCGTCACCGACGAACTCGACCTCGACGTGACGGATGACCCCGACGTGTCGATGACCGTCGAGACGGCGCTGTCGATGGACGGGACCCTCGCCGAACAGCTCGTCCACGGCGGCACCGTCTCCTACAGCGATACGCTCGACCAGCAGTACGGAACGTTCGCGAAGGCCAAGCGACTCGCCGAGGAGTTCCGCGATTCCGTCGTCGAGGACCGCTACGAGGAGGTGACCGTCCACCGGACGCGAGAAGCGTGGTGTGAGTGGTTCGGTGAGCCACACTGGAACTTCACGATGGTCGTCGTCGACAGACGGTATCGGTTGGCGTGGGTACTCGTCGCCACCGACGAAGGGCCGCTGGAGCAACTCGAAGACTGACCCGAACGTTTTGGTTCGACACCGTCGATTCGAGTGTGTAATGCCCACGACGAATCGATTGACCGAGGAACTCGTCGTCGGGGGCTACGCCGTCGTCGCTACCCTCTGTGGAGTCGTCTTCGCCGGCGTCCAACTGACGAGCGGGCCGTACATCGGCGGCGCGTTCCTCGTCATCGGTGCGTTTTGGCTGTGTGTCGTCGCTTCCGTCGCGGCGGCTGTCGTTGTCCTCATCGAAAACGCCGACCGGAGACGCCGAAATGAATCGGTCGACCCGTGGGCCAGCGTCTTCGCGGGGCTGATGCTCGTGGCACTCGTCGCCGCCCTGTACCTCGCCTTCGCCGCGAACAGACTACAAATGGCAATGGTGGTCGGTGCGGTGGGGCTGGTCGTCACACCACTGGGATTGCTGGCTGCGGTGTTCGAAGACCGATTGTCGGAGGAAAGGATATAGCCGAACATTGAGTCGTTGTGCCAGCATCCGCGAGGCGCGCGAAGCGCGCCGAGCGGTTCTCCGCGCGAGCGAAGCGAGCGCGGTAGCGTTCGGAAATCGCATAGCGATTTCCGCAGCCCATCAGAAACGCGAAGCGTTTCTGAGGACGACGAGTGACCGTAGGGAACGAGTCGCTATTTTTCATCGACGTTTTTCCCGGCGCGGCTTTGCCGCGCCGTGGAAAAAGGTCGGTCCGAAACGGTTTTGTCTGACGCTCGCGGACCGTCGGTATGCCGACGGAACTTACTGAGTACGACCCCACATTGGGGAACAAATTCATCTTCGTCACCGGCGGCGTGATGTCAGGATTGGGGAAAGGCATCACTGCGGCGAGCACCGGGAGATTGCTCGCCAACGCCGGCTTCGACGTGACGGCCGTGAAAATCGACCCGTATCTCAACGTCGACGCGGGGACGATGAACCCCTACCAGCACGGCGAGGTGTACGTCCTGAAAGACGGTGGCGAGGTCGACCTCGATTTGGGGAACTACGAGCGGTTCCTCGACATCGACATGACGTTCGACCACAACGTCACGACGGGGAAGACCTACCGCCACGTCATCGAGAAGGAACGCGCGGGCGATTACCTCGGGAACACCGTCCAGATTATCCCGCACATCACCGACGACATCAAGCGGCGCATCCGTGAGGCCGCCGAGGGCCACGACATCTGTCTCATCGAGGTCGGCGGTACCGTCGGCGACATCGAGGGGATGCCGTATCTCGAGGCACTCCGGCAGTTCGCCCACGAGGAGGACGAAGAAGACATTCTCTTTACCCACGTCACCTTGGTCCCCTACTCGAAGAACGGCGAACAGAAGACCAAACCGACTCAGCACTCCGTCAAGGAACTCCGTTCTATCGGCCTCCAGCCCGACATCTTGGTCGGCCGCTGTGAGGACAAACTGGACCCCGAGACGAAGGAGAAAATCGCGCTGTTCTGTGACGTTCCCACCGACGCCGTCTTCTCGAATCCCGACGTCGCGGACATCTATCACGTCCCCCTGATGGTCGAAGACGAGGGACTCGACGAGTACGTCATGGAGCGGTTGGGGCTGGCCGAGGAGGCGATTCCGAAAGCCGACCGCGACAACGGCTGGCGGGAAATCGTCACCACCGACCCGACCGACGAAATCGACATCGCGCTGGTCGGCAAGTACGGGCTGGAGGACGCCTACATGTCCATCCACGAATCGCTGAAACACGCCGGCTTCGAGACCGAAACCGACGTGAACGTCCTGTGGGTCGACGCCGACGAGATGGACGACGAACACGCCGACCGCCTCGAACGCGCCGACGGCATCATTGTTCCCGGCGGCTTCGGGGCACGCGGCACCGAAGGAAAGATGGAGGCAGTCCGGTATGCCCGTGAAAACGAGGTCCCGTTCCTCGGGCTGTGTCTGGGCTTCCAGATGGCCGTCATCGAGTACGCCCGCAACGTCTGTGGGCTGGAGGGTGCGGATTCGACGGAGATGGTCGAGGATACTCCTCACCCCGTCATCGACATCCTCCCCGAGCAGTACGAGGTCGAGGACATGGGCGGGACGATGCGACTGGGCGCCCACGAGACCGAGATTTCCGAGGGGACGCTGGCCCACGAGGTGTACGGGTCCGACTCCTGTACGGAGCGACACCGTCACCGATACGAGGTCAATCCCGAGTACATCGAGAAACTCGAATCGGCGGGAATGCGGTTCTCCGGCCGGGCGAACAACCGCATGGAGATACTGGAGTTGCCCGACCATCCGTACTTCCTCGGGACGCAGTTCCACCCCGAGTTCCGGTCCCGTCCCACCCGCGCGTCGCCGCCGTTCGTCGGGTTGGTCGAGACGATACTCGGAGACAACGAGACGGACACCGAGGAGGTGACGGCCTGATGGTCGACACCGAGGAGTTCATCGACGAGAAGATAGCCGAAATCGACCACTCGGTCGGCGACGCCAACGCCGTCATCGCGCTGTCGGGGGGTGTCGACTCCTCGACGGCCGCGGCGTTGGCCTACGAGGCACTCGGCGACCGCCTCACGCCCGTCTACGTCGACACCGGGTTGATGCGGAAGGGCGAAACCGAAAGCGTCCGAGAGACCTTCGCCTACATGGACAGCCTGCGAATCGTCGACGCTCGCGAGCGGTTCCTCGATGCGCTTTCGGGCATCACCGACCCCGAGGAGAAGCGTCACGCCATCGGCGAGCAGTTCATCCGGGAGTTCGAGACGGTCGCCCGCGAGGTCGACGCCGACTACCTCGTCCAGGGAACCATCTACCCCGACCGCATCGAGTCGGAGGGGACCATCAAGTCCCACCACAACGTCGGCGGCCTCCCCGAAGTCGTCGACTTCGAGGGCATCGTCGAGCCGATGCGAGACCTCTACAAAGACGAGGTCCGGGAAGTCGCTCGCGCGCTGGACCTCGAAGAGGTCGTCTCCGAGCGGATGCCGTTCCCCGGCCCGGGACTGGCCATCCGTGTCCTCGGCGAAGTGACCGAGGAGAAACTCGAGGTCGCCCGCGAATCCAACTACATCATCGAGGAGGAACTCGAAGAGTACGACCCCTGGCAGGCGCTCGCGGCCGTGCTCGGGAAGGCCACCGGGGTGAAAGGCGACAACCGCGTCCATGGGTGGGTCGTCTCGGTCCGGTCGGTCGAATCCCGCGACGGTATGACCGCCCGCGCACAGGAAATCGACTGGGAGACGCTCCAGCGAATCCAGTCGCGTATCACGGGCACCCTCGACAACGTCTCGCGCGTCGTCTACGACGTGACGCACAAACCACCGGCAACAATTGAATATGAGTAAAATCGTCATCGCTGGGGGCGACCCCGACGGACTCGGCGCGGCACTGGAGGCGAACGGCGCCGAGGTGGGTTACGCCGACGGCACCGCCAATCGCCCCGCGCTTGAGGAGGCGGGCATCGTCGACGCCGACACGCTCGTCGTTACCGACGCCGGGTTGGCGACCTCGATTACGGTCGCAATGGACCTCAACCCCGACCTCCGAGTCGTCGTTTACACTCGTGATTCGGTGCCGGAGTTCGTGAAGGGACAGGCCGGCCACATCGTCGACCCCGAGTTGCTCGACGCCGACACCGTCGCCGAAGAGATTATCTGATTACTCCGCGGCGAGTTCGCTGAGGCGGACGCCACCGCCTTTCAGGAACGGCGTTCCGTGACCCATCGCCGCGACCTCGAAAGCGGGTGCGCGGTCGACGAACGCGTCGATACTCCGTCGAACCTCGTCGGTATCGTAGGAGAGCAGCCACGGTGAGGGCTGGAGGTCGCCGTCGCGTTCGATGACCATATCGCCGAGGAATGCCGCCCGGTGTTCGTCGTGGAGGTAGACGGTGTGACCGGGCGTGTGTCCGGGCGTGTGATAGGCAGTGAAGCCACCGATTTCGTCCCCGTCGGCGACCGGGTGGACGCGGTCGGCCGGCACGTCGGAAACGAGTAGTCCCGAAACGAGTTGGGTGAGCGCCTTGTGTCCCGACAGCGACGGTCGCTCCTCGCCGGTGACGAGCGGCGCGTCCGCGCGGCCGACGTAGATGGGTGCGTCCGTCGAGAGTTTCGCCGCCGAGCCGACGTGGTCGAGGTCGTAGTGCGTGATGAGGATGCGGTCGATTGCCGACGGCGTGAAGCCGACGGTCTCGATTGCGGCCTCGATTCGCGTGGCGTCGAAGGGGGTTCCCGTATCGACGAGCGTCAGAGCCTCGTCGTCTTCGACGAGGTAGGCGTTGACGCCGGTGCAGTCGAGCCACCAGACGCCCTCGCGGAGTTCGGTCACCATAGCCGGAGGAACGAGCGCCGATAATAAAAATCAGGGCTTCGGAGCGGCCTTCTGGAGTGCCGTCTCGGCGATGTTGCCGCCGTAGTCGGCACTTCGGGACAGCGAGTCGACGATGAGACCGAGCAACTGCGCCTGCTGCGGTTCCAGTTCGCGGATACGGTCGTCGACCCGCCGGGCGAGTTCGTCGATTTCGGTGACTCGCTGTCGGGCGTCGTTCGCGAGTCGCGTCGCGCGGTCGGAGTCGTCCTCAAGCAGGGCGTCCATCGCCATCTCGATGATTTCGGTCGCCTCAGCGTGGAGCGCCTCGATTGCCTCGGCGGCTTCCTCCGGCGGCGCGCTGAGCGTCTCGGCGTGCGTTGCGATTTTCGCCGCGTGGTCGCCGACGCGTTCGAGTTGCCGGGCACTGGAGTGGTAGTCGAAACACGTCTCTCGGTCGAGGCCGATTTCGGCGGCCGCCGAGGGGTCCCGAAGCACTGACCGAAACACCCGCGAGACCATCGACCACAGTCGGTCGACGTCGTCGTCGCGTTGGACCACGTCGGCTGCGAGGTCGTCGTCGTCCTCCAGTAGCGCGGTGACGGCGTCGCCGAGCATCGTCGTCGAGACGAGGCGCATCCGCGTGATGGCGTTGTGCATCGACAGTTCCGAGGAGTCGAGTAAGTCCTGCAGTTGGACGCGCTCGGAGGTTTCACCGATGACCTCGAGTCCGACGAGGCCCTGTGTGGCCTCCCGAATCGTCCGGCGCTGGGCGGCGCTGACGCGGGCGGTCTCCAGAGTGATGATGTCGAAGCCGCTGACGTACATCGTCACGACCGCGCGCATCAACTGGTCGCCCTCCAGTCCGGTGATATCGAGGGACCCTTCGACTTTCTCCTCGTCGCGACGCGGCGTCAACAGAAGCGAGTCTTCCTCGGGATGGAACTCGACGACGCTCCCGCCGCTAACGTCGTTTTCCGTCGCCCACTCTTTCGGGAGTGAGACTGTGTATGTAGAACCACCCGTCACCTGCACCTTTCGCGTCTCCATAGGCATCCCTTTCCACCAGTAATATAAATTACCATCGAAATATATATTGTGTTCCGAAGAGCCCCTAAACCGAACCCTTTGCTCCCGAAGTCCCCGGGGCGGCTCGAACAGAGACCCACCACCCCTGCCAGAATACGTGGAAGAATATAGGCCTATATAGCAATCATAGTGGAGTATTTACGGACTCGGCAGCCACGAGGCGTAAGTACGGGCGGTCGAGTGTATCGTCTCCGACAGCTATCCAGCGATGGACGGCCGTCGAGTCTCTCGACACGGTACTCGCCCTCAGCCGAGACGGACTTATCCAATGAGCCGGAACGAATCCACCGCCGACGCCTCGTCCGAATCGCTCGTCGAACAGGGACCGACCGCCGGCCTCGAATCGACCGACCGCGGGAACGGCCGGACCATCATCAGCGCCCGCGACATCAACGTCTGGTACGACCAGACCCAGGCGCTGAAGGACATCTCGATGGAGATACCCGAACAGCAAGTCACCGCACTCATCGGCCCCTCCGGGTGCGGGAAATCGACGTTCCTCCGGTGTGTAAACCGGATGAACGACCTCATCGACGCCGCCCGCGTCGAGGGGGAACTGCAACTCCGTGGCAAGAACGTCTACGACGAGGACGTCGACCCCGTCGCACTGCGCCGGAAGGTCGGCATGGTGTTCCAGAAACCGAACCCGTTCCCGAAGACGATTCGGGAGAACGTCGCCTACGGCCTGAAGATTCAGGGCTACGACGGCGACATCGACGCCCGCGTCGAGGAATCGCTGAAAGCCGCGGCGCTGTGGGACGAGGTGAAAGACCAACTGGATTCCTCGGGGCTGGACCTCTCCGGTGGCCAACAGCAGCGACTCTGTATCGCCCGGGCAATCGCCCCCGACCCGGAAGTCGTCCTCATGGACGAGCCAGCGTCGGCGCTGGACCCCGTCGCCACCTCGAAAATCGAAGACCTCATCGACGACCTCGCGTCCGAGTACACCGTCGTTATCGTCACCCACAACATGCAGCAAGCCGCCCGCATCTCCGATAAGACGGCCGTCTTCCTCACCGGCGGCGAGTTGGTCGAGTTCGACGACACCGAGAAAGTGTTCGAGAACCCCGACAGCGACCGCGTCGAGGACTACATCACCGGCAAGTTCGGATAACGGCTGACGGGCGTCGGACGCCTCCCGAAGACACAAATCCGAGACCCGAGAACGGACCCGTATGGCACGCAAGGGATTTCAGGAGCAACTCAGCGAGCTCCGAGAGAACGTCCTCTACATGAGCGAGGTCGTCCTCGAACGGCTCCGGATGGGACTCCAGGCACTCGAAGGGAAAGACGAATCGCTCGCCCGCGAGGTCATCGAAGGCGACCACGAAATCAACGAGATGTACCTCGAACTCGAGAAGGACTGCATCGACCTCTTCGCGCTCCAACAGCCGGTCGCCGGCGACCTCCGGTTCATCGCGGCATCGTTCAAAATCATCACCGACCTCGAACGCGTCGCCGACCTCGCGACCAATCTCGGCGACTACACGTTGCAGGCGAAACGCGACCTCTACCCCGACGTCGACGTACAGGGTATCGGCGACGCCGTCATCGAGATGATAGACGACTCGATGACGGCCTACGCCGACGAGGATATCGACGCGTGTTTCGAAATCGACGACCGAGACGACGACGTCGACGCGATGTGTGAGACCGCCTCCAGTACCGTCGTCCGAGACCTCATCGAGACGGAAATCGACGCCGAATCCTCCGACGAGGAAATCGAGTCGCTGATGCAGGAGGTCTCACGGCTCCTCCTCACCATCCGTGACCTCGAGCGCGTCGGCGACCACGCGGTCAACATCGCCGCGCGGACGCTGTACATGGTCGACAACAGCGACGAACTCATCTATTGAAAAAGACACGGCGGCCCTCCTTACAGTCGGGCCTTGGCCCCCCGCGCCTGCGGCGCGCGGGGAACCGCTCGGTCGATAGAGGGGGCTTGCCTATCGTCCGATACACCCTCCCCAGCCATACTCGCCACGTTCACTCTGCGCATCGATAAGCCACGAATCCGTACAAAACGGAATTAAAACGACGACGTACGGAGTGTTCTTGAATCGGATGTAGTTGCCCGAAAGGCGCGGAGGGCTGGTATCGGTGGGGTCTGTCTCGTACCATGGAAGCTCCGAGAGAGCCTGCGCTACGGTGTCAAATTCACGTTCAGAGACAGTGATAGACGCTGTACCAGACCCACTACTCGCTATCCGAAGGGCCTCCTGAATCGGGGCAACATCACTTATTCGCTCGTCCGATGCCTCGGTAACTGACCCATCGGGTGATTCATCCATCTCAAAGGTCTGTACTTGTCCACCTTCTGCCCCGGGGTCGGAGAGACATCCAGAGAGGAAAATACTAGCCCCACCGGCTATTGAAGCGAGACATTGCCGCCGATTCATGTACTAGTACCAGAGTAGTCATTCCCATAACTACTTTAATTTATTACATATTTACTAGAACGCGGGGTTCAATTCGCACCTCTATTGATCGAGTCTTTCACCGAACAAGCGCTGAAACAAACAATCACTTCTCGATCGCATCCGTGAGAGGGGTTCGATAGAACCTCCTCGAGGCGGTTCGCCGCGCCAGCGGCGCTCGCGTGCAAAAAGTTTCTATTGGAACCCGATGCGGCCGCCCTGTCGACGGCCGGTGTCGGCGCCGCCACCGCGGAACTCGTCTTCGACCTGTTCGTAGTACTCCCGGATGTCGTCGGTGATGGTCGGCCGGACCGACTCCAGAGCCTGCCGGAAGTGTCGCATCTCGACGGCTTCGGCGTCGTCGTCCTCCCGAAGTGCCTGAATCGCCGCCTCGCGGCCGATGGATTCGAGGTCGGAGCCGACGTAGCCCTCGGTGATTTCGGCGAGTTCACGGAGGCTCACGTCCGGCGACAGCGGCGTGTCCTTGGTGTGGATGCGGAGAATCTGCTCTCGACCCTCCACGTCCGGTTCACCTATCATCACGAGTCGGTCGAAGCGCCCGCTCCGGATGAGCGCGGGGTCTATCATGTCCGGACGGTTCGTCGCCCCGATGACCATCACGTCGCCCATCTCTTCGAGGCCGTCCAACTCCGTCAGCAGTTGGTTGACGACCCGCTCGGAGACGTTCGACCCGGTGTCGCTGCCGCGTCCGGGGGCGAGACTGTCGAGTTCGTCGAAGAAGATGACGGTCGGCGCGACCTGTCGGGCCTTCCGGAAGGTCTGTCGGATGGCCTTCTCCGACTCGCCGACCCACTTCGATAGCAGTTGCGGGCCGCGAACCGAGATGAAGTTGGCGTTGGTCTCGTTTGCGACGGCTTTCGCCATCAGCGTCTTGCCGGTTCCGGGCGGGCCGTACAGCAGCACGCCTTTCGGCGGTTCGACGCCCATCCGCTGGAACTTCTCGGGGGAGTTCATCGGCCACTCGATGGACTCTTTGACCTGCCCCTTCGCCTCGTCGAGACCGCCCACATCGTCCCACGATATTTTGGGGAGTTCGACGAGCACCTCCCGCATCGCCGAGGGGTCGACCTCGTTGAGCGCGCCGCGGAAGTCGTCGCGTTTGATTATCATCCGGTCGATGAGACTCGGCGGAATGTCCTCCTCGTCGAGGTCGATTTCCGGCAGGTACCGACGGAGCGCCTTCATCGCCGCTTCCTTCGTCAGCGACTCGATGTCGGCGCCGACGAAGCCGTGGGTCTCGTCGGCCATGTGGTCGAGACTCACGTCGTCGGCCAGCGGCATCCCACGAGTGTGAATCTGGAGGATCTCCTTCCGGCCCGTCTCGTCGGGGACGCCGATTTCGATTTCGCGGTCGAAACGGCCCGGCCGACGCAGGGCGGGGTCGACCGAATCGACGCGGTTCGTCGCCGCGATGACGATGACCTGCCCGCGCGATTCCAGTCCGTCCATCATCGTCAGCAGTTGGGCGACGACGCGGCGTTCGACCTCGCCGGTGACGTCCTCGCGTTTCGGCGCGATGGAGTCGAGTTCGTCGATGAAGATGATGGATGGCGACTCCTCGGTAGCGTCCTCGAATATCTCCCGCAGTTGCTGTTCGGACTCGCCGTAGTACTTCGAGATGATTTCCGGGCCGGCGATGGAGAAGAACGAGGCGCTGGTCTCGTTCGCGACAGCCTTCGCCAGCAGGGTCTTGCCGGTGCCGGGCGGGCCATGCAACAACACCCCCTGTGGCGGCTCGATACCCAGTTTCTTGAAAATCTGGGGGTGTTTCATCGGCAACTCGACCATCTCTCGGACCCGCTGAATCTCGTTTCCGAGGCCGCCGATGTCCTCGTAGGTGATTCCTCCGCCGGTCTTCTCGAAGCCCGAAATCGGTTCCTCCCGGAGTTCGACCTCGGTGTCTTCGGTGATGAGACAGACGCCGTCCGGTTCGGTCTCGACGGCGATGAGCGGAATCGCCTGCCCCGGCGAGCGCATGAACGGGTGGTTCGTCGAACTCATCACGGGGACGATGTCGCGCTCGACGACCGGCCGCTTGAGAATCTGCCGTTTGACCATCCCCGCGGCGTCGGAGCCGAACTGCACCGACGCCTCCTCGGGCGGCGCAAGGACGAGTTTGTCCGCCTTCGTCGCCTCGGCCTTCCGGATGGTGACGCGCTCGCCGATGCCCACGTCGGCGTTCTGCCGGGTGAACCCGTCGATGCGCACCGTGTCGGTGTTCCAGTCCTGCCGGTCGGCACGCCACACCTTCGCGGCGGTGGTGTCGGCACCCTCGATTTCGATGATGTCTCCCGGCGACAGCTTTAGGTGCAAAAGCGTATCCGGGTCGAGTCGCGCGATGCCCCGCCCCGAGTCGTTCGGGTAGGCCTTGGCGACCTCCAGTTGAACCTCGTTCATCCTGATACGTGAACTCCGGTCGCGCCGGAGATATGCTTTTTGCTGCCACGCCCCGGAACAGCGGGCCGATTCACTCCTGTGGATTCACCAACACCTTGATAGCGTCCCGTTCGTCCATCGCGCGGTAACCGTCCGGAACCCCCTCCATGCCGACCGTCTTCGTGAAAATCGGCGAGGGGTCCAACGTCCCTTGGAGTACGTCGGCCATCAGTTCCTCGGCGTAGGCACGAACCGGTGCGACGCCGCCCCGAAGCGAGATGTTCGCGCCGAACATCGAGTAGAGGTCGAGTCCCTCCTCCTCGACGCCGAGCGGGACGCCGACGTAGCCGATGGTGCCGCCCGGGCGACAGACCTCGATTGCGGTCTCCATCGACGACGCCGCGCCGACACACTCCAGAACGTGGTTCGAACCGCCGTAGGTGAGTTCGCGGGCGCGCTCGACGGCTTCCTCGCCGCGCGCCGAGACCGTCTCGGTCGCACCGAAGGATTCAGCGAGTTCGAGTCGGTCCTCGTGGTGGCCCATCGCGACGATGCGCTCGGCACCGAGTCGACGCGCCGCGAGGACGGCACACAGTCCGACTGCGCCGTCGCCGATGACGATGCAGGTGTCGCCCGCATCGACCCCGGCGCTGACCGCGGCGTGGTGGCCCGTCCCCATCACGTCGGTCAGCGGAAGCAGTGCCTGCAGGGTTTCCTCGTCGTCTGCGTGCCGCTCGGGAACCCGGACGAGCGTCCCGTCGGCGTGCGGCGACCGGACGTACTCGCCCTGTGCGCCGCCGTTGTCGCCGTTCCAGGAGTCGCCGTTCCGACAGGAGGTGTGCAGTCCCTTTCGGCAGAACTCACACTCCCCGCAACTGACGACGAACGGCGCGAACACGCGGTCACCCGGTTGGACCGACCGGACATCGTCGCCGACTTCCTCGACGATGCCCATCGGTTCGTGGCCGACCCGGGAGTTCTCCTCGCGGTCCCGCTGGCCGCGATAGAACCACAGGTCCGACCCACAGACCGCAGTGTGAGTGACGCGGACGATGGCGTCGGTCGGCTCCTCGATTTCGGGTTTCGGCACCTCTTCGACGGCGATGTCTCCCGGTTCGCGATAGATAGCGGCGCGCATACTACAACCACGGACCGCGCCCGCATAAACCGTGTACCACACCACTTTTCGCCTCGCGCGGCCGACGTATTCGCATGAAAACGCTCGCCTTCGACGGCCGAACCGGCGCAAGCGGCGATATGGTCCTCGGCGCGCTGGTGGCGGCTGGCGCCGACCCCGAGGTGCTCTCGCCCGTCGAGGACGCACTCGACGTGACCTACCGCATCGGCGAGACGACGAAGAACGGTATCCGAGCGGCGACCGTCGACGTGTTGGTGGACGGTGAAGACGGCGACCACCCTCACGACCATAGCCACGACCATGACGACGGCCACGAACACGGCCATACTCACGACCACGCTCATGACCCGACTCATGAACATGGCCATGAGCACGACCATAGCCACGAACACACCCACGCCGAGGGCCACGGCCCGAACCGGACCTACGCGGAGTGTCGGGACATCGTCACCGAGATGGGACTTCCAGAGGCCGTCGAAGCCGACGCCAAGGCGGTGTTCCGGCTGCTCGGGGAAGCCGAATCCCGAGTCCACGGGACCGACCTCGAAGAGACACACTTCCACGAGGTGGGGGCCGACGACGCCATCGCCGACATCGTCGGGGCGGCGCTGCTGTTCGACGACCTCGATGTCGACCGCGTGGTGACGACGCCGGTCGCCGCGGGTGGCGGCGAGACCTCGATGAGCCACGGCGTCTACCCGGTGCCGACGCCCGCCGTGACGTACATCGCCGAGGCGGCGGCGTGGGAACTGCAGGGCGGACCCCTCGACGAGGAACTCCTCACCCCGACGGGGGCGGCGATTCTCGCACACTTCGCCGAAGGCGTCGACTCCCTACCGTCGATGGACATCGACAGCGGCGGCTACGGCGCTGGCAGCAAGTCCTTCGAGGACCACCCCAACGTCCTCCGGGCGATGGTCGGGGGGTCGAAGGGCGGGTTGAAACACGACGACATCCGCGTGCTGGAGACGAACCTCGACGACGCGAGTCCCGAGATGCTGGGCGGGCTCCAGAAAACGCTGACGGACGCGGGCGCACGGGACGTGACCATCGTTCCGGCGACGATGAAGAAATCCCGCCCCGGCCACCTCGTGAAGGTCATCGTCAAGCCCGAGGACGTGGCGTCGGTCGCGCGACGCCTCGCCGAGGAGACGGGAACACTGGGCGTCCGCGAGACGGCGGCGGGCCACCGATGGATAGCCGAGCGGTCCTTCGAGACGGTCGAACTCGACATCGGCGGCGAGACGTTCGATGTGTCGGTCAAAATCGCGGCCGACGACGCGGGCGAGGTGTACGACGTGAGCGCCGAGTACGACGACGCCGCGGCGGTCGCGAACGCCACCGACCTCGTGATTCGGGAAGTCGTTCGCCGCGCCGAGACGGCCTATCGGCAGGAGTACGACAGTCGGTAAGGCGGCGTCTCAACGCTCGCGGTGTCGCTGCAGGGCTTCCTCCATCGTCAACTCGCCGACAGCGACCCGTCTGGCGAGTTTCTCGTCGAGGGTGCGGTCGTCGTCGCTCCGCCGCCGCGAGCGGTTCTTGATGCGTTGAATCTCGCCGGCCGTCGGTTCGATGTCCCGACTCTCGATTCGCTCGCCGTCGAGTCGGGCGATGTTGACCGCAGCCAGCACGTCGCCCATGCCGCGTGCACCGGTCCCGAGATACGGTGTCGTCCCCGTTTCATCGACGAGTTCGACCGGTACGCCGTCGAGAGCCTCGATGATTTTCGCACCCTGCAATCGCGCGCCGTCACCGATTCGGACCAGCGGGTCGGGGGCGTCGGCGACTTCCTCGGCGACGGCCGCCGCGGCCTCGTCGGCCGGCACCTGAAAGGCGGCGACGACGGTCTCCCCCGAGAGAACGGCGATGCCCGGATGGTCACCGGGGTCGATGCCGACGACGGTTCGGCCGCCGTCGCCACGGAGAATCGCGAGGGCGGCGTCGACCGCACGGCGAGGGTCGTCCGGCGTCGCCCGAACCGTCTCCACGTCGGGGTGTTCGTCCTCGGGGCCGACGATGGCGACGCGAGCCCCCTTCGGAAGCGACTCGCCGGGTTCTAGCGTGGTGAACTTGACGCCGCGGTCACGGAGCTCGCCGACGACGCCGTGGTACACCTCGAAATCGTCCGTGGCGACGACAATCACGGCCGAGAGTTCGCCTGCGAGGGCTTAAGCCCGACGCCTACGCCGCCCCGAAGAGCCCGAGGAGGACGAACAGCAAATCGCCGAAGGTGAGCGCCAGCAGCAAGCCGACGAACATCGGGACGATAAACGGGACACCGGGGGTAATCCAGACCGACTGCCGGTCCGGTTCGGTGAGCACTTCCAACCCTTCCCGGAGTTCCTCGGGCGTCGTCCCGTAGGCGCTGTGTTCTTCGAGGAACCGCTCGGCACCCCACGCGTCGAAGGGTCGAATCGCCGCCTCGGAAGAATCGAGTCCGTCGGCGACGCTCCCGCCGTCGGTCAACGCGCGCTCGTCGGACTGGATGGAGCCGTCGCCGGGGTCGTTGCGTTCGGTCGGAAGCGGGTGCCGATACCGGTCGGGGTTCGCCCGAACCGCCTCGAAGGAGACGCCCCGCCAGCGGAGATACATCCGGAGCGCGTCGATATCGAGTCCCTGCCGAGTGAATCCTTCGGTCGTTTCGAGCAGACGGCCGTACTCCGAGAGGATGTCGTCGACGGCGACGGCACGGCCGATGAACATCGCGGGCGTGAACGCGCCTCGGAGCGCGTTCACGCCCGCGAGGAAGAACGGATAGGCGAGACCGACGAGAACGGTGTTCGAGAGGATGCTCAGCGAGAAGACGCCGAGTGGCGGTTGGTTTCCGGACGGCGGATACACGCCCGTCCCGACGAAAAACGCCGGGTAGACGGGCAACAGCAACGCGAGCGTCATGATGGCCTTGGCGTCGGCGCCGCCGAAGCCACCCAGTCGCCAGAAGATGTACCCCAGCGGCGCGACGAGGCCGAACGAGAGGACGACCTGTACCGCGAAGCGTCGCTGTTCGAAGGCGGCGGCGTCGGCCACGAGCCACGCGTCCCACGCCAGCGCGAGGAGGCCGGCGACGGCGAGGGGAAGCCACGTCCGGTTGGGTACCCGTCTGGTTTCGATGTCGCGGTAGGCGGCCCACCCGAACACCGGAACGGCCAGCAGTCGGATGATGTCGGGCCCGGTCGCGAAATCGAAGAGCAGCGACGACACGTAGGGGAGTGTGTCCACATCCCTCTTAAACGCAAGCACTCTTCGTCAGCCGAGTTTGAATTCCGTTCGTTGTGTATTTGGACCGTCTTTTCGGACGTTCGTTCACTATATTGCCCACAGAATACGCTCGATAGGGAAAGTATATCCCCTGGGGTTCACTATCGGGGACCGAACAGGGTTATGCCGTTTCGGGACTACGAGACGTTGAATCTGGACGCCGCCGCGCTCGTGCTCGTCGACGTACAGCGGGGGTTCGACGACGACCGCTGGGGCGAGCGGAACAACCCCGATGCGGAGCGCCACATCGCGGAGCTGTTGGGCGAGTGGCGCGAGAGCGGCCGCCCAATCTATCACGTCAAACACGACTCGACGGAACGGGATTCGCCGCTGCGTCCGGGCCGCCCCGGAAACGAGTTCAAGCCCGAAGCCGAACCCCGAGGCGACGAAGCCGTCGTCGAAAAGCGGGTCAACAGCGCCTTCATCGGAACCGACCTCGAACGTCGACTGCGCGATGCGGGCGTCGAACGGCTCGTCGTCGCCGGCTTCACCACCGACCACTGCGTGTCGACGACGACCCGCATGGCCGAGAACCTCGGCTTCGAAGTGTATCTCGTCAGCGACGCCTCCGTCACCTTCGACCGCGAGTTCGACGGCACTCGATACGCCGCCGAGCAGAACCACCGACTCGCCCTCGCACAACTCTCCGGGGAGTTCGCGACCGTCGTCGAGACCGCGACGCTCTTGGCGGCGCTGGAAGCCAACTCGTAGCGGAACGCGGTGGGACCACAAAACGACACAGCGAAGTCTCAGCGTCCGATGCCCACGCGGACCTTCAAATGGTTCCGGGCGGTAGCCGTCTAGCAATGGGTGACGAACGACGTGCGAACGAGCCAGCCCAACTCGGTGACGCCCCCGTCGTGTCGGATATCGACTTCCTCGCCGGGTCGCGGCACCGCCTGCGGATACTGAACCTCCTGCGTGGACCGGACGCGATGAGCCGTCGGAACGTTCGTGCGTCCGTCGACGCCTCCCGTGCGACGGTTCGGCGGACGCTCGAAGGGCTCCTGAGCCGTGGTTGGGTCGAATCGGCCGAGGACGGCTACCAGGTGACCGCGGCCGGGGAGCTCGTGGCGACGGAGTTCACTCGACTCTCGGAGACCCTCCGGCTCACCGAGGAGTTCGCGCCGCTGTTGGAACACGTCCCGCCGTCGTCGTTCGATATCGAGCCGGAGTGGCTCGCCGACGCCGAACTGACAGTGTCGACGGCAGCGGAACCGTACGCACCGGCACAGACCCAAACCGAGACGATACGGACCGCAGACCGGTTCCGGGGATTCCTGCCCGCAATCGAACTCGACGGAACGGAACTCGTCCACGACCGAATCACGAACGGGGCGTTCACCGCGAGCATCGTCCTCGGACCGGCGTGTGCCGACCACATAAGGGAGGAACCGTTCGCCGAACTGTTCCGCGAAAAGCTCGCTACCGGCCGATTCGAGGCGGCCATCGCCGACGGCTCGCTCCCGTTTTACCTCGGATTACCGGACGACGAACGAATCGAAATCGGCGTCGCAGACGGCGAGGGGATTCCGCGGGCGCTTGTGCAGTCGTCGAACACCGCGTTTCGTGAGTGGGGCGAAACGACGTTCGAACGCTACGAACGGAACGCCGAGCGCCTGTCGAAGGAGGACTTCGATACGGAGTCGACGGACTAGTCTCGCTTTCCAAACCCGGGATAAACGGGTCGTTTTGCCGGTCGAAAGGGAAAACGACACGCGCGCCGTCAGACGGCGAGCGCGGCGCTACACGATACGCAAACGGTGTCCCAAGACAGGACACGCGCGGCTTAGATGACGCGGTTCTGCAGGTAGTCGAGGTGTTTGGCGTTGTAAACGATTTTGACCGTATCGGCAGCGGGGCTGCCGATACAGGTCAGGCGAACGCCCTTCTCTTCGACTTCCTCGTCGGAGAGGATTTGCTGCATGTCCATGTCGATTTCGCCCTCCTTGACGATGGCCGCGCAGTTCGCACACGCACCGGCGCGGCAGGAGAAGGGCCAGTCGAAGCCCTGCGCCTCGGCGGATTCGAGGATGTACTCACCCTCCGCGACATCGAGCGTGCCGTAGTCCTCGTCGTCGAGGCCGGCGTCGGCGGCCTCATCGAAGAGGCCGTCGTCGTCGATGTCCCAGCCGTGGTCGTCCAGCACTTCGTAATTGAGGTATTCTACCGTGGGCATCACTGAGTGAGTTCACGCGCCTCTGTGTTGAAGGTTGCTGTTAGGAGACGGGGTTCCGACGTAACTCGACCGTTCGTTCACTTTTCTTTGCCAATATTTCCCATCATGCCACGAGCGTGAACCGGAATACGAGAAACGCCCCGATAGTGGCGACCGCGGGGACGACGTTCTGCATCAGAATGACACGACCCGTCGTCTCCGGGTCGAACAGGTCCGATGCCGCGGGGATGTCTTCGGGACTTTCCTCGCCCATCGGTCGTGCCGAAGCGCCGTCCGTGTCGGTGCTTCCGACGGTCGCAGCGTCGTCGGCCGCCAGCGCCCCGACGGAAACGTTCGCTCCCTCCCCCTCGCCGCGAACCGCATCGCGAGCGGTCGTCGTCCGCGTCGCACGACCCCACCCGAGACCGACGATGGACATCGTCGCGATGATGACGAAACTGGCGGGAACGCCGATTGCGGCGAGCCCCGCCGTCAGCGTCGAGGAGACGACGGCGACGACGATGGCGGCGGTCAGCGGAAGTTGGGTGAGGTCGTTGCCCATCGTATCGAGCGTCCGGCGGGCGATGGTGAACGCGCCGAGACCGACGGCGGCCGACGCCAGCAGGATGCCGACGTTCATCGTTATCGCGCCGCTGCCGAACAGCGGACCCACGGCGTTGGCGACGTTCGATGCCCCGCTGGAAAACGCCATGAAACAGCCGATTGCGACGAGAAGCAGCGTGCCTGTGAGTTCACGGCGAGTCGTCCCCTCGGCGAGGCGAACCGTCGGTATCCGGCCCGAACGCTCGATTCGGAACGGACCGCCCTCCGTGCCCGCGATGGCGACCCACTGGTTGAGGTACGGATAGAGGTACCGGCCGATGACGCCGCTGACCCAGAAGGCGACGATGGGGGCAACGACCCACCAGCTGACGATTTGGCCCATCACGACCCAGTTGAGGTTGCCGGTCGCCAGTCCGAGTCCCGCAATGGAGCCGACGGCGGTCATCGACGTCGAGGCGGGGACGCCGAAGAAGTTCGAGATGAACAGCGCCAGACCGATGAAAAAGAGGACGATGATGCTCGCCTGCGTCGTGAACAGTTCGGCAGGGACGATTTCCCCGCCCAGCGTCTCGACGACCTCACGGCCGAGCGTCCAGCCGCCGACGAAGAAAAACACCGTCATCAACAGTCCGGCACCGGCCTTCGGGATGATATCGGCACCGACGGCAGGTCCGAACGCGGGGGCGGTGTTCGCACCACCGATGTTGTAGCCGACGAAGACCGCAACGAGGAGGCCCACGACGAGCAACGCTTCCATACGGGATTGGTGGATTGGTCGACAAATAAGCGCCACGCTCGCGTTCCAACGGGCAGGTTTTTGGCCGCCCCCACCGGTTGAAGACGTATGTTTCCGGAGTTCGAGGTCATCCCTGCGGTCGACATGCAGGACGGACAGGTCGTCCAGTTGGTCGGTGGCGAACGCGGCACCGGCAGGACCTACGGCGACCCCGTCGAGGCGGCCGAGCGGTGGGTCGACGCCGGCGCGGAGACACTGCATCTCGTCGACCTCGACGGTGCCTTCGAGGGCGACCGCGAGAACGCCCCCGCGGTCGAGGCGATTCTCGACGCCGTCGACGTAGACGTCCAGTTGGGCGGCGGTATCCGGACCGCCCACGACGCCTGTTCGCTCCTAGAGTTGGGCGTCGACCGCGTCATCCTCGGGACCGCGGCCGTCGAGAACCCCACCATCGTCGGCGCCATAAGCGAGGACTTCCCCGGCAGCGTGATGGTGAGCCTCGACGCGAAAGACGGCGAGGTCGTCGTCTCGGGATGGACCGAGGGGACGGGGTTGGACCCGGCCGAAGCCGCCGCGCGCTACGAGGACGAGGGCGCCGGTACCATCCTCTTTACCGACGTGGACGTCGAGGGGCAACTGGAGGGAATCCGACGTGAACCGGTCGAGGCGGTCGTCGACGCGGTCGACATCCCTGTCGTCGCCAGCGGCGGCGTCTCGACGCTTGAGGACGTGCGTGCGCTGAAGGATGCCGGTGCAGCGGCGGTCGTCGTCGGAACAGCGCTCTACGAGGGTCGGTTCACGCTCGAAGAAGCGATGGAGTCGGTGTAGGCGCCGTCGCTGGTCGCCGGGGCGGACGCCGTCCTATCGGCGAACCCTCGCCCGAACCCGACGGTACAGCGCCGCCGCGCGTGCGAGCAGTCCCGCTTTGGTCGTCGCCGGGAGCTGTGGCGCGACGGGTTCGGCCAGCGCCGCGGCGACGGGGAGCAGGTTTCGCGCGCTCATACAACGCCCGACGTTGTCGCCGAGGGGTCAAAACGTTCAGTCAGACAGCCGTCACGCATCCGCACGACGACGGCGGTTCGACGCCAACACACCCCCTACACCGCGTCGTCGACGGCCTTTCCGAGACGGGGGTAGTTCTCGACGAGGTAATCACGAAGGAAGACGAACCCGACGACCACGAGGAGCGCGACCACCGCCGCGCCGAGTGGCCCCACCCGCTTGACGCTGAGTTTCCACGCCGACCACGCCAATCCGAGCAGTTCGAGCATACTGACAGTTCGGCATCCATATATAAAAATCACGTCGCCGCAATCACCTTAAGCAAGCGCGAGAACTACCGCACATGACAGACCGGACGGCAGCACGAACCCGCGAAACCGCCGAAACGGACATCGAGGTGACGCTGGACCTCGACGGCGACGGCGACGCCACCGTCGAAACCGGCGTCGGATTCTTCGACCACATGCTGGAGGCGTTGGCGAAACACGGCCTCTTCGATGTAACCGTCCGGTGTGACGGCGACCTCGCTATCGACGACCACCACACCGTCGAGGACGTGGCCATCACCCTCGGTGCGGCCTTCGAGGAGGCGCTGGGCGACAAACGCGGCATCGTCCGCTACGCCGACCGGAAGGTGCCGCTCGACGAGGCCGTCGCCGAGGTCGTCGTCGACGTGTCGGGGCGGCCGCGGTTCTACTTCGACGGGGAATTCAGCCAGCCTTCGGTTGGCGATTTTACCAGCGACATGGCGCGGCACTTCGTCGAGTCGCTGGCGCTGAACGCCGGCCTGACGCTGCATGCGTCGGTGTCGGGAAAGAACGCCCACCACGAAATCGAGGCACTGTTCAAGGCCCTCGCGCGGACGCTCGACGATGCGATGCGAATCGACGAGCGCCGCAGCGACACGCCGAGCACGAAAGGCGAACTGTAGGTGAGCGTCGGCGGTCGAACCGGGGCGGACTTTATCCCCCAGTCGAACGAAACACGGCCATGAGCGGCCATATCGATGGCGTCGTCGTCCACATCACGAGTCCCGACGCCAACGACTGGCAGCAGGCGCTCCGAAACGTCACGAACCTCCACAGCGACGAGAGCGTGCCAATCGAACCGAATCTGATAACCATCGTCGTCAACGGCGACGCGACCCGGTTCCTGCAGGCGGACGAACCGGACGCCGACCGCCTCTCCCGACTCGCCGATTCCGGCGTCCGGATTCTCGCCTGTTCCAACTCGCTGGAGCGACTCGGTTTTTCGACGGAGGAGCTGGCAGAGGGCGTCGAAACCGTCGACTCCGGGGTCGCCGAAGTGACGCGATTGCAGTGGCACGGCAACGGATACCTCAAACTGCCCTGAGAGACGACGAGAGCGAACGGCCCCGAGGCGCGACCGAACGCACGCTGGCTTTATCACCGGAGCGCATCTGACATCTAGGTCCGTCCCATCGGATTCGACGGGGCGTTCAGACAATGGAAGACAGACCAACCATCCTGCTCCCGGTCAGCGTTCTCGAAGGGGAATCGATTCCGGAGGGCGTTCCCGAACTCCTGACGAACGCCCACGTCGTCCTGCTCGGCTACCACGTCGTGCCGGAACAGACCGCCACCGACCAGGCGCGCCAGCAGTTCGAAGACCAGGCCATTCGCCGTCTCGAGGATTTCACGGCGATACTCGAACACGCGGGAGCGACAGTCGAATCACGGGTCGTGTTTACCCACGACGGACAGGCGACAATCGACCGGATGACGGACGAACACGACTGTCTCGCGACCCTCATTCCGAACGCGACGAGGCCGCTCGAGAACGTTCTGGTCGCGGTCCGCGGAATCGTCGGTGTCGACCGATTCATCAAATTGGTTTCGGGCCTGTTCGCACCGCTCGATATACGCGTGACCCTGTATCACGTCGCTGAAGCGGACGAATCAGACGAGGATGTCGAGACGCTGCTGGACGGAATCGCGACTCGACTCTCCGAAGAAGGCGTCTCCCCGGAGTTAATCGAGACCCAAATCGCGCGTGGAGACGACGCTCAGGAGTTAATCCTCGATGCTGCCGACGACAACGACGCAATCATCATGGGCGAATCCGACCCATCGGTGACGACCTTCCTGTTCGGGATGACCGCAGACCAGGTCGCCAAGCAGTTCCTCGGTCCGGTCTTCGTCATCCAACACGAGGAACCGGAGGTCGAGGAAGCGGCGACCGATACGGAGTGACGGTTCCGATAGCGAAGCACGCACGCGTTTTCGAGGCTCATCGACACGACAGATAGGGCCATGCTACCGGCTATTGAGTCGGGTTTCGCTGGAAAAAGGCGTGAGTCGTTCGATGGGGTCGGCGTTTATCGAAGCTCGAACTCGATGGCTGCGCCCTGGCCGAAGCCGACGCATTCGGTGGCGAGGCCGAGTTCGGCGTCATCGCGCTTGCGCATCTCGTGGATGAGCGTGACGGGCAGCCGCGCACCGGTGGCACCGAGGGGGTGACCGATGGCGATGGCGCCGCCGTTGACGTTGTAGATGTCGTCGTCGAAGCCGAGTTCCTGCTGGCAGTAGTAACACTGGGAGGCGAATGCCTCGTTCAACTCGACGAGGTCGTAGTCGTCGGCGGTCGTGCCGGAGCGCTCGAACAGTTCCTCACACGCCGGGATGGGGCCGATACCCATGACCTCGGGTTCGACGCCGGCGACGGAGTTGTTGCCGACTTCCGCGAGGATTTCGAAGTCGTGTTCCTCGGCGAACTCCTCGGAGGTGACCAACAGCGCGGCGGCGCCGTCGGTCGTCTGAGAGGCGTTGCCGGGCGTGACGGTGCCGTCGGCCTGGAAGACGGTCGGCAGTTCGGCGAGTTTCTCCGCGGTGGTGCCGGGACGGAGTCCCTCGTCTTCCTCGACGAGAATCTCGTTGCCCTCGTCGTCGTGGCCCTCGATGGGGACGATTTCGTCGTCGAAGCGGCCCTCTTCGGTGGCGGCGACGGCGCGCTGCTGGGAGCGGGCGGCGTACTCGTCCTGTGCTTCGCGGCTCACGTCGTAGCGCTCGGCGACGGTCTCGGCGGTGATGCCCATCTGCAGGGCGGCGATGTTGTGGTGGTCGTTGAGACCGGGGTGAATCTCGTTGTTCTGGCCCATCTTCACGCGGGACATCGACTCGACGCCGCCGGCGATGATACAGTCACGCTGGCCGGCCCGAATCGCGTCCGCGGCGGAGATGACCGCCTGCGCTGAGGAGGCACACCAGCGGTTGATGGTCGTCGCGGGCGTGTCCTCGCCCAACTCGGACATCAGCGCGATGACGCGGGCCATGTTGTTGCCCTGCTCTTCGCGCTGTTGGGCACAGCCCCACTGGAGGTCGTCGACGTCCTCGCCGGTGAGGTCCGTCTCCTCGAGGATGCGGTTGATGAGCGGAATCGAGAGGTCCTCCGGACGGACCTCGGAGAAGACGCCGTCTTCCTTCCCGAACGGGGTGCGATACGCCTTGACTACGACCGGTGTGTTGGCACTCATACGAACCCTCATTATTTTTGCTCGCACGTTAAAGCTTCTACTCGGTCATTTTTCTCATGTTAGCGCATTAGGGACAGTAGACATATTCTGTTAACCTCGTGGAGAAGGTAATTTATAAAGAACGAAGGTGTCCGTGAGTGGCCGCCGGCAGCGAGCGGCGGAATTGCCCGTTCCGAAACCGTGGGCGCATATCAGCGCCTTTCGACGGGCTTATACTTCCGACCCGGTAAGGTTTCGGGGAATGAGCAGCCCCGAGCTCGATGTAGTCGAGTTTCTGTTGACTGCGGCCATCTACACGGAGAACCACGACCTCGACGAGCGAGACCTTCCACCCCGCTATCGTCGGGTGTTCTGGGAGGATGGCGAGGTCGAACGGCCGCTGACGACCACGACGAACACGGCGGCGGCGGCGACCGGCGTCGAACGCCCCTGGGAGGCCGTCTCGGGGCTGATGTTCACCGACCGTGACGACTTCTCCGGGAAGATAGAGTTCACCGACCGCGGGATGGCCGAATCGTGGCTCAAAGAGCGCCTCTCCGAGGAACAACTGCTCGGCAATCCGACGCTCGCTTACGCCTTCGGCGAGGAGTTGGGCGTCGACTACGAGGCCGCCCGCGAGCAGAACCGACCCATCCACGCCGACCGCGTGTGGATAGACTCACTGTTGGAGGAGATGTTCGACGAGGACGAAGAGGAGATGCTCGACCTCGTGGACGTGCGCGCCCCCGAGGAAATCGAGATGACCCTCGACGACCTCGTCCTCACAGCCGACCAGGAAAACGAGATTCACAAGGTGGTCAAGGCCATCGAACACCGCGATTACCTCGCGGAAATCGGCCTGCGTGAAATCGGGAAACTCCTCTTTGTCGGCCCGCCCGGAACAGGGAAGACCTCCGTCGCCCGCGCGCTCGCACAGGACCTCGATTTGCCGTTCGTCGAAGTGAAACTCTCGATGATAACGAGTCAGTACCTCGGCGAGACGGCCAAGAACGTCGACAAGACCTTCGAGGTCGCAAAGCGGCTTTCGCCGTGTATCCTCTTCATGGACGAGTTCGACTTCGTCGCGAAGACACGCTCGTCGGACGAACACGCCGCCATCAAACGCGCCGTCAACACGCTGCTGAAGAGCATCGACGAAATCTCGTTGATTCAAGACGACGTGCTCCTCATCGGCGCGACGAACCACCCCGACCAACTCGACGCCGCGGCGTGGCGCCGCTTCGACGAAATCGTCAACTTCCCGAAACCCGACCAGGGAATGCGTGCGGACATCCTCCGCATCGTCACCCGGCGGATGGATGTCGACGACTTCAACCCCGACGAACTCGCCGAGGCGACGGAGGGGCTGACTGGGAGCGACCTTCGACTCGTCCTGCGTGAGGCCGTCCTCGATGCCCTCACCGAAAACCGGACGACGCTCACCCAAGAGGACCTCCTGGACGCCATCGAGGACTTCGAAGAGCGTGACAACCTCAAGAACATGGACATGATAGAGGGCGACGCGGACGCGCTCGTCGCGGGCGGTTCGGATAGTCCCAGCCACGATCACGACCACGACTGATGGAAGTCACGCTGCTCGGAACCGGCGATACGACGGGGACGCCCACGCCGAACTGCGAGTGTGACACCTGCACCGAGGCACGAAAACGGGGCGTCGAGCGCTCTCGGTTTTCGGTCCACGTCCACAACGAACGCACCGGCGAGTCGCTGCTCGTCGACGCCAGCCCCGACTTCCGCCAGCAGTTCCTCGACAACGACGTCGCGTTGCCCGACGCCATCTGTATCTCACACATCCACTTCGACCACCTCGACGGACTGGGCAACGCCTACCGTCTGCTGGAGGACGTGCCTGTGTTCGCGGCCGACGAGACCGACCCGGTCACCGGCGAGAGCGTCGCCGAGACCATCGAAGAGAAGTACGATTACCTCGACGCCGTCACCGTCTCGCCGGAGTCGCCGTTCGAACCGTTCGAGACTTGCGGGTTCGAGGTGACCCTCGTCCCCGTCGAACACCCGCCGCTGGTGTGTTACGGCCTGCGCGTCGAGGACCCCGAGACGGGCGCAGTGCTGTCGCTGTCGGGGGATACGAACTACGGCGTCTCCGAGCGCTCCCGAGGAGTGCTGTCCGGCGCCGACCTGTTGTTCGTCGACGGCATCGTTCCGGCCGCGTACTGCGAGTACCACCCCTACGGCGGCGACCACGCCGACGAGAACGGTATCCCCCGGACCTTCGGGACGAAACACATGACTATCGAGGGCGCACGCGCCTTCGCCGAGGACCTCTCCATCGAGGAGTACCGTCTCGTCCACCTCTCACACTACATCGCCGCCGAGGACGCCTTCGACGACGATATGGCGCTGGACGGCGAGCAGTTCGTGGTGTAGACGCGTTACGTCCTGGAGAAGCGGTCCAATCCCGTCTGTTTTCGGTCAGTTCCCGCCGGGTCGGCGGTCCACGGCGTGTGACGTTCGCGTGCCGCCTCGCCGTCGGCGTCCGGTGGGTCGGCGGGGTCGTACCCGCCGCATTCGGCGCCGCACTCCCGGGAAGGGTCGACCAGTCGACCCTTCCACTCGCAGTAGGGAAGCGCATCGTCCGTCCGGAACGGCGGGCCACGCGCGTCGGCTTGGCTACAGGCCGGAAGCGTCCCTGGACGCCAGCCCTTTCCGTAGGCGCGTTCCGCGATTCGTCGGCGGAGGCGAGCCTTCTCGGCGGCGGTGACGGGTTCGATATCGACCCGGGCCGGCGACTCATCGAGGACGGCGATTCCCGGTTCGTCGGTCGGCAGCGGCGTGGCCTCCCGGACCACCTCGATATCACCCGCTTCGGCGTCGAAGCGCCACACGCCGACGGAGTCGGGGATGCGATTGAGGTGTGCGCCCGTGACGTAGGATTCGGTGACGAGGATGACTTCGTCGAACAGCGCGAGCGAGACGTCCTTCCGCAACTGGAGTTCGAGGTCACCGGGACGGCCGAGGTCGGGTTTGTTCTCGAAAGCCCGCAGTCCGCCGACCCAGTCGGGGTATCGCGCCGTCTGTCGGACGTAGCGGCGGCCGTTGCGGCGCTCGGCCTCGAAGAAACCGATTTCAATCGCTCGGTCGACGGCCCCCCTGGCGCGGTCGGGAGCGGCGTCGATGGCGTCCTTCCAGTAGCGGGCTCGCCCCGCGCCAACGTCGCTCTCGATGGCGAGGTCGGGAATCGACTCGGCGGTGATGGCGATACGGTCCTCGAACTCGGGGCCCGGACGGATTTCGACGGCGTCGACGATGCGCGTGTGCGTGCCGAGTTGTCGGGCGATGAGGCCGTCGCTTTCGGATTCGACGGCGGCACACACCGCGAGTTCGAAGGGGTACTCCCGCACGACCGAACGTGGGGTCGCGAGGAGCAAAAACGGTCGGTTACCGACGGGACGGATGGAGGGCCGAGCGTCGGGACGGCTATCCGAGCAGCGTGGCGGCGACGCCTACGGCCGCGAAGGGGGCGACGAAGCCGACGGCGAGCAACGCGGGGAGGGTGAGCAACGCCAGCGGCGGCGTCCCAACGACCGAGAGAACGCCGACGACGGCGGCGGGAACGGCGATACCAGCGACCAACACGGCGAGTACCGACAGCACCCGTACGGCCAGCGCCGGAATGGTGACCACGAGGTCCCCACGTTGGGTTCGTGTGACACGTTCCGATGCGGGCGGAGCGGAGGCGGTGCGTCCGGCCTGTGTGGTTCCTTGGTTCATATCAGTACGAACGACCCCCACCAGGATATATGTTCGCAGAAATACACTTTTGTAGACGAACCGACTGAAACACAATTAGGTTAGCTAGTTGATATTTACGCGTGCAAACGCTCGGCATCGACGACCGAAAGCGACTCGTCGAGGACCACGCTGAGTCGTTCGCCGTCCAGCGGTATCTCGACGGCCACTCGCCAGGGATCGTCGTCGACGATTTCGGTGTAGCGGTCGGAAACGCACCACTCGAGCGTCCAGAACGGGACCGCGTTGAGGTCGATACCGTGGTCCCGATAGAAGGAGACCACTTCCGCGTCATCGAGGAGGGCGATGCCGACGGTCGTCTTCGTCGTGTTCTCACATCGGCGGCATCGGTGAGTTACCGTCACGTCGATGTCGTCTTCCGCGTCGGCGTGGGCTATGGCCGTCTGCATGCGCCCGTTGCAGGCCGGACAGACGCCGTCGGCGGAGAGACACAGCAGGTGTCGAACCCGCTGATTGAACGCGTCCATCACCGCCTCGCGGTCACGCCCTTCGAGTCCACCGGGCGGGAACTGCCAGTCGGTGTGAGCGCGGCCACAGGCCGGACAGTCGACGTAGAGCAGTTCCTCTTCGTAGTGGGCCTGCAGTCCAGCCCCACAGTCGATACACTCGCCTTCGACCGGGAACGGGCCGAACTCCGGGTTCTGGTTCAGCGACCCCGAGAGAATCGCCTGGATGACGGCGCGGCCGGCGCTCCGGAAGTCGTAGCCGTCGTCGGTCTTGCGGACGAACTGGCCCGTCAGTTTCTGGAGGTGGTAGTTGAACTGTGCGCTGTCGCGAATCCCGACGCGGTCTCGGAGCGCCGAGAACGTCACCGGGCGGTCCGGAGCCTCCCAGAGCGCCTTGAGGATGGCGAATCGGGTCTCGTTGCCGACGACCGCGAAGGCCTCTGCGGGGGCGAGACACGCCTCACAGTCGAACGGCGAGACGGCGCCTCGGTCCTCGGGCTCCGTAGAGGTTCCCTCTGCGTCACTCATACCCACACGAAGAGCAGCCTCCGGCTAATATCTTCGCTCAATCCTGTTTTTGTAGTACGTCTGTCACGTCGCGGATATCCGAGACGGTCGCGTCGGGGTCGCCGGCGAAGCCGTCCCACGGGACCTTCCCGCGGTCAAGCCAGACACCGGTCATGCCGGCGTGTTGGGCGCCGAGCACGTCGAAGAAGCCCGCGCTGACGTGAGCAATCGCGCCTATCGGTGTTCCCGTTCGAGCAGCGGCGTGGCGGTAGATTTCGGCGTTCGGCTTGTAGGTCTCGACCTCGTCGGCGCTGATGGTATCTTCGACGTACTCGTCGATACCGGCGGTTTCGACCAGCGAATCCAGCATCTCCGGGTTGCCGTTGGAGACGACGTACACGTCGTAGTCGGCATCGGTCAGAGCGGCCATCCCGTCCTGAACGTCGTCGAAGACCCGCAGGTCGTGATACGTCGCGAGAATCTCCTCGCGTTCGGTCTCGGTGAGGTCGACGCCGTGGGTTTCGAGGGCGTGTTCCAGTGCCGCCCGATTGAACGCGTAGAACGTGTCGTAGGCGTCGATTTCGTTTGCGACCATCGTGTACATCAGCGACCGCGACCGCCAGTGTTGGGAGACGGGTCGTGGGTTCTCGACGGCATCTGCGAGGGCGGCCTCGACGGCGTCGACATCGAGGAGCGTGCTGTAGGAATCGAACGTGACCGTTTCGGCTGAGGTCATACCCAGTGATTGCGCTCGGGCGGCTTATCCCTGTGGGCAGTGGACGTGTGACGGACACACTCGATTGCTAGCGGCCTCCGGGTCCTGAAACGAAAGACGACAGCGGCGGGCGCGGCCACTCGACGGAGCGAACGAAGCGGAAGCGTTATGATGCGCACGGGTGGATATCCACATCATTACTAAATGACGCAAGAACACCGACAACCGGAGGTGAACATCGGACTGGTCGGCCACGTTGACCACGGGAAGACGACGCTCGTACAGGCGCTTTCCGGGGAGTGGACCGACCAGCACTCCGAGGAGATGAAGCGAGGCATCTCCATTCGCCTCGGGTACGCCGACGCGACGTTCCGGCACTGCCCGGACCTCGACGAGCCGGAACGCTACACCGTCGAGGAGGAGTGCCCGGACGGCTCGCCCAGTGAGCATCTTCGGACGGTGTCGTTCGTCGACGCACCGGGCCACGAGACGCTCATGGCGACGATGCTGTCGGGTGCCTCCATCATGGACGGTGCGGTGCTCGTCATCGGTGCCAACGAACCGGTGCCACAGGCACAGACCGAAGAACACCTGATGGCACTGGACATCATCGGCATCGAGAACATCGTCATCGCCCAGAACAAAATCGACCTCGTCGACCGCGAGCAGGCGCTCCGGAACTACGAGCAAATCGAGGAGTTCGTCGAGGGAACGGTCGCCGAGGACGCGCCAATCGTCCCCATCTCGGCCCAGCAGAACGTCAACATGGACCTCCTTATCCAGACTGTCGAGGAGACCATCCCGACGCCGGAGCGAGACCCCGATACTGACGCGCGACTGCAGGTCGCACGCTCCTTCGACATCAACCGACCCGGGACGACCTGGGAGGACCTCACCGGCGGCGTGTTGGGCGGGTCGCTCACTCAGGGACAACTCGAAGTCGACGACGAAATCGAAATCAAACCCGGCCGCGAAATCGAGGAAGGCGGCCAATCGGAGTACCACCCCGTCGAGACGACGGTTCGGTCGCTGCAGGCCGGCGGCGAGTTCGTCGACGAGGTTTCGCCGGGCGGACTGCTCGGCGTCGGCACGGGACTGGACCCCTCGCTGACGAAGGGCGACGCTCTCGCGGGACAGGTCGCTGGCCCGCCGGGGAGCCTCCCGCCGACCCACGAGGCGTTCACGATGGACGTCGAACTGTTCGACCGCATCGTCGGCGAGGGCGATGTCGAGGAGATATCGACGGGCGAGCCGTTGATGATGACCATCGGGACGGCGACGACCGTCGGTGCAGTCACGAGCGCCCGCGACGGCGAGTGTGAAGTGAACCTCAAACGTCCCGTCTGTGCCGCCGAAGGGGCGAAAATCGCAATCAATCGCCGAGTCGGCGCGCGCTGGCGACTCATCGGCGTCGGAACGCTTCGGTGATGCGCGTGGTGCTCGATACGAACGCACTGATGATGCCGGTCGAAGTCGGCGTCCGGACGTTCGAGGAGTTGGACCGCCTGCTCGGCGACCACGAGACAGTCGTCCCGCGGGCGGTACTGGATGAACTCGACGACCTCGCCGAGGGCAACGGCGAGGAGGCGAAGGCCGCAAGCGTCGGCGCGGACCTCGCACGCCGGGAGTGCGACGTAATCGAGCACGAAGCGGGCTACGCGGACGATGCGGTCCTCGAAATCGCCCGCGAGGTCGACGGTGCGGTCACGAACGACATGCCGCTGCGGCGGCGGCTACTGGACGAAAACGTTCCCGTAATTAGTTTACGGGGGCGTAACAAACTCGAAGTAACTCAACCATAACATGTACAAACGGGTACGACTCAAGGACACGGTCGAGGTGCCGCCGCGGCATCTCGCGGAGGTGTCGCCCGAGCTGGTCAAGCGGCTGCTGCAGGACAAGCTCGAAGGACGGATGGACGAATCGGTCGGCAGCGTCGTCTCGGTGACGGAGGTCCACGACATCGGCGACGGCGCCGTCTTGCCGAACCGGCCGGGCGTCTACTACGAGGCGGAGTTCGACGCCGTCACCTACGACCCCCAGATGCAGGAGGTCGTCGACGGCGAGGTCGTCGAAGTCGTCAACTTCGGGGCCTTCGTCGGCATCGGCCCCGTCGACGGTCTGCTCCACGTCTCCCAGATATCCGACGAGTATCTGGCCTACGACGAGGAGAACCAACAGTTGGCCTCGCGTGACTCCAATCGCGTGCTCAGCGTCGGTGACTCCGTCCGGGCGCGTATCGTCACCAAGAGCATCGACGAGCGGAACCCCCGGGACTCGAAAATCGGTCTCACCGCGAAACAGCCGGGACTGGGCAAACACGGGTGGCTCAAGGAGGACCGGGAGCGCCACGAGGCGGAGGCCGGTGATTAAATGGCAGACAGACTGGTGTGTCGGGACTGTCACCGCGTCCTCGAAATCGACGACGGCGAGCAGTGCCCCGTCTGTGCCTCGAACTCCCTGACCGAAGACTGGGCCGGGTACGTCGTCATCGCCCACCCCGAAGAGAGCCAAATCGCCTCGGAGATGGAAATCACGGAACCCGGACGCTACGCGCTGAAGGTCCGCTGAGATGGTCGATGTCCTCGTCGAACTGCAGAAAGAGCTACGCGGCGAACTAAAAGAGCCGCTCGGCCCGGTTTACACCGACACGGACGCACTTCTGACCGACACCGACGGCCCGATTATCGCCGTCGGCGATATCGTCACGTATCACCTCCTAGAGGCGGGTTACCGTCCCGACGTGGCGTTGGTGGATGGCAAGACGAAACGCGAACGCGTCGAGCGAGAAATCCTCGACGCCATCGAGGGGTTCGATTCCCGACGCGAAGTCGAGAACCCGCCCGCGACGCTGACGGCCGAACTGCTGGAGGTGCTCGTCGGCGCCATCGACGGTGAGGGAACGACCGTCATCACCGTCGTCGGCGAGGAGGACCTCGCGGCGCTGCCCGCCATCGTCGCCGCGCCCGAGGGCGCCGCCGTCGTCTACGGGCAACCCGACGAAGGGATGGTGCTCGTTACCGTCGATGAGACCCTTCGAGCGGAGTGCCGGGACCTACTGGAGCGGATGGAGGGCGATTCCGAGCGGGTGTTCGATATTCTCGGCGTTTGAGGCCACGGAGACCCTCCAGTCGCCCAGTTTTCGACGGGTTGTGTGGACCCGAAACGGCCTCTGGCCGCCGTCTCGCGCTTCGAAATCCTTTTACGCGCTTCGGGGGAAAATTCGGGCAACGTAACCATGGACGTCGAAATCATCGATGAAGACGAGAACCCAATGTTGCACCGGACGGACGTCCGGTTCCAGCTGACTCACGAGGAGGCGACGCCGGAGCGACTGTCGGTCCGCGACTCGCTGGCCGCGAAACTGAACAAGGACGCCGGCGAGGTCGTCGTCCACAAACTCGATACCAAATACGGCATGCGGAAGTCCGTCGGCTACGCGAAGGTGTACGACAGCGCCGACAACGCCAAGGCCGTCGAGCAGGAGTACATGCTCGAACGGAACAAGATTACCGCCGACGACGAGGAGGCAGCGGCCGAGGACGCCGACACGGAAGCGGAGGAAGCCTAGATGGCGCGCCACGAGTATTACAACGACGACGGCACGACGGACAAGGAAATGTGTCCCCGCTGTGGCGACACGTTCCTCGGTGACTACGGTGACCGCACCCACTGCGGGAAGTGTAGCTACACCGAATTCAAGTAGGTCGTGACGCGCGTACTCGGCATCGAGGGGACCGCCTGGTGTGCCAGTGCGGCGCTGTTCGATTCCGAGATGGACACCGTTTCTATCGAATCCGACGCCTACCAACCGGACAGCGGCGGCATTCATCCGCGTGAGGCCGCCGAGCACATGCGCGAGGCGATTCCGACCGTCGTCGAGACGGTTCTCGACGAGGTTCGAGAGACCTACGGCGACCCAAGCGAGGCGCTGGACGCCGTCGCCTTCTCCAGAGGCCCCGGTATCGGCCCCTGTCTTCGCATCGTCGGGACGGCCGCTCGGGCTCTCTCCGGAAGCTTGGACGTACCGCTCGTCGGCGTCAACCACATGGTCGCCCACCTCGAAATCGGGCGGCACCGGTCGGGATTCGACTCGCCGGTGTGTCTGAACGCCTCCGGTGCGAACGCCCACGTCCTCGGCTACCGGAATGGCCGGTACCGCGTGTTGGGCGAGACGATGGACACCGGCGTCGGCAACGCTCTCGACAAATTCACCCGACACGTCGGCTGGACCCACCCCGGCGGCCCGAAGGTCGAAGCCCACGCTCGCGAGGGCGAGTACGTCGAGTTGCCGTACGTCGTCAAGGGAATGGACTTCTCGTTTTCCGGCATCATGTCAGCGGCGAAGGCCGCCTACGACGACGGAGTTCCCGTCGAAGACGTCTGCTGTGGCCTCCAAGAGAACGTCTTCGCCATGCTCACCGAAGTAAGCGAGCGGGCGCTGTCGTTGACCGGGGCGGAGGAACTCGTCCTCGGCGGCGGCGTCGCCCAGAACGACCGCCTGCGGTCGATGTTGGAATCGATGTGCGAAGAGCGCGGGGCGGATTTCTACGCCCCCGAACCTCGATTCCTCCGGGACAACGCCGGTATGATAGCCGTCCTCGGCGCGAAAATGTACGAGGCCGGCGACACCGTCGACATCGGCGACTCCCGCGTGTTGCCGAACTTCCGACCCGATGAAGTGGCGGTGACGTGGCGCTCCGGGGAGGCCGTCGCCGAGCCGGTCGCCGACGACGACCGCCAGCAGGGCGCGGAGGCGGTCGTCGACCTCGACGGCCGACGGGCGCACAAACAGCGACTCTCGAAGCCGTACCGGCATCCGGAACTCGACGCAGCGCTCCGGACGCGACGGACGCGCTCGGAGGCCCGACTCACGAGCGAGGCCCGACGCCTCGGCGTACCGACGCCGGTCGTCTTCGACGTCGACCCCACGGAAGGTCGGCTCGTCTTCGAGTACGTCGGCGATGCGGACTTGCGAGACGACCTCGACGAATCCGGCGTCCGCGATGTCGGGCACCATCTCACTCGCTGTCACGAGGCCGGATTCGTCCACGGCGACCCGACGCCGCGGAACGCCCGCGTCGGCGGCGAAGACGGCGACCGGACCTACCTCATCGACTTCGGGCTGGGATACTACACCGACGACATCGAGGACTACGCGATGGACCTCCACGTCTTCGAGGGCGCGTTGAGTGGGACGGCCGACGACGCACCCGAGCTACTCGAGGCCTTCGAGGACGCCTATCGCGAAGCGGGCGACGCCCGTGTCGTCGAGCAGTTACGGGAGATAGAGGGCCGCGGGCGATACCAGTGACACCGCAATGTGAGGCGGAGTCGTGGCGAGGGGCGTGGCTATAAGTTCCGGCCCTCCGTACGGCGAGACATGACCGACAAGCCGCAGTCCGGCGAACTGTTCGGCGTGCCGTACAACTTCGAACGACCGTCGCTCGGACGGATGATGAGCGCTTACTGGCAACCCGACGAGGGCATGCTCGTCGAGAAGCCGTTCGGCATCGGCTACACGCTCAACCTCGCCAACTGGCGGTCGTGGATAGTGCTGGCCGTCGCCGGCGCGCTGTTCTACCAGCAGCGACAGGCCAGCGAAGCCGCGACCGAGGACGACACCGAAGAGCCTGTCGAAGTCGTTGTTGACGACTAGCGAGGCTTTGACCGAAGAGAAAAGCCTCGAACGAACGCCTCGCTTCCCACGCACAATCGCACCTTTTAGTGCCTCCCCTCTCGAAGCCGTGGGCATGTACGACCGGCTGAAGGGGTTCCGCGATTTCTACCCCGGCGAGATGTCTGCCCGGCGGGAGGTCACCGACGCCGTAGAGGAGCAACTGCGTCGGTACGGCTTCCGAGAGGTCGGGACGCCGGCGATGGAGCGGACCGAGATGTACGTCGACAAATCGGGCGAGGAAATCGTCGAAGAGCTGTACACCTTCGAGGACAAAGGCGGCCGAAACGTCGCGTTGACACCGGAGTTGACGCCGACGGTCGCACGGATGGTCGTCGCCAAACAGCAGGCGTTACAGAAGCCCATCAAGTGGTTCTCGACGCGGCCGTTCTGGCGCTACGAACAGGTCCAGCAGGGCCGGTTCCGGGAGTTCTACCAGACGAACGTCGACATCTTCGGCGTCTCCGACCCCGAAGCCGACGCAGAAATCCTCGCGGCCGCCGCCGACGTGTTGACCGAACTCGGATTGACCGCCGAGGACTTCGAGTTCCGGGTCTCCCACCGCGACATATTGGGTGGCCTGTTGGAGTCCCTCGACAGCGACGTGGATATCGCCGATGCGATTCGCGCTGTCGACAAGAGCCAGAAGATAGACGACGCGGAGTACCACGAGTTGCTCGTCGAGGCCGGTCTAACACGGGAGGAAGCGGAGTCCTTCGATGCGGTGTTGGCGACCGACGACCTCGACGACCTCGTCGAGTTCGCCGGCACCGACCGCGTGGCGTCGGCCGTCGAGAACCTGCGTGCAGTGCTCGACGCCGCCGACGACTTCGGTGCCGACGAGTTCTGTACGGTCTCCTTGGAGACCGCCCGCGGACTGGATTACTACACCGGGGTCGTCTTCGAGTGCTTCGACACCGCCGGGGAGGTGTCGCGGTCGGTGTTCGGCGGCGGTCGCTACGACGACCTCATCGAGGGGTTCGGCGGCCAACCGACGCCCGCGGTCGGCGTCGGCATCGGCCACGCCACCCTGAGCCTGCTGTGTCAGCGGGCGGGCGTCTGGCCCGAGGAGGAACTGACGACGGATTACTACGTCCTGACGGTCGGTGACACCCGCGACGTCGCCGCCGATATCGCCCGTCAGCTCCGGGCGTCCGGCAACGTCGTCGAGTCGAATCTGACGGGTCGCGGGTTCGGTGACCAACTCGGCTACGCCGACGGTATCAACGCCGAAACGGTCGTCGTCGTGGGCGAACAGGACCTCGCAGACGACGCCGTGACGCTGAAGGACATGGCGTCGGGCGACCAGAAACAGGTGCCACTCGAGGCGTTCCCCGGCGAGTACGACCGGCCGACGTACGACGACTACTGAGTTCCCCTCTCAGGGCCAGATTCGGTGTGAGAGACTCGACAGTACCTGCTGGTCGGCGAAGGGCGTGTAGTCGTGGAGCGTCGGCCGGAGGTCGTCCTTTTGGCCGAGATACGTCGCCAGCGTCGCGCTGTCCTTGTGGTCGTAGCCGCCGATGCTCCACGGCGGCCACAGCGTCAAATGCTCGTAGCGTGCGCCGCGGCCGTCCCAGCGGGCGTACACGTCAGCGGCGCCATCGCTGGCGACGAGTGCGAGTGTGCCGTCGGTTGCCCGCATCGCCTCGACGTAGTCAGTGAGGTCCGCCGACCCCTGTCCACGGTGGGCGCTGAACACGTTGCGGACGGCCCGGTGGTCGGAGTACTCCAACAGCACGTCGCGAATCTCGTCCGGGTCCGCATCCGAATCGGTCATCGGCCGTGCGTACGGTTCACACGCGCATAAGCCTCAGGGTGGCAGCGAAACGCGACCGCTGCCGTCTCGTATCGGTAGGGCTTTTCGCTCTCCCGCCGAACCGATCTCCATGCTTCGGTACGTGACGACCAACGAGGGGAAAGTCAGGGAGGCAGAGGAGTACCTCGGTGACGACATCGCTGCGCTCGATTACGACTATCCGGAGATACAGGCCGATTCGCTGGAAGCCGTCGCCGCGAAGGGCGCCCGGTCGGCCTTCGAGTTCGCCGACGAACCGGTCATCGTCGACGACGCCGGCCTCTACATCGAGGGGTTCGACGGATTTCCCGGCCCGTATTCGGCGTACGTCGAGAACACGCTGGGAATCGAACGGGTGGGCCGACTCGCGCGAGGAGAGGACGCCACCCGAGCGCAGTTCCGGTGTGTCATCGCCTACTGCGACGGCGAGGGCTTCGAGGCCTCGCCCGAACCCGTCGACACAGGCGAGCGCCGCGGACAGGACCTCTCGGCCGACGACCGGGCGAGTGCGACGACGGACGACACCGTCGCTGGAAGCGACCTGCCCGTGAAACTGTTCACAGGGGCGGTCCCCGGAACCATCGTCGAACCGCGCGGAGAGGGTGGCTTCGGCTACGACCCCATCTTCGAACACGACGGCACCACCTTCGCCGAGATGAGCGCCGAACGCAAAAACGCAATCTCACACCGCGGTCGCGCCCTGGGGAAGTTCGCCGAGTGGTACGCGAACCGCCGACTGGATTAAACGGCCCGGATAGCCCGCCCGTAGCTTTAGGGCGGTCTCGGACGGCACTCGGGTATGGCAGTCGATGGAACCGCGCTCGTGACGGGCGCGTCGGCGGGAATCGGGAAGGCGCTGGCCAAGCAGTTCGCCGCGGGCGGCCACGACGTCGTCCTCGTCGCACGCCGCGAGGAGAAACTCCACGCACTGGCCGAGACGCTCGAAGAAGACCATGGTATCGAAACCCACACGGTCGTTCAGGACCTCTCGACTCGGGAAGCACCGGCGGCGTTGTACGAAGAGACCGAACGCCGGGACATCGAAGTCGATGTGCTCGTCAACAACGTCGGCATCGGGACGCAGGGCGCGTTCGTCGACAACGACCTCGACCGGGAACTCGACCAACTGCAGTTGAACGTGGTGACGCCGACCGAGCTAGTCCATCGCTACGGTAGGGATATGGCCGACCGGGGCCACGGCGGCGTCCTGAACGTCGCCTCGACGGCCGCGTGGTTCCCCGGGCCGTTCATGGCTATCTACTACGCCTCGAAGGCGTACATGAAGAACTTCTCGGAGGGTATCGCCGAGGAACTCCGAACGGAGGGCGTCACGGTGACGGTGTTGTGTCCCGGCCCCGTCGAGACGGAGTTTCAGTCCCGCGCCGAAAACGAGAACACGCCGCTCGGGAGCGGGTCGATGCAGGACGTCGAGATGGTCGCGAAAGCCGGCTACGATGGACTGCAGGCGGACGACACCGTCGTCGTCACCGGCTGGAAGTACAAACTCCTCACCCGGATTTCGAACGTTCTCCCGAACCGCTTCACCGGACAGATCGCGAAGAACCTCAATACCCCCGACTAACGTCGAGGGTCGCTGTCGGGACCCGGATACTGCTCCTCGAAGGCCAGTTCATAGATGCTCTTGGGGTCGAAAAGGCGCTCGAAAGCATCCGGTGGACGGACGCTCACGTCGATTCGCCCGCCGAGGGCCGCGGCGGCTTTCGCACCCAACAGTCGCTCGTCCAAGGAGACGACCTGAGTGGCGTTTCCGCGATAGGCTGCCGCGAGCGCCGGATGGTCACCCTCGGGTTGCTCGACGACGATGGCCCACTCTTCGAGGTGCTCGCGCCAGTCGGCGGCCAGCGACTCGTCGGCCAACTCGGCGACGACGGCCTCCGCGTCGTCGAGTAGCCGGTCAGTCGCAACGAGGGCAAGCCACGAGTGCGCCCGGAGGACATCGAGCGTCGCCCGCGAGGCGCCACCGACGAGGAGGTCCGCCGCCAGCACGTCGGCGTCGGCGACGATTCGAGTGTAGTCGGGGTCGTGGTCGTTACCGGTCATCGCGTCGCTCTCGAAGGGTTTCAGTCACGTCTTCGAGGGACACGTCGTACGCCTCCGCCCGCTCGAAGAGGTCTTCCCAAGACATACTCACCACTCGTCGTTCAACGACGAAAAGCGCGGCGCCCGGGAACGGAATACCCACCAGACAGCACCCGCCAGAAAGGCGACGCCGACGTTGGTGAGGACGGCCAGACCGCCGACCGAGGCGACGAACAGCCACCTGTCGGTCGATGCGAACGCCGTCTGAGCGAGCGACAGCGCCACGACGACCAACAGCACGCCGAGCAGCGCCATCGGAAACGCGACGAGCAGGCCGGCGAGGAGGGCGAGGAGGGCGTACAGACATCCGGCGAAGACGTTGGCCGTCGCCGTGCGGGCACCGAAAGCGTGTTTACCGGCGAGGCCGCCGGAACCGTGACACATCGGCAGCGCGCCGAGCGGAACCGCAAGTAGGTTCATCGCCCCCATGCTCTCAGCCAGGCGGTCGGGTGAAACGTCGGCGTCGTAGTAGTCGGCGAGCAGAAGCGACGTGGCGACGGCGGCGTTGCCGACCGTCATCGCCAACTGAGCGGCGACGCCCTTGATGGCGCCGACGGAAAGCCTCGGGAGGCCGCTCGGGAACAGCGCCATCGACGGGACGGAGAGAGCGGGAACGCCCGTCGTCACGGCGGCCCACCCCAAGCCGATGGCGAGAACGGCGAGCGCGACGGCGCGGCGGGAGACGACCGCGACCACGACTGCGACACCGACGCCGACGGCGGCGACGCTCGGTGCGGCGGCAACGAGGTCCGCCGCCGCGACGACCAGCAGACAGGCGACTGCGAACTGGACGCCGCGGACGACCGGTTCGCCGACGACAGCCGCGATCCGCGAAACTGCACCGGTTCGACCGGCGACGAGTAGCACACCACCAGCGAGTAGACCCGCAGCGACCAACTCGCCGTAGCCGATGGCGCCGGCGATGGCGAGGCCCGCAAGCGCCTTCATCGGCTCGACGGACAGCGGAAGGCCGTAGTAGAGTCCCCAGATGACCTGAAAGACCGCGAACCCGCCCAACAGATGCGGCAGCGACGCCGGTGTCAGCGCACCGAGTGCGACGACCAACGGCAACACCGTCATCGAATCGCCAATGGCGCCGGTCACCTCACTGTAATCGAACGCGAACCCTCCCTCCGTGGACCCGACCGTCGCCATGGCTCACCCTTCGCCGGCAGCCATATGTCAGTTTTCAGAAACTACATATGATTTCGAGCGGGCGGAGACGAAACCATCGGTCGTTTCTCGCGACGGCGAGAAAGCGGCTCGTGCCGCCGGTCACACGTCCGTCTGACGCGGATTTATGTGACACCCCGACCACCCAACGGATGGGCGCGCACCGACGGCCTCAAACTTTCCCCATCCTCCCCATCGCGCGCCCGAGCTTTTCACAACGGACGTTACCCGGTTAGCATCGTCTGGACCGACTCAAGGGAACTCTGTTCGGCGATGAGCGCGACGCGGTCACCCGCCTCGATTCTCGTCTGTGGGAGCGGAATCGTCATCGGTTCCTTGCGTCGGCCGTGGGCGTACAGCCGAGCGTTGCCGGGGAGGTCCAACTCGACGACCCGCTGGCCGATGACCGGCGACTCCGAGGGGATGTCGATGCTCGTCGCGGTCAGATGCTCGGTGAGGTCGGCGAGCACGTTCAGGTTCCCGCCGAGGAGCGCCGTCTTTGCACCCGCAGCACCCATCCGCTCGGGGTACACCACCTCGTCGACGTCGGCCGCGTACTTCTCGTAAATCTCCTGTCGGTAGTCCTCGTCGATTCGCAACACCGTCCGACAGCCGTGGCCGTTGGCTATCATACACGCAGTGAAATTGACGTTCAAATCCCCCGACAAAGCCGCGAGTGCGTCGGTTTCGTCGAGGTCGGCGCGTTCGAGGACCCGCTCGTCCTCCCCGTCACCCTCGATGACCTCCAACCCCGCGTCGCGGGCCTGCTGAGCCTTCTCGGAGTCGACATCGACGATGACGACATCGTGACCCTCGTTCACCAGGATGTCCGTGGTGCGCATCCCGACTCGACCGTACCCGACGATGACGAACTTCATGTGGGAGCGTATGACACGGTGGGGCAAAAAGCTGTGCGCCGATTTGCGGGCGGCCCGACGGACATCCGTCTCGCTGTTCACGGCTCGCTCTGCTCGACGCTCACTTCTCCGAGGCACTCGCTTCCCCGAGACCCTTCCCGTCGGTCTGGGTCTCGTTGCGCCCCACCACTCTCGTCTGCTCGTGGTCGGGGAACACCTCTCGGACCGTGTCGCCACCCCACCGCTGGCGGATGCGCGCCCGGAGCTCCGTTTCGTAGTCGCCCTTCGGAATCTCTTCGCTCGGGCCAGACTCGACGACGAGATGTTCGTCGACGAGCCGGTCGACCGCGCTTCGGCCGAATCCCGACAGCGGAGCGACGTAATCGACCCCGTTTCGGTCCTCGAGGCTCTGGGCCACCGCCCGCGACACCGTCGGAACGCGGTCGTCCCGACGTGTTCCGTCCGCGACCACGTCGTATTGGGCGGCGACCGCCTCCAGAGCGTCCTCGTGGACCTGCTGGATGCCGGTCCGTGGGAACCCGTCCTCGCGCATCCGCTCGGCGGCATCGTCGGCAAACTCGCTGTCCATCTCGATTTCGTCGAACGGGAAGCCGAGCGCGTCAGCGGCCTCGCGGGCGTGTTTCCAGTCGTCGGTGATGCCGAAGTGAGCGGTGACGAGCGTCACATCGTAAAACCGGTCGAGCAGCAACGCGGCCAACGAGGAGTCCTTCCCGCCGCTGAACAGCAGTCCGCACTCCATCTATCGGCGCTTGATGTCGAAGCTCTGGGAGTCGGGTTTCATCTCCGAGAGGAGTTCCTTCATCTTCTCCTCGTCGATTTTGCCCTGTAGTCGGCCACTCTGGGCCAGCGCAACGATTTGTTGTTCGACCTTTTCGCCGAACTCCGGTTTCGACATCTGGACCGTGTTGAGCCGCTTGCGAGCGCCGTCTGTCAGCGCCTTCCGGAGGACGGCCTTCTTCTGGGCTTCGGCCTGCTGGCGTTGGGCCTCGGCGGCCTCCGCCTGTCCCTCGCCACCCTGCTGGTCTTTGAGCTGTTCCATCTTCTTCTTGCGCAGTTCTTCGAGGTCCTCGTCTGTGGGTTCGCCGCTCATATCTACCCGTTACTCGTGCGGAGTGAAAAATAGTGCCCTCCGAGTTTCTTCAGTATGGCAGATTCCGTTCGGCCACACCCACCGGCGCGTTCTTCCTCGATTCCTCGTCGGAAGCGGACGAACGTATCCCGAAGTCGGAGGTACGGGTCGAAGTGTCTTTTTGATGGCCGTTTTTGCCGGCTGCTCCCAGCGACCGTGGAAAAAGGTTCAGGCGTAACGCTCGAGTTCCGGCCGGTCGAGTTCCTCGATGACCTCTTCGGCGGTCTCGTCGAGGAGGGCCTTCCCCTCGCCGCTGACGGTGCGGCCGCGGCCCTCGTAGGAGTCGATGTAGCCGGCGTCTTCGAGTTGCTGGAGAGCGGTGCGGATGACGTTGCCGGAGCCCTCGGTCTTGCGGTCCGGACGGACGCGGTAACGGGTCGTCCCGTTGACGGACTTCCCGTAGTGGGTGCGGAGTCGCTGGACGCCGACGGGGCCGTCGACAGCGACTTTCCGCAGGAGGCTGGCGGCGCGTCGCGCCCAGAAGTCCTCCTGTTCGGGCGGGAGTTCGCGGCTGATGCCGGTCTTACCGTAGTTGATCCATTCGGGTTCGTCCAGTTCGGATTCGAGCTTCTCGGCGACCGCCTCGATGAGGTCCTCAGCGGGCACGTCGTAGAGCGTCGTCATTACGATTCGATTCCCGTCGCCCGCGTTTAACGCTGTTGGTCTCCCCCGAGGGCGGTCGTGAGGCGGTCACACGCGGCCGACGCCGAGCGCCGAGGCGACGCCACCGCCGAGAAGCGTCGGAAGCCAATAAATCGCCCCGCGATGGAGAACCACCGCCGCCGCAGCGGTCGCTCCACTGACGCCGGCCAGCGGGACGAGCAGGGCGACGAGGGCGGCCTCAATGCCGCCGAGTCCGCCCGGAAGCGGCGTAACGCTGGCCATCGCACCGACGGGAACCGCGACGAGGACGGCCGCTATCGGTGCCGTGACGCCGAGGGCGTACAGCGACAGCCACAGCGCCGATGCCTGCGCCAGCCACCCCAGCGACGACAGGCCGAGCGCAGCGAGCAGTGTCGACCGGTCGGTCGCGACGGCCTCTATCGACTCGAAGAACCCACCGACGCGGCGTTCGACCGCCGTCCGTTCGGGAGGGTCGACTCGAGGGACGTACCGACCCACGGCTCGCGCAATCGGCGTTACTGCTCGTCCGATTGCGGTTTCGAGTTGTCCGCGGTTCCGCCACCCGAGGAAGCCGACGACCGGAAGGGCGACCGCCAACCCGATGGCCGCGGCCGCCGCCCACTGCAGCGCCTCGGTCCCGGCCGTCGCGGCGACGGAGAAGTACGCCACGCCGACGAGCGACAGCGCCGTCGACGGAACGAAGTTCAGCGCGTCGGCGCTGGCAATCGAGGCCAGCGCCGTCTCGTACTCCGTCTCGGCGGCCTCCGAGATGAGGAGCGCGCTCACCGGTTCGCCGCCGGCCTGACCGAACGGCGTGACGTTGTTGGAGAACAACACGCCGGCGTAGACCGCAACCGATTGCAGAACGGATATGTGAGCATCGAGGGCGTCGAGTACCGTCCGAAGCGCCAGCGCCCACGCGAACAGCCACAGCGACGCCGCCACGAGGACGGCACCGACGAGCGGCGGACGCGCCATCGAAAGCGTCGACAGCAGTTCTCCGACGCCGACGACGACCGCGAGGACGGCCAACACGACCACGGCGCCGAGAAAGCCCGCGACGGTCGCACGAACGTCCAGCGCCATACCTGCCGGTCGGCCGTCGGGCGCTTGAACGCACCGATGGCCCTTTGACCGCAGGGGGAGAGGTTCGGATATGGACGAACGGGCGGCGCTTTCGCTCGTCGGCGAGTACGTCGAGGGGTCGGGCGACGACTGTGCGGTTCTCGACGACCTCGTCGTGACGACCGACATGCTCCACGAGACGACGGACTTCCCCGACGGAACGACCCGCTATACGGCCGGCTGGCGAGCAGTCGGGGCCTCCCTGTCGGACGTGGCCGCGATGGGCGCCGAGGCGACGGCAGCCGTCGCGGTGTACGGTGCACCGTCGTTCCGTGAGACGGAGATAGCAGCGTTCCTTCGTGGCTGTACCGACGTGTGTGAAGCCGTCGACGCCGAATACGTCGGCGGTGACCTCGACGGCCACGACGAATTCACCGTCGCCACGACAGTGGTGGGCCGAAGCGACGACCCCGTCTATCGCACCGGTGCCGCTCCCGGCGATGTCGTCTGTGTGACCGGTTCGGTCGGTCGAAGCGGGGCTGCCCTCCAACTGTTCGAGGACGGCGAGACTGCGCGGGCGAACGAACTGTTCCAGTTCGAGCCACGGGTGGCTGCCGGCCGAGCGGTCGGCGACGACGCTACCGCGATGATGGACTCCAGCGACGGCCTCGCGCGCTCGCTGCACCAACTCGCGGCGGCGAGCGACTGCGGTTTTTCGGTTCGCTACGACGACATCCCTATCGACCCGGCGGTGGACGATGTTGTCGAGGACAACGCCATGCGACGTGAGTTGGGACTTCACTTCGGCGAGGACTTCGAGTTAGTGTTCACCGCACCGGAGAATGCTGTCGACCGCCTCAGAGCGGCCGCCCCGGTCGAGGTGACACGAATCGGCGAGGTCACGGACGGCGATGTTCTGTCCGACGGAGAGCCGCTTTCGGACCGCGGCTTCACGCACCGATGAGTTCGAACGGAACCGGGGTGAAACACAGCGCACCGAGGACGAAGGTGAGGACGCCCACGGCCATCCGTTTTCTATCGAGGGGTTCGTCGAACACCGGTCGCGTCGGTCCGACGTACGCCAACCCAAGCGCGATGAGGCCCCAGAACACCCACAGGAACGGCGCATTCGAACTGACGCCGGTGAACAGATACAGGTAGCCGGCGAGAGCGAACAGCCCGCCGGGGACGAGCGCGGCAATCGTCTCGGAGCGCTCGCCGACCATCGACCGGATGATGTGGCCGCCGTCGAGTTGGCCGACCGGGATGAGGTTGAGGAACGTGACGAACAGTCCAATCCACGCGCCGAAGACGATGGGACTCGCCACCAACGCGGGGTTCTCGTAGGTCAGCGGTTGTCCCGTCACCCACGAGAGGAACTGCAACAGCGGCGGGTATCCGAGTTCCAGTTGGATGGCGCTCTCGCTGTTCAGCACCTCCGGCGGAACCGGAATCGGGTCCTGGTACAGTCCGAACACGGCGACGCCGACGGCGGCGACGAGACCCGCCAACGGCCCCGCAACACCGATGTCGAACAGCGCCTTCCGGTTCGGGATGCGGCCCTTCATCTTGATGACGGCGCCAAACGTGCCGATGAACGTCGGTACGGGGATGAAGTAGGGAAGGCTCGCCTCGACATCGTGGTACCGAGACAGTGCGTAGTGGCCGAACTCGTGAACACCGAGGACACCGAGAACCGCAAGCGAAAACGGCCAGCCGGCGAGGAGGTCCAGCGGCCCCTCGACCGATTGATAGTACCAGATGGTACCGGCGTACAGCGTCGTGAGAACCGTCGCGACGAACATCACGACGTTGGTCCAGGGGACGCTGTCGACGCCGACGCTTCGGGGTTCAGCGACGAGCGCCTGTCGGTTCTCCGTCACCGCGACGCCCGTTATCGGGTCGGGTTCGCTGTCGGAGACGACATCGAGTCGTACCTCGTAGCCGTACTCCCGGAACAGCGGCCACAGTTGCTGTTCGAGCCGCTGATACTCGGTCTGGGGACGACCGTAGTAGATGAGTCGGTCGTCGTCTCGTTCCACGTCGGTGACGCGGAACGACGGCAGGAGGGCCTCCGGCGGCGGTCCCTCGTGATCCGACGCCGGTTCGGCAGTGGTCATCACGCTACGGAAGGGGATTGCCGCGGATAAATCCCCTGACAGGGGCAGAAAAACGGGGACCGAGCGCAAGCAAGCGCCTGCCTCGGTGGGACTGTGTCTCGATGCCGCCTCAGGCCGGGCTGACTCGCCACGTGGTCGCGGAGGTGTAGGACCACTTCTCGACTTCGATGTCGGTGGCGGAGTCGCGCAGTTTCACCATCAGCGCACCGATTTCTTTCGGGGAAAGGTCCACGTCGTCGGCGATGAACTTGCTCTTGATGTAGACCTCACCGTCCTCCACTCGCTGACGCAGGTACGTTCGGAGGCGACCTTCCTTGGTGTCCGTGGAGGCTTCCATAGTTGCGCTCATTTTCTATCTCCTCACTTACGGCTATCTTCCGTATCAACATATAAAGGAAGGAACCTTAGGGCCGCTTCGCATCGATTCGGACGTTTTGCGGAAACGTATCGACGTTTCACAAAGCAATTAGGAGCCTTTAGACGTTTTATAAATCCTTCTCAAATATTTTTGCATAACTATATTGTTTGCAATTAATACGGACCTTATCGTCGGTGAGGGGCGTCAGATCAGTTATTTATCGGTCAATTTCACCTCAAATTTACCACGGCTACACGCCAGCAACTGCCCCGGCGCACACCTACGTCTCGCGCTCGTGGACCCAGAACGTCTCGTCGTCGGTTACCTCCTTCTTGAACAGCGGCACCTCGTCTTTCAGTCGGTCGATTCCGTCCTCGACGGCCCGGAACGCCTCTCGGCGGTGCCCGGCGAGGACGACCACGAACACGATGTCCGCCCCGTCCGGAATCCGGCCCGTCCTGTGATGGAGCCGAACGTTCAGGATTCCGTCCCGTTCTTCGAGTTCGGTCTCGATGGTGTCCATGCGCCGCTCGGCGACGCCCTCGTATTTCTCGAATTCGAGGTAGTGGGTCCGGTCGTCTGCGGTGTCCTCTTTGGCCCGCACCCGCCCGGTGAAGGTGGCGATGGCGCCAGCGTAGTCGGCCGACTGTGACCGTTTGACCTCGGCGACGAGCGATTCGAGCGTCTCGTGTGGTTCGGTCCCGTGAATCGCCTCGATGGCCGCCTCCGTATCGAAACTCCTCGCGTCGTCGGCTTCGAAGACCGCGTCGTCGACCCCGTCACCGACTGCAATCGTCGGTAACCCGGTTTCGTCGTCACCGAGGACTGCCGCGTAGTCGTGGTCGGGCGCCAGTCGGTCGAGAGCGTCCGAAACGGACAGGCCGTCGCCGGTGGCTTGCCACCGCTCGTCGACGACGTACTCCGTGTCCCCGTATCCGGCCGTCACGCCGCCGTCGGTGGCGGTCTCGCCGACCCGAACGATGCCGACACGGCCCTCGACGGCGACGGCCAGTCGCTCTACTGCGCGCTCGGCACCATCGCCGAGCAGGGCGAACGCGTACATAGCGTGTTCCTTCGACCGCTGGGGCTTGTAGGTGTCGGAGATGTTGACAACCCTTAAGACCGAAACACGGCAACCCGAACCTAATGAGAATCGTCGTTTCTATCGGCGGGAGCGTACTCGCACCCGACCTCGACCCCGAGCGGGTCCGAGGCCACGCCACCGTCATCGACGGGCTCGTCGAGGACGGACACGAGGTCGCAACCGTCGTCGGCGGTGGGGGCGTCGCACGGCGCTACATCGGTACCGCCCGCGAACTCGGAGCCTCGGAGTACGACCTCGACGCCCTCGGCATCGACGTGACCCGGTTGAACGCGCGACTGCTCGTCACGGCCCTCGACAGTTCGGCGACTCCCGAACCCGCCGAATCCCACGAAGCCGCCCGCGCCTCCCTTCGACGCGGCGAAGTCGCGGTCATGGGCGGGACAGTTCCCGGCCACACGACCGACGCCGTCTCGGCGCTGTTGGCGGAGATGGTGGACGCCGACCTGCTCATCTACGCGACGAGCGTTCCGGGCGTCTTCTCGGCTGACCCGAAGGAGGTCGACGACGCCGAACGCTACGACCGCCTGACTGCAAGCGAACTCGTCGACGTCATCTCCAGTATCGAGACCGCCGCCGGGTCGAACGCGCCGGTCGACTTACTCGCCGCGAAAATCATCGAGCGTTCGGGGCTCAGAGCCGTCGTTCTCGACGGAACCGACCCCGACCGAATCGCCGACGCCGTCGCCGGTGACGCCTTCGACGGCACCGAGGTCGTCCCGAATGAGTGACCTCTACGACATCGGAACCGGCCGACAGCGGGCCTTCTGGGCCGACGCAGTCGCCGACGAGATAGAGGCCCGCGACCCCGAAGAGCCCATCATCGTCAAAGGTGGCGTCTCTCCCTCCGGCGTCCCACATCTCGGCCACTTCAACGAAATCATGCGCGGGTACTTCGTCGCCGAGGCCCTCCGGGAACGCGGCCACGAGGTCCGGCAGGTGTTCACCACCGACGACAAGGACCGCCTCCGGAAACTCCCCCGAAAGCTCGCGGACCTCGAGTGGAACGTCGTCGGACTGGGCGAGGTCGACGCCGGCGCACTCGGCCGCAACCTCGGAAAGCCCTACACCGACATCCCCGACCCCTTCGGCTGCTGTGACTCCTACGGCGCCCACTTCACCGAACTCCTCTCCCGCTCCGCCGAGGCCGTCGGCGTCCCCATCGACGTGGTCTCCAACACCGACCTCTACGAATCGGGCGAGTTCGACGACGCCGTCCGGCACGTCCTCGAACACCGCGACCGGGCACGCGAGGTGTTGGGCGAGTTCCAGGACAAGGTCGACGACTCCTACGTCCCCTTCTTCGCGCAGTGTTCGGAGTGTGGCAACCTCACCGAGACAATCACCGGAATCGACCTCGAAGCCGAAACCGTCGACTACGTCTGTGAAGACGTACAGGCCGGCGACGACACGATAGAGGGCTGTGGCCACGAGGGAACGGCCACCTTCCGGGAGGGGAAACTCCCGTGGCGCTTCGAGTGGCCCGCCCAGTGGCTCACGCTGGGAGTGGATTTCGAGCCCTTCGGGAAGGACCACGCCGAGGGGTCGTGGCCCTCCGGGGAGACCGTCGCTCGCGAGGTGTTCGATTTCGAGCCGCCCGTTCCGATGGTGTACGAGTGGTTCACGCTGAACGGCGACGCGCTATCGTCGTCGGCCGGCAACATCATCACCGTCGAGGAGGTGCTCGAACTGCTTGAGGTGCCGGTGTTGCGCTACTTCTTCACGAAGAACCCGAAGAAACAGCGTGACTTCAACGTCGACAATATCGACCGACTTGTCGAGGAGTTCGACCGCTTCGAGCGCGTCTACTATGGCGCCACCGACGACGCAGACGAGGACGAACGGGAACGCGCCGACCGCGCCTACCCGATGGTCGTCGACGAGGTTGGCGAAACCCCGCCCGTCCGCATCCCCTACACGTTCGCGGCCGTCCTCGGGATGACGGACAACCGCGACCTCCGGGTTCAGATGGCCCGCCGGTCGGGACATCTGCCGGCCGACGCCACCGACGCCGAACTCGAAGCCGCACTCGCACGCGTCGAGAAAGCCCGTGCGTGGGCCGAACGCACCGACAACGAGTTCAACTACCGACTGGCCGAGGACCTCCCCGAGGTCGAGTTCGACGGCGGCGTCGGGGCCGCACTCGACGACCTCGCCGACTTCATCGAGGCGGAATCCCCCGACGCGGATTCGCTACAGGGGGAGATTTACGAAACCGCAAAGCGAAACGACGTTGCCGTCGGAGACTTCTTCGAGGCCGGCTACCGGCTGTTCCTCGACGAATCACAGGGGCCACGTCTCGGACCGTTCCTCGCGCCGATGGACGAGGAGTTCGTGACGCGACGGCTCCGCCGGGAAGCCTAGCCGGCCTCGACACGAACGGCGGGACCGCCTTACGAGTGTCCGAAAGGTCGGGTTTTTGAACCACGGAGCCCCTACGGAACTGTAATGAACACGCTGCTGTGGATACTGGTCGGGGTTCTCATCTACACCTCGGTAGCGATGGCGCTGAACGCCCGCGGAGTGTTGCCGTCGTCGTTCCGGGTGTCGGGGCCGATTCTCACCATCCACACGAAACGCGGGCGGGCCGCCCTCGAGTGGCTCGCCAAACCCAAGCGATTCTGGCGCGCGTGGGGCAACCTCGGCGTCGGCATCGCCGTCGTCATCATGGTCGGGTCGTTCGTCGCCGTGCTGTTCTCGGCGTTCAGTGCGATAACCTCACCCGAAGCCGCCCGCATCGCCCGTCCCCAAGACGCCCTCGTTATCCCGGGCGTCAATCAGTTCCTCCCGTGGGCCGCCGCCGTTGACATCCTCGTCGGCCTGCTCGTGGGGCTCGTCGTCCACGAAGGGGGCCACGGGCTTCTGTGTCGCGTCGAGGACATCGAAATCGAGTCGATGGGCGTCGCCCTGCTGGCGTTCATCCCGCTCGGTGCCTTCGTCCAACCCGACGAAGAGAGCCAGCGGTCGGCCGACCGCGGCGGCAAGACGCGGATGTTCGCCGCCGGCGTGACGAACAACTTCCTCGTCACCGCGATTACGTTCGCGCTGCTGTTCGGCCTCGTCGCCAGTCTCGTTACCGTCGTTCCAGGTGTCGCAATCGGCGGAACGCTACCGGGGTCTCCGGCTAGCGATGCCGGAGACCCCGGTATCGACCGCGGCGACGTGATTACTGCCGTCGACGGCCAACCCGTCGAGGACCAAGCATCCTTCGACGCGGCCCTCGCCGAGGCCGACCGGGAGGTGACCGTCGAGTTGCGAAACGGCGAGACCGTCACCGTTCAGCGCCGCCTGATGGTCACCCGTGCGGTCGTCGACGCACCGTTCGGAACCGAGACCACCATCGAAGCCGTCGACGGCGAACCGGTGTACACCCAATCGGAGTTCGAAGCCGCCGTCTCCGGCAACGAGGTCGTCGAGTTGGACACCGACGAGGGGACGACACAGTTCCCGGTCGGCGTCTTCGTCAGTGCGGTCCCCGCCGACGACCCATTGGGGGCCGATGGCGGAGCGCCCGACCGGCCGATGCTCGTCCACAGCGTCGCCGGCGAACCGACGCCGACACCCGAGGCGCTCTCGACGGTGCTTCAGGAGACCGAACCCGGCGACACCGTCGAAGTCGTCGCCTACCACGGCGACGGCGACGACCCCTGGAGCGGCGAGCGCCACGTCTACGAGGTGACGCTTGGGGAGAATCCACAAGGCGAATACGGTTACCTCGGCGTCGGCGGCATCCAGCAGGGCACGAGCGGCATCGTCGTCGACGACTTCGGTATCGACACCTACCCGGCCTCGCAGTATCACGCCCTCCTCGGGGGCAGCGGCTGGGGCGACGACCCTGTCTCGACGTTCATCTCCCGAACCTTCGCCGTGCTCGTCTTGCCGTTCGCCAGCGTCGTCGACCCCAACCTCGCGTACAACTTCGCGGGGTTCAACGGCGAGATATCGAACTTCTATTCGGTGTCCGGTCCGCTCAGCGCCGGCGTCGTCTTCGGACTCATCAACGTGCTGTTCTGGACCGGCTGGGTCAATCTGAACCTCGGCATCTTCAACTGCATCCCGTCGTATCCGCTCGACGGCGGACACATCCTGCGGTCGGCGGTCGAGGCGACGATAGCGCGACTGCCGATCGAACCGGACCCGGCCGTGGCGACGGCGGTGACCGTCGCCATCAGCGCCTCGATGATACTCAGTCTCCTCGGGATGCTGTTCGTGCCGCAGCTACTGGGGTAGGACTGGCGATAAAACGGGGACCGGCGAGCGCCGAACGATTCAGGCCGAAGAGATTCGCCACGTGGTCGCGGAGGTGTAGGACCACTTCTCGATTGTGAGTCCGGGGACCGACCCCTGGAGGTTCGACAACAGCGCGCCGATTTCCTTCGGGGAAAGGTCCACGTCGTCGGCGATGAACTTCCCTTTGATGTAGAGGTCGCCGTCGTTGCGTTCGGCCTCCGCACGGAGGTACTCGACGAGTCGCTTCGCTTTCCGGGAGCGATACGCCGATTGGGTGGAGGCGTTCGTACTCATCGTTGGGGAGCGTGGCCGTGACCGACGACCGCACAGACGGCGTTCAGTGCCAGTGCACCAGCGAGGGCTTCGGGATGTTGTCCGGCCAGTCCCGTCGCCAGCCCAGCGATGACGACGAGCGGCAGCAGGGCGGCGGCCCAGAACGCGGCCGCGCGGACGCCGGTGGTGAGTCGTTCGATGCAGCCGGACACCAACTGCGGGAGTCCGGGCGTGATGGAGGGGGCGTTCGATTGGGTGGCGCTCGACATAGGGACTTTCCTCGCTTCTCTCTGTGTCCGCCACCCCCATATAAACGCCAGAGCCTTGCGATAAATTCAGCACCGTTCGCTCAGTTCTCGACGTTTCAGCCGCAAAAATGAGTTGTTTAGAAAACGCCTGAGAATCTTTTAGAACTTTTATAGACCAATCTAACGTATTATATCAGGTAGTCGGGGAGACTACGGCTCCGGAACGCTCGCCGTTCGCCGGACTCAAAAGCCCCATTATCCGGCCGTCCGAACGTCCGTCCATGGTACGACGACGACCGCCGGGGACCGAAGAAGGGTGGTACGCGCTCCACGACCTCCGCCGTATCGACTGGGACGCGTGGCGCGAGGCACCCGAACGGACCCGACAGCGGGCGCTCGAAGAGGGCATCGACTACTTGCAGAACCACGAGGCGGTGGTCGACGCCGAAGAGGGCGGGTCGGCCGTCTTCTCTATCGTCGGTCACAAGGCCGACCTCATGATACTGCATCTGCGGCCGACGCTGGAACACCTCGACCGCGCCGAGCGCCGCTTCGAGTCGACGGCACTCGCGGAATTCACCGAACGTGCCTCCTCGTACGTCTCCGTCACCGAGGTTTCGGGGTACATGCACGAGGACCTCACCGACGGCCTCGACGACATCGAGGACGCGGGGATGCGCAACTACATGAAACAGCGCATCTACCCGGAGATTCCGGACGCCGAACACGTCTGTTTCTACCCGATGGACAAGCGTCGCGGTCCGGAGCACAACTGGTACGACCTCCCCTTCGAGGAGCGCAAGGAGTACATGTCCGCCCACGGTGACATCGGACGGGAGTACGCCGGCAAGGTGACCCAGATAATCACCGGCAGCGTCGGCCTCGACGACCACGAGTGGGGCGTCACGCTGTTCGCCGACGACATGACCGACATCAAACACCTGCTGTACGAGATGCGGTTCGACCCCTCCTCCTCGAAGTTCGCGGAGTTCGGACCATTCTACGTCGGCCGTCGGTTCCCGTCGTCCGACCTCGGCGCGCTGTTCGCCGGCGAGACCGTCCCGGCCGACGACAGCGCCGACGGAGAGTCCGCCAATTCGCACGCCGAAAGCGAAGAAGACCACAGCACCGACGAGGACGACAGCGGCGGGCGGCCCTCGACCGACGCCGACCACGAGGTCGTCGCCCCCAGCACGTTCACCCGGAGGGCCGGTACCTACGGCGTCGACGTAGCCGAAACGGACGCGGGCTACGGCCTCCTCTTCGAATCCGACGCCGACGCCGGCACCCTCGAAGAGTCCGTCGACGAACTCCGGGGGAACTTCGACCACTACGACACCCACGTCCTCACCGAAGTCCGAACGAGCGACGGCTCTGTGGCAATCGTCTCGCTGTGGGCCAACGAACGTGCCGCCAACACCGCATCCGGCTTCCTCGCCGACCTGCCGGGCGTCACCGGCGGCGTCGGGGCGCCGCTCGACGACGAAGAGCCCACTGCGGGCGATTCCGAGGGCGATTCCGAAGACGAACAGGACTCCTCGGGCGGCGGTCGTCCCGACACCGGTGGCCCCGAACACGAGGAAGTCGACGTCGAGGAGTTCCAGCGTCGCGTCCACCGCTTCGGTATCGACTTGGACGAACACCCCGACGCCGGCTACGCCTTACTGTTCCACTCCGACACTCCTGCGGAGGACCTCGTCGACGAGGTCGACGGACTCCGAGGGAACTTCGAGCACTACGACACCCACGTCCTCACGACCGTCCGTGCCGATTCGGGGGACACCGCCGTCGTCTCGCTGTGGGCCAACGAACGCGCCGCCAACACCGCATCCGGCTTCCTCGCCGACCTGCCCGGTTCCGGTCCCGGCGTGGGCGCCGCCCTCGGGGACGAATCGGCCGACAGCGCCGACGAGGCCGACACCCACGGCACCGACGAGGACGACGACATCCGCGGGGAACTGGAGGAATTGAACATCTACGCCGGACAACCGCACGGCGAAGACGTCTATGCCCTGGTGTTGTACTCCGAGGCCGACTCCGAGGAACTCCACGAGGAACTCGACGGCCTCCGGGAGCGGTTCGAACACTACGACACCCACGTCAAATCCGCCGTCTACGGCGATGAACATGGTGACGACCGAACCGCTATCGTCTCAATCTGGGACACCAAGGAGGCCGCCGACACCGCCAGCGGGTTCCTCTCGGAGCTGCCCGGCATCGTCGCTCGCGCCGGCGAGGAAAGCGGCTTCGGCACGATGGGGATGTTCTACACCGTCAAACCGGAGTACCGCGAGGAGTTCGTCGACACCTTCGAGGAGGTCGGCGACGCCCTCGACGACATGGAGGGCCACTTCGAGACGCGGCTCATGGTCAACGAAACCGACGAGAACGACATGTTCATCGCGAGTCAGTGGCGCGAGAAGGACGACGCCATGGCCTTCTTCCGCTCTGAGGACTTCCGTGAGACCGTCCAGTGGGGACGAGAGGTCCTCGATGGCCGACCGCGACACGTCTTCCTCGCCTGAACCGCCCGAACAACCGTCAACTCCTTGCGTTCGACGAGCGAATCAGGCCCGAATTTTTTATCAGTGTGCGAAGCACGGGCCGTATGGTATTTGATGCGATACGGAACGTTGCGCTCGCTCGACTCGGCCGCCTGCTGTTTTCGGCGCTGTTGGTCGGTATCGTGTTCGTCGTCGCGTTCAGCCTCGCCTTCGGGACGGACGCGCTGGTGGCGCTTGGACTCCCGAGAGACATCGCGGGCCCCATCATCACCCTCCTCGTAATCGCGGCCTGCGTCTACGGCCTCTACTGGTTCGCGACGCGGATGATAGACTGGTAGCGAAGCGAACGGCGGAAAAAAGAGAGACGGTCAGTAGAACGCGATTGGCTTTCCGGGCGATTCCTCGCGAGTGACCTTATCGAGGGCTTCGAGGAAGTCGGCCTCGACCACTTCGGTACGGTTGTCGCGAATGGCGAACATGCCGGCCTCGGTGGCGAGACTCTCGAGTTCGGCGCCGGAGAGGCCCTCCGTTTCCTCGGCGAGTTCCGCGAGGTCGACGCTGTCTGCGAGGTTCATCCGCTGGGTGTGGATGCGGAGAATCTGTTCGCGGCCCTCGATGTCCGGTTCGGGCACTTCGATGAGGCGGTCGAAGCGGCCGGGACGGAGGATAGCGCGGTCGAGCATGTCGAAGCGGTTCGTCGCCGCGATGATGGAGATATCGCCGCGCTGGTCGAAGCCGTCCATCTCGGAGAGCAGTTGCATCATCGTTCGCTGGACCTCGGCGTCGCCGGAGGTCTTCGATTCCGTCCGTTTGGAGGCGATGGCGTCGATTTCGTCGATGAAGATGATGGCGGGTTCGCGTTCGGCGGCCAACTCGAAGAGGTCACGGACGAGGCGTGCGCCCTCGCCGATGAACTTCTGGACCAACTCGGAGCCGGCCATCTTGATGAAGGTGGCGTCGGTCTGGTTGGCGACGGCCTTCGCCAGCATCGTCTTCCCGGTGCCCGGTGGCCCGTGCAACAGGACGCCGGTCGGCGGTTCGATGCCGACGGATTCGAACTTCTCGGGGTTGGTGAGTGGGTCCTCGACTGCCTCCCGAACCTCCTGAATCTGGCTTTCGAGACCGCCGATGTCCTCGTAGTCGACGCCCGGTTTCTCCGAAATCTCCATCGCCTGTGCGCGGGCGTCCGTCTCGGTGTCCAACAGCGTCTGGATGGCGAAGGAGTCGTTGATGGCGACGCGGTCGCCGGCCTCGATGCGGTCGTACAGCCGCGGCGAAACGTCCGTGAGGACTTCCTGGTTGTTGCCGTGCTGTTTGAGCAACGCCTGGTCGTCGGTGAGTTCCTCGACCGTCGCGATGTACAGCGAGGAGGTTTTCAGCGCCTCGTTTTCCTCCTGAAGCGCCGAAACCTCCTCGCGAAGTTCCGACTGCCGCGACCGTGCGGACTCCAGTTGTGCCGACAGTTCGTCGTGGACGCGTGCGACGTCGATGTAGTGGTCCCGAAGCGCCGAGAGCCGTTCGGACTCCGACATCTCGGGGTCGAGGTCCAACGTCGGCCGGTCGGGGAGCGAAGGACTATGCGACATTGATGGGTGCTACGCGTTCGAGATTAAAAGTGGCTTTGGGTGTGGGAGACGCTTGCGGTAGGGGTTGACACACCGCCTGCAGGGGTATTCGTTCTCTTCGACCGGTCGAAATCCCCGTGGCTATCTGAGTCGCTCGAACTCGGCGACCATCTCGTCGTACGTCTCGATGGCAGACTCGACAGGAGCCGGCGACGACATGTCGATGCCGGCGGTTTCGAGCAGTTCCAGCGGATATTCGCGAGAGCCCGACCGCAAGAACTCGCGGTAGTCGGCCGCCGCCCCCTCGCCGTCTTCACGGATGCGGTCGACGATGGCGTTGGCAGCCGAGATGCCCGTCGCGTACTGGTAGACGTAGTAGGCGCGATAGAAATGCGGGATACGCATCCACTCGCGGGCGATATGGTCGTCGACGTCGGCGGGTTCGTAGTAGTCCTCCTTGAGGTCGCGGTAGATGCCGTCGAGTCGGTCCGGAGTCAGCGCCTCGCCGGCCTCGCTCAGTTCGTGAGCGCGGTGTTCGAAGGAGGCGAACATCGTCTGTCGGAACAGCGTCGACCGGAACCGTTCGAGGTACTCGTCGATGACGTGCCGACGGAACGTCTCGTCGTCGACGGTCTCCAGCAGGTGGTGGGTGAGCAGCGCCTCGTTGACCGTCGAGGCGACCTCCGCGACGAAAATCTCGTAGCCGGAGTACACGTAGGGCTGTTCCTCGCTCGTCAACTCCGAGTGCATCGAGTGTCCGAGTTCGTGGGCCAGCGTGTACATCGAGGCGATGTCGTCCTGATAGTTCATCAGGATGTATGGCTGGCTGTCGTAGGTGCCGCCGCTGTAGGCTCCCGACTGCTTGTTCGCCGTCTCGTAGACGTCGACCCACCGGGACTCCAAGCCCTCCGCCATCCGTTCCTGATAGGCGTCCCCGAGCGGTTCGACGGCGTCGATGACGTGGTCTTTGGCCTCCTCGTAGGGGAGGTCGGGACTTTCGGAATCAGCGAGCGGTGCGTAGAGGTCCCACATCTTCAACTCCTCGACTCCGAGGGCGTCGCGTTTTAGGTCGGCGTGTCGATGGAGCACGTCGAGGTTCGACTCCACCGTCTCGACCAGCGTGTCGTACACCTCAGCGGGGACGTTCGGGCCGTCGAGTGCGGCCTCCCGTGCGGAGTCGTAGTTCCGCGCTGCCGCGAGTTTCGAGTCGGCCTTCACGCTGTTTTTGTAGGCCGTCCCGACCGAGTTGCGGTACTCGCTCCACTCGTCGTAGAACGCCTCGTACACCCGCCGGCGAACGTCCCGGTCGGGGTGTTTCTGGAGTTTCGTGAAGTTCGACAGCGTGATGCGCTGCGGTTCGCCGTCGACATCGACCGAGGGGAACTCCATGTCGGCGTTCGTCAGCATGTTGTACACGTCGCCGGCCGCGCCCGTCACCTCGCTCAAATCCGCCAGCAGTTCCTCGATTTCCGCCGACCGGGTGTGGGGTTTCATCCGCAACACGTCGTCGAAGTAATGGTCGTACTCCGAGAGGTCGGAGTTGGACTCGACGAACTCGTCTATCGCCGCTCGGTCGAGTTCCTGCAGTTCGGGTTCGATGAAACTCGCCGCACTAGAGGCGTCGGCCGCCAGCGACTGCGCCCGCGCCGACAGCGCCTGATACTGCTGGTTCGTCGTATCCTCGTCTTTCCGCATCCGCGCGTAGGCGGCGACGTTCGACACCTCACGCATCACCGACTCCCGAAGTTCCAGTATCTCTTGGAGGGTTTCGGCGTCCTCGGCGACGCGGCCCTCGTAGGCCCTGAGGTCCTCGAGTCGCTCTTCGACCGTCTCGTAGGCGTCCTCCCACGCCTCGTCGTCGGCAAAAAGGTCCGTGAGGTCCCACGTGTACGCCTCGTCGATGTCACTCCGTTCTGGAACCGAACTCATGGCCACGACTACGAAGCGTGTCTTTCTAAACCCGTCGTCATCCCCGCTGTCGGTCGCCCGCGAGCGTCTCGGCGACGCGTGCGCCCGCCAACCGTTCGCGGCGCCGCCGGTCGAACACCTCGTGGACGCTTTCGGCTGCTGCCTCGTCGACGGTGAACTCGACGCCCCGGTAGCGAACGTCGAGCAACACCAGCGGTTCGGGGGCAGCGGGGGCGACCCCGTCGGGACCGGAGAGTCGCTCCGCCGAAAGTACCCGCTCGAGGAACGCCGCCTCGCGCTCGCCGGTCGCGACGGCGTCGAGCAGCGACACCACCCGGCGGACGAGTTCCCGGGCGAAGCCGCCGGCCCGACAGTCGACGACGAGAAACGGGCCGTCGCGTTCGACGCTCACCGAGAGGTCCCGTTCGGTGCCCGTCTCGTCGGGCGTGAGATTGTGGAAGTCGTGTTCCCCGGAGAGTTGTGTACAGACTTCGGCGGCCCGCTCGACATCGAGGTTCGGCGCGTACAGGAAGTACCGATACGTCCGCTCGACGGCGTCGTGGGTGGCGTGAAACGACGCTGGAACGTCGGCGTCGGCCCACGCCCGCACGTCGGCCGGCAGTTCGCCGCTGAGCGCCCGCGGTCGGAGCCACTCGGGGACCTCGAAGGCGACCGTCTGGGCGCGTGCGGAGACGCCGGCGTCGGTCCGACCCGCCGCGGCGTAGCCGACCGGCGACCCATCCTCGAAGTCGACGCCGAGTTCCGACAGCGCCTCGAACAGCGTATCTTCGACGGTGTTGCCGTGGGGTTGGCGCTGATACCCTCGATAGCCGGTCCCGTCGTAGGCCACCCGAAAGGCGCGCATACCGAGAAGGGAGACCCGCCGACTCTTGGCAGTGTCGGCCCGGCGTCGAAAGAAATGAGACGCGTGTCCTCAGTTACCGACTTCGACGGCGCGCTCGACGACGTCCTCGCTGTACAGTTCCGCGAGGTCGTCGTGCTGGTCGGGACGGTTCTCGTAGACGTCCTGGAACAGCGCGATAGGCGTCATGAGTGCCTGATACGTCGCCTCGTCCCACATGCGGTCCTTGGCGACGTCGACCTCGACGCCGTCGATGCGGACGGTCGCCGACTGGGTCATCGCGATGGCGCCCTTGCCGGCTTCCTTGGCGGCCTCGAACTCCTCCATGGAGTCGACGATGTCGTCCATGCTGGGGACGTAATCGAGCAGGCCGAGCAGCTCCTCGTGGAGCGCCTCCTCGTCGTCGAGTTCGTAGGTGTCGGAGCCGACCGTCAGCGTGTAGCCGTCACCGGTCTCTTCGAGACTGATGCGGTCGCCCTCGTAGACTTCGACGCCGTCGGCGCTTTCGAGTTCGACCTCGCGGCCGTCGGCGTCGATGAGCCAACTGCCCTCGGCGGGCGGCAGCGGCGACTGGTTGGCCTCGACGACCTGACCCGGTGTCAGCGACCAGATGCCGAGCATCCCCATGGCGTTGTTCGCCTCGATGCGGTCGTGGTAGCCCTCGACGTTGCGGATGTCGTCGAAGGGACCGTCGACGGCGATGAGGCCGTTGGCGCTGGCACCGCGGGAGGTGTTGTGGCGGAGTTCCTTCCACTCCGGCAGTTCGCCGGTCGGCGTGATGGCGCGCATGTCCTTCGTGTAGTCGACCTCGCCGTCGACGAGCAGGAACATGCGTTCGAGGTTGTTGGTCGGCTTGCCCATCTCGTCGCGGAGCTTGCCCATCGCGAGTTCGGCCGAACCGCTCTCGATGATGACCGACATCTTGAGACTACCCTCTTCGAGGCCGTGTTCGTTCTCGACGATGGTGAAGAACTCGTCGGCCTTCTTCCAGTCGTCGATGTCGCCGACTTCCGGGATGACGAAGCCGTCGATGTCGTCGACGGCGCCGTTTGCGGGGTCGGCGATTTCGAGCATGTGCTGGAAGCCCTGATAGCGCGTCTGGGGGCTATCGCGGTGCCAGACGACGCGGGGGTGAATCTCGCCGGGGAAGTCGGCGCCGTTCTCCGAGACAACGTCGATGATGTTCTGTGCGCCCTCGTCGCGCATGTTCGGTGCCGTCGCGTCCTCGTTGTCCGGGACCCACACGTCGGGGGCTTCCATGCCGCGGAGCTGGGAGGCGTTCGCGAGCATCTTCGCGGAATCGTCTTCGCCCTCAACGGCCGTCGGGGTCGTGAAGAACGTCCGGACGAACTTCCGCTCGTGTCGTCGCTTGTCGATTGCAGTCATCTGAGTCACTCGGAGAGATTCACCCGCGGTTATTAAAGGTGGCCGAATCGGCTTCATTGACGGTCCTATCGGCGGGTACAGTAGTGACTCCGCGTCGGTCGAAAGAAAAAAACTCGGGTGTCGAGAGCGCGCTTAGTCGTCGTCCTGCTCGGACGTGAGCGGCTCGTTCTCGTCCTCGGTGAAGCCCGCGGACTTCTCCATTCGTTCCTTGGCCTCGGGGTCGAACTGCGCCTCGATGTCCTGGAAGCGGGAGACGAACGAAAGCTCGTGGTGGCTCTCGGTTTCGTGGCCGAGGTAGCGGTCCTCGAGGTCCCACTGTGCTTCCTCGTCGTTTTCGGCGATGTTCGACATGTCCTCGTAGACCGCGTGTGCGCCGGAGTGCAGGGCGTACAGCGTGATGAAGATGTACTGGTAGCCGAGGTCGCCCAGTTCCTGGAACGTGAGCGGGTCCTCCTCCTCGCTCCACGCGAAGGAGCTGGAGTAGTTGAACGCGAGGTCCAGATCGGGGTGGGTCTCGTGGATGGTCTCGGCGTAGTTGACGGCGTCCTCGCGGGACGGGTCGGGCATCTCGGGCCAGACGAGGTCGACGCCGGCGTCGGCGTAGATGCGGCCGCGCTCGAGGTGCTCTTCCCAGTCGCCGTTGGCGGAGCCGTAGGCGTCCGTCCGGGCGATGATGACGGTATCCTCGGACTGCTTGGCGTCGACAGCCGCGCTGAAGCGAGCCTTGGCGTCCTCTCGGGAGACGATCTGCTTGCCAGCGATGTGGCCACAGCGCTTGGGCGTCGTCTGGTCCTCGATGTGGACCGCAGCGACGCCGGCCTTCTCGTACTCGCGGACGGCTCGGCGGACGTTGTGGATGCCACCGTAGCCGGTGTCAGCGTCGGCGACGACCGGCAGGTTCGTCGCTTCGACGATGCGCTTTGCGTTCTCGACCATCTCGGTCATCGTGACCATCTCGAGGTCCGGGAAGCCGAACTGGCCCAGAACCGTCGAGTAGCCCGACATGTACGCGGCGTCGAGGCCGGCCATCTCGGCGAGGCGGGCGTCGAGCGCGTGGTAGAGACCGGGTGCGAACGTGAAGTCCTGCTTGTCGAACTTCTCTCGGAGTTCGCGAGCGGCCGGGTTGTCAACGTCTCGAACGATCGATTCGGTGTTCTGGACTCGGCTTGCGACCTTGTCCTCTCCGTCGTTGTCGTGTGCCATGGTTGGATGTAGATTACCGGGACCGAACGGCAGCGCCTTCGAGTCGCCGGATTTGGTTCCTGAGTTCCTCCAGCCCAGTCTCCTCCGAACGGGTCTCCGGGAAGCGGGGCTGGGAGTCACTCATCTTGTGCACTCGTGAAGAGCGGGGACTGGTACAAAACCCTTATGAATTATAATGTTAATACTGGCTAGACTGTTTGGAGTCTTTAAGGGAGTGGGATTCTCTAACACCCCTTGGCGAGGCGAAACGAAACCTCCGTTTCTGTCGTTGAAACGAGGGAAACCGACGGAATCAGTCGGCTGCGGCGGGCTCGTCGTCGAGAGCGACGAGCTCTTCGACATCGGGAATCGTCGCCTGCTGGTCGGTGATGATTTCGATGCGACGCGTGAGCTTCTCGCTGGCGTAGTCGACCAGCGGCAGCGGGTTGATGACCTCGTCGGTCGCACTGACTGTCTCGGCGACGAGCGGCATCAACTCCTGAAGCGTATCGCGGACGATTTGCTCGTCGACGCCGTCCTCGGCGAGATGAGCCTGGACCTTCTGCATCCCGAAGCCGACGTGTCGGCCCTCGTCGGAGCGGATGAAGGAGATTCCTTTCACCAGTCCGTCGAGATGTGGGAGGTCCTCCTTGGCCACGTCGTCGCTCCCGCTGTCGGACATCGAGGAAGTGATGCCGTAGTAGCCGGTCTGAGCCAGTACGGATTCGACGACGAGGTGGTAGTGGCAGTACGCCCGCACGCGGTTTTCGGGCGTGTCGTCGGTCAGAAGTGTCTCCATGGCCTCCTCGGTGCGGTCGAACAACTCGATGTAGCCGTCGAGGAAGAAGCGCTGGTCGGTGGGAGCGACCTGCTCCCAGCCGCGCTCTTCGGCGACCGGCAGGATGACCTCTCGCCAGTAGCGGTCGAAGAACTGGGTGTGTTTGGCCTCCTCGTAAATCTGGCTGGAGACGAACATCTGGTCGTTGATGTCCGAAAGCGTGAGCATCAACGGCGCGAGGTCCTCGGTGACCGCCTCCTCGCCCGCGCCGAACAGCGCGACGGTCTGCATCAAGTCACCGAACGCCGACTCGTCGAGTTCTTCGTTTTCGACGAGCCGTTTTCGGTCTTGCTCCAGCAGTTCCTGCTCGATGTCCTCGTATGGGTCCCAGTGGTTGTAGACGGCGTGTTTGAAGTAGCCACCGCCGACGGTGTCGGGGTCGATTCGCATTTCTCGGGTCGCGTCTTCTATCTGCGTCATACCACCACGGAGAGGCGAACGAGCAATCGTCGTGTCGCCCGCCATCCGAGGGGTGTTTAAAAGCGCTGTGTGAACACAACACTAAGGCACCTCGACGCGCACCTCGGGATATGCGCTATGCGACCGTCGTCATCTCGCCGGAGGGAGGGGGACTCCAGCCGGCGGACCAAGCACTCGCCGGCGACCCGACGGTCACCCGGGACGCGATTCACCAGATAAACCTCCTGTCGGACGGCAGTTGCGTATCGCTGTACAGCGTCCGCGGGAACCTCGATGCCGTCGCCGAGATATTGGACGAACAGGACGATGTCATCGCCCACGACGTCTCCGGCGACCACGAGGGACTAGCGTACATCCACTTCCAGCCCACGGAGACGGTCCGACGCCTGCTGTCGATTACACAGGACAACGAAATCGTCCTGAAGACGCCCATCGACTGTCTGGAAACGGGCGGCGTCCGCGTGACCCTCGTCGGCGACGATGGCACCATCCAGCGCGTCGTCGACTCCATCCCGGACTCGCTGACCCTGTCGCTTGAGGGTATCGGCGACTACCACCCCGACTCCGAGCAACTGTTTTCGGTGCTCACCGAACGACAACAGGAGATTCTGGAGGCCGCCGTCGAGATGGGGTACTACGAGGTGCCGCGTAACGCGACCCACGAGGACATCGCCGGCGAGGTGGGCGTCTCGGCGGGCACCGTCGGCGAACACCTCCGGAAGGTCGAAGGGAAGGTACTGTCGACGCTGGTCCAGTAATCACGACTCGGTTCGGGGGTCCAGCGTCGCCGAGACGACGTCCTGTAAGATGTTTCCGAAGACCCCGACCAGCACGACGACGTACGTTATCGCCAACAGAACCGGCACGTCCCTGTCGTACACCGATGTGAGCACGAGCGACCCGAAGCCGTCGATACCGAACACTGACTCGACGACGAAGACGGCGACGAGAAGCGCCGCCAGCAATTCGGCGAACAGCAGCGCAAACAGCGGCGGTGCGGCGTTCTTCAGGACGTGGGCGGCGACGCGCCACTCGGAGCCACCCTTCGCACGAACCAACTTCACGAACGCCGTGTCGACGTACTCGTTCGCGCTCGCGCGTGTGTAACTGACGAGCGCTCCCGCGAGCGTCGTCGACAGCAGTACGGTCGGGAAGACGTAGCCGGTCCAGAGGTCGTCGGGAACCCACCCACTGTCGGTCAGTAGCGTGAGGTCCCCGAACCAAACGACCAGTAGATAGGCGAGATAGAAGTTCGGTACCGCGAGCGCGACGTAGGCAGCCAGACGACCGACCCGGTCGCCGCTGGACCGCGGCCGCAACGAACCGTAGACCCCGATGGCGACGCCGCCGACGGTCGCCAGCACCGTCGCCGGGAGGACGTACTGGAGCGTCCGCGACAGACGGTCGGCGACAATCCCACGAACCGGCTCCCCCGAGACGAACGACTCGCCCCACTGAAACGTCGGAATGCTGGTCATCCAGTCGACGTACCGCACCTCTATCGGTCGGTCGAAGCCGTACGTTTCGAGATACTGCTGTTCGATAGTCTGCAGTTCCGTGACGTTGGCCCCGCCGTAGGCGGCGGCACCGAGGATACCGCCGAGTCGAGAATCCGGGGCGACGGTAATCAGGAGAAACATCAACGAGAGAACCAGCCACACGATGACGACCGAGAGGACGAGCCGTCGAGCGACGAGCCGAGGGACGCTCATGGGACTCTCACCGGTCGGCGGGTGATTCGTTGCCGGGAGGGCATGTGGCGTGGCAACTTCCCTCAGAACATAAAGTTTTATCAAATGGCATCGGACATTTCCGTTGTCCCTGCCCTCCATGCCGCCGGAAGAGTTACCGAGAATCGATTGGTCAGACGAACGGTCCGGGTTTGACCCACCGTCGCCGGCAATCACGACGCTTCTCGTCGGTGTCGCGGCCGTCCTCGTGTTGTATCTGTACGACCACTACGTCGCTCACGTCTACCTCGTCGGCCAGTGGAACGTCTCGTTTCTGGAGTGGCTGTTCTTGCTCTCCCTGCCCGTCTTTGCGGCACTCGTCGTCGCGACCCTCCGACGGCGCGAGGACGCCGCTCGCGTCTGGCGACGGTTCCGGACCGACACCGGTTCGGTCCTCGCTCTGTGTGTGTTCACCGCCATCGTCGTCGTGGGATTGTTCGGGCCGTTCGTTCGCCCGGTCTCCCATAACCTCCTGTATGCCACCCAACCGCCGCTGTTCTTCGACCGGCCGACCGTCGCGGTTCCCTCGTGTGCCGGCGTCGTCGTCGACGGGCAATGTCACGGCTCGCTCCGGTTTCCGCTCGGGACCGACCGCTTCGGTCGAGACGTCCTCGCCCTAACGGTCGCGGGCGCTCGCATCGCGACACTTATCACGTTCGTCGCGGCCTTGCTCGTCGTCCCGCTGGCTACCGTCGTGGGGCTTCTCGCCGGCTACCGCGGCGGCTGGGTCGACAAAGTCGCCGTGACCGGCATCGACGCCCAGCAGACGGTCCCCGCCATCATCGTCTACGTCCTCATCGTGAGCCTTTCGAGTCGTAGCCTCGCGCTGTTCGTCGTCCTCTTCGGGCTGTTCAGTTGGGGTAGCGCCGCCAGACTGATACGCAGCGAAACGCGTCAACGCCGCGAGTTCGGGTACGTACTGGCTGCCCGGAACCTCGGTGCGGACACCGGACATCTCCTCCGCCGTCACCTCCTACCGAACGTCTCCAACGCCGTCGTCACGGTGGCGGCCCACCTCGTCCCGATACTCGTGTTGACCGAGGCGGCTATCGCCTTTCTCGACCTGACGAACCCCGACCTGCTGTCTTGGGGACGAACCGTCGTCGCTGCCCGACACTGGTGGGTTTCACCGCCCGCGGTCGTCGCCCTCGCGGCGATGGCCGTCTCGTGTAAAGTACTCGGCGACGGACTCAGAGACGCCCTCGACCCACGAGGTGGCCGATGACGCTGTTGTCGGTCGAGGGACTCCGGGTGGAGTTTCCGACCGACGAGGGGACCGTCAAGGCCGTCGACGGCGTCGACTTCACCGTCGACCGCGGCGAAGTCGTCTGTCTCGTCGGCGAGACGGGGTCGGGGAAGACGGCCGCCTGTGAGGCGCTGACCCGAATCGCAGACGGCGCAGCGGTCGCGGGGTCGGTCCACTTCGACGGCCGGGAGTTGACCGACTGCGACGACCGGACACTCCGGTCGGTCCGCGGGGACCGAATCGCCCACGTCTTCCAGCAACCGGGGACGAGTCTCGACCCCGTCTACTCCGTCGGCGACCAGATAATCGAGGCGATACGCCTCCACGACGACGCCTCCCGGAGCGAGGCGAGAGCCCGCGCCATTTCGCTGCTCGAAGACGTGGGTATCGCCGCCCCGGCGGAGCGCATCGACGCCTATCCACACCAACTCTCCGGAGGGATGCGACAGCGGGTCGCCATCGCCGTGGCGCTGGCTGCCGACCCGGACCTGCTCGTAGCCGACGAACCGACGACGGCGCTGGACGTGACGCTACAGGCTGGCCTGCTGGAACTCCTCCAGGAGTTGAGTTCTGCCCGCGACCTCGCCGTGTTGCTCGTCACTCACGACCTCGGCGTCGTCGCGGAGTTGGCCGACCGAGTGGTCGTCCTCTACGGCGGTCGCGTGATGGAACGCGGCGGCGTCGGGGCGCTGTTCGACCGGCCGGCCCACCCCTACACCCGACTTCTGTTCCGGTCGCTTCGGGGAGTCGCCGAGGGCACCGACGACCGCCCGACACCCGCCGACGGCGGCTGTCCGTTCCGGTCGGAGTGCCCTCACGCAGTCCCCGACTGTGCGGACGGCTATCCTGCGTTCCACGCCGCCAACGGCGACGCGGGCCACGAAGTCGCCTGCGTCTTCTACGGCCCCGACTACGACATCGCGACGCTCGGTGGAGGGGGAGGGTCGTGAGCGGCGGCGACCCCCTGTTGTCGGTTCGGGACCTGAAAAAACACTATCCGGTCAAACGCGGGTTCCTTCGCCGGACGGTCGGCCACGTCAAGGCCGTCGACGGCATCGACCTCGAGTTGCGGCGCGGCGAGACGCTCGCGCTCGTCGGCGAGTCGGGGTGTGGGAAATCGACCGCCGCGCGGTCGCTACTGCACCTCGACTCGCCCACCGGCGGCGAGGTCCGTTTCGACGGGGAGTCGGTGGGGTCGTTCGACGACGCCGAGTTGAACCGGTTCCGCCGCCGCGCACAGTTGCTGTTGCAGAACCCCGACGAGGCGTTCAATCCCCGGATTCCGGTCGGCGAATCCGTCGCGGAGCCGATAGACATCCACGGCGTGAGCGACGCCGAGCGCCGCGAGGAACTCGTCGCCGACCGCCTCGAACGGGTCGGCATCGACCCCGAGACGGCCGACCGCTACCCCCACGAGTTCTCCGGCGGGCAGAAGCAGCGCCTCGCGCTCGCACGGGCGCTCGTCTTCGACCCCGACCTGCTTGTCGCCGACGAACCCACGAGCGCCCTCGACGAGCGCGTCCAGACGCGAATCCTCTCGTTGCTCGAAACGTTGCAGGCCCGCCACGACCTCGCCATCCTCTTTATCAGCCACGACATCCGCACAGTCCGTCGGTTCTGTGACCGCGTCGCCGTCATGTATCTCGGTGAAATCGTCGAACGGGGGCCGGTCGACGCCGTCTTCGAGGACCCACAGCATCCCTACACGCAGGCGCTGGTCGATGCCGTGCCGACGCTCGACCCCGACGAGCGCGGCGGGACGAAACCGCTCGGTGGCGACGTTCCGGACCCCGCCGACCCTCCGTCCGGTTGTCGGTTCCACACCCGCTGTCCAGTGGTCATCCCGCCCGAGGAGTACGACATCGACGCCGAGACGTTCCGAGCAGTACTGGACTTGCGACTCGCCGTCACCGCAGACGATGTCGACATCCAACGGCTCCGAAACCGACTGGATGACGGCGACGACGAACGACTTCGGGCGGTGCTCCGGGAGCGATACGGCGTTCCCGTCTCACTTCCCGACGACGATGCCGAAGGGGCACTTTCGGCGGCGCTCGACGCCCTGCTCGCCGGTGACGAGGAGGCCGCGCTGGAGCAGTTGGAAACGTCGTTCACCACGGTGTGTGAGCGTCGCGAACCCGAGACCCACGAAACGGCCGCCGGTTCGGCAGCCTGTCATCGCCGTGATGAATCGTCGCCATTTTAGTGACTCCTCGAAGAAGCGGGGCCAATGGCCGCCGATAGCTTCGAGTTGCGAGACGTCGAGTGGACGCTCCCGAAGGCAGCCCTCGTCGTCCTGTCGTTCGTCAGCGCCGCTATCCACCTCACGCTGGCGACGACGACCGGCAACCACATTTTCGCGGTGCTGGCGCTTGGACTCCTCGCTGGCTTCGTCGTCTTCTTCACGAACTTCTGGAATCCCGTGCTGTATCTCGTCGGAGCGATATACATCAGCGTGATGAGCATCGTCTGGGTTCTCGACGGCGCGCCGTTGCTGTCTCTGGGCATCGCCGACAAAGTCGTACAAGCCGGCCTGTTCGTGCTGTTCGTGTACCTGTTGTTCGAGGAAGTCGGGACGACCGAGGAGGTCGAAGCGTCCGAAGGCGAGGGGTGATTACACGAACGCGAACACCGCCAGCGCGACGAGGACGAGCGCGATGCTGTACTTGAGACCGCTTCGAACGTCGCTGTCGGCGAGTTCGCCGATGATGAGACCCGTCCCGACCGCCTGCACCAGCGCCGAGTGAAGGAACAGCGCGTTGTACGTCGACACGTCGCCGGCGCCGACGTTGATGAGTTGGTCGAGTTCACCGCTTTCGGTCTCGCCGATGCGTTCGATGACCGGCGCGAGGAAACTCTGGTCGATGACGACGACGGTACCGAGGTAGACGAGGAAGCCGATGGCGACGACCGCGACGTACGTTTGGAGTTCCTGCTCGCGGGCCCGTTCCATCTGGAGGCGGTGTCGCGTGTCCTGGGCAGCGATTTTCAACACCTGATGAAGGTTCCCGGTCGAGCGACTCCCTTCGGCGAGAATTTTGCAGGTCCTGGTCAACTGCGGGACGGCCATCCGGTCGGCCATCGACAACAGCGCGCTCCGCATGTCGTGGTTCCAGCGAATGTCGTTTCGGACGTGGCGGAGTTCCTCGGCGAAGCGGCCCGTCACGTTCCGGGCGACCAGTCCAAACCCCTCGACGAGCGAGACGCCCATCTGGTTCGAACTCGCGAGGATGTCAAGGGCGTCGGGCAACCGCGACGCGACGTGGCGCCGCTGTCGGCGACTTTGCTCGTGGACGATTGACATCGGCGTCGCCACGACGAGAAACGGAGCAACCAAAAACAGGCTCGTCGTCCGGAACGGCGTCGAGAGGATTCCATCGGCCGACGGCGTGCCGAACACGACGGCAGCGATGCCCAGATACGCGGCTGCGAGGGGA
>ENA-ORCO01000057-ORCO01000057.1-marine-metagenome-genome-assembly--contig:-NODE-57-length-103022-cov-6.694293_pt1 | contig 103022 bp, 108 predicted proteins | sample MGYA00248633_ERZ508508 | MGnify/ENA primary metagenome ERZ508508 (study PRJEB26179, sample SAMN06268845) | marine metagenome | isolation source: A23 P1 aerobic enrichment on pine of planktonic cells...
GACCGCCGCCGCGCCGTCCTCGGCGTTGAATCGACGCGAGGTGTCGCGCACGACACTGATCGAGTGGACAACACCGAGAACAGCTGGAGTGCGTGACTGCAGTGACCAACGCGCACCGCAGCGACCGGTGGTTACCCTCGAACTGTAGGGAACCGAACTATGGCGTCGGCGGTCGAGGAACAGTTCGGGAGTCCACTGAATGCCGGACCAACAGACCAGCCGAGACGACGCCGACGAGGGACGGGACCTATCGAGCCTCGTGATCGAGTCCGTCGCCGAGGCGACCGACACCGACCCGCTCCGCCTTCCTCCGCTCCACGACGTGGTCGACCCGGGAGCTCTGGATCGACTGTTCACGGGAGAGAGCGGACTCGGAACGCGGGCGAAGGACGGCCACGTGACGTTCCGCTATCACGGATGCGACGTTACGGTCCACGCGAATGAGGGGACGACCGTCCAACCGGCCGGAGGGGGCACGTAGGCCGATCGAGGCCCGGTATCGGTTCCCCGTCCCGCTTCAGCGCTCGTCGAACAGCGTCGCGATGAGCGTCCGCTCGGCGGCGTGGACGTGCTCCGAGAACGTCGCCGACGAGATGCCGAGGTCCGACGCGACCTCCTCGCCGGTGCACTCGCGAGGCCAGTCGTAGTAGCCGGCCTCGAAGGCGGTCCGGAGGACCTCGCGCTGTCGATCCGTGAGTTGCGCCTCCAGCGTCCGGTGCAGGGTCGCCGCAGAGAGCAGCGGCGTCATCGACGACTTCGACCGCTTCGACGCCAGCGTCGCCTCGGGCGTCTCCTCGAGGAACGTCCCGACGATCCCCGCGGCGTCGGCTTCCGTCGGGATCTCGGCGACGATGCTGCCCCGACCGGCGGACCCTCGCACTGTGCGCGGGAGCGCGCCGAGTTCGGCCAACCGGCGGGCCGGACAGCCGTCGGACACCAGGAACTCGAACAGGCCGCCGTCGCGGAACTCCTCGACCAGCGACACCTCCGTGCCCTCGTGTTCGGCCGCGAGCGCCGTGATCCGTTCGGGAGCGGCGTCCGTCACGTTGAAGAACTCGGCGTACCGGCTGTCGGCTCGCGGCAGAAACTCGGCGAGTTCGAGCGTACAGTCGGCGACCGCGGACGCCCGGACGAACGGATACGCCGATCGCTCGAATCGAAACTCGACTTCGAGCACGTCGCCGTCGTCGTTGCGGCCCTCGGTCGCCCGTGACATGTGTGCTCCCCGATACTCCCCCGACTGAATGAACCTTGTGGGCCCCACGGCCGATCCGAGTCGAACGCTTAAACCCGCGTCCAGTTCACCCTCCCGTCATGACAGTCCTCGACTCGATTCCACCTCGGCCGCTCCGTTCGTCGGAACTGCAGGCGCTCCGCGACGCCGAGGGCGTCACCGAGGCCGCGCCCCTCGGGGTGGATGACGATGACATCCGCGCGCTCGCCGTGCAGGCGGGCGAGACGATCCACGGCCTCGGCTACGACCCCGACGCGGGCTGGACGATGGTCGACAGCCGCGAGGCCGGCGACCCGGAGGACCTCGCGGCCGTGCGCGACTCGCTGAAGAGTTGGGAGGCCACGCGCGCGGCCGTCGACGCCGACGAGTGAGGCGGGTACGGAGCCGGATCGGTCTGCCCCGTCCGTACCGCTGGCACCGTGATATGTGATTGTCGTTCGTTACCCGGTTCGGATCCGAACTGCTATACCCCTCGGACGAGTAGAACGCTCCATGGCAGTTGAAGAGCCGCAGGCGGTGGAGTCCGTGGAGTCGCTCGACGCCGGGCCGTGTCCCGTCGTCGACGCGCTCGAACAGGTGGGCTCGAAGTGGCGTCTCGTGGTGCTGCACGACCTCTTGGACGGCGAGAAGCGGTTCAACGAACTGAAGCGCTCGACGGACGCAAGCGCTCGGACGCTCTCGCGAGTCCTCGACGACCTTCGGGAGATGGACTTCGTCGAGAAGCGCATGGAGCCGGACGCGCCCGTCGCGACGTACTACTCGCTGACCGCGAAGGGAGAGTCCCTCTCGGTCGTCTTCAACGAAGTCGAGTCGTGGGCGGGCGAGTGGCTCGACACCTGTCGGGAGTAGCCACGGACGCGGCTTCGATCCGGGTTCGACTTCGACTCGAGATCCGACTCGCCGACGCACCGGCCGGCGATCGAATCGCCGGGGTTATTCGCCCGCACCACGCGGGCCGATCCGATGACGCGATGAGCGGCGACGACACCCCGCACGCCCCCGGAACCGACGCCGGCGAGACCACGGAGAGGACCGCCAGACCCGGCGTCGGCCCCGCCTTCGAGACCGATCACGTCGTCGAACTCGTCGATCGTCTCGTCGACACCGGCGGGCGTGGAGAGGTCGTAGCCGGCGGCGAAGGCGTGTGCCGTGTCCAGACAGACGCCGAGGTCGTGGCGACTCTCCGCGAGTACCGCCGCGAGGTGCTCGAAGTCGCCCCCGAGTTTCGTCCCGCTTCCGGCGTCGCTCTCGACGAGGACCGTCACGCTCTCGGGGATATCGAGGTCGTCCAGCGCGCTGACGGCGTTGTCGAGGCCGCCGTCGACGCCAGCGCCGGTGTGGGCGCCGAGGTGGACGTTCACGTACTCGATATCGAGTGTGCTGGCGGCGTCGACCTCGCGCTGCATGCTGTCGATCGACTTCGCCCGCAGATCGTCTTTGGGCGTACAGAGGTTGACGAGATAAGAGGAGTGGATGACCCACGGGCCGTCCAGATGTTCGGCGCTTCCCGCGCGAAACGCCGCCGCCTCGTCGTCGCCGACGTTCGGGTCCTGCCAGACCTGCGGGGAGTGCGTAAAGATCTGTCCGCAGTTGCCGCCAACCTCGCGCTGGTTGTCGACGGCGTTGTCGACACCGCCGGCGACGGATACGTGTGCTCCAACTCGCATACGGATCGGTGGGGTCGAGCGAGCAAAGGCGCTTCGAATCGGACGAAGCAACGGTTTTGTCGGCGCCGATCGAAGGTCGTGTATGGACGGTCCAATCGCTGTTGGCGAGACGGTGGCCGACGTGAGTGCCACGCTCGTGCGTCCCGACGGGACTAGCGGTGAGGTGACGCTCGGCGAGCTGGTCGCCGATCGACCGGTGTTGCTCAGCTTCTACACCATGGATTTCAGCCCCGACTGCATCGAGGAGTGGTGTTCCTTCCGCGATTTCGACTGGTTCGCCAGTGGTGATCACGTGCGCGTCGTCGGGTGTAGCAAGTCGAGCGCGGGCCTCCACCGGCGATTCATCGACTATCTCGGCCTGAACTTCCCGCTCTACTCGGACCCCGACCTCGACGTGTCGGACGCCTTCGGCGTCACCTACCGCACGCTCGGTGTCACCCGTCGTTCCCGGCGCTCGTGTTTTCTGCTCGACGAGGATCTGGCTGTTCGGTATCGATGGGTCGGCGACCACTGGCTCGACCCCACCCGCGACACGCCGCCGGTCCACGGGATTCACGAGGCGATCAGCGAGGAACTCGACGTACCCGACGCCGAGACGTTCGGGTTCTAACAGTTCCCGTCGTCGGCCGCTCCAGACGGCGACGGCCCCACTACCGTCCGCCCGGTCGCCGACGCGTCCATTCGCCGTCCGCGTACTTTGCCGACGCCCGCTCGCGCGCCCGAGCGAGTTCGTCGTCGGTCCACTCGCCTGCCGTGGCGTCCGCCCACTCCGCCAGCGCCGATTCGAGGGCGGTGACCGCCGCGTCACGATCGACGTCGGCGTGATCGTCGATACCGGTCACCCGCTCTCGGAACGCGGCGTCGGCGTCCGGTGCAGGGTCGGTAAAGACCGACAGGTGTCGCGCCGGGCGCGCCGCGTAGGTGAGCGAGCCGTGCTGGACGACGGCGTCCGTCCGCCGGTGCTGGGCGTTGCCGCTCACCTTCCGCTCCTGCCCGTCCACCTCGACGACCACGTCGTGGGCGGGGTGGAGTTCGCGCAGGTAGCAGGCGGGCGGGTAGACCGCCGGTCGCTCCGTCTCCGCGAACCGCGCCGGGACACCCATCCGCTCGAAGGCGTCGAGAATTGGCCGGCAGAGTCGGTGGTACGACTCCACGAGGTCGCCGGGGAGTTCCGCGGCCGGCGCGACGATGGTGTAGGAGATGTCGCCGTGGGTGTCGTGGTAGATGCCGCCGCCGCCGGTCGGGCGGCGGGTGACGCCGATCCCCTCGCGCTCGCAGTGTGCCCAGTCGACGGTGTCCGGGTTCTGGTGGTAGCCCAGCGAGAGCGTGCTGGGATCCCACCGGTACACCCGCACGGTCCGGGGACCCCCCTCGGCGGCCGTCTCGGCCGCGATCTCGTCGAGCGCCATGTTCATCGGCCCCGACCACGCCTCCTCGCGGATCAGCCGCCACTCGCGGTCGGCGAGCGGGTCGCGTTCGTCCATACGTCCTCCGTGGTGCCGGACGCAAAAGGGATTTCGTGGCGACGGGCGGAGTCGTGGCGATGCGGGTCCCGTCTATATACCTCCCCGTAGCCCCCTGTACTGACCGATAGCCCAACGGGTGAAACGGGAGCGGTACGTGCGGACACGGATCGATACGAGGGGATCAGACCCCCACGTACGGCTCATATAAAGCCACTTTATTTGATCTGGGAGTCGTTCTGGTGATGGCCGATTCAAACCGCACGTTCGACGGCGCATCGCGGCGCAAATTCATGCTGGTCACGGGCACCGGCGCAGTCGCAGGCCTCGCCGGCTGTGGTGGCCAGTCCGGTGGCAGTGGCGGCGAGTCCGGCGGTGAATCGGGTGGTTCCGACGCCACGGCGACGCAGACGGAGAGCGACGACAGTTCGTCGAGCGGGATGGACACGAGCGTCCTGACCGGCGACGGCTCCTCGACGGTGTTCCCGATCACGAACACCGCGTCGTCGTACTGGAACTCGAACCCCGAGGCGGGCGATGAGGACTACTGGCCGCAGTCGTGGGCCAGCGAGGAGTACAACACGGACATGCGCCTCGCGGACTTTTTCGCGCAGGACTACGGCTACGAGACGACGGGGGAGCGTTCGGTCCCGCCGTTCCGCGTGAGTATCGCCCTCTCCCACTCCGGGACGGGCGTCGAGGGCGTCATGGAGGGCCGCGTCGACATCGGCGACTCCTCCGCCCCCGCCGAGGCCGAACTCGCCGGCTCCGATGTGAGCCAGTCCACGCTGGATAACTTCACCGATCACGTCGTCGGCGTCGACGGTCAGCCCATCGTCGTCAGCCGCGAAATCGCCGACGCCGGCGTCGAGAGCATCACCATCGAGGAGCTCCGCAGCATGTACCGTCAGGAGATCACCAACTGGTCCGAGGTCGGCGGCCCGGACCGCGACATCCTCGCACTCGGCCGCGCCGAGGGGTCGGGCACCGATACCTCGTTCCGCGCCAACGTCTTCGGCGACCCGAACGCCTCGATCAGCCCCGACCAGCGCTTCGGACAGAACCAGCAGCTCCAACAGGCCATCGCGCAGGCCGACAACGCAATCGCGTACATCGCCCTGGCGTTCGTCGAGCCCGACGGTGCCACGCCGCCGGTCGACCTAGTCATCGACGGGACGACGTACGCCTACGGCGAGAACCTCGGCGCGCAGGACTACCCGCTCTCGCGTGACCTCCACGCTTACACGTGGGAGGGCACCTCCCGCAAGGAGGCTGCCTTCCTCAACTTCGTCCTGAGCGACTTCGGGCAGGAGAACTTCGTCAAGTCGAACAACTACTTCGCGCTCCCGCAGGACCGCCTCGAAACCGAGCGTGCCAAAGTCGATCCGTCGAACTTCTCGTAAGGCGTCCGCTGAGCGGCTGACGACCGACTCCCCACTTTTCGCATGTTACAATCGATACACACACGCGCGACGCACAACCTCTCAGCGGCCGCCACGTTCGCCCGCAACTACCGCGCGCGAACCGACGATGGGGCGCTCCTGATGCATCTCCTCGGTGGCTTGTCGACGGCCGTCGCGTTCGTCCTGTTTCTTCGGGGCTCCCAGTGGACGATTCTTCCCATCATCGTCTTCCTCGCGACGGTCGCGATCGGCTGGCGACGGTATCAGGCGGAACTGGTGAAGGGGCTGACTTTCCTCACCACGGTCGCGACGGTGTCGATCCTGTCGCTCATCATCGTCTTCCTCTTGCTTCGCTCGCTCCCCATCGTTACGGAGATGGGGGCGTCCCTGCTGACCCGGACCAGCCAGCCCCTCTGGGGTCAGAACGGTGTGTACGCGTTGACGCCGATGATGATCGGGACGGCGCTCACGACGGTCATCGCGACGACGATTGCGGCGCCGCTGGGCATCGCGGGCGCCATCTTCGTCAGCGAAATCGCACCCCGCCGGCTCCGCGAGATCGTCAAACCTGGTATCGAACTGATGGCTGGCATCCCCTCCATCACGTACGGCTTCATCGGCCTGACCATCTTCAACCAGTATCTCTACACCGAGTTCCGGACGCCGACGATTGGCAACTACTTCGCGGCGGGCATCATGATCGGCATCATGGCGCTGCCGACGGTGGTCAGCGTCGCGGAAGACGCGCTCTCGACGGTACCGGAGTCGATGAAAAACGGGTCGCTGGCGATGGGGTCGACCAACTGGCAGACGACACAGAGCGTCACCATCCCGGCGGCGCTGTCGGGCGTCTCCGCTGGCGTCCTCCTCGGCGTCGGGCGCGCCATGGGCGAGACGATGGCCGCGACGGTCATGCTCTCCCACACGAAGGGGTTCCCGACGCCCGTCTTCGACGTGTTCACCAACTACGGTGAGACGCTGACGACGGTCATCGCCTTCGAGGGCGGCAACGCGAGCGGTCTGCACATGAGTGCGCTGTTCGCCGCCGGCGTCGTCCTGTTTTTCATGGTGATGGTCCTCAGCGTCACCTCGCAGTGGATCGAGTGGCGGATGCACCGGAAGCTCGGGGGTGAGAACGCGTGAGCAACGTCGAACGCACCGGCCTCGCAACCGACGAGTCGTCGGTCGGGGACCTCCTTCCGAGCGCCCTCATCGCCGCCGCTAGCGTCGCCTTCCTCGCCTCGTGGGCGACCATCTTCCAGTGGCTTGACGAGACGGGGACGTATCTGGGCGTCCCCCTGTTTCACCTGCTCGGTGGCTCGCTGTTCGTCCTCGCGGCCGGTCTCGTGATCCTCGGTCTCGGATCGCACTTCGGCTACATCGACGGTACGCCCTCCGGCAACGCAGGGATGACTGTCGGTGTCGTGTTCGGGCTCCTCTGGGCGGTCGTGGGCGGCCTCGTCGCGGCACAGTGGGGCGGCAACGCGCCCGTCGTGTGGCTCGGTGGCGCCGTCGTGTTCGGCCTGCTCGGTGCCGGTGCCGCGCTTTCCCCGCGTGAGGACCTCGGCTCGACGCTCCCTATCGCGCTCCTGCTCGCGATGGTTGGCTACGTCGTCGTCGCCGGACACATCAACGCGGGCTGGACGTGGACGCCGGGTTGGACCGGAGCCGAGTTCCCCGGCTCGGAGCTCGTCCCCGCCCTGGTCATCCACGGTTCGCTCCTCGGCATCTGGAGCGCCGCCAAGGCCAAACGGGGATACGGCGCTCAGGGGCGACAGTACGGCGCCTACTGGCTCATCGGCGTGGCCGTCTTCTCGATGCTCGGCGTCCTCGGGCTTCTGATCGCTTTCATCGTCGTTCAGGGACTGGACGTGATGCTGACGGGTGCGAGCCTCACTGGCGGGTCGTTGCACCTCTTTGGCGTCTCGATCCCGTGGCTCGAAGTGCCGTTCGTGACGAACGTCCCCGGCGGTCTGTTCGTCGACATTCCGGGTGTCATGCCCGCAGTCCTCGGCACGCTGTGGCTCGTGCTGGGTGCCGTCAGCTTCGCGGTCCCGCTCGGTGTCGGCGCCGCTATCTTCCTCACCGAGTACGCCGAACAGGGCCGATTCACCCAGCTCGTCGAGGTGGCGACAAACGGGCTGTGGAGCACGCCGAGTATCGTCTTCGGTCTGTTCGGGCTGGCCTTCCTCGTGCCCCGCATCAGCGGCGGCAACTCCATTTTCGTCGGGCAACTGGTGCTCGGATTCATGCTCTTGCCCCTGGTGCTCATCACCAGCCGCGAGGCCATCAAAGCGGTCCCCGACGAGTACCGTGACGCCAGCGCCGCGCTGGGCGTGACGAAGTGGGAGACGATTCGGAGCGTCGTCGTCCCCGCGGCACTGCCCGGCGTCATCACGGGCATCATCCTCGGCGTCGGCCGCATCGCGGGCGAGACGGCGCCGCTCCTGCTGGTGTTCGGGGGGTCTCCCTTCCCGAGCGCCGGTCCGCAGGTGCTCCAATCTTTCCGCTTCAGCACGACGCCGCCGTTCGTCACCAACGACGCGCTCCTCTCCCCGGCGAGCGCGCTGCCCTACCAGCTCTACTCGTCGATCACTGCGGGCGTGTTCGACCACCCCGCCTTCTCCAGCACGGAGTACGGCTGGGGAACCGCCCTCGTCTTGCTCCTTGTCGTCATCGGCCTCTACGCCGTCGGCGTCGGGAGCCGCATCTACTTCCGGAGGAAACTACACAATGAGTAACGCACGAGTCGAATCCGAGGACGTACAGACCATCGAACAGACGACGACCGGCGAGACCGACGAGCGGGTCCGCGAGGCGTGGCTCGACTACGAGTTCACCGGCGAGACGAAACTCTCCACGACGGACCTCGACGTCTACTACGGCGACGATCACGCGCTCAAAGGGGTCTCGATCGACATTCCCGCGGAGAGCGTGACGGCGCTCATCGGCCCTTCGGGCTGTGGAAAGTCGACGTTCCTGCGCTGTCTGAACCGGATGAACGACCGTATCGCGGCGGCGAGCGTCGACGGCTCCGTCGAACTCGACGGCGAGGAGGTGTACCAGGACGGCATCAACCTGGTCGAACTCCGCAAGCGGGTCGGGATGGTGTTTCAGGCGCCGAACCCCTTCCCGAAGTCGGTCCGCGACAACATCTCCTACGGCCCGCGCAAACACGGCGATATCGAGACGGGGCTGCTCGCACGCCTGTTCGGCCGTGACGACCGGGAGAAAGAGCAGGAACTCGTCGAACGATCGCTGAAGAACGCGGCGCTGTGGGACGAAGTGAACGACCGCCTCGACGACAACGCCCTCGGCCTCTCGGGCGGCCAGCAACAGCGGCTCTGTATCGCCCGCTGTCTGGCGACCGACCCAGAGGTCATCCTGATGGACGAACCCGCGAGCGCGCTTGACCCCATCGCGACGGCGAAAATCGAAGACCTCATCGACGACCTCGCGGAGGAGTACACGGTCGTCATCGTCACCCACAACATGCAGCAGGCGGCGCGCATCTCCGATCAGACCGCCGTGTTCCTGACCGGTGGGCAACTGGTCGAGTACGGCGACACCGATCAGATCTTCGAGAACCCCCGGAGCCAGCGCGTCGAGGACTACATCACCGGCAAGTTCGGCTAACTGTGACCCGAGACGAGTACCAGCAGTCGCTCGCCGCCCTCCGTACGGACGTGCTCGCGATGGGTGATCTCGTTGCCGACCGCCTCGACCGGGCGCTCGCGGCGCTGTCGACGGTAGACGAGTCGGCCGCGCGAGCCGTCGCCGACGCCGACGACGCGGTCGACCAGCGGTATCTCGATCTCGAATCCGAATGCATCCAACTGCTCGCTCGCCAGCAACCCGTCGCGAGCGACCTCCGCTTTGTCGCCTCGTCGTTCAAGATCGTCACCGATCTCGAACGCGTCGGTGACCTCGCCGTCAACCTCGCCCAGTACACGCTGGCGGCGGACCGCAAGCGGTTCGAGGAGGTCGATCTCTCGTCCATCGGCGACCTCGCCCGCGACATGCTCGACGACGCGATGACCGCCTACCGGACCGACGACGCCGCCCTGTGCAGAGCCATCGCCGAGCGTGACGACGAACTCGACGCGCTATGCCAGCGGGCCAGCGAACGCGTGGTCCGTGACCTGATCGAACACGAGGTCGACGAAGGGGACTCCTGGGCCGTCGAGGAACTGATGGACGACGTGTCGCGGCTGCTGCTCGTCGTTCGCGATCTCGAACGCGTCGGCGATCACGCCGTCAACATCGCCGCCCGCACCCTGTACATGGCCGAAAGCGACCCCTCACTCGTCTAATATGGAAACCCGAAAACTCCAGAAAATCGGCGGTTCGACCTACTCGGTGTCGCTCCCCAAAGAGTGGGCCACCGAGCACCATCTCGAAGCGGGGATGCCCATCCACCTCTACCCCCACACCGACGGATCGCTGGTCCTCCGCAGTGCGGCACAGGACGGCGGGCCGCTCTCGGCGGCGACGGTCGATCTGCCGCCGTCGAACGCCGCCGCCGAGCAACGCTCGACGAGTGGTCGGTCGCCGACGCTCGACAACACCGTCGAGCGCGCCCTCCGGGCGGCTCACGCCGTCGGCTACAACACGGTGGCGCTCCACCCGCCCGAGGATGCGGCCTTCACCGCCGACGAACGGCGGGCTGCCCGCCGACACGCCCAGACCATGGTCGGACTCTCCGTCACCGAGGAGACGACCGATCGGATCGTCGTCGAGAACCTGCTCGACGCCTCTGAGGTGTCGATCCGGCAGTCGGTGATCCAGCTCCAGTTCACCACGCTCTCGATGCACCGCACCGCCGTCGAGTGCGTGGAGCGACCTCCCGCGACCGACGACCCCGCGACGGATCGTCTCGCCGACCGCGACGACGAGGTCGACCGGTTGTTCGAGATGATCACTCGCCACTTCAACCGCTCGCTCACCGACTTCGAGGAGATCGACCATCTCGACGTGCGTCGGTCCGAACTGTTCGACTACTATCTCGTTGCGCGCCAACTCGAACGGATCGCCGACCACGCCGTCCGGATCGGATCGCTCGCCGACCGTCCCGACGCGCCCGTCGACGACGACGTGTTCGCGGAGATCGCCGCCCTCGGAGCAGCGTCTCGTGAGGTGGTCGAGACGGCGATGACGGCTGTCCTCGAACCGTCGGACGATCCGGCACACGAGGCGCTGGACCGGCGGGACGCGGTCGCCGACGACATCCGCACGCTCGATCAGGTGCTCTTCGAACGGTCGCCCCCCGATGCGTACGCGCTCTCGCGCATCCTCGCGAGTCTCGCGCGAACCGCCGACTGTGGCGGCAACGTGGCGCGTGTCGCGCTCCGGTCGAGCGTTCGCCCCGAGGTGTCGCTACCCGCCTGACGCCCGTGGTGGATGTGGTGGCCGCACCGTCGAGACGTAGGCCGCTACGTCCGAGGCCGTGATGATACCGATCACGCTCCCTTCGTCGACCACGGGCACGTGGTGGTGTTCCGTCTCGACCATCAGATCCGCCGCGACGGTGATCGGCCCGTCCGCCGTCGTCGTGAGCACGTCCCGGCTCATGACCGCGGAGACGAGCACCGACGGCTCCCAGTCGTTATCGCCGGCGACGACCCGGACGAAGTCGGTGGCTGTGAGGATACCCCGCAACCCTCCCTCGTCGTCGACGACGACGACCGAGCCGATGCCGTGATCGAGCAGTACCTGCCCTGCTTCCCGGAGTGTCGCGTCGCCGCGAACGGAGTGAACCGGCGACGACATCAGGCTCCCAACGAACACGTCTTCCATCGGGTGTGGTACGGTTTTACACACGATAACGCTATCGCCGGAGTTCGGGGGGTACAAGTGCGTCTCGGCTGTGGTGAGGTGTATGACGACTCCATCCGTCGTGATCGTCGGTGGCGGCGTCGCCGGCCTGTCTGCGGCCACGTTCACCGCCCGTGCCGACATCGAGACGCTCATCCTGAACGCCGGCAACTCCATCCTCCGTCGCAACGCCCACCTGGAGAACTACCCCGGGTTCCCCGCTGGCGTCAACGCCCGCCGCTTGCTCGACATGATGGCCGAGGGGGCGGATCGGGCAGGGGCGACCCGTCGCGAGGCCGAAGTCGTCCGGATCGACCCCGACGACGACGGATTCGTCGTCGAGACGGCCGCGGGCGAGGGGTATCGTGCCGACTACGTCGTCGCCGCGACGAAAAACGCCGTCGGCTACCTGCCCGAGGGCGTCGAGTGCGTCGACCGGGGCAAGTCGTTCGTGGTAACCGACGACCGGGGACGGACGGCCGTCGAGGGGGTGTACGCGGCCGGGCGACTCGCTGGCAAACCCCACCAGGCCGTCGTGAGCGCCGGCCACGGCGCGGAGGTGGCGGTGACGCTGCTGGAAGACGCCGACCAGCCGTTCTACCACGACTGGGTGGCGCCCGACGGCTACTTCACCGGCCGCGGGCGTGACCTGCCGCCGGGCTGTGAGGAGATCGACGACGACGAGCGCCGACGCCGGGCGGACGCGGCCCGCGAGACGATGCGTGAACGGTTCGCCGAACCACATCCGTCCGAGCAGCCGACGCATCCGAGCCTCGACGACGCCTGATAGTGTTTATTGTAACTGTTTACCGGTGGTTCGCCGGTCATCTCGGCGAACCACCGGTACTGACTTACGATAATCACTATGAGACGGGTCGTCGGCGCCGTGTCGGGGCAAAGCGTCTTTGCCGCAGCCGTGAGACGTGTCCCTATGGCCGACGGCGACATCGACGACGTGGATCGGGCGATCCTCCACGCGCTTCAGGAGGACGCGCGAAACATGTCGTCCGGCGACATCGCGGAGCGTACCGGCACCTCGGACAGCACGGTCCGCAAGCGCATCCAGCGGCTCGAATCCACGGGCGTGATCAAGGGGTACAGCGCCGAGGTCGACTACCAGCAGTCGGGATATCCGCTCCGAATGCTGCTTTTCTGTACCGCCTCGATCCCCGAACGGGGTTCCCTCATCCCGGAGATTCTCGAAATCGACGGCGTCGTCTCCGTGCAGGAACTGGTGACCGGCGAGGAGAACTTGCTCGTCACCGTCGTCGGCGAGTCGGACAGCGACATCACGCCCGTCGCCCAGGCGCTGCTCGACATCGGCGTGACTGTCTCCGACGAGGTGCTGGTTCGGAGTCACGAGTCGAAACCCTTCGGCGAGTTCGCGCCGGGGCGGGACTGACGACCGGTCCGTTCGATTCGAGAGTAATATCGAACACTCCATTCGTGCAGTCGTCGGTGCCGGAGCCTCCTTCGTCCGTCCCGTCGGCGAACGCGGGTACGAGGCGCCCGCGTGCCTGCCGCTCACAGGCCGTGAGCGGCGATCCGCCACTCCGTTCACTCGAAAACCATAATGTTCTATAATAACCATCTTGCAGAACAATTTGGTCAAATAGAAGGATTTAATAACCAATCTGTTCGTAGAAAGGGGTGAACACGGCCAAACTCCGCTAGTCGGGTGACTGGCCGACGATACCCCATACGATGACAGGACAGGACCAATCGACGACGGTCGGATCGCTCCCGGAGACGACGACATCGACGCCGTTCGCTCCCGCCGCGTTCACGCGGCTCGTGTGGCTGCTGTGGGTCGCGAGCCTCGGTACGCTGGTCGCGCGACTCCAAGTCGGTGAAGCGTGGGATCTGCCGGGTCTGGTCGCCGTCGACGGGCTGACCGTCGTGATGTGGGTGATCGTCACCTTCTTCAGCGGCATCGTCCACAGCTACTCGCGGCGCTACATGGCCGGCAGCCGGCGCGAGACGCAGTTTTTCGCTCGCGTGTTCGCGTTCACGCTGGTCGTGATGGTGCTGGTCGCGGCCGACCATCTCGCGCTGTTTGCGGCCGCGTGGCTCGCGATGGGGCTGCTGATGGCCGAACTGATCGGCTTCGCCCGTGGCTGGCCGCAGGCCCAGGCCGCCGCGTCCGTCGCGCGCCGGTACTTCCTGGCGAGTAGCGGCCTGCTCGCCGTTGGACTGGGGACGCTGTGGTGGGCGACGGGCGCGACCACCGTCTCGAACGTTCTCGCTGGCGTCGACACCCTCCCGCAGTCGGTCTGGCTGGTCGCCGCCGGGGCGCTCCTGCTCGCGGCGATGATCCAGTCCGCACTCGTCCCCTTCCACACGTGGCTCCTCTCCTCGATGACGGCACCGACGCCGGCGTCGGCGCTGATGCACGCCGGCTTCGTCAACGCCGGCGGCGTCTTGCTCGTGCGCTTCGCTCCGGTGATCACCCGGGACCCCACCTTCATGCTCGGGGTCGTGGCCGTCGGCGCGACCAGCGCCCTCCTCGGTAAGCTTCTGAAGTCGGTCCAGTCGGATATCAAGAGTCAGCTCGGCTGTTCGACGGTCGGACAGATGGGATTCATGATCATGCAGGCCGGTCTCGGCTTCTTCGGTGCCGCCATCACGCACCTCATCCTCCACGGATTCTACAAGGCCTACCAGTTCCTCGCCTCGGGGAGCCGGGTCGAGCGGACGGCTCCGACGGCGGAGCGATCGACCGATGGAACCCCCGCTAACCTGCTCGTCGCCGTCCCGACGGCCGTCGCCGGCGGCGCCCTGTTCGCCCTCCTCACCGGCAAGGGGACCGCGTTCGACAGCGGCCTGTTGCTGGCGCTGTTCGTCACCCTGACGACGCTTCGTGCGACGCGCGATATCGTCCAGCAGACCACGCTCCCGGCGACGGTTCGGTACGGAGCCGTGCCGCTCGTCTTCTTGCCCGCCATCGCCGGCTACGCGGCGGCGTACCACCTCGTTACCGCTGCTCTCGTCGGCCTCCCGATGGTGACGGCGCCCGTGGCGCTGACGCCCGTCCACGGCGCCGTCGCCGTCGGATTCGTCGTCGCGTATCTGGCCGTCGAAAGCGGCGTCCACCGGCAGAGTACGCGCCTGTACGTGGCGCTGTTGAACGTGGCGTCCCCACCCACTGACACCGTACTGACGACGGCGGAGGAATACAATGAGTACTGAACCCGCGATTCGCGACAGCATCGAGCGTGCAGCCACCGCGGTCGGCACCGTCTGGCCGATCCACTCGTTCGTGACGGCCAACCCGCTCTCGGGGTTCGAGGACCGCCCCTTCCCCGAGGCGGTCGACCGGGCGAACGACCTGTTCGGCGGCCGGGGATATCCGAGCGCGACCGTGTTCCGCCGGGCGTGGGAGGACGGCCGGATCGACCCCGACGCGCTGGCCGAGAAACTCGCCGACACCGACTACGACGCCGATCCGGAGGCGTTGCTTTCGAAGATGGCGGAGACGACGGCCGAGAGCGACGACGCCGACGCCGCCGACACGGCCGAAGAACGCGTCGATCACCTGCTGTCGAAGTGGCTCGCCGCCTTCCTCGACGAGGGACGCGCGGAGTGGCCGATGCCGAACCGCGAGCGCGGCTTCTACGCCGCCTTCCGTCACGCGGCCCGGTACGACCGCGAGATTCCCGACCGGGGCGCCGTCGCGGCCCTTCCCGAGGAACCCACCGACGCCCTCCGCGACCTGCTCTCGGCGCATCCCGAGGGTCGCTGGACGGACATCTTCGAACACCACCTGTCCGCGCTGCCCGGGTGGACCGGACTCATCAAGCACCGCGCCGACACGGCCGGCGACTGGCAGTCCACCTGTCCGATCACGCTTCTGGGCTATCTGGCCGCTCGACTGTTTCTAACCGAGCAGGTGGACGCGCCCGTCGATCCGGGGCCGGAGGCGACCGCCGACGCCGACGCCGCTGACGACCCGCCGCTCCCCGAGGTGTGGCTGTCCGCCTGGGAGGCGACGTACCGTGACGAACTGGCCGACGCCGTCGCCGAGGAGAGCGAATCGCCGTCCGCGACCGCCGACGGCGGCCGCCCGGACGCACAGTTCGTCTTCTGTATCGACACGCGCTCGGAGCGCATCCGCCGCCACATCGAGGCGGCGGGGGCGTACGAAACCCACGGCTACGCCGGCTTCTTCGGCATCCCGATGCGTCACACGGGCCACAGTTCGGACGTGGCGGTCGACGCCTGCCCGCCGATCCTCGACCCGCAGCACCGTATCGACGACCGGCCCGCGGACGACCACGGCGACCGGCGGACCGCTCACGATCGCTGGTCCCGCTTCACCGACGCCGGGACACACCTCCTGAAGGCGCTCAAGTCGAACGCCGCCACGGCCTTCAGTTTCGTCGAGACCGCTGGAAGCGCCTACGGGGCCGCGCTGGCGGCGCGTACGCTCCTGCCCGGCCGCGTCTACGATGCCCTCGCGGGTGTCGACGAGCGGGTGCCCGACACCTACGAGTTCTGTGAGCCGACGGTCGATCACGATCCGGACGCCGAGAGCGCACTCCCCCGCGGTCTGACCCTCGAGGAGAAGGTGTCGTACGCCGAAACCGCCTTCGACCTGATGGGATGGGAGGCGTTCGCGCGCCTCGTCGTCTTCGCCGGCCACGCCAGCCAGACGGCGAACAACCCCTACGAGTCCAGCCTCGACTGCGGGGCCTGTGCCGGCAACCCCGGTGGGCCGAACGCGCGCGTCCTCGCGACGGTCTGCAACGACGAGGCCGTCAGGGAGGTCCTCCGTGACCACGGGTTCGACATCCCGACCGACACCGTCTTCCTCGCCGCCGAACACAACACGACGACCGACGAGGTGACGCTCTTCGCCGACGACGTGCCCGCGAACCACGAGTCGGATGTCGCCCAACTCCGTGCCGATCTGGAGACGGCACGGGCGGGCGCCGCTGCCGAGCGCACCGACGGCGTCCACGAGGCCGAGCGCCGCGCCGCCGATTGGGCGGAGACGCGGCCCGAGTGGGGGCTGGCCGGCAACGCCGGCTTCGTCGTCGGACCGCGCGACCTGACTGCCGACCTCGACCTCGACAGCCGTGCGTTCCTCCACTCCTACGACTGGTCGACCGACCCCGACGGCGACGCCCTCGAAGCCATCCTGACCGGGCCGATGGTCGTCACGCAGTGGATCAACACACAGTACTACTTCTCCACCGTCGACACCGCGGTCTACGGGAGCGGGTCGAAGATCACGCACAACCCGGTCGGCAACGTCGGCGTCTACCAGGGCAACGGCGGCGACCTGATGACCGGGCTCCCCCTCCAGTCCGTGTTGGCGGCCGACGACGACCCCCACCACCAGCCGCTCCGGCTTTCGACCGTGATCCACGCACCCGTCGAGAGGGTGGCCGACATCCTCGCTCGGCACGACGAGGTCACGTCGTTGCTCGACAACGGCTGGCTCTCGCTGAGCGTCGTCGACCCCGAACAGGAACACCGCACCTTCCACTACGACGGCGATCTGTCGTGGACGCCGTCGGTCGATGCGGTGGCGGAGAGGGCGGCGGCCCCCACGCCGACGCCGGCCGACGACTGACGCGCATCCCTCCGCGGCCAGCCCACCTGGACGTTGGCATCATCAAATAACTGTACTTTCTGCGGATGCGTTCTGGGTGTTTCTACTGCCAAACCCACAGTTGGCGAGCGTCGATAGACTCCAGGAGGCGTCGATTCAGGACTGAGGGGCGGTCACGCGGAGTCGAAGTGCTTCTCGAGTCGGGGGAACGTCGAAGATGAGCACCCCGCGAACGGTCGCGTTCGGACCCAAATCTCGAACGAGGAGCGCGTCTTCGTCGGCGTTCATCGCCTGCCCGTCCGTTGGATATCTTTCCCCACCACCCGCGACCACGGTGAACGCATTGCCGGTGACGCGAGTGATGTTGTCGCCGAGGTTCGTCACCGTCACTCCCACGACGACGAACTGCGCGTCGGCGTCGATACCGAACTCACCCCCGACGCGATCTGCTCGATCGATACTGGTGATCGTGTAGCGGATCCGGTTCGATCCCGTTCCGACGACGAATGATTCGTTGAGTATCCCCTCTGTGAGGGGTCGAGCATCTGTATCCGTTCCGCCGGACATCTCTGTCGATGTCCGGGTGATCGGTGTCGAGTCGACCGCTGTCGAGGACGGTGCCGGCTCCGACGGCGATTCGGGTACGTCGGATCCGATGTTGTCCGCAGTGTTCGACGTGCCACCCGGGCACCCCGCCAGTACGACGACAATTGCGACGAGGATCACGCGCCAGTGTTCGATGGGATCGATATCGGTGCTGTCGGTCGTCATAGTGATCGGTCGTGCGATGGCGGCGAGAGCGGGCGGACAGGTCGTATCCGCACACCCTGTGAATCCGTTTCGACTGTCGCCTCGATGCCAAACACGTCCGCCAGCAGGTCGGCCGTGACGATCTCCGCTGGCGGTCCGCGGGCGGCGACCACTCCGTCGGAGAGGACCACCATCTCGTCGGCGTACCGGGCCGCCTGTTCGATGTCGTGGAGCACGACGACGACCGTCGTTCCCACATTATCTCGTAGCTCACAGATGACATCCATGACGGCCAACTGATGTCGCAGGTCGAGGAATGTCGTCGGCTCGTCGAGGAGGAGGACGTCGGTGTCCTGTGCGAGGACCATCGCTAGCCACGCGAGTCGGCGCTGTCCGCCACTCAGATCGGCCAGTGGACGGTCGCGAAGCCGCTCGATATCCGTCAACGAGAGTGCTCGTTCGATGGCGTCGATGTCCACTTCCGACGGGCGTTCGAGGAATCCCCGGTACGGATAGCGACCGTGCGCGACCAGTTCCTCGACACGTAGCCTCGCCACCTCGTCCATCTCCTGATGGAGAACCCCCAGCCGACGTGCGAGTTCGGTCTCGTCGTACGTCGCGACCGCCCGTCCGTCGAGAACCGTCCGTCCCTCTCTCGGCTCCAGTTGGGCCGAGAGGCCCTTGAGAAGCGTACTCTTGCCGCTCCCGTTCGGGCCGACCAGCGCCGTGATCCGAGCGGGGTCGACGGTGAGTGAGACGCCGTCGACGGCCGGCGACTCGCCGTTCGGATATTCGAGGGTCAGCGACACCGTCGAGAGAGAACCGTCGTCCACGTCGGTTCCGGATGTCGGATCTCCCACGATCAGAACCCTCCGAAGTCACGGTGTTTCCGCATCAAATACAGGAAGTACGGACCGCCGACCAGTCCGGTCACGATACCGACCGGGATCTGTGCCGGGTTGAGTGCCAGTCGTGCCCCGGCGTCGGCAGCGGTCAGCAACGCCGGCCCGGCGAACACACAACCGGCCAGTAGCCGCTTGTGATCCGTGCCGACGAGTCGCCGGACGATGTGCGGGACGACGAGTCCGACGAACCCGACGATGCCGGCGGCGGCGACGCTGGCCGCCGCCGCGAGTACCGCAACCCCGGAGAGTCCGAATCTGGCGTGTTCGACGGACATCCCGAGCGACGACGCCGTTCGCTCCCCGAGTGTGAGGACGTTCAGCTGTCGCGACCCGAGTAGCGCCGCGCCGACGGCGACGACCGTCCACGGCAGTATCATCCGGACCTGTGCCCAGTCCGCTCCGACCAACGACCCCGTCGTCCACGCCACCACGCTCTGGATGACACCGACGTCCTCCAGGAGAAGGAACAGGCCGGTCTGGACCGACCCGAACACGCTGCTGACGATGACGCCCGCCAAGACCAGACGGACTGGACTGGTCCCGCCCTGCCACGCGATACCGTAGACCAGCAGGAAGGCGACGCCGCCGCCGACGGCGGCAAAGAGGGGAAGATACGGAAGCAGGCCGGTGAACACCACGACGGTCAGGAGGACGGCGAGACCGGCCCCCGAAGAGACTCCGAGGACGAACGGACTCGCGAGTTCGTTTCGCGTCACGGCCTGCAGTATCGCGCCGGAGACGGCGAGGTTCATCCCGACGAGCACGCCCACCAACACCCGGGGGAGTCTGATCGTCCACGTGACGAGCGTCCCCGTCTCGTACGCCGGGACGGGACCGCCGAACAGGAACGCGTGCCAAGCCCCGCCGCTCAGGAGGACCGTGGGGTCCAACAGCGTTCGCCAGGCCGCGACCGCCGAGAGCGGGTACGCGCCGAAGCTCAACTGCAACGTCGCCGCGACGAGGACGACGAAGCTACTGCCGGCGACGACGATGCCCAACTCCCGCGTGATCCAAGCGAACCGGTCGACTGGTGGGTGATCCTCGCTGGTCATCGGTCAGGTTCGATACGTCACCCGCGATCACCGGACACGATACGTGCAACCTGCTGTCTGTCGAACAGCGTCTCATCGGTGAACTCCTCCGGATACGCCACCTTGGCGGCCTGTTCGATCTGGAACAGGGAGATCAGCGGCCCCTGATAGTTGATGCCGCCGGCGTGAACCCGGCCGTTCTCGACGGCCGAAATGTCGCGGGTGACGGAGTTCTCGCGCAGGAACCCGAGCGTATACTCCCGAAACGACTCCTCTTCGAGGACGAAGTCGTCGGCGAACTGCGTCTCCATGACGATGACATCCGGATCGAGTTCCGCGAGCGCCTCGTAGCCGATCCGAACGCCCCACTCCGGGATGTCACTCCCTGCGAGCGCGTCCCGGACCCCGACGACGTTCCACTGGAGGTCGGAGACGGTGTCGTCGATGTACTGGGGAAAGAACGACTGCGGTGGGACGCCTTGCGGACGCAACAGCAAGAGCTCCGGCCGGTCGTCGGGGAGACGGGACCGGATGGTTTCGGTCAGGTCCCGATAGACGGCTTTGAGCCGATCGTACCGCCCTCGACGGTCGAAGAGCGTCGCCACCTTCTCGAAACCCTCCCACAGGGTGTAGTATCGGTAGTCGTGCCACGCGTCCCCTTTCTCGCGGATGTAGTTCCCGAAGAAGGGACCGACGTTGGTCGCTATCTCCGCAACGTCGCCCTCGGTCCAGCCGAAGGTGTTGACTATCCACACCGGATCCATGATGTGGACATCGGCATCGACGGCGTAGAACGACTCCTTCGGCAGCCGGGTTCCTCGGGATAGAGCGGGATAGGCTCGCTTGTCCAGCGAAACCCCCGGCAACTGCTCGTAATAGCCCGTGTAGAACCGCCGCGGCGAACCGATCCCGGCGAGCCGATCAGTCAGTCCCAGCGCCACCCCCATGTCACAGTAGATGCCGGCGTTGGCGACCCACGTCTCTGGTGGGGAATCCAACGCGAGACAGCCGACCGGCTCCATGCAGACTTCGGTGGCTGTCGGTGTCGGCGTCGTCGTCGCTGTCCCCGTCGATGTCGACTGACTGCCTCCCGTTGGTTCGGACTGTCCACAGCCGGCACCCAGCGCGAAGGCACCGGCCATCGTCCCGAGGAATGCCCGCCGTGATCGTGGTCCCATCATGAGTGTCCCGTGGTATCTCTTCTCACGACGATATGTTGAATATGACATAACGGCTTCGATGGCAAAACTGTTGTCCCTCTCACACTCGTGTTCGCGGCCGCGACCATCGGGACGGAGCGATCTTTCCGACCCTCGCTGTATCGCCGTCCACGTCGCACAGGTCGGCGAACCAGCGCTCGCCGAAACAGACCGGATTGCCGCGCTCTCCGTCGACTGCCGCGGCAAGCGATGCCAGCCCGCGCACGACACGCGCATAGGGGCCATCGGAAGTCATCATAGGTTCTCGCCGGAACGGTCTGGCGGGAACCGATCGACAGTTGCGCGACCGACGGTTTCCCGCAGACCCGCCGCTATCGTCGCTATCGCCGTTGCCGCGGCGGTTCGATCGGGAAGTTCGTTCACGTCGCCACACCTGTACTTGTGTTACTTAATTCGGTTACACACGAAACTAAATTCCGATCTTCAAAATTGTCGAAACCGAATATAGTTTCGCCACTCTCGATACTAGTCAAATTTCCTAGCGAGATATAACTACAATACGTTTCTATTTTGCTCAAAAGATTTATTATGTTGGTTATTATGGTTACTGTCAGGGTAGGTTACTGATGATGTTACAATCAATTAACACCGCAGTATCGCACAGGGTGATTCGATAGATGCAGTTCGACGGGACGTTCGGTCTGGAAGACGTGACGACCGAGGAGGTGTGGCTCGCCCTCTCGGATCCGGTGATGATCAAGAAGGCGCTCCCGGGATGTCAGTTCCTCGTCGAGGTGGACGACCCCGACGATGTCGACTTCGACGCGCTGGCCGAGGCTCAGACCGACGGGGAGGACCCGCCGACGCTGCCGGAGGCTGATCCCGAGGATGTGGCCGAACGCGGACTGGTGGAGGGCGGACACTACGCCGCCCTCGTGCAGGTCGGCGTCGGGAGCGTCAAACCCCGGTTCGAGACGGTCGTGACCATCGACCGACGGGACTTCCCCGAGATGGATGCCTCCGGACAAGGGAGCGCGAGCGACTCCTCGTTCGAGATGGACTCCGGCATGACGCTCGTCGAGACGGACGACGGCGTCGACGTGGAGTGGTGGACCGAGGCGGACGTGTTCGGCCGCGTCGCCCAGATGGGCCAGCGCGTCATCAACCCGGTCGCCAACCGCGTCGTCGGTCGGTTCTTCAAACAGGTACAGAAGCAACTGAGCGACGTGGGCGACGAATCGTCCGGTCTTCGCGACCGTATCAGCAACTTCATCTGACCGATGGCACGCGATATTTCACTCACGGTAAACGGAACCGAACACGAACTGAGCGTCGAGCCGCGCACCCTGCTGATCAATGTCCTCCGGGACGAACTCGGCTACACCGGCCCGAACGTCGGCTGTGAGAGCAGTATGTGCGGGGCGTGTACGATCCACCTCGACGGCGAGGCCGTCAAGTCCTGTACCGTCCTCGCGGTCCAGGCCGACGGCCGCGACGTGACGACCGTCGAGGGACTCGCCGACGACGGCGAATTCCATCCCATCCAGCAGGGGTTCCAGGAGGAACACGGCCTGCAGTGTGGCTACTGCACGCCCGGCATGATGATGACGGCCACGCAGTTACTGGAGGAGAACCCCGACCCGACCGAGGAGGAGATCCGTGAAGCCCTCGAGGGCAACCTCTGTCGGTGTACGGGCTATCAGAACATCGTCCGCGCCGTGGAGAACGCGGCCGAGAAGATGCAAGAACAGCCCGCGATGGCCGACGGAGGAGGTGACTGACGATGGGTGCCGAATCCGACGCCGAATCCGAGCTCGAGTCGGGCGTCCAGTCCATCGACCCCGACGACGTCGACGCCGCGGACATCCTCGGCTCGGCCATCGAACGCCGCGAGGACCCGGCGCTCCTGACCGGCGACGCCGAGTACACCGACGACATCGAACTGCCGGGGATGGTCCACATGACCATCAAGCGAAGCCAGCACGCCCACGCCCGCATCGACGGCATCGACACGAGCGAGGCGGAGGCGATGGACGGCGTGATCGAGGTGTTCACCGCTGCTGACCTCGACGTGCCGGGCAACCTGCCCACCGGCTGGTTACTCGACTCGCTCGAACAGGTCGATCACCCGATCCTCGCGGCGGATCGGGTCCGCTATCAGGGCGACGCCCTCGCGGTCGTGATTGCCGAGGAGCGCTACGTCGCCCACGACGCAGTCGATCGGATCGACGTGGACTACGACCGTCTCGGTGCGGTGACCGACCCGAGCGAAGCGCTCGACGACGACGCGCCCGTCCTCCACGAGGAGGCGGGCGACAACACCGCCTTCGACTGGGAGATCGGTGACGCCGAAAAGACCGACGCCGCCTTCGAGGACGCTGATAACGTCGTCGCTCTCGACCTGGAGAACCAGCTCCTGATCCCGAACGCGATGGAGCCACGGGCCGCCGTCGCGGAGTACAACCCCTCAAACGAGGAGTTGGCAGTCCACATGACCTCGCAGAACCCGCACCTGCACCGCCTGCTCATGTCCGGGGTCATCGACCACCCCGAACACAAATTACAGGTACGCGCGCCGGACGTCGGCGGTGGCTTCGGGAGCAAGATCCACCACTACGCCGACGAGGCGCTGGTCGCGCTGGCGGCCAAGCGCCACGAGCGCCCGGTGAAGTGGACGGCCACCCGTACCGAGACGTACCTCACCGACGCCCAGGGGCGAGGACACGACACGCACGCCGAGATGGCGCTCTCCGAGGCGGGCGACATCCTCGGGTTCCGCGTCGATACGGCCGCCAACCTCGGCGCCTACCTGTCGACGTTCGCGCCCGCGGTGCCGACCTATCTGTACGGCACGCTCCTGTCCGGCCAGTACGACATCCCGGCGATCCACTGCTCGGTAACGGGGGCCTTTACGAACGTCCCGCCGGTCGACGCCTACCGTGGCGCCGGCCGTCCCGAGGCCTCCTTCGTCGTCGAGCGGATGATCCACCTCGCCGCCAAGGAGGTCGGGATGGACCCCGCCGAGTTCCGGCGGCGCAACTTCGTCGGGGAGTTCCCCTACCAGACCGAGGTCGCCGTCGAGTACGACAGCGGCGACTACGAGAAGACGCTCGATCTGGCGCTCGATCACCTCGACTACCACGACCTCCGCGAGCGACAGGCGAAAGCCCGCGAGGAGGGCAAGTACCTCGGCGTCGGCCTCTCGGCGTACATCGAGGCCTGCGGGCTGGCCCCGTCGGAACTCGCCGGCCAACTCGGTGCGCAGGCCGGCCTCTGGGAGAGCGGGCTCGTCCGGTTCCACCCGTCCGGCAAGGTGACCGCCTACTGCGGCACCTCCGGCCACGGCCAGGGGCACGACACCACCTACGCCCAGATCGTCGCCAACGAACTCGGCGTCGACTACGACGACGTGGAGGTCGTCGAAGGTGACACCGACGAGATCCCCCAGGGAATGGGGACCTACGGGAGCCGGAGCGCGGCCGTCGGCGGCAGTGCGCTCGTGAAGAGTTCCCAGAAGCTCGTCGAGAAGGCCCGGCAGATCGCGGCCCACCAACTCGAGGCCGCACCCGAGGACGTCGAGTTCGAGGGCGGCGATTTCCAAGTCGCCGGCGCGCCCGACCGCTCCATGCACATCACCGAAATCGCCACACAGGCGTATCTCGCCCACGACATGCCCGACGACATGGAGCCCGGTCTTGAGGCGACCTCGTTCTACGATCCGGACAACTTCGTGTTCCCGTTCGGTCTCCACGCCGCCGTCGTCGAGGTCGACCCGGACACCGGCGAGATCGACGTCGAGCGCTACGTCGCCGTCGACGACGTGGGCAACCAGATCAACCCCAAGATCGTCGAGGGGCAGATCCACGGCGGCGTCGCGCAGGGCATCGGCCAGGCGCTCTACGAGGGCGCCGAGTACGACGACAACGGCCAGCTCGTGACGGGATCGATGCAGGACTACACCGTCCCGAAGGCCGAACACATCCCGGAGATGGAGACCGACTCCACCTGCACGCCCAGTCCGGTGAATCCGCTGGGCGTGAAAGGCGTCGGCGAGGCCGGAACCATCGCCGCACCACAGGCGGTCGTCAACGCCGTCTGTGACGCGCTCGATGTCGAGCACATCGACATGCCGCTGAAAGCCGAACGCGTGTGGCGGGCTGCCAACGCCGCGACCGACGGAGGTGAGAACTGATGTTCCCCGACGAATTCGACTACGAACGGCCGACGACGGTCGACGAAGCGATCGACCTGCTGGTCGAGAACCCCGAAGCCGAGATACTGGCTGGCGGACACAGCCTCCTGCCGACGATGAAGTCGGGGCTGGCGAGTCCGGATCTCCTCGTCGACATCAGCCGCATCGACGCCATGCAGGGTATCGACCACGAGGACGGCACCGTCTCGATCGGCGGCCTCACGAACTACGCGACGGTCGACGAGTCCGACGCGGTGCGAGAGAACGTCGAGGTGTTCGCGGAGGCGGCCCACGCCGTCGGTGACGTGCAGGTGCGAAACCGCGGCACCGTCGGTGGCAACCTCGCCCACGCGGACCCTGCCTCGGACCTCCCCGCGGCGGCGCTGGCGGCCGACGCGACGATGGTTGTCCAGGGTCCTGACGGGGAGCGCCGCGTCGACGCCGACGACTTCTTTTTCGGGATGTACGCGACCGACGTGGCCGAGGACGAACTCCTCACGCGCGTCGAGTTCCCGGCGCGGCCGAACGCCACCGGCGCGTACGCGAAGAAGCCGAGTCCCTCGTCGGGCTACGCCATGGTCGGCGTCGCCGTCTCGCTGACTGTCGACGCCGCGATCGTCGAGGATGTCGGCGTCGCAGCCAACGGCATCATGGACCACGGTGTTCGCCTCGATCCCGTCGAGGATGCCCTCCGTGGGACGACGCCCGACGGCGATCTCGTCGAGCGGGCGGCCGAGAGCGCGGCCGACAACCTCGACGAGATGATGATGATGGACGATCTCCAGGCCTCGGCCGAGTTCCGAGCCCAGCTGCTCGAGAGCTACACCGAGCGTGCGCTCCGGGAGGCTGGTGACGGTACTGGCGTGATCGCGGGCGCCCCGTAACCCCACCGCCTCCAGTTCACGGCTCCGACATGACGGACGACATCCACGACGACTTCGAGACGCTGACGAACGAGCGACTGCAGTCGCTGTTCGACGCCAGTGACTACGTCGCCGAAGACGAGATAACGACGACGGTGTTGCTCGCGCTGAAACTCGGGCGCCCGCTTCTCGTCGAGGGGGAACCCGGTGCCGGCAAGACCGAACTCGCCAAGGTGCTGGCCGAGGGGTTCGACACCGACCTCATCCGACTCCAGTGTTACGAGGGCCTGGCGGCCGAGAGCGCCCTGTACGAGTGGAACTACACCAAGCAACTGCTCGCGGTGCAGTCCGGTCGAGACGACGACGAGGGATCGGTGTTCACGGAGGAGTACCTGCTGGAGCGGCCACTGCTCCGCGCCCTCCGCCACGACGGCGAGCGCCCGCCCGTGCTGTTGATCGACGAGGTGGACCGCGCCGACGAGGAGTTCGAGGCGCTACTGTTGGAGGTGCTCTCGGACTTCCAGGTGTCGATCCCCGAACTGGGGACGGTCGCAACCGACACGACGCCCATCGTCGTCATCACGTCCAACCGGACGCGGGGGTTGAGCGACGCGCTCAAGCGCCGCTGTCTGTACCTCCACGTCGAGCCCCCGTCGTTCGAGAAGGAACGAGCTATCGTCCGGCGGAAGGTCCCGGAACTGGACGACGCCGTCGTCGCCGCGGTCTGTGGTATCACCGAACGCCTCCGCGAGGAGTCGCTCCTGAAACCGCCGGGCGTCGCCGAGACGCTCGACTGGGCGCGAGCACTCACCGTACTCGACGGCGCCCCGGCCGACGATACGATCCCCGCTGACGACGGCACCGACACTCCCGAGGACCGTCCCCTCACGGAGACCGACATCCGCACCACTCTCGGCTGCCTCCTGAAGGAAGCCGAAGACGTCGAACGAATCGACGACGAAACCATGTCGGCTCTCCTCACGGCGGCCGAGACGGCTCGTCAGTGATCGACATGTCCCCCGACACCGGCCCCGACCCCGAACCCGTTCGCCTCGGCGACGGTGACGGGACAGGCCCCCTCACCGACGTCACGACCCGGGTTCGATCCGCGCTGGTCCGGTTCGTTGGCGCCCTTCGAACGGCCGGCGTCGAGGTGCCCGCCGACGGGTCGCTCGTCGCTGCCGAATCGCTCGCGGCCGTCGGTATCGACGACGAAGACAGGGCGCGGACCGCGCTCCGTGCGGCCCTCGTCTCCCGTCCCGAGGACGTGGAGACGTTCGATCGACTCTTCGATCGATTCTGGCGGCGGGTGACGGAGGCCGTCGACGACCGGCCGGGCGGCGTCGATACCTCGTCGTTCGACGGGGGGTTCGCGTCGGACGCGGCCGGTGACGACGCCGTCGCCGACCGGGAGACCGACGACCCTCACGAGTCCGGCGACGACCGCCGACAGTCGTCCGTGTCCCGGCGACTCGGGAACGTGGATGCCCCGGAGACGGACGATGGCGACACGGCTACGCGTGCACGGTTCAGCCCGAACGGCCCGTCGGAACGCGTCGAGACCGATCCGCTCGGCGGGACCGCCACCGCCGATCCCACGCCGGCAGTGCGGGCACTCACCGACGCGATAGCCAGTCTCCCCGGTCGACGGCGGGGGCCGGCCGCCGACGGCCTGCCGGACGTGCGTCGAGCAATGCGGCGGACACACGCCACCGGCGGCGTGGTGATGGAGGTGCCACAGCGGGCACGCCGTCCCGACGCCGTCCGAGGATTGGTCCTCGTTGACGTGAGCCAGTCGGTCCTCGATACCGTCGACCGCGAGTTCTTGGTGCGCGTGCTCCGGACACTGACCGACGAGTGGCGCACCGCCCGCACTTTCCTCTTCGACACTGACGTGACCGAGGTGACGGCGGCGTTGCGGGCCGAATCACCCGACGCGACGCTCCGGGAGTTCGACCGCCTCGAAGCCGCGTGGGGCGGCGGAACCCGCATTGGACACGCGCTGACGAGGATTCGCGACCGGGCCTCGAACGCTGTCGACCGCGAGACGGTCGTGCTCTTGGTCAGCGACGGTCTCGAAACCGGCGATCTGTCCCGTCTGGAGGCGGGGATGACGTGGCTCGACCGCCGGGCACGGCAGGTGTTCTGGCTCAATCCACTCGCGGCCTCGACGGCGTACGAGCCGACCTGTCGGGGGATGGTGACCGCACTCCCGCACGTCGACGGACTGTTCGCGTTCGCGGAACCTGCCGACCTCTTCGACATCGCACGACAGCTTCGACACCGACAGCGTCCAGTCGGCTACGAACACGACTGGCGACGAACTGACAGATGACACGACGACACACCACCCTGACGACCGTACCGACTGCCGACCGATCGGATAGCACGGCGCCGAACCGAGAACCGAGACTGGAGGAGGACCGTCGTGAGCGCTGACGACCTCGTCCCCGACGACGAGTGGAGCGCGCCCGAGGCGGACGTGATGGCGTCGATCCGCCGTGGCATCGACGCCGACGAGACGCCGGTCCTCGCGACCATCGTCGGCGTCGAGGGGAGTGCGTACCGCGGCCCGGGCGCGAAGATGCTCGTGGCCGGCGACACCGGCCTCGGGAGTATCACCGCCGGCTGTCTGGAGGACGTGCTGCTCGATCTCGCGACGGAAGTTCGTGCGGAGGGACGCCCCCGCGTCGAACAGTTCGATCTGACGGGTGACGCCGATATGTGGGGACTCGGCGTCGGCTGCAACGGCGTCATCGACGTACTGCTCGAACCGCTCGACGGGTCGCTCCGTCCTGCCCTCGACGCGTACGATGAGGGACGGGAGTCGATCGTTTATACCGTCGTCGACGCCGACCACTCGGCGGCCCCGATCGGGGAGCGTGCGGTCGCCATCGGCGACGATCCGATGCCCGTGGATCCGCCCGCGTGGTTCGGTGACGATCTCGTCGAAGCCGCCCGCGAGTGTCGTCGTACCGGCGACTCGAAGACTGTCGAATGTCCTCGGCCCGGCGGTCGGATCGCGGTGTTCGTCGATCACGTCACGCCCCCCGCCGACCTCGTCGTCTTCGGCACCGGTCACGATGTCCGCCCGGTCACCGAACTCGCTCGCCGGGTCGACTTTCGGGTCACCGTCGCCGGCTTCCGGGGCGCTGCAGCGACGGACGAGCGTTTCCCCGCCGCCGACACCGTCCGATCCCTGTCGCCCGCGCAGATTCGGTCGGAACTCGACCTCGATTCGGAGACGTACACGGTAGTGATGACACACAACTTCGTCGACGACGCCATCGCAGTCGGTGAACTCCTCGACAGCGACGTGCCGTACGTCGGGCTGATGGGGCCGGCAGAACGGTTCGAGGAGATCGCCGAGGAGTGGCGCAGTGAGGGACGCGAGCCGTCGGCGGCGGACCTCCGGCGTCTCTACACGCCCGTCGGTCTCGACTTGGGCGGTGGAACACCATACCAGATCGCCCACAGTATCGTCGCGGAACTGCTCGCGGTCCGGTACGGACGAACGCCGACACATCTCCGGGCCGACGAGACGCTCGAACGTCGATTACAACCATGAGTTGCGGGCGTATGCTAGCTCGAAAGTGGGTGATCGCCGCCCGATTTCACGAACCCTCGGACTACGGTATTCCCGAGGCGCCCGTCTTGCCCGCCGTGGCGTGTGAATCGGAGACGCTCTCGCTCGGCGATCCGGAGACTCGGACCGTCGTGATGGCCGCCGCCGAGCCGATGCGCGTCCGGCGCTGACGGTGGGTGCCTCCACTTCCGCCCACGAGCGGTGTACACCGCTCTCACGATAGGTATTTGTCCTGTGCGCGTTTTTACACTTCTATGGCACTCAGTGCACGCAACAAGCTGACCGGCACCGTCACGTCCGTCGAAAAGAGCGACATCATGGCCGAAGTCGTCATCGAACTGGGTGACGGGCAGACGATCACCTCCACGATCACGCGCGGATCGGCCAATCGACTGGAGCTGTCCGAAGGTGACGAAGTAGATGCCGTCATCAAAGCCAGCGAAGTGATGGTAAATAAGGACTGATACGGTTTATCGTAAGTCAGTACCGGTGGCTCGCCGAGGTGGTCCGGCGACCCGCCGGGACACCGTGACATAGTCGGTATGACGGTCCTTCGTACTCCGAATCATTCAATTTTGAGTTTCGACACCGGTATCACTGGAATTTACTATTGCGACATACGATTTATGGGGCCGACGCGGGGGGCTTTTGTCCCTCGCGCGCGGAGTCGAGGTATGGTGAAAAACGTGGCCAGCGTAGTGGCCGAACTCGATCCCGAGGATTTCTATCTGCTCTCGGGCGTCGAGCAGGGGATGCGGTTCAGCGAGTGGGTCAACCGCGAGAAACTGCCCGACTACGCCAATCTCACCGCCGAGGAGGTGGACTACCGGCTGGATCGCTGCATGAAACGCGACCTGATCCAGCGTCGGACCATCCAGTACGAAGGCTACCAGCTCACGTTCGAGGGGTACGACGTCCTCGCCCTCCACACCTTCGCGGAGCGGGACACCGTCGAGGGCGTGGGCGCGCCGCTGGGGGTGGGTAAAGAGAGCGACGTGTACGAGGCTCAGTCCTACCGACCGCTGGCGCTGAAGTTCCACCGTGAGGGCTACACCAACTTCCGCGAGGTGAACAAGGAACGGGAGTACACCGCGGAGCACCACCACGTCTCGTGGCTCTACACCGCGCGCAAGGCCGCCGAACGCGAACACGACGCCCTCGAGACGCTCTATCCCGACGTATCGGTCCCGCGCCCCGTCGACTACAACCGCCACGCTATCCTAATGGAGAAATTCGAGGGTGTCGAGCTCGCGCGGGCGAAACTCGACGACGCGCAGGTGGTCGGTGTCCTGGATCTCGTCCTCGAGGAGACGACGGCGGCCTACGAGGCAGGCCGGGTCCACGCCGACCTCAGCGAACACAACGTCGCCGTCGCGGAGTCGGGCATCACCATCTTCGACTGGCCGCAGTCGGTGCCCACGGATCACGAAAACGCCGCCGAACTGCTCGAACGCGACGTGTCGAATCTCGTGGGCTTCTTCCGGCGGAAGTACCCCGCCGTCGTCCCCGACGTGGATACGACGGCCGTCGCCGAGGCCATCGCGGCCGGCGACTTCGAGACGGTCCGGGAGTTCGCGACGAGTCGAAGTTCTTAACCCCGACCGACTGGTAGCACCGCTAACTCGCTGGTCAACGGGCCCCAGCGGGCACCCGACTCGTCGGGACGATATGTGGCTCGCCGACGTCGGCGACGCTGAATCGCAAGCGCCCGTGGGTAACAACCATGGCACGAAGCTTCTACTCCCATATCCGGGACGCGTGGCAGAACCCCGACGACGGGGCACTCGCCGAACTGCAGTGGCAACGCAAACAGGAGTGGCGCGACCAGGGCGCCATCGAACGCATCGAGCGTCCGACCCGCCTCGACAAGGCGCGCAACCTCGGCTACAAGGCCAAACAAGGCATCGTCGTCGTGCGAACCTCGGTTCGCAAGGGCGGCGCCCGCAAGCGCCGATTCAAGGCCGGCCGACGCTCGAAGCGACAGGGCGTCAACCGCATCGGCCGCCGGAAGAGCATCCAGCGCATCGCGGAAGAGCGCACGGCGCGCAAGTATCCCAACCTCCGCGTACTCAACTCCTACTGGGTTGGCGAGGACGGCTCGCAGAAGTGGCACGAAGTGATTCTCGTCGATCCCGAGCATCCCGCCATCCAGAACGACGACGATCTGAACTGGATCTGTGACGACAGCCACCGCGGACGCACCTTCCGCGGCAAGACCAGCGCCGGCCAGAAGGGTCGCGGGCAGCGAAAGCGCGGCAAGGGTACGGAACACACCCGGCCCAGCATCGGCGGCGACCGGCGGCGCGGCAAGTAACGGCTCTCTCTCTTTCGGTTTTCCCCTTCGACGAGCCGTGCGTCGACGTTCCTCTGGATAAATCGTATGTCGCGATACGAATGAGTCACGACGGACGTTGCGATTACACCGAGTTTAGCGGACCTGTGATGCGTGGGCTCCGATCGATCAGTGAGCGGAAACTGCTTCGGAGTGTGTTACGCCGTTGTGACCGGCGCGTGCTCGTACTCGCCGATTTGGACGAGCAGATCGACAGTTCGCCAGATCGAGTAGAGCGGACACGCGAACTCGTCGGTAGATCATCGTCGTGGCGATCCGAGGGCGGCGTCGGAAAAGGTTTATACTGCCCCCCAGGTAGTTCCAACCGAACGATTTCATCCGTTCGCACGCTGGAGAGTACGCTGTATCGGTCTCCACTGTCTCGGCACCGCAAACATCTCGGAGGAGTGCCGGTCAGCGTGAACGTCTCCCGCCACTTGAAAATATATGCTTATGGAGTCACCCCGTCGACCGACATCCGTCGGGAGACGGCCATCCCCGTTGCACAGTGTCCCGGTCAGCGGTCGTACCCTCGCCAAGATATGAGTGCTGACGACGACAGCCCGTTGGATACCGTTCGCGCTCGGGTGGAGGCAGAGATTCCGGACGACCTGACCGTCTCACGAGTGACGTACGAAGGGCCGGAACTCGTCATCTACACCGACACACCCCGAAAGTTCGCCGAGCGGGAGGGTCTGATCGGGACGTTGGCGAGCACGGTCCGAAAGCGAATCACTGTCCGACCGGCTGCGGGAACGCAGGCGAGTCCGGCCGAAGCAAAGCCCAAGATTCTGGATCTCATTCCGGCGGATGCGGGCATCACGAACCTGCAGTTCTATCCGGCGACGGGGGAGGTCCTGATAGAGGCGGAAAAACCCGGACTCGTCATCGGCCGTCGTGCGAGCACGCTTCGGGAAATCACGCAGGAAGTCGGGTGGACCCCCGAAGTCCTCCGCACGCCACCTATGGAGTCGTCGACGGTCGATAACGTCCGGAACTTCCTGATGCAGGAGCGCGACGAACGGCGGGAGTTTCTCGAACGCGTCGGCGATCAAATCCACCGCGAATCGATGCACGACACCGAGTGGGTTCGTGTCACCACACTCGGCTGCTGTCGTGAGGTCGGCCGAGCGAGTTTCATCCTCAGCACCCCCGAAACGCGAATTCTCGTCGACTGCGGTGACAAACCCGGGGCGGAAGGCGAGGTTCCATACCTCCAGATTCCGGAGGCCAATCCGATCCCAGACCTCGACGCAGTCGTCCTGACTCACGCCCATCTCGACCACAGCGCCTTGCTCCCGCTCCTGTTCAAGTACGGATACGACGGGCCCGTGTACACGACCCAAGCTACTCGTGACCTGATGGGCCTGCTCCAGCTCGACTATCTCGACGTTGCAGCCAAAGAGGGGCGAACCCCACCGTACGAGAGCGCGATGGTTCGCAAGGAACTCAAGCACACGATCACGGTCGACTACGGTAACGTCACCGACATTGCGCCGGACATCAAACTCACGTTCCACAACGCCGGCCACATCCTCGGAAGCGCCGTCGCACACTTCCACGTCGGTGAGGGCTTCCACAACGTCGTCTTCTCGGGCGACGTTCACTACACGGATACCCGACTGTTCAACGGGGCGTCGAACGACTTCCCGCGGGTCGAGACGCTCATCATGGAGTCGACGTACGGACGACGCAACGACTATCAGACGGATCAGGAAGACAGCGAGCGCAAGCTCATCCAGTTGATCAACGACACGTACGAGCAGGACGGGAAAGTCGTCATACCAGCGTTCGCCGTCGGTCGATCGCAGGAACTCATGCTCGTCCTCGAAGAAGCGATGCGAGAGGGGGAGCTTCCCACGATGCCGATCTATCTCGACGGCATGATTCGCGAGGCGACGGCGATTCACACGGCCTATCCCGAGTTCCTCCGAGACGGACTGCGACAGCGCATTCTGCACGACGACGAAAACCCGTTCCTCGCAGACCAGTTCCAGCAGGTCGACGGCGGCCAAGAGATGCGAGCGGACATCGCCGGCGGCGAGCCCTGTATCATCCTCTCGACGTCCGGGATGGTGACGGGCGGCCCGATCATGTCGTGGTTGGAACTGCTCGGGGGAGACCCACAGAACACGCTCGTCTTCGTCGGCTACCAGGCTCAGGGGACGCTCGGACGGCGGATTCAGAGTGGCCGTCGGGAGATTCCGTTTAGCGACCGGGGAAGTCGCAGCGAACAGCTGACGCTACGCTTCGACGTGGAATCCGTCAGCGGCTTTTCGGGGCATGCGGATCGGAATGGACTCGAGAAGTTCGTGGAGACGATGCATCCTCGGCCGGAAGAGATCCTCTGTGTTCACGGGGACGAAGCGTCGACGGACCAGCTCTCGTCCGGCCTGTACCAGCAATTCGACGTCCGGACGTACGCGCCGAAGAATATGGAAACGTTCCGATTCGATTGATAGTGTTTATTGTAACTGTTTATCGGTGGTTCGCCGACCCATTCTGGCGAACCACTAGTACTGACTTACAATAATCACTATGAGGTCTCCGTGTGTGAGGCTGCGGGGACCGAGCGTCCCACGGTCGATTGGCCACTCCTTGGGGCAGATCATGTGAAACCTCTTTACTCCAGATGGGGCAACTCCGTTCGGACTAAGGGCTCCGTCCCGTCCTTTCTTCGCTCGCCCGTCGGTTCGCCGCCACTGCGGGGGCGTCCATCGATGGCACTGCTCTGCGATATCGCCCTGAATGACGGTGAACTCCATACGTGGATACACGCGGACTGGACAGTAAATCCGTCCGACGATCAGCGCCACTCCTCGAAGCAGCCACGAGAACAAAACACGACTTCGCCTGTCTCCGTCGGCGACGAGCAGGTGGACTCTACCGACTGTTGTCAGTCATTACTGGCTGTCGCTGACCACGGAATCGACGGCCGATAACCAGTCACAACGATCCGCATCGAGCGTCCACAGTAGTGAGTCGTCGAGAGATCGACCGTCGAGCCACACTTCTCACATCATCACTCATAGAGATCATCGGAAATCATCGTAGAGACTGATGCACGCCTCGACCGAGACGTCGAGGCCGACCTCCTCTCGTTTCACGGGCGCACGCTTCGCGGGCGGTTTCGTCCCGCTCGACGAGCCCACCGGGAAGCACCCACGCTCCTTCGAACGGCGGATGATTTCGTTCGAAGAGGAGAACGTCTCCGTCGAGTTCGACGACTGCGTCAGTAGCCAGGGCACGAACCTCGACCAAACGAGACGATCAGGGTACGGACCCCAAAGAAGTCCGTGACCCGTTTCAGAGCGTTGCAGTGGACGGCATGCCGACGCTCGAGGTGGGGCTATAGTCGCCTTTGTAAGTCATTGCACACCCGATCGCATGTTGTCCTGTGATCGGGTGTGCGAACAGTTCCAAACGCTACTATAGAGCGACTGACGGACTCGGAAACGGGCGAGCAACGATACGAACGCGAGTACGAACTTCGCTGGACGGAGTGATCGACCCCTCGGCCACGTGATCACGCGCTCGTACGATCTATTGCCCCTTCCGATCGGGACGCCGAGTCATACGGTTTATTGTAAGTCATTACCGGTGGATCCCCGGCCCGTCTCGGCGATCCACCGGTGAACAGTTACAATAATCCGTATCAATCGTCCATCGCGGGAACCCCGTCGACGGTGTCGTCTCCGCCGGGGCTGTCAGCGGCGTCTCCGCGGGGGAAGTTGTCGATCGTATCGGCACGGAAGGCCGTCTCGTCGAACGCGTAGTCGCCGTCGAGAAATTCGAGTAGCGTCCGCGTGTCTCGCATGGCATTTTTCAGGCAGGTCGAGGCACCCGGCGACGGTGTGATGTTGAAGATGATGTCGTCGCCGACGATCTTCGCCTCGCCCATGTCGAGGGATTTCTGGCTCGTGTCGACGATCTGTGGTCGAACGCCACCGTAGCCGGTCGCCCGTTCGAGATCCTCGAGGTCGACGTTCGGCACGACCTTCTGGACGTGCGGGAGGAACTGGCGCGGACCGATCTCCGGAAGGTCGTACACGAGATTTCGCAGGACGTAGGGGAGGAGTACTCGATCAGAGAGGACGTTGGCGTAGCTGAGCGCCGCTGCCGCGTTCAGTCCGAATACGTCGAGGAAGTCCGACACCGTCGAGAACCGACCGCGTTCGAGCGTCGGAACGAGCTTCGCGGTCGGGCCGAATCGCGTCACGCTCGGATCGTGGACGTCCGCGTCGCCGTGAACCGCAGCGAAGGGCAGTTTCTTCATCTGCAGGGTGTACACCTTCCCGTTCAGGAGGTCGTCGGCGAGGAAGAAGCTCCCGGCGACGGGGAGCAACACCTTGTCCTCTCCGTAGCCGAGTTCTTTCGCGATCTGAAGGCTGTGGGAGCCGGCGGCGACGACGGCCGCCTCACAGTCGAAACGGCCGTCCGTCGTGTCGATGGTGTAGCCATCGAGCGTCGGCGTCACGTCCGTGACTTCCGTGCCGGTGTAGATGTCGACGTGTGGCTCCTCGGAGGCACGGTCGACGAACGACCTCGTGGTCCGGCCGTAGTCGACGACGTAGCCGTCCGGCGTCTGGAGTGCGAGGAGATCGACCTCTGGATCGCGCCACTCCACGACGTTCGGTTCGATCTCCGCGATCTCCTCGCGTTCGATCGGTCGCAGTTTGGGAAAGAGATCGCCGAACCCCTCCTCGTCGTACCGCCGTTCGAGTTCCGACACCTCTTCGTCGCCGACCGCGAGGACCATCTTGCTCCGCCGGGCGTGCATCTCGCCGTCGGGGTCGTGGGCCTCCAGGTAGCCCGCGAGCAACTCCGCCCCCTCTTTCACGTCTTTCGCCTTCTCGAGCGTGTAGTTGGTCTCGATGTCGCCGAAATGGAGCGTCTGGGAGTTGTTCGTGTGGTGGGAGTTGATCGCCGCGATCTCCGACTCCTTCTCGATCAACGCGATCGAGTCGATATCCGTGAACTTCGCGGTCGTGTACAACAGCGACGCGCCACTGATTCCACCGCCGACGATGACCAGATCGTATTTTCCTGCCATGGCTGTTCCGTGGTGACTACGTCCACGGTGAGAGTCCAGACGGATAACTTATTATTTTCTCGAATTTGAAGTCGACAATTAACGAGAAAGGGTATCGACAGTACGCCTCATCGAAAAATCACCGTGAAAGCCGCGTCCGCCGATTCGAAGAGAAGTCGCTGGATTGTATCGAAGCCGTAACAATTTTTTCAATCCTTTAGAAAGTCTCACCATGCAAGTCACTGACGTGGAGACGTTCGTCGTCGACGCCGACTGGCGCAACTGGTTTTTCGTCCAGGTCACGACCGACTCCGGTATTACGGGTGTCGGTGAGGCGTTGAGCGGCGAGGGGTTGACCGCCGCCCTGGAAGCGACCGCGGAGGCACACAAACACTACGTCATCGGGGAGGACCCCCTGAACCGGAAGGGGATCAGTCGGAAACTCCGCCGGTATCCGTTCGCGTGGCGCGGCGGCAAACTCATCAACGCGGTGGCTGCGGCCGTCGATATCGCGCTCTGGGACATCGCCGGCAAGCACTACGACGAACCCGTCTGGAAGCTCCTCGGGGGCAAGGTCCGCGACGAGGTGCCCGTCTACGCGAACGGCTGGCACATCGGCGAGCGGACGCCCGAGAACTACGCCCACCACGCAAAGAAGGCAGTCGAAGAGCAGGGGTACCCGGCGCTGAAGTGTGATCCGTTCGCCCACTACGAACACTCACTCTCGGACGACCAGATGGACGAAGTCGCCGACCTCCTCGAAGCGGTTCGGGACGCCGTCGGCTGGGACGTGGGCATCGCGCTGGACTGCCACGGCCGATTCACGCGCCGTGGTGCTATCGAGGTGGCCGACGCGCTCGAAGAGTACGACATCATGTTCCTCGAGGAGCCGGTCGAACTCGAGGACCGCGAGGTGATGGCCGACGTCACCCAGCACGTCGACATGCCGGTCGCCACCGGCGAGCGTATCTACAACAACGAGACGATGGAGGACGTCGTCCGCAAGCAGGCCTGTGACATCGTCCAGCCGGACGTGACGAACTACGGCAGCCTTCAGGAGGTCCAACACGCCGCCTCGATGGCAAAGTCCCGGTACATGACCGTCGCGCCCCACAACCCGAACGCCGGCGTCAGCACGGCCGCCTCGGTGCATCTGTGTGCTGGGATCGAGAACCTCGAAATCCTCGAACACATGAGCCGCGATGTCGACTGGGCCGACGAGATCATCGAACACGACTTCACCGTCGAGGACGGCGCCATCGAGGTGCCGGACGACCCCGGTCTCGGTGTCACGTTCCATCCGGATGCGGCTCGTGAGTACCCCGGTGAACCGAAAGACAGTCACAGCCTCTTCGACGAGGAAGGCGCACTCAAACGCCCGTAGACGGTCGTTCCGTGGCTGATCGTGCGTACTGAGATAGTCGAATCCGCGGGTATTTACGTCGGAAGCGCCGATTGTCACTCAACCGAAATACGCGTTGTCCCCGGGAACGGGTGACTCTGGAGACACCGACTGGGGGAACCATATTTTCCGCCCGCCGAAGCCAGCGTCACACCAGCTCTCCTTCACCAGGCGGACTTTGACGAGTTCTGGGATCACTCTGATCGGATCCCAACTATGGAAATCGAAATTGCAACTATCGGCGGCTACGAGGAAGTCGGCCGCCAGATGACTGCCGTCCGTGCCGGCGACGACATCGTCGTCTTCGACATGGGCCTCAACCTCTCGCAAGTACTGGTTCACGACAACCTCCAGACCGAGGAGATGCACTCGCTCGACCTGATCGACATGGGCGCGATTCCCGACGACCGCGTGATGAGCGACCTCGAAGGTGACGTGCAGGCGATCGTCCCCACCCACGGGCACCTCGATCACATCGGCGCTATCAGCAAACTGGCGCACCGCTACGACGCCCCCATCGTCGCCACACCCTTCACGCTCGAACTCGTCAAAGAGGAGATCCAAGACGAAAGCAAATTCCTCGTCGAGAACGACCTCGTCGAGATGGACGCCGGCGAGACGATGCCCATCGGCGACCGGTGTGAACTCGAATTCGTCAACGTCACCCACTCGATCATCGACGCGATCAATCCCGTCCTCCACACGCCCGAGGGCGCCGTCGTCTACGGGCTCGACAAGCGGATGGACCACACGCCGATCATCGGCGACCCCATCGACATGAAGCGGTTCCGCGAGATCGGTCGTGAGGGCGAGGGCGTCCTCTGCTACATCGAGGACTGCACGAACGCGAACAAGAAGGGGCGAACCCCGAGCGAAGCCGTCGCCCGAGAGCAACTCCACGATGTCATGCGAAGTCTCGAAGACTACGACGGCGGAATCGTCGCGACGACGTTCTCGAGCCACATCGCTCGGGTCACCAGCCTCGTCGAATTCGCCGAGGAGATCGGCCGCCAGCCCGTCCTTCTCGGGCGTTCGATGGAGAAATACTCCGGGACGGCCGAGCGTATCGGTGCGGCGAGCTTCCCGGACGACTTGGGGATGTACGGCCACCGCAAGTCCGTCGACCGCGCGTTCAACCGAATCATGGACGAGGGCAAGGAGAACTACCTCCCGGTCGTCACGGGCCATCAGGGCGAACCCCGAGCGATGCTCACCCGGATGGGTCGCGGCGAGACTCCCTACGAACTCGACGACGGCGACAAGGTCATCTTCTCCGCTCGCGTGATTCCGGAGCCGACGAACGAAGGCCAGCGCTACCAGTCCGAGAAGCTGCTCGGGATGCAAGGGGCGCGGATCTACGACGACGTTCACGTCTCCGGCCACCTGCGTCAGGAGGGCCACTACGAGATGCTCGACGCGCTCCAGCCCCAACACGTCATCCCGGCCCACCAAGATATGCAGGGCTTCTCCGGCTACGTCGACCTCGCTACAAAGCAGGGCTACAAGCTGGGTCGTGACCTCCACGTCACCTCGAACGGGAACGTTCTCCAGCTGGTGTAGTCCCGCGAGAGACCGCTCTCGAAAGAACAACTGGGTTCCCGAGTCTGTCGTCTCGTGAGGATACGCAAGACGAACGCCTCGGCGTCGAACTCGACTTCGGCGAGGATGACCTCATTTGACGTTCCCCGCCGCGAAGCGATTCGAAGACCCGCACTGAGACGACCAGTCTCAACTACTGATACTTCCGGCTGTAAGTCACTCAAGATATTCGTCATTCCGGGGTGGCGACTCCTCGAAACAGTTACAGCCGACAGTATGACCCGACGCACCGCTGGACGAGTCGTGTGCCCCTTGGGGTCCGCTGTCGTCACCGCCCAGCGCGGAACTCGCCGTGTTTCATCCCGAGGACGAAGGCGACGACGGCGAAACCGACCATCGACGGCAGGACCATCATGAACACGATTCCGGGCGCCATCATCCCACTGCCAGCGAGGCCGACGGTGGCGAGGGCCGTGATGGCGACCAGTGCTCCGACCGACCGAGCGAAGTCGAACTCCATACCCCCGATGTGGGGGGCGACCGCGGAAAAGGATTTCATACGGATTATCGCACGTCCGTACCGGCGGTCGTCGCCCCCGTGGTCGACACAGACAACTGATTTGTGCGCGGAGCGTCGATTTCCCCCCATGCAGCGCACGACCAACACGACCATTCGGCGGGCCGATCCGCCGGGGGCGGTGTAGCGTGTCCGAATCCGACCTCCCGTCCGTCTACGGCGGGCGTATTCTCCACGTCCACCTCGACGAGGGCGAGACGACAATCGAGTCGATCGATCCCGCCGACGCCCGGCGCTTCCTGGGCGGTAACGGCTTCGCGGCGAAGGCGGTTCACGACCACGTGCCCGCCGACGCCGATCCGTTCGACCCCGAGAACGTCTTGGCCTTCGCCGTCGGGCCGATGAACGGCACGCCCTTCCAGTCGACCAGTCGGGGCGTCGTCGGCTTCGTCAGCCCACAGACGAACGGCTTCTTCGACAGCACGTTCGGCGGCACTTTCCCGCGCGCCCAGAAGACCACGGGGTTCGAACTGATCGTCCTCCACGGCACTGCCGACGATCTCTCCTACGTCCACGTCGACGAAGACGGCGCCAGCGTCGAGCCCGCGACCGACCTCGCGGGGCTGGAGACGTACGAAGCGTGTGCCGAGGTCGAGGGCCGTGCCGCCGAGAACGCCGAAAACGACGTGCACGTCGTCGCGGCGGGGCCGGCCGGCGAGAATCAGGTACGGTTCGCCTGCCTGCTCCACGACTCCGAGATGCGTGAAGGGGTTGCCGGCCGCGGTGGCGCCGGTGCCGTCCTCGGCTCGAAGAACGTCAAGGCCGTCGCCGTCGAGGAGGGTGACTTCCGTCCCGACCCCGCCGCGGACGGCGACCTCCGCGAACTCGTCGGGGGGCAGATGGGTCAGCTGATGAACGAGACGGAGATGCTCCAGAACTACGGTACTGCGGGACTGGTCAACCCCATCAACGAGATGGGGAAACTCGGCCGGCGGAACAACCGGACCGAACACTCGCCCCGCGAGGCGGCCGAATCGATCAGCGGCGAACTGCTTCGGGAGGAGTACGTCATCGAGGACACGACGTGTGCGAACTGTGCCGTCGCCTGCGGCAAGCAGGTCGCCGTCGAGTCCGAGGGGATCATGTCTGCGAAAATCCCCGAGTTCGAGAGCCTGTTCGGCACCGCGACCATGACCGACGTGTTCGACATCAAGCGGGTGATGAAGGCCAACGACCTCTGTGATCGTCTCGGGATGGACACCATCTCGTGGGGTGTCTCCGTCGCGTTCGCCCGCGAGTGTTACGACGAAGGGCTTCTGACCGACGACGACTCGCCCCACCTCGCCTTCGGCGACGCGGACGGCCTCGTCGAACTGGCACGTGAGACGGCGCATCGGGAGGGCTTCGGTGACCGACTCGCCGAGGGGTCGTTCCGCCTCGCCGCCGAGTTGGACGAGGACGCCGACCGCTATCTCCACGGCGTCAAGGGACTGGAGTTCGCCGCCCACTCCCCGCGGGGACTGAAGGGAATGAGCATCGGTTACGCCACCGCCACTCGCGGCGGCTCACACCACGACACCCGGCCGACGCTCCAGTACGAGGGCGAACACGCCGAGACGACGGCCGGAACCCCGGAGTTCGCCGCCCGAACCCAGCATTTCACGGCGCTTGGCGACTCGCTCACCCAGTGTCGGTTCGTGAGCGAGGCCGGGTGGGGCAAGCGCGTCACCGACCGCTACCGCGACGCGATCAACGCGGCGACGGGGTGGGATCTCTCCACCGACGCGGTCGAACGCATCGGGGAGCGTATCTACAACCTCGAACGCCTCATCAACGTTGAGCGCGGTGTCGCGCGCCGCGAGACTGACACGCTCTCCCACCGCGTGATGCACGAACCCATTCCCGAGGGGCCGAGCGAGGGGATGTACTGCCCACCCGAGGAGCTCTCGACGATGCTGGACGAGTACTACGACTTCCGTGGCTGGGACGACGACGGTGTCCCCACGCCGGAGCGACTCGACGCGCTGGATATGGCGGAACTGGCCGATTAACTCGGCCCGACCTCGCGGTAGCCGGTGACGAACCACGCTCCCAGGGCGACGAGGGCGGCGACGGCGACGAACACCCAGAACGCCACCCAGGCGGCGACGGCGACGCTCTCGAAGTAGAAGCCGAGAGCGACGCCCGCGACGCCCGCGGCGACGAAGGGGGTCAGGAAGGGCAGATCGGTCCACGACCCGCCGGCGTTGTAGTACTCGACCGCGTATCCCCAGACGTTGCCGAGGGTGAACTGGAAGATGAGCAGGCCGAACAGTCCGGAGAGCACGGCGCGCAGCACTGTCTCGCCGGTGACGATACCAGCGCGCAGGAGGGTGATTCCGGTCCCGGCGACGAAGACGGCGAGCATCACGCCGTGCCAGGGACGGAGTCCGTCGCGAAGTCGGTTTCGGAGGGCCATGACCCCGATTCTCGCGCCGGCCGCAAGAGCGTAGCGGCTGGATCGCTCCCCTTTCACGATGAGTCCCGGCTCGAACGCCTCGCGTGCTCGACGGTGACTCCGCCGTCGATCCATTTCGTATCGCGGCATGAGATTCATCCCGGTTCGGCTCGCTGACGCACGGACAACACGGATTTATCCGCATCGACCTCGGAACATCTGGTATGAGTGGACTCTCGCTGGACGCCACCCAACTGGACCGCTACTCCCGGCACATCATCATGGACGATGTCGGGCCGGAGGGGCAAAAGCGCCTGCTGGAGTCGAGTGCGCTCGTCGTCGGCGCCGGCGGTCTCGGCGCGCCGGTCATCCAGTACCTCGCAGCCGCGGGCGTGGGCACCCTCGGCGTCGTCGACGACGACGTGGTCGAGCGTTCGAATCTACAACGTCAGGTGATTCACGCCGACGCGGACGTGGGCCGTCCCAAAGTCGAGAGCGCGACGGAGTTCGTCGCCGACCTGAATCCCGACGTGGACGTGGTGCCGTACGAGACGCGACTCGACCGGGAGAACGCCGACATTCTGACTGACTACGATGTCGTCGTCGACGCCTCCGACAACTTCCCGACACGGTATCTGGTCAACGACACCTGTCGCCTCGCCGGGATTCCCGTCTCTCACGGTGCCATCTACAAGTTCGAGGGGCAGGTGACGACGCTCCACCCCGACGGACCCTGTTACCGGTGTCTGTTCCGCGAAGCACCCGAGCCCGGCACCGTCCCCGATTGCGCGACGACAGGCGTTCTCGGCGTCCTGCCCGGCACCGTCGGCTGTATCCAGGCGACGGAGGCGGTGAAAGTCCTGCTCGACGCCGGCGATCCGTTGATCGGCCGCCTGCTCTTTTACGACGCGATGGACATGACCTTCGAGACGGTCCCCTACGCGAAAGACCCCGGCTGTCCGGTGTGTGGTGACGACCCCATCGACTCCATCGACGAGATCGAGTACACCGACGGCTGTGCGATCGAGGCGGACTGATACGGATTATCGTAACTGTGTACCGGTGGTTCGCCGGATCGTCTCGGCGAACCACCGGCAATGACTTACAATGATCCGTATGATTCGCTCCCTTTGGCCCTCTTTCGCCGCGACCGATCGAACGAAATCCTTTAGCGCCCGCGAGATACAGTTCTGGACGTGGGACCGTGGGTTAGCCTGGTATACTTCGGGCCTTGGGTGCCCGTGACCCCGGTTCGAATCCGGGCGGTCCCATACCGTTTATAAGTAAAGCGGCTGTTATTGCCGCTACATTCCACCTGGTCAGCCGGGGGTGGTTGGCGTGACTTCGCCGGGCGGATCGGCCCCCCGACCTGTCTGTGATAGTTTACTTCGCTCCGACCGGACGGAGTGGCGGGATCCCGAGCCACTCACCGAGGGGTTGGCCGCGTTCTACCGTCCCTGCTCCGATTGTTGGAGTGAGCAGCCCGAACCTGGGACGATAATTCTCCGCTCTACGAGTAATCGAGCGAGCGTCTACCACAAGCCCTCGGTTTCCACTCCAGAGGAGTCCGCTGATCATTGCCTCGCTACCGACGGCGGCGATCTCCATGATCTCACACCTGCCGACGGGATAGAGCGCCACCTCTCCGAAATTCTCGAAAAGAGTGGCTCCCTTCCCGCGCGGTACCACGCGCGAGAGGCGCTCCAGCACCTCTGCATCCTCGAGGAGCGTGGCGACTCATGAGCGCCGAGCCCGTCGTCTCCGGCCACGTTCGGAAACGGTGGCTCTCCCGCTCGGATGCTCCTCACCTCGAGCCCGCCGTTCTCTGGAGCGAGGGAGAGCGCGTCCCTCCTGGAGAGTTCGGAGCGGACGAAGCTCGGTACCTCCCGACCGCCGACGTGATCGTGCTCCGCCGAGGCGCGTCTCTCGCTACCGCTCTCGAGGCGGACTGTCACGAGGAGCGCGCGGCCGCGGCCGCTCAGGAGCGTGGTCGTCCATGAGCCGGATGGAAACGGTTTGTATCGGGTGCATGACGCCCGTCGTCCCGGACGACGGCCCTGGACCGGCCGCCGACGGAGGCGCTATCTGTCCTAAGTGCGGCCCTCGAGAGAGCCACCAGCTCGTCCGCCGGCCCGTCTTGGAGGGATCACGGTGAGCTCCGACCGAGCGGAGAACTACTCCGCGTTCGCCCGTCGTCCCTACACTCACCTCGTGGGCCACGCGAAAGCCGACGGGAGCGAGACCGAGATCTACGTCGGCCGAGCGAACGCCGGGAGCGACGGGAAGCGCCACCTCTTGAACGCTGAGGAGCCTGGAGCGCACGGGTGGCTCGGAAACCCGTTCCCCGCCGAGGCTTTCGGACGGGAGGAGTCTGTCGCTCGCTTCGCTCGTGCGTTCCTAACCGTCCTCGAGGAGCGTCCGGAGTGGCGTCGGACCGTGGCCGAGAAGGTGGCCGGAAAGACCCTCGGCTGTTGGTGCCAGCGCCTCGAGGAGCGTCCACCCGAGGCGGATCTCTGTCACGCCGAGGTGATCGCCCGCGTTGCTGATCGGGTGCTCGTTCGGAGGGAGCCATGACCGCGTGCGATTCGTGCGGTACCCGCCTCCGGGCCGGGAACGTCCGCGTCTACGTCCCTCCGTCCGGAGAGGTTGCTATCTCTCTCTGTTCCCGGTGCTCTACGCGGAAACCGAGCGATAAACTGTATTCTCCGGAGGGAGTCCCCGACCGCTCTCGGACGGATCTAACGGAGCGTGGTCGGTCATGATGGGCGGGCGCACGCCCGACCGGGAGCGGTTTCCGGAGATCACCGAGGAGATCGGAGGGGATCCCGCCCGGTGGCTGGATCGTGATCTCCTCGAAAGCACGCCGGGCGATCAGTCCGAAAAGTGGCGTCTCCAGAAACGGATCGACGGGATCGCCAGCCTGGACGTTGCCCGGAAGTGGGCCGAGGTGGAGCGAGAGCTCGAGCGCGGTCCGAGAGATCCCGTCCTGGATATGATCCGGGAGCGCGTGGCGTATCTCAACCGTCACGGCACCCTGGACGAGCTCCTCGAGGAGACCGACGTAGAGGCTCGCCGGGAAGCCACGCCGTCCACCACCACGGAAGCCGTGTGGACGGATCGCCCCGACGGAGAGCGGTCGGTGAATAAGCCGGATCCGAACCGCTACCGAGCGACCGCTACCGACGGAGGTGAGCAGGAGTGAGCGACTCTGAGGAGATCTCCGGCCAAGTCCGCCCGCAAACCCACGAGGTTGAGGCGGAGCTCACCTATACTGAGAACGAGCTGGATCCCTATTGGCTCCTGAGCTCGTTGCTGTTCAACGAGTATGATGGGGGGGTAGAGGATGTTCCGCTCGAGACCGACGGAGAGCTCTGGAGCATGGACTTCTATTACCAAGACGGCGGTATCAGCTCCGCTCCGTTCGACTCAATCGGGAGTGATACACTCACCGAGTATCGGATCGCTATCGAAGGCCCCGAACGGCGGAGTATCAACTTCCATATCCGACCACGGTACGCGGGTATGAGAGCCGCCGCGTCCGGTGACGTGATCGAAACCCCATTCAATAACGAAAATCGTCCGGATGAGGGGATAGCGGTCAACGCTAAGGGATCGAACGTTGACGTACGACGGTACCCCGATCTATTCCGTAAAGCCGTCCACGCGCTCGCGGCTGGCGTCGGTGAGAACGTCTCCCGTCGGTACTTCCGAGAGCTCAGTCCCATGAGCAACGTCCAGACTCTCGAACTCTACCTCCGGATCCGGAGAGAGCTGGCGGAGTCGCTGATCCAAGAGGATGGACCACTCCTCCGCATGAGCACGCTCCTCTCCACGAAGCTCGGAGCCGAGGGAGCGTATTTCTACAGCAACGCCGGGCCGAACCGGGACGTGCTCGGATTCCGGCACCGGCTCCTCCTCCACCGTGATCAAGCCGACGAGCTGCTAAATCGTCACCGCCTCGGAAAGCAGATTAAGATGTATCACCCGCCGAAAGTCGTCACCGATCCCGAGAAACCCACCTATCACCCGAAGCTCGGTGTTCTATTCGATTTCTCGAAAGAGCACCTCGGCAACGGGAAGAACTCTATTCCCTGGAGCCGCCTCGAGGAGCTGCTCCGGGAGCTCCGAGAGACACTCATGAACATCGTTTCGTGGTCCGGTCTCACCACGAAGCCCGATCCCACCACGTACGTCCCGGACGATGCTTTTGAGCTCCGGGAAGCCGAGGAGCCGGTCCAGCTCGTTAAAGATCCGCTCCCTCAGGTTGAAGCGGATCAGGAGAGCTTACTCCTGAAAACGCTCGGTGATCTCACGCCCTCGGACGAGCGGCTGCTCCAGGTGGTAGCGGACGGCGGAGAGGTGAGCGTCCACGAAGCCGCCGAGGAGACCGACCGGAGCCTCTCCACGATCTACCGCGCCCTGGACCGCCTCGGAGATCTCCTCCGGAACGATTCCGGGACGCTCTCGTTCATATCAGAGAAAATCCGAGAGGATCTTTCCGGAGTCCTTCGGGAGACCGAGACCGCCCTGGAGTCCGGCGTGCGCCGTCTCTGTGAGCTCCTCGATCTCGATCCCCGCCAGCTGGAGCAGAAGGGAAGCGCGTGGCAAAAGTGGCTCGCTCGGTGGGGAGCCGAGGCGGTGGAGCACGGTGATCAGTCCGAGCGGATGCTGATCAAGATCTCTACCATGATGGATCGGCTTCGTGCGACCGACCGGCCGCTCGTTGATGAGATCGTGGCCGAGGCGTACGAGGCGTGGTGTAACTCCGGCGGTCCTCGAGGAGACTGGTGGGATGCTCAGGTGCGGTGGACGAACGGAGCGGATCAGACTCACACCGTCTCCGTCTCCGCTCTCCTGGAGCCCGACGGCTCTCCGGTTCGATCAGCTCCCGGCTGATCGCCCGACTGGTGAGAGGCTTCACTATCCTCCGCTCTTTTCTCCGGTAATCGTTTCCGCTTTCGTCGGTGTTCGGCGTGATCGTGGCCACCGGTCTTAACCAACATCCGAGCGTCCCGACCGATAGAAGTTGGTTAAGATCGGGCCGCGTTTCCGCCCGGTGGGAATATCCCCTTACGCATGCGCCTAAGGGCGCAGGTGAAACAAAATACACCGCCCCGCTCCGCACAGCACCGCTCCAGTTGATCCACGGGAAACGGAGGTTACTCAGGTACGACGAGAAACAGCACCGGCCGCCAGCCCGATCAGCGCGACCGCGAAGATCACCCACTCTCCGACCGTGGCGATCTCCACGAGACCGCGCCCGATCCGTCCGCCGTGATCCGTCACCACCCACGCTATCGGAGAGTCGAAACACCCCGCTCTTGAGCAGCTCCGAAAGAGGAAGTGGAGCACAAACCACACCAAGAAAAGCAACGTCACCGCCCACCCTGCCGCGTCTTGAGCGGCGTCAATCATCGAGGATCCGCTCCTCGGGAGTCGTCCCGCGGAGCTCCCACCACTCCGCCAGCCACTCGCCGCCCTCCTGGAGCAGCGTCAACAGCGTCATGACGACCGCCGGGACCGCCGTCACCGTCCACACGGCACCAAGTGCCACCCCGACGGGGTGCGCCGTGATCAGGTAGTGCGCCCCCACAGAGACGTGAGAGGCGTAGAACACCAGCGCCATGAGCGCCGCGAACGCGAGACCGATCAGCTCCACCGCGTACGGCTGGAGTCGCGGAGAGTCCCCTGAGAACACCACGATTCCGATCCACACGTACGCCGCGATTATCGCCACGTCCCTCGAGGCGAACACCGAAAGCGACGAGCTCCGGCTTACCCACTCCAGGAGCGCCAGCACCAGGAGCCCCGCGTGAAAGACCAGCCGCCGCCTCGTGACCCTCGGAACGCTCAGAACCACGGCACCGCCTCCGTTGGGATCGCCCGGAGACCACCCTGGATCAGCTGACGAGCGCGCTCCAAGTCCGCCGAGATCACGCCCGCCAGGAGGAGCACGAGCAGCACCACCGCAACCGCTCGAGCGTGTCCGCCCGCTCGTCCCGCCTTTACCACCGCCTTCGATCCGTACCGAGACGCCCGCCGTGCGTAGATCCACACGCCGAGCAGCACGAGCACCGTCACCGCCGAGACGCCCTCCACGCCGAGGCGCTCGAGGAGCGTCCGGACGATAGGGACGAGATCCAGATTCATTTCTTCTTATCGCCGAGCGAGAACGTCACTTTGGTCTCAGGAGTCGACGCCTCCGCCTTCCGACTCTGCCACCACGACACCACCACGTATCCGACGATCACGACTCCCGCGATCCCCGCAATCGGGACCACCGTCCCCACTTGGGAGAATATCCCACCGAGCCCCTCACCGATCCGCCGTGAGATCGCCCCAGGATACAGCGACTCCAGCGAGATCAGTCCGAGCGCGACCGAAACCGCGCTTACGAGCGCCCACCTTTCACGTCCGCGGACTCCCGTGCGTCCGGTTGCCCACACGAGCCCGATTACCAGCGCCGCCAGCGCACCCATTACCAGCACGGGACGCTCCACGCCGTAATCCGCCGGACTCGACTCCGAGGCGAACATCCCACCACCGCCACCTCCCGAGCTCGACGTGTTGATCATGAGCGACTCCGCGGAGTCGTCCTCCACGAACGAGACCGTCCCCGCGTCGGCCGTCTCTTTGTCCACGATCCGATCCCGAGAGGTTGAGTAGAGCTGGTATGTCGTCCCCGTCGATGCCTCGAGGTAGGTGATCGTAACGTCGTCTCCGCTCGAGGAGCCCGCCCCCATCGTTATCGTGGGCTCGTCCGGATCAGCCACCGACACCCTCGCATCACCGGACTCAAGAGCGACCGTAATCGGCACCAGCGTCACGCGGGACGTGTCACCACCGGCGGCGTTCGGGAGCTTCAGCCGTTTCTCTCCGTCAGCCGTCACGATCATGTGACTATCGACAGATTCCCAACTTTCCTGGTAGGTGTATCGTACCCCTGGGTTCGAGACTCCAGATAGATCGACGTAGAACCCTGAGCTCTTACTGTCGATACGGAACTCCACGTCAGCATCTTCTCCAGGGAGAATCGGATCCGTGACGGTTATCTCACCGTTGACTGGTTTCACATACCGCCCCGTCGTCCGAACCGCGATCTCCGAACCAGCATCAATATCGCCATCACCGTCTCCGTCGTCCAGCTGCACGGTTAGTGTCCCGCCACTTAGCGAGTATCGCTCACTTGGTATACTACTCCAGGAACCGCTATCCACCTTTTCCTCAAGCGAGGAGACCGCCGTAACGTCTCCTTGGTATGGGATAATCAGAGAGGGAGAGTCCTGCGAACTCGCGTACGTCCGAGATACGTTGTACCTCTCGGTCCACCCCTCTGACGAGTAGTTAATGGAGACCATATCCGATGCCTCGTGAGTGTAATTTAGCCGAATATTCGGACTCGGCGCGTCAGCGGATAGGCTTCCGTCTCCGACGGATACATTGACTGTGTTTGATGACTCTATCCAGGAGTCGTTAGCTGACAGCGTTTTCGTGGCTCCATTTGAGAGAGCCCCGGAGTAGCTGCTGGTGTGCCCATTGACATTTATCGACGGATCTACCGACTGAGAACGCTCTTTGAGTCGGGCGGTATAGCTAATCTCTCCACTACCAGAGAAATTCAATTCCGTCGATGCCGTTGACAAGCCGATCTCGGCCGTCTTAGTCTGTCCCTCGGTGAAATCGCCGAATGATGCCGACGAGCCTGCACCGTCGCTGACCGAGACGTTGAGGGCCTGCTCAGTCGGATCCAGCGTTGAATCCGCATAACTGCTGACCGTACCGCTCTCGGTGCTCGAGAACCATGCCTCACTGGGATTTTGATCGCCGAGATAGATTTGGAGATAGTCACCAGCCCCATCACTGTCCGATCCAGAGGTGACGAACTCCACGGTGTATGTCGTCCCGGCGCTGACCTGGGTCGTATTGTCGAAATTGATCGTTTGCCTCGTCCCCGACCAGTCCGGGTCCCAGGTCGTGAGCAGCGTCCCCTCACCGTAAGTCTGGTCAGGGCCTTCAGCGACAAGATACACATCGACGGTGGTGCCATAGTCCGACCCAGAGGTAGTCCCAATCCTCACGTCCATTTGGTTGATAGAGCCGCTACTTGACGGCTCAAATCGGAGCTCGCTATTGACCGTGGAATCGGACGATGTGTCCCCGGTTAAGATCCTCATAGTGGCTAAACTGTCGCCGTTATCTAACATCGGGTTGTAATCCAGATCTGTCTTGTCAGTCACTTCGACGACTGGCTCTCCGGTTGCACCGGGACCGGAGGGTTCGATATTACCGCCGACCGAGAGAGATCTCGTGCGATCAGCGGATACCGCCGATTCAGAGACGTTATCCCACTCTGTCGATGTTTTACCAGTTACGTTGATACTCAAGTTTGATACCGAATCCAGAGACGAAACAGAGTAATCGACAGAGGATCCGTCCGCGTATGATCCGCGTAGAGTGATCTCTCCAGAGAATGTAACCGTGTTACTCGAGAAGTGAGGAACCTCGAAAATAAGCAGTCCAGACTCAGCGCGAACCTTACTCGACCACTCCGATCCATCCTCGTGCGTCCCGTAGACCGCCTCGGGAACCCGACCGATAGCAGCCTTCACCGCGTCAGCCGGGACGGCTACCTGTCGGCCGGCGTGATTAGTGTCATCTTGAATCACCAGCGCGATAGACCCATCATTACCCCCGACTCTCGACGCCGAGCCGTTGTCTAAGTACCCGTTTGCTCTCTCGGTTGTTGTGACCACAATCTCGGTCGTACTCGCGTTGTCGCTCACCATCACCGATCCCTCGAGATCTTCTTTCGAGAGCGGGAGCGACTGATCCACCGGGAGATCTTCGTGGACGTTCGCATCCGGCACCGTCACGAATCCCGAGGGAGTCGCTCGAGCGTCCCCGACCGGAGCAACCGGAGAGATCACGCCGCCGACGAGCACGACCACGAGGATCAGCGCCCGGAGCCAGCTCGTCCTCACGCCGAGATCACCTCATTTCCGCCAGCGGCACCGCCAGCGGAAACCGGGGGGGTTGGCACTACTGTCGTTGATATACGCGCGTGCGTGGCCGCTGTGTGCGCCGCGTTCGCTCGAATCGCTCTAATCGCCCGAATATCGACCGGAAACCGTTTGAATCGGTTGATCATCCTGATCTCACCTCTTGAACCTCGGGGAAACGGAGTTGGAGCTGACCGGGCACCTTCAGCCACTCCGGCGTGTCGCTCCATGAGAACTGAGCGAACTGCTGTTTATTCCACGAGAGCGCCTCTCCGAGTTGCATCCCTCCGGTGTAGTTTCGCGGCATCGGAGCCTCGCCCATCCCGACCGTCTCCCCGGTCGGGTTGTCCATGCCGTTGAGCGTGATCCGCCAGCGGATTTTTTTCCGGAGCAGGTGGTGGAGGTCCTCGAGCTCGTGGCCGATCCCGTCCAGGCTGAAGTTGTTGCGACGAGCGTCCACGTACTTGTTTCGGAGCGCCGAGATCCGGCGGTGGTGGCCGTGATACTCGTTGCTGGCGTGCTCCGGCATGAGATTACCCGCCTCGTCGCACAGCCATGTTACGAACATCGGCGGCCCGTATTCGATCTTGGAGATCGCCCACGCGAACCACCAGAACTCGGTTGGAGTCGGCTCTTTGTCCTCCTCCTGAGCCGCCTCCCACGCCGAGACGTGCTCCAGTTCCGGGATCTCGTCCGCGCGTTCGGTCAGCTCCGAGCAGCCACGGAAGCGCGGATCAGGGTAGACGACGTGAAAGCCGCCCTCCTCGAGCACCTCGTGATTGAGCTGGATCGGATCCTCGTAGCGAACTACCCTCCGAACCGCCCGCTCGAGATCCACCGGGATCGGATCCATGTCGTCAGCTGGCGGATCCAGCCGCGCCTCGTACTCGAGCCCTTTCGGGAGCGCAACCGTTGCCCACGGAGCGAGCGGGAGCCACTCCGACCGAGCCGAGGAGCCCCTCCACACGACTGCCGTCGGATTGATCTCGAGATCCCGCGCTACCATCGAGATCGCCATCGTACTCTTTCCGGATCCCTTCGGCCCGTACGCGAACCAGTCGGTCCCGCCGAGCCTCATGTCCTGGACGATCTCCGGATGCTCTTGGAGCCACGAGAATACCGCCCGGCGCTCCCGAGAGAGCCCCTCGTGATCTCCGCTTTCGATCCGGATCTTGTCCAGCGGAGAGAGCTTGATCAGGTGATCTAAGAACGCTCGAGGATGCTCCACCAGCGGATCCGACGCCCCTTCGATACCGGGATGATCGGCCGCCTCGAGATCCGCAATTACGTTACCCCACCGACGCATACCGAGATTCCTGACCATGTTCTCCCCGATCGTGTGATTCCGAGGATCGCCGGTCTCCTGCTCGGTATGCTCCAGGTTGTCAGCTGTGCGACTCTCCAGCCGCTCCCGGAGGAGCTCGGGATCCCGCGCTTCCTCGAGGAGCGACCGGCCGCTTTCGGTTGTCTTACTCATGAGATTGAAGAACTCCCGCCGGATCGCTCCGGCACCTCTGCCGCCGTCACTTCGGCCGCGCGCTCCGCGAGCGCGCCAGCCGCGCGATTGAACGCGGGTAACAGGAACTCGGCCGCCCACGAGCGCCGTACGAACCGCGCCCGTGCGTCCGCCTCCGTTCGCACGAGGTACTGACGGAGCGGCCGCTCGAAATACGGTTCCGCCGCCGCGTGCGCCGAGATCTCCGCGTACGTCGACCCCTGGAGCTGCTGACTCCACACGAGGAGCTCGTCCTCCGAATCGAAGCCGTCCAGGAGCGCCTCGAGCGTCCGCCGCTGCTGCTCGGCGAGTTGACCGAGCTCGGGACGCATACCAGGATACTCCTGGCGCTCCGGCGTGATCGGCTCGGGAGCGTCCCCGTCATGCTCGTCGTCCAGGTGATCGACTCGCTCCACAGCCGCCCACCTGAATGTCTCCAGCGCCCCGTGAAAAGCCGGGAGCAGCGAGTTAGCAGCGAGCCCGCGCCGCGTCTCACGAGCGACGTAGGACTCCGGAGCGTCCGCCGGCCCCCACGCTCGGCCGAGGAGCCGGGAGATCGCCGCCGCGTTACACGCGATTTCCGCATACCACTCGTCCTCAAGCTGACCGAGCGTGTGGATCACTACGCGCTGTTGCCACTCCAGGAGCTCCCGTCGGTCCGCGAATCCCTCGAGGAGCTCTATCAGGAGATCGCCCTGATCCTGGACGAGCCGAGCCATGGCCGGCCGCACCAGCGGCTCCTCCTCGGCGTCGGGGATCGACTCCTCCAGCTGACGCCGGAGACGAGCAGCGTCCACCGGGGGCTCGTCCGCCTGGATCTCTCCGCCGGGACGAGCCGCCGACCACATACCCGGCCACTCTCCGCCTCGACGAGAGCCGGAAGCATTCTGTCGGTGGAGATCAGTCATCGGCAGGAGCCTCCTCTTTGGTCTCGCCGTTGCTCATGCCGACCGGCCCCTCTCCGGTGAACCGATCAAACAGCTGATCCAGCTGGCTCGTACTCTGCTCATCTTGAAGCTCTGCCTTGTCGGCCTTATTCTCCGCGCGCTCCTCCGCGAGATCTCGGAAAAGCGTGTCCCACGCCTTCGCCTCGGAGAGACCGTCCGCGTGGGTCAGCATCGTCGCCAGCGCCCGGTGGTAGTGGAGCGGTGCGAGATTCGCACGGAGCTCTCCCGAGATCGGGCGGGCGATCTTGACCGCCGTCAGCGCCCCCGCGCCGATCAGGAGCCCCATGATCGGAGACTGCATGAGGATCTTACCGATCCCCGCCGAGGCGCCTAGCCACCCGAGCCCGAGCACGTACGGGCGTAGATGCACCCGCCTCCGGGTGGTTGTGCCCTCCTCGGTCTCCACCTCCTCGTGTTCGATCAGCTCCGGGAGCGTCAGCTCGTGACGCTCCGGCTCGTACTCCAGCGGCTCCTCGTCCTCTGGATGGAGGAGATAGAGCTCCTCGTACGGGCCTTGATCCACCTCAATTCGCGTTTGCATATTCCCGTCCGGGACAAAATCCGAGCGAGCTCCTCGAGCGCGCGCCCACCAGCGACGGAGCCCGTCTCGGACGGCCGTCCGGATCCCGTCCTCGCCACGAGCGAACGGGATCGGCACCGCGTCGGCCGAGAGCACGCCCGGAGCGTCTCCAGGCTTCCGAGGCTCTCCGGTACCGAGTGCCGTCTCTCCGCCGTCAGCGCGCGCTCCATCGGCTCCAGGAGCGTCTCCTACTGGATCCGGATCCCCATCCGTGAGAGAGAACCGGAGGAATAGCGCGTTGTACGTCTCGCTGGAGAACCACTCTACGGCCATGATCCCGAGGATGATACCCGCTACCGCCGAGATCAGCCACGGAGCCGTTGCGAGCGTGTTACTGATCCAGTCCCATCCGATAATCAGCATCAGCACCAGCACGATCACACCGACCACGTACCAGATCGGCGAGATATTCGGCGGAGCCTTCGCTCGTTTCACCGCCAGCCGACCACCGTAGAGCGTCACCGCCGCGACCCCGAAGAACGGGAGCACGAGCCACCCGTAACCCCACGCCAGCTGACCGCCCAGGGAGTTGACCGGTGCCGCTTTCGAGGTGGCCGAGGTTTGATGTTGGAACCTCCAGCGCGCCTCTCCAGGGTTTTCGAGGCAATTTGCGTCCTCCGGCTCCTGGACGCACATGACCGCGTTTCGTTTCGTATCAAAATGGCTCCGGAGGTTGATCGTGAGATAGTCGTATCCGGGGCCGAGCGTTGCCTGAGTGGAGTGTGTGGTGAGGTTGCGGGCGATAGTCTCCTCTCTCGAGGAGCCGTCCTCCGCCGTCACCGTCCGCGTCTCCGTCGTCCAGTAGGCTACCCGAACGATCACCTCTTTCTGCTCCGCCGAGTAGCCGCGTTTACTCCACAGCTGGAGCTTATCACGGTTGACTGTCGTCCCTTTCCGGAGGTATCTCCAGCTCGGCGACTCCTCTCCCTCCTGGACGAGCAGCCCCGTCGGGAGCTCTTTCACCGCGTACTCTGAGTACGAGCCCGCTGCTCGGACCGACGGCGGAGCGTTCGCCGGATGCTGACCGTTCGGCCGCAGCTGCTCAAGCGTGAGATCCGTCGCACCCCCGCCGGACTGTCCAGCGGCCGGGCCGGCCCACACGCCGAGCACGAGGCTCCCGGTCACGATCACGACCGCCAGGAGTGCGACGGAGCGCCTCACTCCTGGACCCTCCACGCGACCGCCAGGAGCAGCGCGAACAGACCGACGAGCGCGAATTGCCACCAGAGGATCGTGATCTCTCCCGAGATCCCAATCGCACCGAGCCCGATAGTCACGAGCCCGGCGGTGAACACCGGGAGATCGGGGACGAACTGGAGCAGCATCCCGACTCCCTCCGCGCCAGTCATTCCCGCCGACGCCAGCCCGCCGACCGCGCCGACGAGCGTCACGCCGAGCAGGTTAAACCAGCTCCCGAAGCCGCTTTTCGCGTTCTCTGCGAACCCCGAGACCGCCTCGGAGCGATCCTCTGCATCCTCGTATGCGTCGTACGCCCACGCGGTTGCCACCAACCCGATCACGCCCGTCAAAGCGAGACCGGGATTGTTGAACGCCCACGTAGCGGCCCCTCTGAGCCACTCTACGGGCATCGACGCCTCCGATTAGTCTTTGATTTCATCCTCTGAGCCTCCTAAGTCCATAATCCGCCCGACTCCGTAGAGCGCGAATAGCGCCAGGAATATCGGGCCGAGTTTGGGGAACGCTCCGAACTGAGGAGCGACGTACCGGTTGTACGCAGCCACCAGCGGGAACCAGATTTGCTCCGTGGTGAGCGCCCACGAGCCGATCCCGCCGAGCGTCCCCACGACGTAGGTGCCCACGGTCGTCACGAGCGCCCCGACGCCGCCAGCGATCCCCTTATATCCTATCTTTGCCATGCTTCGATCCCTCCACGCACACCGTCCGCACCGGGAATAATCGAGAGCAGCCCGTAGGCGATCACGTAGATCACCGCAACAGCGATCGATCCCGCGATCACCACCGCGATTGCCGACGCTATCGGCGCAGCGAGCCCGCCCGAGAGTGCGATCTCATAGATCGGATCGTAGATCAACCCCGGAATCGCTCGGATCGATTCTCCAACCGGTCCGAGAGCCACCAGAACACTATCCCCCGCATCGGTGAGCGAGCTCGACACGAGACCGAATCCCTCGAGCACGATCCCGATCAACCAGCTGGCGACTCCGAACACCTCGGTCACTACGAACTCCGCGAGATTCTGCCGAATCCACTGCTCCGGATTCGTGGCTATCGTGGTGAGCGTGCTCACCAGCGGCACCAGCGGACGGAGATCGAATATCCAACCGGGAACGATTGGACCACCTTCGGCCATTCTACGTCACCCTATCTGTGAGAACCGAGAGGATCGCTACGACCACGATCACCTCGAAACCGAGCAGTATCGGGGCGAACATCGGAGACGCCTCGATAGCCGCGCGGAAGGCCGAACCCCACGCCAGCCGAGCCGTCTCACCAGCCCCGCCGAACAGCCCCGTCACGAGATCCGTGGTGAGCCTCTCCAGCCTGGAGAGAGCACGAACATGGATGCCGACGTAGGCGTTGAGAACCGTCGTGATCCCGCCCACGACCGCCAGCCACGCGGCTCCCGCCAGCGTCCCGAGGAGCTTCCCCCATCGGATCCAGTTTCCGTCACCAGACCCGACGTATTTCGAGGCATCGAAGCTCCCGGAAGCCATCTTACTCCTCCTCGCCGTCGTCCGCGTTGTTTCCGATCACGGGGACGTTGGTTCCGGTGCCGATGAAATCGGAGTCCCTCCGATCCAGGTACCACGAGAGCATCCCCACCGTCCCGAGCACCGCGGAAGCGAACACCATGATCACGAACGGGCCGAGCGTATTCCACGGCTCGAGCCCGACCGTGGTGGCCGCCGTGTTCCACACATCCTGGAGAGCGCGCCCCGGCGCTCGGAGGAATCCGAAGGTCAGCGCGATGCTGGACTCCGTGAGAGCGTCCACGTTGCCCGTCACGAACCCTGCCAGCGCCTCCCCGATCCCGATGATAATCGAAAAGAACGCCAGCACTAACCCTCCGAGCCCGTTGATTAACACCTCGCCGAATCCGCCTTGCGTCTCAGCTTCATCGATGTAGGTCAGCGCGTCGTCCAGCCGAGCCATGATCTACCCGCCTCGCTTCATGAGCCCGAGCGTGGTCAGGAGCCCGACCACAGCCCCGAGCGCCCAGTTGTACGCCGACATGAACGGATTACCGCCGCCCGAATCACTCCAGAATCCTCCGCCCGAGCTCTGGAGCGCGTTAACCTCCTCCTCGAGCAGCGTCGGCGTGACCTGGACGACGTACGTCGTCCCGCTCTGACCCGTTGCGTCCAGCGTGATGGTGGTACCCTGCTCGCCGAGATCGCCCGAGGCGTCTACCCACGAGCTATCAGCGATCTCGGAGGTGGCCGTATCTCCGACGCCTTCGGCGTAACGGAGTCGCTGGTACCGCTCACCAGCGAGAGCCTGCTCCGTGACGATCTCCAGCTGACCGTGGGAGAGCTCGTAAGCGGTTTCGACGTTGATCCGGCCCTCGAGCACGAGCTTACTCGGGTAGCCGCCGATGTCGTCAGCGTCCACGATCTCCGCGGAGTAATCCTCCGGCTGATCCTCGAGCCGGTACCGGAGATTGTAGATCTTCATTCGGCTGATCGTAGCGTCGGAGAACGTCTCCCCGAGCGAATCCGGAGCCGTGATGTTGATGTAGCCGCCCGCCGGCCGCTGCTCCACGGTCTCGCTCGTCCACTCGCCGTCCGAGTTTTCGTATCGGTGCGTCCCGAACGCCCACATGGACTTTCGCTCCGCGTTGAGTGCCGTGATCTTGATCTTCGCGTCAGCGTCGGAGACCCGAACGATCACCTGCTCGATCCCGTCAAATGATCCGTCACCGGACCCTTCGACCGAGAGATCACCAACCCGCTCCTGGTAGATCACGCCGTAGGCGGTGCCGTTTGCGACCACATCGTTTGCCGTCCCGTCCTGAGTAGAGTTGATGGACGGAGTAACCTCGTCACCGTCTCCGTCCTGGAGCACGAGCTCGACTGTCGCGCCGGAGTCCAGCTGCTCCACGTTTCCGATCACCTGAAATACGCGCTTGTTCGGATCGGTCGTCTCGGAGAGACCTGAGTACGTTGCGGTGGCCGTCCCGGTGTTGCTGGAGGTGGAGAACGTCAGCGACTCCACACCCTCACCAGTTGAGCCGTCCGTTTCGGAAACCGACACACCGGAGGAACTCCACGCCGAGGCGTTCGTCCAACTCTCCGAGTTGTTGCTCTCGGAGTCGGTCCGTGGGAACTGGTTGAAATCAGATTCGGCGATTCGATCCGCCCGGATCGCCACGTCGTTGCCGCTCTCGGTGCCGTTGTGGATCGCCTCGAGATCCACCACGTTTCCGTCGTTACTCTCGTACTCGAGAGTCCCCATCGTCTCCATGTCGTGTGTGAGCTTCGTCAGCTCGTCCTCCTGAGCGTACGTCGTCGGGTACTGATCGGCGCTCGTGTTGATCGACACTGCCGCGACTGCCGGCGCTGCGAGCGATACCACGAGCAGCGCCGCCAGCGCGAGAGCACCCCCCCGCATCCGGGTACTCATGCTCTCACTCCAGAAACAGCCCGCTTTCCGATTTGATACGATTCACCTGATTCGGTCGGCCGATCTCGGCCGGGTGGTTTCCTCACCATTTCGCTCTTTCACCCTACCGCTTTACAGCTGGTAGGGGATCGGCCCGAGAAACGAGCCGATGCATCTCTATCTGCCTAGTAGACGCCTCAAACTCCGGAATCTTAGAAGATTAGGTATGTTCATACATGATCTTGTAAGGTGTGACAAGTTTATGCGAGATCATGCAAGACCGAGAATCGTAATGGCTGCTGAGAAACAGGGGGAAGATCGGAACGGAGATCTCGTGAAGGTGCAGCACGATGAAAAAGCGGGCCGGTACCACGTCACTCTGCCCGTGGATTGGGTCCGCGAGAACGAAATCGATGAGGGAGAGCGTCTCTACATCGGGGATAGTGACTCAGAGGAGTCCACCGGGATCCTCGAGCGCGTCGGAAACCTGTTTAGTTAGCCGCTTTTCTATCACAATTCAGAGAATAAGCGCGGTGGATTCTCCCCCCGATCCACCATAATGAAACTGATACATTTTTGCGGATCGCAAGACGGGAGCGAGGTACGTCTATCCCGTTTTACCGCAAGTAGTGCCACGCGCCCAAAATAGAGGGGTTATCTACTAATCTGGTACTACGGTCCACTTGAATCAATAAATTCGAGATCTTCCTGGAATTACAATGCTGAATACAGCGTAAGTATCGGTCGCGGACCGATATGATGTCATTCAATATAGCAACTGCTGTTATATCGAGATCTCGGTTCCATCACCCTCTACATTCTCAATGGAAACTTCCGCATCCGACGTGTACGTCCACTTGTGTGTGGTCTCACCCTCGTCACCAACCATCTGCTGGTTCCAAACAATACGAAGTTCGAGCTTCGGAGGGTCGAAATTCGAGGCGATTTCATGAAACACCCACCCATCGACCGTCTTTCCGGGGTAGACCTCCCCAACTGCGCCGGCCTCCTGTTTCGCGTGACCATACGTCGTCAACCGCTTCCCTCCGACGATGTAGGACTGTGTCGCGTCGTTCCGCATACTTTCCGACACTCGTTCCCCGTCGTAGACTAAATCGATGGTGTCCGGTGTTCTTGAACTGGGGAACTTCTGAGCCGAGTCGCCGTTGTGACTGACCTCAAGGTGAGTAAATATGTATGTCGCGCCCTCCGCCGAACTAATGTTATTCTGGTTGTTAGCGTATACTCGCTCCGCACTGTCAGCGAGAACGTATTTGTCGGGGATGACCTCAACGCCCTCATAACTGGCTACGTCACCGAGAGTGCGGTCGCCACTAGTGGCAGAGCCAACAAGCTCCTCGAGTTGGCCCATACACCCAGTAAGTGAGCCTGCCGCAGCTACCGCGGCTCCTCGGAGAATACATCGTCTGTTCGTCATATCTACTGATTTCAATATTATTTATTCAACTTTTTGTATAGTCGTTGTGGTGGGAATCAAGACACCTAATTATCGGATTTCAAGATTTCACCGTCTACGACCGCGATTGGGGCGAGCCATTGGGATGCGTCGGACGCGTCACTTGACGGTGATAACGCTCGTTGAGGAGATCGGTGATGGCGAGTGAAACCTGTCGAAGTCAGAAATCAGAGTGAATAGCTGACAATAAATATAAGCTATCGCTTCAATCCAATTGAATATGGACTGGCAGCGAATCCGCGTCTCGATGGAAGCTTACGGGATTCGAGGAAAGAGCTGGATCCGTTTTATTATTCGTCTGCTGGGAATTGGAGCAGTGCTCCTTGGGGCGTATAATTTTCTTGTCGCACCGTTTCTCGTCACGCCCGAGTTCTTTACCGCATATCGCGGAATTTCCGAGGTTGTCCTCGTCGCTCCCTCACCTTTTCTCTCCGATATTGGTCTCATGGTCCTCGGTGCGGTTGTTGCGTGGTTCATTTAATCACCCGAGTTCTATGCAGAGTCAGAGATCGGTGTCCGGGAATCCGCGATCCCCGAACAGAACGCTACAATTCAATTGGGTTTGTGAAATCAAGATCCGTTTGGAATTGCAACGTTGAAAATCCAGCTTCGGGGGTCCGTAAGATTACTCCTCTACACCGACTCGTGTTTCACGCTTTAGCGGCAGCCAAGGTGTGTGGAGTTCCTCGATAAACTCGGTGGAGAGTTCATCCGCGACTTGTTCCTTGTTCTGAAGATCAGTGAGGTAGTGTTTTACCGCGATGTCGAGCGCGCCGGCCTTCGTTGACTCGCCAGTCGCCTGCATCAGCCGGCGGAGTCGATCCTCACGCTCGTCGTTCATTCTTATGCGCATACGTTGATATTGCACACGCCAGTTCCTAGGGTGTTTCGCTGCGGTTGCTGACTGGTATTCAATTAAGTACCCGTCGCGGCGCCGGTGTGATCGTGGCCGAGATCGGGCCGATTCGGACGGGATCTTGCACACGCTCGTCGGTCTCGCGGGTGCGATTTGTGTGCAAAACGAGACTTGGCAATTTCTCTGTGTGAAACCCCGTGGAGTCGAGTGAAGAGACCCGCGATAGATACCTGCTTATTCTCCGCGTTGCAGCATCGTTTTCATGCACGTTGCTGAACACTGAGTTATGACAAGAAATCTGGATAGAGAGGATCTGGACTACCGCGCGCTTGACGCCCCCTGGCCTTACGCCCGAAGCAATATCTATGAGAGAATATTTCGGCTTCATACCATCATAAATGAGATCAGCGATTATATCGACGATCTAAAAGAATTCGATGAAGCGTACAATGACTCTGACGAGCCAGTAAAACGAAAGCAGACACGAGAAGCGAAACTCGCGATCCGGCAGCTGATGAAACACACGGATGCTGTCAAATGGAATTTTCCAGAGATTATCCACGAATCTTGGTTCAGTAGTTTCACTAGTGACTTGGCACATGCGTATTGGAGAGTCGAGGAAGGACGCTTCCGAAAGCCGCTGGAGAACGAGAAACAATTGAACTCGTTGGCTGGGGAGGTTCAGAGAATCTGTAGGAATTTGTCTGACTCTCGTCAAACAGGATTCTACACCCATCTTCAGCACTACATAGAGCGATTAGACTGGGATCTGAATTCGTCACCCCCGGATAGATTTGAGGATGAAGCTCGAGAAGCGGCTGATCTGTTCTGTTTGGGTTACTACTCGACGGCTCTTATTGTTTTAGGCAGGGCTATCGAGAAGGCTCTACTTGATTTAGGTGAGACCCGTCAGATCAGATCTGTACGTGTATACGGTGAAGAGCGTCCCTGGGGTGAAACCAAGTTCTATCACAAGAATGTGGCTTTGAACCGAGCTGATATGCCGAATGAGGAGGGGAAAGTTCTCTCAGAGCGCCAATTCCATGAAATCTCTATATTGGTTGACTACCGGAACAATGTTGCTCACGCTGAATATTCTGATATCAGCCGTGACAAGGCACTACGTCAATGTCAAAATGCGTTTGATCTTCTGACAGAAATCGAGGAAATTCGAGATACACTATGTGACCTCTCAGATGATGAAATCAAGCCGATAACCCACCAGAAGGTACAGTAGCCGCCTGCTCTGCCTCCGCTCAAATTCACCGTTGGAGGTTCCAAGACCTTTTAGCCCAATCCGCTCCATCAAGCTATAATGACCTCACCGGACGAATTGCGTGATCATATCCCCGAAAGTTGTCGGTCTCTTCTCTCTATGTCAGGCACCGAGCTTCGCTCGGAGATTCCTGCACTGGCCCGTGATAAGGGCCGGATGAATGAGGTTGAGCAAGCCGTCAAAGGTCTTCCCTCTGAACACGAACTCTACCAAGGCGACTCCCGCGATCTCTCGATGCTCGACGAGGAAAGCGTCGAACTCGTCGTCACCTCTCCGCCCTACTTCAACATCAAGGATTACGAGAATGGAACAGGTGGAGAGGATCAACTCGGCGATCTTGAGAACTACAAGCAGTTCAACGAACAGATCGATCAAGTCTGGCGACAGTGCTACGAGAAGCTCGTTCCCGGCGGGCGAATGTGCGTCGTCGTCGGTGACGTACTCCGTTCCCGAAGCGACCACGGCCGTCACCGAGTCCTTCCGCTCCACGCGACGATCCAGGAACACTGCACCGATATCGGATTTGACAACCTCGCTCCGGTTATCTGGTACAAAATCGGGAACGCCTCGCTCGAAGCCGGCGGAAACGCTCGCTTCCTCGGGAAACCCTACGAACCCGGAGCGGTGATCAAGAACGATATCGAGTACATCCTCCTCTTCCGGAAGCCAGGCGGCTATCGCTCACCCTCCGTCGAGGAGAAGATTCTGAGTACCATCGAAGCCGACCAGCACCAGAAGATGTTCCGCCAGCTGTGGGACGACATCAAGGGAGAGAAACAGCGGGATCACCCCGCACCGTTCCCGGCGGAACTCGCTGAACGCTTGGTTCGGATGTTCTCCTTCGTCGGTGACACGGTCGTCGATCCGTTCGCAGGCACCGGCTCGACCGCCGTCGCCGCCTCCCGGTGTGGTCGTCACTCGGTCAGTGTCGAGCTCGAGGAGAAGTACGTCGATATCGCGGAGCAACGTATCAAGGACGAGCGCGGCACCCTCACGAACTACGAGAATCTGTCCGTCGAAGTTCTCCGCTGAATCCTTGCCGGAGACTTCTTGATTCGAAGCTAGAAGTTTAAGCGATAGCCGTCAGCATCGCTGTCACGTGGCACACACGTACGGCGACGAGCGGATGGTCGAGTGGTTGCGGGAGAACGGCTACCACCCGCGCTCACCCGCACACGGGTCCGCCTCCTGTCTCTTCCTGCTTGACGACCTCCTCCACGAGAGCGATGCCTTCGCGGAGGCAGCCCGGAACAGGGAGATCGTCTACCAGGAGGACTACAGGGTGGGTGAGGGACAGTCGCGCTGGAACACGGACCTCGTCGTCGGTCCGCCAGCTGAGGATGTGGACGTACAAACGGAACTCGGTGACGACGGGCGCCCCATCGCTGAAGCGGAGCTTGCGTCGGTGTGGCTCGCCATCGACGCGAAAAGCGTCATGACCGAGCACGGGAAGGCGCGGCGGAATCGCCAGCGCGATATCAACTCCTTCGCGGATATCATGCACCGCCACCATCCCGGCGCCGTGACGGGCGGCGCTCTCCTCATCAACATGGCGGATCGGTTCCACTCGCCGTTGCGGGACGAGGACGATATCACCGAGCACGACCGCATCGAGCAGCTGGTGGAGGAGACGGTGGAGATCTTCCGAGATATCGACCGGGCCGACGGGGAAATCTCTCCGAACGTCGATGCAGTCGGGTGCGTCGTCGTCGACCACACCAACATGGACGATGGCGAAGAGACAAGACTGGTGGCTGATCCGCCGGCACCGCAGCCCGGTGAAATCGTATACTATCGCGATTTCCTTCAGATTCTGATTGACACCGTCGAATCCCGGTTTCTACACGGAGACGGAGTCGATATTGAGCACGCGCTCGACGGCGAACGTCTCAGTGAACGGCTTCGCCGAGGAACGCTCAAACTCAGTCATCTCTCGTATCTTCTCGGGGAGGAGTTAGAGTCGAACGAGAAGAAACCGGACCACCTCGAAGAGATGAAAGAAGAGTTGGACGAATTAGAGGCTATTCTCGACGAGATAGAGGATCATTCCTAAGCAGAAATCCATTCATCAGGCGTTCAAATCGAGGTTTGGTGATCACATAAACAGTAGAGCCTTCCTGATGAGCTTGGTGAAACGCTGGGGTGAGTGAAGTGCCAACAAGTTACTTCGACCAATAGTGTTTATAAGCTCCACTCGGTCATAGGAATCAATAGATGGCAGTCCCAGAGGTCCTGTCCGTCGATCTTCTCTATTTGATTATCCTGCTTGTCCCTGGTCTTCTCGCCGTTAAGATTTTCTTAGCAATTACTCGTGAGGTAGATCGATATAGTCGATTAACAGCGGTCGTCTACAGTTTGGGTTTCGCAATACTATCCGTCCTAACGTTGTATATCGGTATCTCGCTTTTGCACTGGAGTTTCATCACTGCCGAGGAGCTGAACTCTCTAACCATTCCGAATCTCATTTGGGCGTACTTCGTTCACACTCTCCTCGCCTTATCCTATGGTTTCGTATTCGGTCAGGCTCGCGTTATTGCCGACAAAAGAGGATATATCGATGGTTTAGTTGATTCTATCCCTAATTTAGAGGAAATGGATGCCCGAGAGGAATTATGGGATCTGACCTTTTCAGACATCTACTCAGATTCGGAGATCCGCATAGTTACTCAGGAAGGGGATATTCTCCAAGGAGAAGTAATGAGATCGGGGACAAAAGCACAGGAAAGGGACCTGTTGATCGCAGATCCCAAGCGTGTGATAATTGACGAAAGCGGGAATGTAGAGTATCAATTTGAGGACTACGGATTGTATGCCTATGTACACAATCAAGATATTTCGTATATCCTATTTGATGAAGATTTGAACGAAGCCGATGAAAGAGTCGTGGAAAAATACCGCGATTCTGGAATTGAAAAAGACGATACTGGTAAAGGAGGCCCTGAAGATGACGATCTTGAAGCCCTGCTTGAGGAATTGGAGGCTGAACTCGAATTCAAAAAGTCAGAGCGATTCGAATCGCTTGAACTCACTAAGGAGGACAGACCTAGTGGAAACGAAGATAGCTAAACAAGGTTGAGTTCACTATTCTCCGCCATTTCGGGATACTCAGAATAGAGTCCCTTGAGCAATTTCAAGAGTGGCATATCATTAATTTCGCTTTTTAATTGCGTCAATTCCTCTAAGGGAACCTGATCAATCAACCCGTAGTCGTAGAGCACTTCTTCGAGATACTCTCTCCCCTTCGGAGTTAGTGAATACACATCCTTCCGATTACCATTGGAGGTGCTCGTTTTATCACACTGAATGTACCCCTCCTCGACCATCTGATCGAGATCGTCGTAGAGGCCAACAGAGAATGGCCCATAAGAATCCGGACGGAAATTGTACTCGTCCAGCTGATTCGAGTTCTCCTGAGCTAAGAAGACCAATTTTTGCATCCGCGTGATACCCTCTACTGCCTCCGCGTCGTTGGCGTACAACAGCGCAAGCGGCAGTAGTTTAGGGTTTCTCATCAATCTAGAGTTGAGCTTTCGAGTATACACGTCTTTTGGCAGGGTTTTTTAAATCCTTCTAATGAGAATTGACATATCGTAACCAGAAAAGGTTAGCTCTACTTTCACTCCACTTGGCTGAGTTTCAAACCACCATCCGGCGAAACCACCGCCGAGATGATACGTGACGCCCGTGCGCTCCGCGACGAGTTCGTACCCTCGGAACTCCACCACCGCGAAGGTGCGATTCAACACCTCTCCTTCTGCCTCAGTTCGATCCAGCACGACCGACCCGGCGAGGACGTACTGATCACCGGACCCTCCGGCGCCGGAAAGACGACCACCTCGAAATACGTCCTCGAGGAACTCGAAAGCGAAACCTTCGGCGTCCGCACCGGCTACGCGAACTGCCTCGCTAACACGACCACGACGGGCGTTCTCCACGCACTCCTCCGCGACGCCGGTCTCGGTCTCGATCTCCAGCACGACGCCACCTCGACCGACCAGTACCTCGACCGGGTGCGCCAACTCGACGACCAGGTGGTGATCATCCTCGACGAGGTCGACGTGCTCGCGGACCACTCGCTTCTCGTCTCCTTCTTCGAGATCCCGAACGTCACAACGGTCATGATCTGCGTCGACGAGGACTCGCTCCTGACCGACCTCGATATGCGGGTCTCGAAGCGCGTGCGGTCGGCCGCGTCGCTCCATCTGGAGAAGTATCGGCACCACGAACTTGTGGATATTCTCAAGGGCCGGATCAACGCCGGTCTCGCGGCCGGGATGAATGGGCCGACGATTGATCGAATCGCGGATCTCGCGGCTGGCGACGCTCGATTTGCGATCACGCTCCTTCGGCGGGCGGCACAGCGGGCGGAGTACGAGGGCGTGTCGTTGAGTCCAGAACTCGTCGAGGATGCGGTGGACGACGCCGAGGCGGAGGTTCACCAGCGGAAGGTCGAGTTGCTCTCGACGCACCAGCGGTTGCTGTACGAGATTATCAAGGAGTACGAGGAGATCGGGGCGAGTGAGTTGCACGCCGAATACGAGGAACGGGCGCAAAATCCGAAATCGAGTTCGACGAGGTATCGGTATTTGCGGTCGCTAGAGTATTATGAATTGATCGAGAAGGCAGGGGCAACCCGCGGAAGCGAGTATCAAGTATGCAAAGAGAATTGCTGACACTTACACAGATTACGAAATGGTAAAAGAAGTCGAACTTGACGAGATCTTTGAAGAACGCGAAGATGGATCTATAACAATCTCTGAGGATGCCCCTTCTACGTTAATTGAAGCGATCAGGGACGCGGAAGACGCTCTGGATAGCCAGACTAAATTCGTATTGCGTGATGTTGGGAAAACACGCCGAGCATTAGACTTCGGTGTAGAGGACTTCACACCAATTCAAACGTCAGAGGCTACTCTCTTTGCATCAAAAATTCCAGAGGGGGTCAAAATATTGTCAGTCGGTGTGAGCAACGATGGTTCGCTAACTCAGAAACAAATTGAAGAGGTAATGGGTGACTTAGCTCAGGAGGCACAACTTACAACAGAAGAAACTCTCAAATCAACCGAGGCGTCAACCGCTCTTCGGTCAATTAACCAAGCCAAGAATTTCGTGATTCACAATTGCGTGGAAGTAGGTGATGAAGCAAGTGAACTCATTCTGCTACTTGATTGTATAACTGAATACGAAGACGAGATTCCGAAACAATCGAGAACAGTAGCATCCAAACTGCATAACTTGTTGAGTTCGGTGTATACGTTTACTAAGACCGTTGATAATGGGCTAAAAGATTTATCTGTTGCTGGACAAACCAAGCATCACTTACAGAAGTATGAGGACACCGTCTCTGCCGCTATTGGGCTACGTCACTGTATTCAACACAATATTGCACTGCGTGTTACGTGGATAGCAAGATATTCCAAAGAAAAGGAAATTTTTGAATATACTATAGGAATACCGCTACCCGAAGTCAATCATATGGAATTATATCAGGGAAGGCCAAGAGACGCATCTGGAGATTCACACGCTCCGACAGATTACTACTACGGTGATGAATCAGACTATTTGATAGATATAGAGGATATGGCCGACCGTATTAGAGATACAACTATTGAAGCATACAATAATTTGAGAGACGATTTAGTTGAGGAAGATATTGAGGACATAGAAACAATCAATCGATACGAAAGGATGGTCTCATGGCGAATGCACCAGCATATGAATCAAAAATCTGATTTATAATCGCTCGGGCCGATATCCTAGCTCACTTACATTGTCCACAGTAATCCTTATAATCTCCATCACCTTTTCTTGCTCCTCGTGAGGTATTTCCAAGGAATTACCAGTGACGAATCCTCGGAGGTCTACTCCAGAACGTCGAAACAGTATGAATACATAAAATGGAGTAATGTCATATCCGACTATTCGGACGGGTGTCGTGTGAAATTCTTCTAACAGCGTTTTTGGGTTCCAATCTACACCCTCCGAAGCCGAGCTGCCTTGTATTAATTGATGTCTCTCATAAGAATAGTCCTCCTCTCTATCGTGCTGCATAGTGGCTATGACTATTCCTTCATTAGTGCCCAGATGTGGAATGGGAATTTCGTCAGGATAGCAGTCTAAGCAGTACATTTCATGTGAGAAAAGACGAGGGAGATCTACCCTTTCGCCCTGACTCCAAACTGTGTCACTGAGGTAAACGACTAGTCTCTCTCCATCCACGAATTCGTTGGTACAGCTATCGCAGAGGCGGGTTGCATCGAATTCTGCCGGCGGCAAGTCAAGTTGATCAAGAGACATCTTACGAGTGATAAAGGCTTCTTAAAATCTCTGGCCCAGGAATAATAAGTGAAACGGGGGTATACAGCTGGTTGATTCTCTTTGGTAAGGCTTCATCCAGTATAGTCTGAAAACATAGGTAGTCCTCGGTATGTGGGGAGGAATCGCTTCATTTTCCCGTCTTTTTCCCACCAGTAGGATACTGCTAATTCTACCTAACAAGCCACCTTGAGACACTTTGATCTAACTTTTTCCCACAGACGCACTCGCCGTTTATCCCTCTAGTCTCTCTACTCGTCCATGCCGCAACTACGCCCACCGGAATCATCCGGCGTCGGTACGCGACGGACCGGTCAACTGCTGAGCGGAGATCGAATTGCGCTCAAAGCCCCCCCTACGAGTCGTCTTCGAGGTCGTCGGTCGGGAGATCGCCAGCGAGCCACGCTCGACCGCGGTCGGAGAGCTGGTAGATCGAACGGTCTTCGTCGTAGTATTCGAGGAGCCCACGGTCGCGGAGTTCGAGCATATGCTTACGAACAGCATTCCGACTCCAGTCCAAGTTTTCAGAAACCAGCGCGGGGGTTAGAACGAGTTCGTCGTTGCCCTCGTTGCGTAGCCTCTCCAAAATATCCCGATCCATCGGAGTCATCCAAGAGGCCAGCGCAGGGCGAGGCATGTATCTCTCCACTCATTCGGAGTTGCTTTATTATTTTCCTGCGCGAGCATTTGGGAACGAAACTGACCCGTGTATCAACAGAATTGTGGATAAATACTAAGTGCTTGAGGAACAGGACTGTTGATCACGGGAGCTATCTCAGGAATCGACTACTTCGGAGGTTCCTTCAGAGAAGGTGCGGACCTCGACGTTTAGGGCGTCAGGTCCGCGCGGGCTCCCGTATCCACGCTACGGAAGCCATGTTATCGAACGCGCGCTCGGGGTTTCAAACCCCCGCACGAGAGGACGCACAGCACATCGAACAGTCGATTCTCCACGAGGTGACGGCATGAGCCGAAGCACCGCCACCGACGGCTACGACTCGCTGACGACCGTCCAGCAGGAACTCCTGCAGGTCGTCGCTGACGCCGGACCGCTCACCGGGCCGGCGCTCCGCGACGCCTTCCACCGGAGCGACAACGTCGTCTACCAGAACCTCCCGGCGCTCGTCGAGGGTGATCTCGTGGAAAGTCGGGGCGTCGACGGCCGGACGAACGAGTACCGACTCACCGAACGCGGGCGGCAGGTGCTTCGTGATCACGCCGCCGCCGTCGCTGAGGCGTGCGGGTTCCGTCTTGAACCGGAAGGAGGTGAATCGGCATGAGCGACACCAGTTCTGTCCGCTGGACCGATCTCTCTGCCTTCCAGCGCGATCTCCTCGAAGCGATCCGTACGCTCAAACTCCGCAACGAGACGAGCTACGGACTGGCGATCAAGCAGGAACTGGACGAGCGGTACGACGAGGAGGTGAACCACGGCCGCCTCTACCCGAACCTGAACAAACTCGTCGGCGCGGGACTTGTCAAGAAGGATGCTCTCGACGAGCGAACGAACCGCTACCTGCTCACCGCATCCGGGGTGGCTCTCCTTGAGGATCGTGCGCGGACGCTTGACCATCTCGCCGGTGAGGCTCGGGTTGCCACCGACGGAGGTGCATTCCGATGAGTCGCCTCGATTGGCCGCCGGGCTTCGAGCGAGTCCCATCCGTCGAGCGAGAGCCAAACCGGAACTACGAGGTGTCGCTCTCGACGGCGCTCGACGAGCTGGAGGCTGAACTCGACCGCCTCGGCGTGGAGGAGGTTCGTCTCTCAACCGCCGCACCCCAGCGTCAGCGTGACAACCGCCCCTACGCGAATGCCTCACCGGACGATCCGGGCGCCGTCGTCAGGTGGATGATGGACGGTGAGCAGTACGCGGTCGCTTGTGACGCCTACTCGCGCCTCCGCGATAACGTGCGCACTATTGGACTCTACGTCCGCGAGAAGCGGAAGATGGAGCAACGCCCCGTCGAGACGGGCGAGTCGGAGTTTGCGAACGCTCGTCTACCGTCGGGCGAGCAAGAAAGTGTGGTCGTTGCCGGAGACGGATCGGGACGATCACCCCACGAGATCCTCGGCGTCGCTGCCGACGCCCCGGACGAGACCGTCCGCGGTGCCGCACGTCAACTGAAGCGGAAACATCACCCGGACCGCGGCGGTGATCGGGAGCGCTTCAAGGCTGTCGTCGCGGCGGAGAAAGCGATGCTCGGTGACGGGGGTGCCTGAATGTCTCCTGATCCGAACGAGCTCTCTCCACGAGAGGCGTGCAAGCGGTATCTGGACCGTCGCCGTCGGGAACTCACCGACGAGTCCGTGAAGACGTACTACTACCGCCTCAAGCTCTGGTGGGAGTGGTGCGAGAAGGAGGGAATCACCTCCGTCGCGGAGCTGAACGGCTGGGTTTTCGAGCGCTACGAGAGCCACCGCTCCGGACTCGGCGTCGCCACACCGACGCTTCACGCTGAGATGGAGACGCTTCGGAAGTTCGTCGAGTATCTGGAGCGGATCGAGGCCGTCGACGGTGGACTGGCCGAGAAGATCAACGTCCCGTTCGTCCCCGAAGACGAGCGCTCGCGCGACGAGATGCTCGAAACCGAGCGGGCCGTCGCGCTGATCAACCACTATCGGGAGAGTACGACTCAGTACGGTACGCGCTTCCACGCTCTCCTCGAGCTCGCGTGGCACACCGCGGCCCGTCTCGGTGCGCTTCGCGCCCTCGATCTCCGCGATTACCACCGCAGCGAGGGCTTCGTGGAGTTCGTCCACCGTCCCGACACCGACACCCCGCTCAAGATGAAGCGCAAGGGTGAGCGCGCGGTCGCTCTCAACGATTCAGTCTGTGAGGCGCTGAATACCTACATCAGCGATCACCGTTGGGACGCTCACGACGAGCACGGCCGCGAACCGCTGTTTGCCTCGATACAGGGGAACCGACCCGGCGGTAATACGCTCCGGACGTGGATGTATCAGGCTACTCAGCCGTGCGTCCGCGGCCCGTGTCCGCACGGCTACGATCCGGACAAGTGCGATTTCCGCTCCCACAACGGTGCGAGCAAATGTCCGTCCGCGCAGGCGCCTCATCACGTTCGTACGGGCTCGCTGACGTGGCATCGGGACCGCGGAGTCCCGAAGGAAGTCACGTCCGAACGGGCGAACGCCTCGAGCGAGGTGATCGACCGCTACTACGACAAAGCGACTCACCGAGAGCGGATGGAACTGCGTAGACGGCCGCACCTGGATAAACTATCAGTTGACGTAGACACCGATTCGAATGGGGGTGAATGAGATGGGTCAGAGTCCGGAATTCGCGGTCTGTTATATGCCGGGCGGTCCCATGAGCAAGCTCCGCGAACGAATGGGACCTCGTGGACGAGCGGAGCGAGTCCACGGCGGTCCCATATCCATTTTTCGCTCACCGAGACGCAATCGATTAGTGACCCGCTTCCGACTCCACAGTCGATGCCCTCCACTCGACTGCTCGCCCGCGCCTCGAGCGGCCTCGCCGCGTGCGCGCTCGCGGGACTCGCCGCCGCACAGTCCCCTGCTATCGAGAGCGAACTCGGCCTCGCGACTCGTGTCGCCCTTCGCTTCGGCGTCGTTCTGCTCATCAACCTCGTCCTCGGTGGAGGGCTCTACCTCCTCGCGCCCGAGTATGCCCGGCGGATGGTGGCCGAGATCCGCGACGACGCCGGCTCCGCGTTCCTGTGGGGTTTGCTCGTCGGCATCGCCCTCCCCATCGCGCTCGTCCTGCTCGCCATCACGATCATCGGCCTGCTGATAACCATTCCGGGCTTGATCGCGCTGTTTTTCGCCGGCCTCGTCGGCAACGCGGTCACCATCTGTTGGCTCGGGACGTTCTTGACGGGACACGACGGCCCCGACGGAGTGGCCGTCGGTGTCGGCGCACTCGTCTTGGCGCTCGTCGGCGCCATTCCCCTGCTCGGCAACCTCGCCACGACGCTTCTCGGCTTCTTCGGCCTCGGCGTCGTCGGGCGCGACTTCTACCGCTCGTGGCAGGGGTGATACTGCCGGCTGTAAGTCGATCACGATATTCGCCATCCCGAGATGGCGAATATCTTGAAACAGTTACAGCCGACAGTATGAGGCACCGCCGACGTTTTTGTGCCCGCCGCCCCAGCGACGCGTATGCGATCACGGACGGTCACTGGCGGTGGCGGGGTCGAGATTCACGTCGAGGAGCGCGGGCCGGTCGATGCCCACCCGATCCTCCTGATCCATGGCTTCTCGCAGTCCCGTCTCGCGTGGACGCGACAGTTCGAGTCGTCGCTCGCCGACGACTACCGCCTCGTCGCGATGGACTGTCGCGGACACGGCGCGTCCGAGACACCTAGTGGTCGGGACGCCTACCGTGATCCCGAACTGTGGGCCGACGACGTACAGGCCGTCGTCGACGCGTTAGCGCTCGATCACCCGACTCTCGTCGGGTGGTCGTACGGCGGTCTCGTCGTTTCCGACTACCTCGCCACTCACGGCGACGACGCAGTTTCCGGCATCGTCCTCGTGGGAGCGATCACGGAGAAAGGGACCGGCGACGCCGACCGCTTTGCGGGTGAGCAGTTCGTCGCGCTCGATTCGGGATTCCGATCGACCGACGCCGCGGAGAGTGTCGCCGCCCTCGACTCGTTCGTCCGCCTCTGTGTCGACGGCGACCTCGACGACGCGGACTTCTACCGCGTGCTGGGCTACAACGTCGCGGTCCCGCCGTTCGTCCGCGCGGCGATGCAGGATCGAAGCGTCGAACACGAGGCGACCCTGTCGAGCGTCGAGACGCCCGTTCTCCTGATCCACGGCGCGGCCGATCCCGTCGTGCGACCGGCGGCCGCGGAGAAGCATGCCGACCTGTTTCCGAACGCGACGCACTCGGTGTACGAGGGCGTGGGCCACTCACCGTTCTTCGAGGCACCGGACCGCTTCGAAGCGGAGCTGCGCGCCTTCGTCGACTAGTAGAGAGTATCGGAAGTCATCAGAGATGCTCGCCGGACGGTCCGGCGAGCATCTATGGACAGTTACGATACTCGCTATAAGGGGTGGCGCGCAGGCCGGGGTGACCGTCGACGACAGCCCCGCCGAGGTCGCGGAGGTCGCCGTCTCCGTCGGGGTAGAACGCCTCGAACGCGGCGACGAACTCGCGGGCGCGCTCCCGTGGTGGCCCCCGCGGCACGGCCTCGACGACAGGATCGGAACCGTCGAGCAGTCGGAGGCGGGGGTTAGGATCGGTCGGGGGCGTCGTCTCGACGCGCAGGTCACCCTCCGTCCGGTCGAAGACGGCGGCCGACGCGGACGGCGTGTGTGTCCACGACGGTGGCAGGTCGACACCCGTGTGCAGGTCGACGAGGAAGGTTGCGAAGATGCCCTCACACTCCCGACAGAGCGGGTAGATTCCCTGCGAGACGACGCGGTCGTCGACGATGCTCGCGAGCGCGACCAGCCCCGTCTCTTCGGCCGGCCGGTCGCAGAAGCTGCAGGTGTCGGCTCCCGGTTCGCGTGGCTCCCAGTGTCGTGTTAGGTCCACCACCTCCGGTCGACAGCCGGCACAGACGAACGCCGAGTCGGGCAGCGTCGTGTCCGGCGCCGCCGTTTCGCGAACCCGGATTCGGCCGTGTCGACGCTCCGGCGACCGGCGAAAGTGGCTCCCGCAGACGTGACAGCGCCTGATGGGACACATGCTCACGACTCGCGCCCTGACGAGCATAACCGTTTCCCGGATCGTCCGACAGGCGTCGGACGGGCGACGTGAGCAAACCTGAAGTGAGCGGGCAGGGTCGGAAGGGACGAATGACCGAAGCCACGGAGTTTACCCCCGAGGCGGCCGTCTCCCACCTCCGGGCGGCGGGCGTCATCCCCGCCGACGCCGACGCGACCGCACGGTCGCTCGGCGGTGGCGTCTCGAACCACGTTTACCAGGTCACCTGGGACGACGACTGTCTCGTCGTGAAGCGCCCGCTCCCGAACCTCGCCGTCGAGGACGACTGGCCGGCGGACGTGGACCGCGTCCACAACGAGGCCGACGCGATCCGCGCCTACGACGCCGTCCTCCGAGACACGAACGTCGCGGCCCAGGTACCGAGCGTCGTCAGCGAGACGCACGAACCGGACCACGTCGTCGCCATCGAGTGCGCGCCTGCGGACGCGGAGATGTGGAAGACGGATCTGCTCGCCGGCCGCGTCGACGCCGGCGTCGCCGCCACCGTCGGCGAGGTGCTCGGTGCCGTCCACGACGCCACGGCGGCGGACGACGAGGTGCGCGAGCGCTTCGCCAGCAAGCGCCCTTTCGACCAGTTGCGCGTCGACCCCTACCACCGCACCACCGCGGAGCGACATCCCGACGTGGCCGACGCCATCCACGAGGAGATCGACCGGTTGCTGGATACGTCGCGGACGCTCGTCCACGGCGACTACAGCCCGAAGAACGTCCTCGTCGGTCCCGACACTGTCCCGTGGATACTCGACTTCGAGGTGGCTCACTGGGGTGACCCCGCCTTCGACACCGCGTTCATGCTGAACCACCTGTTCATCAAGTCCATCTACAACCACGAGCAGCACGCGGCCTACGCCGACGCGGCCGACCGGTTCTGGACGGCTTACGACCGCGCGGTCGACTGGAACATCGAGCGCGAGACGGTGGCCGAACTCGCCGTGTTGATGCTCGCCCGTGTCGACGGCAAGTCGCCGGTCGAGTACGTCGAGTGCGAGGCGGTGGCCGACGCCCTCCGCCGGGTCGCCAAGCGAACGCTCCGCGGCGACGCCGACGGGCTCGGCGGGTTCGCGGCGCTCGCCCGCGAAGAGGCCGAGGCGCTATGACCGAGATAACCGCGGTCGACGCGTGGGAAGTTCTCGACTCCCGCGGCGACCCCACGGTCCGGGTTCGGGTCGAGACGCGCGATGGGAGCGGGCAGTTCACCGTCCCCGCCGGAGCGAGCACGGGCGCCCACGAGGCCGTCGAGCGCCGCGACGGCGGCGACCGCTACGGCGGCCGCGGGGTACGGGAGGCCTGTGCGACCGTCCGCGACGACCTCGCGCCCGTCGTCGTGGGGCGGTCGGTAACCGATCAGGTCAGTGTCGACGAGGCGCTGGTCGACCGGGACGGCACGGCGAACCTGTCGAACCTTGGGGCCAACGCCGTCCTCGGTGTCTCCGGCGCCGTTGCCCACGCCGCGGCCGCGGCGACCGGCCGACCGCTCTACGCGGTGCTGGCGCCCGACGCCGGTCCGGGCGACCTGCCGATGCCCATGGTCAATATTCTGAGCGGCGGTCTCCACGCCGCGGCTGACCTGCCGATTCAGGACTTCCTCGCTGTCCCCGTGGGGGCGACGACGTACCCCGAGGCGCTGGAGATGGCGTGGGAGGTGCGGCGGGCGGCCGGCGCCCGGATCGGTTCGGGCGAGCACCCCCCGCCGGTCGCCGACGAGGGTGGGTTCGTGCCGTCCGTCGCCGAGGCTGAGGCCGCGTTCGATCGCTTCGTCGACGCCATCCGCGACGCGGGCTACGCGCCGGGTGACGACGTGGGAATCGCCGTCGACGTGGCCGCGACCCACTTCTACGACGCCGACCGCGACCGGTACGAACTCGCCGGCGACGAACTGGACCGGGCGGCGATGATCGACCGCGTGGCCGACTGGATCGACGCCTATCCCGTGGTCTCCGTCGAGGACCCTCTCGCCGAGGACGACTGGATGGGGTGGGAACGGCTGGCCGCCCGCGTCGGTGACCGCGTGCAGTTGCTCGGCGACGACTTGCTGGCGACGAACGCGGAGCGGCTGGACCGCGCCGTCGACGCCGGCGCCGCCAACGCTGCACTCATCAAGCCGAATCAGGCGGGGACGATCACCCGGACCCGGCGCGTCCTCGAACGGGCACAGGACGCCGGCTGGGCGCCCGTCGTGTCGGCGCGCTCCGGCGAGACCTGTGACGCTACCATCGCCGACCTGGCGGTCGGTCTCGACGCCGGACAGATCAAAATCGGTTCGCTCGCCCGCTCCGAACGACTCGCGAAGTACAATCGGCTGCTCGGGATCGCCCGCACGTACGACGGCGGGGTCGCCGGAAGCGATACGCTCGCGCCGCGGTGAGCGGAGACGGGTTCGGACGCCCGCCGGGGTGGGGCCGGACGGGACGCCCCCGTATTCGCGCCCGACGGCTAAAGCCGTTCGAGGAGCTCTTCGAGTCGCTCGTCGTCCTCGAACGCGTCGGACAGCGTCGACGTGTCGAGTTCGGGTTCGTACTCCGGGCGCCCCTTCCCGACGGGGGAGTCGCTGCCGTCGGTCGCCATCCGAACGAGGTCTTCGGCTTCGAGTTCGTTGAGCGCGCGCGTGGTCGCCGCCTCGGAGACGGACCCCACGATGTCGGCGTCGACGGCGTCGACCTGTCGGGAGCAGGCCCGGGCGATTTCGCCGGCGTGAGCCGGCGCCTCGTCCGCTTCTGCCAGTCGAGCGACCGTGATCAGTGTGAGCCGTTGCGTGAGCGTCGTCGAGTCGAGGTCGGCCATACGGGTCGTTCGGTGCCCATCCCTCAAAGTCGTACCTGATCTGATCGCTCGCTTACGGGTCTCCGTTGCCCACGCGCGCCGACGCTGCCCACGTGACGACGATTCGGACGCCGTCCTCGTAGGTCGCGTCGATCGTCGCTTCCCAGCCGTGAACCTGTGCGAGCGTCCGAACCATGGGGAGCGCCGTCCCGTTCGTCGCGTTGGACACGGCGTCGCCGTAGTCGAAGTAGCGCTCCGACTCGCCCTGCAGCGGCTCGCCGTCGCCGGTGATGGTAACTCCGTCGTCGCGGCCCTCGACGACGACCGTCGACGCGCCGTTGTCGAGCAGGAACTCGAACGCGCGGGTGAAGAGGAGTTCGAACCGAGCGGGGTCGGCCTCGATCGATCCCGCGCCCTCGATGTCGAGGGTGGCGTCGGTGTCGTCGGGCCAGGCCGACTCGACCGTCTTCCGGACTCCGGTCGCCGTGGTGTCGGTCACCGTTCGGCCGTACTGCGCCAGCGTCGCGAAGTCGTTCATCAGTCCCGTGGTCCGGTCGGTCGTGTCCGTCGCCTTCCGGAGCGCGGTCCGCGCCCCGTCTACGTTTCCGGCTTCGAGTTGATCCATCGCCCACTGGACGTTGCCGCGGATGATCGTCACGGCGTTGCGGAGTTCGTGGCGCATGCCTCCGGAGAGATCCTCCAGCTGCCGGTTGTGGCGTTCGAGCTCGCGGCGTTGACGTTCGATCCGTGTCACGTCCGAGAACACGACGATCCGGCCGAGCGAACCCTGTCCGATCTCGAACGCGTTTTGGCTCACGACGTAGTGGCGATGCTCGCCCTTGACCTCGACGGTGACCGTCTCCGTGTCTCCGCCGAGTGCCGCGGCCAACGCCGGCACGGCCTCGACGGCGTTGCCGACCGCACCGTCGAGGTCGGGGAACAGCCGCCGTGCCGCGCGGTTGAACTCGCGAATCCGCCCCTCGCGATCGAGAAAGATCGTCGGTCCCTGGACGCCCTCGGTGAGCTGGACGGCGAGGAACCGGTTCTCGAAGACGAACAGCACGCCGAGGGTGAACGCGGCGACGCCGAGCGGGGCGTGGATCATATCGAGCAGCTGTGGGGTCGCGTAGCCGACGATGTCGAGGACGACCGGGAGCCCGGCGAGGGCGACCAGCCCCGCGAGCGGCGTGGCGTCGTACTCCGACTCCGCGAACGTCTCGAAGAGCGAGAACATCCCCACAGCGGCGAGCATGTAGGAAAGTCCCGTGACGATCCAGTGGAACAGCCCCTGCTGGATCGCCAGATGGGGAAACGGGTCGGCGACGAGTGCAGTGGTGAAATAGAGGTGGTGGATCGGATTCGTAACTTTCACGCCGACGACGAGCAGGTACAGGCCGATCGCCGCCCGACGGTAGGCCGTGCGCCGGTGGTACGTCCGCCCGGTGTACGCCGAGCAGAAGTAGAGCCAGGCGAAGACGGTGCTGAATCCGAAGATCAATCCGACGAGATACACCGTCGTCTTTAGCTCCGTCGAGGGGATGACTAGGAGGACGGCGTGAGCGATGGCCCAGCTCCCGCTCGTCGCGAGGAGGGCCACCAGTCCGTGGCGAGTGTCGGCGTCTTCGACCCGTCGGGCGCGACGGACGCCGACTGTACAAATCGCTCCGGCCAGCGCGAACGCCAGCGCGTACGCGACGACGGGCGACACGACTTGCGACACGTGCCAGTAGCGTTGCCTGCGGGCGCTAACTAATGCTTCGGTCGTGATCCGACTCGGTCGCGCTGCCGGTTACGGTGGCCGATCGCGCTGCTCCGTATCGTGTGTGTCTCTCCATCACGGAAGTCTTATCCGTCGAGGGGGCCTAGGTTTGGGTGCAATGGCAACTGGTACGGTTGATTTCTTCAACGACACTGGCGGTTACGGCTTTATCGAAACTGAGGACGCGGACGACGACGTGTTCTTCCACATGGAAGACGTGGGCGGCCCGGACCTCGAAGAAGGACAGGAACTCGAATTCGAAATCGAAGACTCTCCCAAGGGTCCGCGCGCGACCAACGTCGTTCGCCTCTAAGGCGACGAGCGTTTTTCGCTAGCACTTCGATTTTTCCCGACACATCGACGCCGTAGCGACGGCGCCATCGCGCCCGATTCTCACCACTGAGAAGGTAGCCCACATCTTCAAACCCCGTGCCGCCGGACGAGTGGATACGCCATGGGATCGACCGCTGCCCGCCTCGTGTGTTCGGCTCTCCTCGTCGCCACGCTCGCGGCCGGTGTCGCTCCCACCGGTACTGCGGCGACGCCGCCGGAGATCACCGTCACCGTTGGCGCGGCGTCGCTGGCCGACGGCGACGCCACGACCGTCGAGTCGAACCCGACCGTCGACGTGGGCGTCGACGCCGACCGATCTATCCGTGTCGTCTCCATCCGCGTCGACGGGACGACCGTCCGCCGGGCCACGCCGAACGCCACGTCGTTCGACGAGTCGTTCGACCTCGAACTGGCGAGTGGCGAGCACACGCTCACCGTCGTCGTCAAGACCGACGGTGTCACTACTCACGAAGTGACGGTCACGAAAGACGTCGAACGGCCGTACGTCCAGTACACCGCGCCGTTCGAGACCGACCAGTACGCGCCGCCGCCGGAATCGGTGTCCGTGAACCGCTCCCGGGTCGTCCTCGCGGGTAACTTCACCGACGTCACAGGTGTCGCCCACCTCCGGATCGTCCGCGAAACCACGTTCTCGGTCGGGGCTAACACCCGGACCGACCGCGAGATCTACACCGCGTCGGGGTTCGACGGCTCCTTCTCCCAGCCGCTCTTTCTCGGCGTCGGTCGGAACAACGTCACGGCCTGGTACTACGACGAACTGGGCCACGTCCGGAAACACCGCCTGCTGATCGTCGTGGAGGATACGGCGCCGCCGACGCTGTCCAACCTCTCCGCGATCCGCCGGTCACCGACGAGTCTCAGTCTCCGCGGCCGTGCGACCGACAACGGACAGATACGGAGCGTCACGGTCCGACCGGCGAACGGATCGAGTACCACGTTCGTCGTCGAACCGGGTATCGGTCGGCCCGATCCCACGCGCGGCCGGGTCGTGTTCGAGACGAACCGCACCCTCTTCCCGGGGTCGACGGCTATCGTCGTCAACGCGACCGACACGGCGGGCAACTCCGTCGAGCGGATCGTGACTGTCCGCCGGACTGTCGCGCCCGACCTCCGTCTCGATCCCGTTGGCACGCAGTACGTCACCGAGGGGACGGTCGCCGTCCGGGGGCGGGCGACTGACGGTGAAATCGCGTCGGCGAGCGTCGAGACGGTCGCGAACGGTGAGGTCGTCGACATCGCCTCGATCCACGACGAGGGTATCGTGACCGACCTCTCCTTCGAGCGGCGTCTCGACGCACCCGCGGGCGACGACGTGACGGTACGGCTGCGTGTCCTCGACTCCGACGGCACCGAACACGTCGTCTCGCTCAACCGGACACTGACGGCCGACACGCCGACGGCGACGGCGGCATCGACGGCGACAGCCACGCCGACGCCGGTCCCGACACGCGGACCGACGGCGACGCCAGTCACGCCGACCCCGTCGCCCGCCGATACCGACGGCGGTAGCCTGACGATCCCCCTGATCGGCGTAACGATCCCGATCCCGTCCGTCCTCGGTACGTCGGTCACTCTCTCGGTCCCCGTCGTCGGTCCGTTCGACGTGCCGGTCGTCCCCGTCGTGGGTCTCGTGGTTCTCGGCCTCGGTGCCGTTGCCCGCGTCCGCTGACCGCTCAGCGACTGCCGGCTGCCACAGGCGTTAATTGCCGTGGGCCAAACTGTTAGTCGAGGTGATGGTATCCCGCCAGATGCCCTCCCGGTGAGCACGCTCCACCTGTCCGAGACGCGGACGGCGATCGGGGCTCGCCAGTGTGCCCGTGCCGCGCCCGACCCCGCGGGAGACGACATTCTCGCTGTCGCCTTCGCCGGGTCGCCGGCCCGGTGGCTTGACGAGTGGCGGGCCGCCGTCGACGCCCCGCCTCGGGCGACGTTCGTCGTGTACGACGCCGCCTCGTGGCTCGCTGGCGATCCGTCGGATCGGATCGCGGACGCCGCCCCCGCCGACACCGCCGTCCGGACTGAGTTCGTCGACTCGCCCGGCAATCTCACCGACCTCGGCGTCACGCTGACCGAACTGCTGGAGACACACGCGGAGCGCGCCCCCGAAACGACTTTCTGTTTCCAGTCGCTGACCGTCCTCCTCCAGTACTCTCCGCCCGACGAGGTGTATCAGTTCCTGCACACGCTCGGAGGCCATCTCGACCGATTCGGCATCGCGGGCCACTTCCACCTCCACGAGGGCGCCCACGAGGAGGAGACGATCGCGAGCCTCCGTCCGGCGTTCGACCGTGTTCGGTGACGGCCGGTGGGCTCATACGGTTTATTGTACGTCTTTACCGGTGGTTCGCCAAACTGGTCCGGCGAACCACCGGCAAACAGTTACAACAATCCGTCTCACCAGAGCGTGGTGTAGCCGAAGTAGAGACCGAGGAGGAGACAGCCACCGCCGAGCACCTGCACGAGTCGTCGCCATCGGTCGGAATCGGCGTCGGTTCCGTACTCGCCGCCGCGGCCGTCGGGCCGGCGGCCGACGGTCTGGGCGCGCACCACCGCTTCGGGGGCGAGCAGACAGAGGAGTCCGAGGATGACGCCGAGGACGGCCGCCAACAGGGTCCGGATGTCGGTCATCGACTCCGGAGGCGTTCGATCCGCTTCTCGACCGGCGGGTGCGTCGCGAGGAGGTTCGCGAGGCCGCCGCGGTCGTCGAAAATGCACAGCGCGTTCACCTGCGCGTCCACCTCTCCATCCCGTCGCTGGGCGCCGCTGCTGATCTTCTCCAGGGCGCGAGCGAGGGGTTCGCCGCTCCCGATTTCCGCCGCTGCATCGCTGTCGGCGACGTACTCGCGGTACCGGGAGATAGCGAAGACGAACAGCATCACCAGCATCTGAGTGAGCTGGCCGACGACGATGGCGAGGAAGAAGTCCGCGATGTCGTTGTCGCCAGTCAGCAGGACGGCCCACTGGGCGACGATGGCGACGATGGAGGCGATGCCCTGTCCGAGCACCATCATCACCACGTCACGGTTGCGGATGTGGGCGAGTTCGTGGGCGAGGACGCCCTCCACCTCGTCGTCGTCGAGGGTTCGCAGGAGTTCCTGACTCACGACGACCGTTCCGGCCCCCTTCCGGCCGACGGCGAAGGCGTTGGGAACACCCATGCTCGCGATCATGAGGCGAGGTTTGTCGATGCCCATGTCCCGCGAGAGCGACTCGACGCGGCGGTGCAGGTCGGGCGCTCGTTCTTCGGGGAGGTCCTCGGCACCGACGCTCCGGAGCGCCATCCACTTGCCGATCTTGTACTGGACGCCGACGAAGAGGACGCTCCCGAGGAGGACCAAGGCGAGCGGCCACTGGAAGACGCCCATGACGACGACGGCGGCTACCGCGTAGAACCCGAAGAGGATCGATCCGACGACCGCCATGCGGGCTTTCAGTCCGACGTGGCGCATAGGCGGGGATCGGGTACCGAGACACTAAGCGTCGGCGGTTCGGGACGGGGTCGGGCGGGCGTATGTCCGTATCGAAGCCCGTCTCATAGTGATTAGCGTGAGTCATTTCCGGTGGTTCGCCAAGACAGTTCGGCGAACCACCGGCACTGCCTACGCCATAAGTATAGGCTCCCTGACGTGAGTGTTTCCCCTCCGGTGGCGAACGCCGCGAAACAGTCGCGGGCAACCGCAGTACTGCCGCCAGCCGAACCCCTCCGCAACCTGGTGAATGTCTGACGTACCTTTATACGTCCGGGGCTACCCCATACGGGCATGAGCAACAGGGTGGAGGAGCTCGAATCTCAAGTCGCGGAACTGCAGGCCGCGGTCGACGGCCTCACCGAGGAACTCGTCGAGACGCGGGAACGCCTCCGACAGCTCGAAGCAAACGAGGGCGTCGACAACTCGCGGACGCCGGAGCGTCGCGAGTCCGCCCACGCCGAAGTCGAACACGCCACCGATCCGGCCCCCGAGACGGGCGTGCCATCGGACTCGGACTCGGACTCGGAGGCGCCGTCGGAGCCGGAGACGGCAGCCGATGCCGAGGCGGACGCCACCGACGAGAGCGAGGCAGAAGACGACGACGGCTCCGACGGCAACGACATCATCGTCGCCTGATCGGGGTCCTCGCCCCACATGCACATCACTGAGCTGGTACTGGACGACTTCAAGAGCTTCGGCCGGAAGACGCGCATCCCCTTCTACGAGGACTTCACGGTCATCACCGGCCCGAACGGCTCCGGCAAGAGCAACATCATCGACGGCGTCCTCTTCGCGCTGGGGCTCGCGCGCACCCGCGGTATCCGCGCCGAGAAGCTGACCGACCTCATCTACAACCCCGGTCACGAGGACGACGCGGAGCGCTCCGGCCCCCGGGAGGCCAGCGTCACCGTCGTCCTCGACAACGCCGACGGCACGCTCGATCGCTCGCAGGTGGTCAACGCCGCCGGCACCGAGGACGTGGGCGACGTGGACGAGATCGCCGTCAAGCGCCGCGTCAAGGAGACCGAGGACAACTACTACTCGTACTACTACCTCAACGGCCGCTCGGTCAATCTCTCGGACATCCGCGACCTGCTGGCGCAGGCGGGCGTGACCCCTGAGGGGTACAACGTCGTCATGCAGGGCGACGTGACCGAGATCATCAACATGTCCGCGGGGCAGCGCCGGACGATCATCGACGAGATCGCGGGCGTCGCGGAGTTCGACGCCAAAAAGGAAGACGCCTACGAGGAACTCGAGACCGTCGAGGAGCGCATCGACGAGGCCGACCTCCGCATCGAGGAGAAGAAAGACCGGCTCGATCAGCTGGCGGACGAACGCGAGACGGCGCTTGCGTACCAGTCGCTCCGCGAGGAAAAGGAGGAGTACGAGAGCTACCTCAAGGCCGCCGAGCTGGAGGAGAAGCGGACGGCGCTTTCGCGGACACGGAAACACGTCGAAGCGAAAGAGCAGGAACTCGCCGACCGACAGTCGACGCTCGACGAGACGGCCGCCGCCGTCGACGAGTTGGAAGACGAGCTCGACGACCTCACCCGTGAAATCGAGCGCAAGGGCGAGGACGAACAGCTCCGAATCAAAGGCGACATCGAGGAGATCAAAGGCGAAATCGGTCGGCTGGAAGCGACCATCGAGAACCAGGAGGAGAAAATCGAGGAGGCCGAGGGGGAGCGTCGGGAGGCGTTCGTCACCCTCGATCGCAAAACCGAGGAGCTCGACGACCTGGAAGACGAGATTCGGTCGATCAAGGTCGAGAAGGCGTCGATCAAAGGTGACATCGAAGCGAAAGAGCAGGAGCTCGCCGAGGTCGAGGCCGAAATCGAGAGCGTCGACACCGAGTTCGACGAGCTCAAAGACGAACTCGCCGAGCGCAAGGCTGCGCTGGAAGAGAAAAAGACCGAGCGCAACGACGCTCAGCGGGAGAAAGACCGCCTACTCGACGAGGCGCGGCGGCGCTCGAACCGGATCAGCGAGGCACAGGCGGAACTCGAGGCGGCCCACGAACGGGTGCCGGACCTGAAGGCCGAACTCTCGGATCTGCACGGCGAGCTCGACCGTGCGGAGAAGAATCGCGAGAAGATCCAGTCGGCCATCGAGGAGCTGCGCGAGGAGAAGGCCGATCTAAGCGACCAGCTCGACGAAATCGAGGACGACCTCCGCGCGAAGCAAAACGAGTACGCCGAGCTAGAGGCTCGCGCCAGCCGGGACGGCGACGACTCGTGGCCCCGATCGGTCACCACCGTTTTGAACGCCGGTATCGACGGCGTTCACGGTGCCGTCGGTCAGCTGGGAAGCGTCGACACCGAGTACGCCACCGCCTGTGAGACCGCCGCTGGCGGCCGGTTGGCGAACGTCGTCGTCGATTCGGACGGCGTCGGGGCGAGCTGTATCGACTACCTCAAATCCCGCAACGCCGGACGGGCGACTTTCCTCCCCATCCCCGAGATGGACCGTCGGGGGCTGCCCAGCAAGCCCGCTCACCCGGGCGTCGTCGACTTCGCGCGCAACCTCGTCGACTACGAGGACCGCTACGCTGGCGTCTTCTCGTACGTCCTCGGCTCGACGCTCGTCGTCGAGGACATGGACACTGCCCGCGACCTGATGGGCGACTACCGCCTCGTGACGCTCGACGGCGACCTGGTCGAGAAAAGCGGTGCGATGACCGGCGGCTCTGGCGGCGGTTCCCGCTACTCCTTCACCAAGAGTGGAAAGGGGCGGATCGAACGTCTCGCGGAGGAGATCGAGAGCCTGGAGGACGACCGCCGGCACGTGCGCGAGGAGATCCGGGACGTGGAGTCTCGTCTCGACGACGCCCGCGACCGCAAGAGCGACGCGACCGACCGCGTGCGCGACCTCGAGAGCGAAATCGAGGACGTGCAAGGAGAGGTCGAGGCGGTGTCGGCCGAGATCACCGATCTCGAAGACGAACTCGACGACCTCCGCGACGAGCGCGACGAGGTCGACGCGGAGATGAGCGGTCTGGAGGATCGGATCGCGGGGCTCGACGGCGAGATCGAGACGATCGAAGGCGACATCGCGGACCTGGAAGCGGAACTCGCGGACTCGCGGGTGCCCGAACTCACGGCGAACAAAGAGGAGATCGAAGGTGAGATCGACGAGCTGGAGGATCAGATGGACGACCTCGACGCCCAGCTCAACGAGCGGCAGGTCCAGGTGGAGTACACCGAGGAGTCCATCGACGATCTCGAATCGACGATCGAAGCGGCTCAGAACCGGAAAGCCGCGGCCGAGGAGCGCATCGAGGACGTCCAGGCCGAAATCGAGGAGCACGAGGCGACACTCGAGGAGAAACGTGCTGCCATCGAGGATCTGGAGGACGAGCTCGCGGATCTCAAGGCGGAGCGACGGGACCTCCAGTCGGAGCTGCGCGAGGCGCGGGCGGAACGCGACACCGCCCGCGAGCGCGTGGCCGCGGTGGAGTCGAAGATCGACGACCTCGAAGAGACGACCGAGCGGCTGGAGTGGGAGATCAGCGAACTCGAAGACGAAGTGGGAGCGTACGACCCCACGGAGATCCCGGACCACGACGAGGTCGAGGAGAACGTCGAGCGTCTCGAAGCCGAGATGGAGGAGCTAGAACCGGTCAACATGCTGGCCATCGACGAGTACGACGAGGTGGAGGCGGCCTTGGCGGATCTGCAGGAGCGCCGCGACACGCTCGTCGACGAGCGCGACGCCATCGCGGAGCGCATCGAGGGCTACGAGGCACGAAAGAAGGAGACGTTCATGGAGGCGTTCGACGCCATCGACGCCCACTTCCAGGACATCTTCGAGCGCCTGTCCGCGGGGACGGGCGAACTGCATCTGGAGAACGAGGACGACCCCTTCGACGGCGGGCTGACGATGAAGGCCCAGCCGGGCGACAAGCCGATCCAACGTCTGGACGCCATGAGCGGCGGCGAAAAGTCGCTGACGGCGCTCGCGTTCATCTTCGCCATCCAGCGCCACAACCCCGCGCCGTTCTACGCGCTGGACGAGGTGGACGCCTTCCTCGACGCCGCCAACGCCGAGCGTGTCGGGGAGATGGTCGACGACCTGGCCGGTGAGGCGCAGTTCGTCGTCGTCTCCCACCGCTCGGCGCTCCTGGACCGTTCCGAGCGCGCCATCGGCGTCACCATGCAGGGTGACAACGTGAGTGCCGTGACCGGTATCCGGCTGGACGGCGAACCGGAGGTACCCGCCGATGACTGAGCACGTCCCCGACGACGTGAGCCTGCCAGGGACCGACGACGACGAGGTGGAGCCCGTCGAAGTCCTGGTCAAGTTGGCCGAAGACGGCGACATCGACCCGTGGGATATCGACATCGTCGACGTGACCGACGCCTTCCTCGACCATCTCGACGAGACGGACCTCCGCACGTCGGGACGGGCGCTCTTTTACGCGAGCGTCCTCCTGCGGATGAAAAGTGACGCGCTCCTCGACGACGGCCCCGACGAACCGGAAGCGGAGCCGGAGCCGTGGGAGGTGGCGATGGAGGGTGGCGACCCCGACTTCGACGGTCCGGACCCCATCGACGCGCTCGACGCTGAACTCGACCGGCGGCTGGAACGGAAACACGCCCGCGGCTCGCCGGAGACGCTGGACGAACTCGTGCGCGAACTCCGCGAGGCCGAGCGGAACTCGTGGTGGAAGGAGTCGCGATCGTACGACACCTCCCGGTCGCCACAGGGGTACGACCGCGGGACGCAGACGCTCGACTATCACGCCGCGGACGACTTCCGCGAGGGCGGCGAACCGACCGAGGACGACGTGACGGGCACCACCCACACCGAGGACATCGAGACGACGATCGACACGGTGCGGGAGACGGTTCGTTCCCACTACGACGCCGGGCGCGCCGAGGTATTGTTCGCGGAGGTGCGCGAGGCGGGTGGTGCCCCGGTCGACACCTTCCTCGCACTGCTCTTTCTTGCCCACCGCGGCGAGATCAAACTCCGGCAGGACGACCTCTTCGGCGATCTGTGGATTCGTGATCCGTCGGCGCCGAGGGTCGGCGACGAAGCCGTGGCGGACTGATACGGAGCGCCGTACCTGTTCACCGGCGGTCGCCCCGGGGTCGGCGACCGCCGGCATCGACGTACGACGTTCCGTAGAGGTCGTCTCGCGACGTGCGAGACGGCCGGGGAGATCCACGGGTTCGAGCCGTTGGGCGACGAAGTCGTGGCGGACTAACGGGTCGGTACGTTGTCCGTGACCACGAGCAGGATAGCGAGCCCGAGGACGGCGAGGAGAACCACGCCGACTCGGACGTCGAGCAACAGGTTGGCGGCGGCGACGAGACCTGTCTCGTGAGCGATTTCGACCGTCTCGCGTTTGGCGACGGCGTAGGGTGGGATGTGGACCGCCGCCAGCACCGCGACGACGAGAACGAGCACGTAGTCGAGGCCGTCTCTCTCGCGCATTCATCCATCGTCGGCGGCGGGGTGGCTTAAACGCCGTGGCCCGATTATCAAACGTGGTCGCGTTCATACTGCCGGCCGTAAGTCCGTACAGTTACAGCCGACAGTATCAGACCACGACGCCGGATTCGAGCACTGCGATGAGGACGGTCAGCACCGGCACGCTCAGGAGCGTCGTCACGAGGACGGTGGTGCTGACGTACTCGGCGACGGAGAGGCCGCTGTCGCCGGCTGATTCGCCCCCGAACTCGACGACGAGGAGGAGGGGTGTGATGGCCGCGGGCGTCGCACACTCGAGGACGAACGTCCGCCCGACGGTCGGGTTCTCGAAGCCGACCAGGAGGGCGATGCCGGCGCCGACGAACGGGGCGAGGCCCATCTTCAGGGCGGTGGGGATGCCGACCTGTGAGAGCGCCGTGCCGTAGTCGGTGTCGGCGAGTTGGATGCCGAGGATCAGGAGCATGAGCGGAATGGAGGCGTTACCGACGAGCGAGAGCGTCGCCATCGCGGTGCTTCCCGCGGGCGGCACGAGGCCCAGATAGCGGGCGAGGAGGGCGGCGACGACGGCGTAGACGAGCGGGATCTTGAGTGCACGCTTCATGCCCCCGAAGCCACGAGTGCCGCCGCTTCGCTGGGCGACGTAGATGCCACCGGTGTAGAGGAGGATCGCTTGGACGGTCAGGTAGACGACGGCGGTGCTCCGACCCTCCGGGCCGAAGGCGAACTCCGAGAGCGGGATGCCGTAGTTGCCCGAGTTGGGAAAGGCGCTCACGAGGACGAGCGCGCTCAACACGGGTTCGCTCTGGCCGAGGAGCCGGCCCACCACCTCCGCGATGACGACCATCGTCAGCAGGTACGCCGCGGTGGCGGCGCCGATGCGAGCGAGCGTCGCCCCACCGAACGACGCGGTGGCGATGCTGTGGAAGATGAGCGCCGGGACGAGGACGTACACCGTGACGGTGTTGAGCGGGCCGATGTCGACATCACGGAGACGGCCGAGCGTGAATCCCACGCCCGCGAGGGTGATGATGGGGAGGATGGCGGTCGCGAAGATCGAGAGCAGGGAGGTCATGCGATCCCCCCATCCGCTCCTCGGCGGTCGGCAGCGGTGACGGCGCGGGGCACGTTACGCGAGACGCCACCGATCGGTGCCTACCGGGTCGATCACGTCGCGGCACTCCATCTCCGTGAGGACCTCGTCGAGGCGGTCGGGCTGGGCGATCTCCATCTCGATGCGCTGGATGTCGTGATCGGCGGCGAGACGTTTCCGGATCGCCTCGCGGTCGAACGTCTCCGCGTCCGCTCGCTCCATGGCGCCCGCGATCAGATCGATCATATCCTCGATGAAGTTCCACGGGTAGACGATCCACGCCCACTCGTCGAGGCGTTCGCCGACGAAGTCGGGATCGAACGAGCTGGTGTGGAGGAGCTGGAGGGTCGCCGTCCGCACTGTGTCGGCGTCGCGGTCGGTGACGTACTCGTAGGCGTGGTGGAGGGATTCGCCCGTATCGGCGATGTCGTCGACGATCAGCACGTCCTTCCCCTCGACGCTCCCCTCGGGCATCGGGTAGCGCACCTCGGGGTCGGCCCCTTTCGCCGCCGTGCCGACGTAGTGTTCCATCTTGAGGCTGGTGAGGTCGTCGAGGCCGAGGAAGTCACAGCAACATCGGCCGGCGAACCAGCCCCCGCGGGCGAGCGCGACGATCACGTCGGGGTCGAACTCCGCGGTACGCACCTCGTCGGCCACGTCCCGGCAGAGCCCGTAGATGTACTCCCAGTTGGTGATCGTGCAGGTAAAATCGTCCGGGAGGTCGCTCATAGCGGCGACTCCGGCGGCCGGCAGGTAAGGGTTTACGTTTCCGACCCCACGGCTTTTGTCGCACCCGGTCCACGACGGGGCATGGAGACGCGCCGCACCCTGTTGATCGACGCGTTCGCGGACGAACCCCTCGCCGGCAACGCCGCGGGCGTCGTCCCGGACGCCGACGGCCTCGACGCCGAGCAGATGGGGCGGATCGCCCGCGAACTATCGGCGAGCGAGACGGCCTTCCTCACCGAGGACGCCGACGCAGACGTGGACCGTCGGGTCCGCTATTTCACGCCCGAGCAGGAGGTGGATCTGTGCGGTCACGCCACCATCGCCAGTCTCGTTCACCTCCACGACGAGGGCGCTCTCGACGCCGGTGCGGGGCGACTGCGGACCAACACGGGTGTGATCGGCGTCGAGGTGACCGACGAGGGCGTCGCGTGGATGGAAACCGGCGAGCCGAGCGTCGAGGTAATCGACCTCGACTACGAGCACGCGGGCGAGGCGCTCGGGATCGATCCCGCGGCGATGCAGGATGTGGGTGCCGACCTCCCCGCCGCAGTGGCGACGGTCGGCCTCCCGTTCCTGATCGTTCCGGTGAACTTTCTGGAACATCTCGGCGGGGCCGATCCGGACATGGATGCGGTGGCTGCGCTCGCGGCCGAGCACGGCGCGACCGGCGTCTATGCGTTCACGTTCGATGCGCTGGACGCGGATTCGACGCTGCACGCCCGGATGTGGGCGCCGGGGGCGGGTGTGCCGGAGGATCCGGTGACTGGAACCGCGAGCGGGGCGTGTGGGGCGTATCTTCACACGGTCGACGCCTTCGACGAGCCACCCTCCCGGATGCGGTTCGAACAGGGGCATTTCGTCGACCGGCCGGGTGTGGTTCGGGTCGAAGTGGATGGCAGCGTGGCGCACGGCTCTACTGACGACCGGTCGGAAACGGGTGATCTCGACGTGCGCGTCGGTGGGCGTGCGGTCACCGCACTCGATGGCTCGCTCGTCGTCCCCCCGGCCGACGACGACGACATTCTCGAGGCCTGATCGGGGGATCTCGTGGCTGCTCGGGACGCCCGAGCGACCCCACCGCCGCCGTCTCTCGATACCGGCGGAATTCCTGCGGTACGCCCGACAAGACACCGCGTCACGGTGTCGCAAATCTCGCCGTAGTTGCACGCTTCGAAACCTTCTTTATGGCTCTGGTGGGATTCGTGCGTACGAAATGGCTGTAGCTTGGCTGGAGGACGTACGTTCTACCGATCTGGGGACGGTCGGTGGTAAGGCGGCTTCGCTCGGCGAACTCACGGAGGCTGGGCTACCAGTGCCCCCGGGATTCGTCGTGACGGCTGGTACCTACCGGACGTTCATCGAGGAGGCCGGTATCGACGAGGAACTGTTCTCGGCGGTCGACGTCGACTCCGAGGACTCGGAAGCGCTCGAAGCGGCCCACGAGCGTGCCCACGAACTCATCGTCGAGACGGAGGTACCGGAGAACGTACGTGAGGAAATCGTCGAGGCGTACCGGACGATGGGCGACGGGGAGACGTTCGTCGCCGTCCGCTCCTCCGCGACTGCGGAGGACCTGCCGGACGCGTCCTTCGCCGGGCAGCAGGAGACGTTCCTCAACGTCACCGAGGAGAACCTCGTGGACCGCGTCCAGGAGTGCTGGGCGTCGCTGTTCTCCCAGCGCGCGATCTACTACCGCAACCAGAAGGGCTTCCCGCACGACGAGGTCGACATCGCCGTCGTCGTCCAGACGATGGTCGACGCGGAAAAAAGCGGCGTGATGTTCACGAGCCACCCCTCGACGGGCGACCCGCGCATCATCATCGAGGCGGCGTGGGGGCTCGGCGAGGCAGTCGTCTCGGGCGCGGTCTCGCCCGACAACTACGTCGTCGACCGCGAGACCGGCGAGGTCGAACAGGAGACCGTCGCGACGAAGAAAGTGATGCACGTCAAAGACGACGAGACGGGCGAAACCGTCGAACGCGACGTGTCCGAGGACAAGCGGGACCAGCGCGTGCTCACGCAGGCGGAGATCGATCGCCTGATCGAACTCGGTCGGAAAGTCGAGGACCACTACGGCGAACCGCAGGACGTGGAGTGGGCCGTCGCGGGCGGCGAGGTGTACATGCTCCAGTCCCGACCGATCACGACCATCGACGACGGTGCGAGCGAGAGCGAGGAGAGCGACGAGAGTGAGGACGACGGGGGGAGCGACGAACACCTGCTGTCCGGTCTCGGCGCGAGTCCGGGCACCGCGTCCGGTGAGGTTCGCGTCGTCACGAAACTCGATCACCTCGATCAGGTGGGCCAGGGCGACGTGATCGTCACCGAGATGACGATGCCCGACATGGTGCCCGCGATGAAGCGCGCGGCAGCCATCGTCACCGACGAGGGGGGGATGACCTCCCACGCGGCTATCGTCTCCCGCGAACTCGGCGTCCCGGCCGTCGTCGGCACCGGTGGCGCCACGCACACGTTGGAGAACGGACAGGTCATCACCGTCGACGGTGAGATGGGGACGGTCCGCGAGGGCCGCGCCGCGGCCGGCCCGTCGGCTGCCAGTCCCGGCACCGACGACGACGCGCCGGTCGGAACGAAGCCCAAGCCGATCACCGCAACCGAGGTGAAGGTGAACGTCTCCATCCCCGACGCGGCGGAACGCGCGGCCGACACCGGCGCCGACGGCGTCGGTCTCCTGCGTCTCGAACACCTCGTCCTCTCGCTGGGCAAGACGCCCGAGCGGTTCATCCGCGACGAGGGTGTCGAGGCCTACATCGAGGAACTCACGAGCGGTGTCCGACGGGTGGCCGAGGAGTTCTACCCCCGGCCAGTTCGGGTTCGCACGCTCGACGCTCCGACCGACGAGTTCCGCCAGCTCGAAGGCGGCGACGAGGAACCCAACGAACACAACCCGATGCTCGGCTACCGCGGTATCCGCCGCAGTCTCGACCGACCGGACGTGTTCAAACACGAGCTCGAGGCGTTCAAGCGCCTCTACGACCAGGGGTACGAGAACCTCGAAATCATGTTCCCGCTCGTCACCGACGGGTCGGACGTGGCCGCGGCCCGCGAACACATGGACGCCGTCGGTATCGACACCGAGGAGCGCGAGTGGGGCGTCATGATCGAGACGCCGGCCAGCGCGTTCGGCGTCGAGGACATCATCGCGGAGGGTGTCGACTTCGTCTCCTTCGGGACGAACGACCTCACGCAGTACATCCTCGCCGTGGACCGCAACAACGAACACGTCTCCGATCGGTTCGACGAACTTCACCCGGCCGTTCTCGACATCATGGGCGACACCATCGACGCCTGTCGAGCGGCGGGCGTCGATACGAGCATCTGTGGGCAGGCGGGCTCTCACCCCGACATGGTCGACTTCCTCGTCCGTAAGGGAATCACCTCGATCAGCGCCAACATCGACGCCGTGGGCGACGTGTTCGAAGAGGTCGACCGCATCGAGGAGCGGCTGATCCTCGATTCGGTGCGGTAGCCGGACACGACGGCCGAATTCGGCGCGATACGCCGGAACGCAACGGCTAAACGGCCCCGCCGTCTGTGTCGTGGCATGGAGCAGGCGGCCCCCCAGCCGCAGACGTTCGACCGGGTCCTCTCAAGCATGTGCACCCGGCCCCACCCCGAAGCGCGGGCGGCGGCCGAACGCTTTCTCGCGACGAACCCCGGCGACCCGGAGACGTATCGCTCGGTCGCCGGCCTGGAACGGGAGGTGGTCGACGTGCTGGGCGCGGTGACTGGCCTCGACCGGCCCCGTGGCTACGTCGCCAGCGGGGGGACGGAGGCGAACATCCAGGCGATGCGGGCGGCTCGCAACCGCGCCGACACCGTCGATCCGAACGTCGTCGCCCCCGAGAGCGTCCACTTTAGCTTTCAGAAAGCCGCGGAAGTGCTCGATATCGATCTCCGGACCGCGCCGGTCGACGCCGACCGTCGCGCCGATCCGGACGCGATGGCGGCCCTGACCGATTCGGACACCGCGCTGATCGTCGGTGTCGCGGGGACGACCGAGTATGGCCGGGTCGATCCGATCCCGGCGCTCGCCGACCTCGCCGCCGACGCCGGCGCTCGCCTCCACGTCGACGCCGCGTGGGGTGGGTTCGCGCTGCCGTTCACCGACCACGCGTGGCACTTCGGCCACGCCGCCGTCGACACGATGACGATCGACCCGCACAAACTCGGACAGGCGGCGGTGCCCGCGGGCGGCTTTCTCGCCCGCGACGACGAGACGATGGACGCGCTGGCGGTCGAGACGCCGTATCTGGAGTCCACGTCGCAGGCGACGCTCACGGGCACCCGGAGCGGCGCCGGGGTAGCGAGCGCCGCGGCAGCACTTTCCGAACTCTGGCCGGCGGGGTATCGGCAGGCGTACGACCGTGCGCAAGCGAACGCGGACTGGGTCGCCGACGCGTTCGCGCACCGCGGCTTCGACGTGGTCGACCCCGTCCTCCCGCTGGTGGCAGTCGACCTCCCCGAATCGCTGTTCGACGCGCTGGCCGAGTGCGGGTGGCGGCTCGCCCGGACCGCCCGGGGCGAGTTGCGCATCGTCTGCATGCCACACGTCACCCGCGAGATGCTGATCACGTTCGTCGACGATCTCGACGACTGCCGGTCGGTCGTCGGTGGAATCTGAAAGACTTACGTCACCGCCGTCGGAGAGGAGGGTGTGGAGACACTGGTCCCCCTTCTCGTGCTCGACTCCCTCGGTCTCCCCGGCCTGGAGTGGCTGACGCGTCTCGTCGAGACGGCGACGGGGTGGGGTGGACTGGTCATCATCTTCGTCTACTCGTTTCTCATCGCCTTCGCGCTCCCCGGCGTCAGCGAAGTGGTCCTGCTGGCGCCGCTGGATCTCGGCCTCTCGACCGAACTGCGACTGACGCTCATCATCCTCACGTCGGCCGCCGGGAAGGCCGCCGGGAGCGTCTTCGCCTTCCACATCGGGCAGGAGGCCAAGGAAGCCGGGCCGATCATCAAGGCGCTCCGCCGCTCCCGGTTCGACGTGATCGGTTGGTCCGAACGCCGGACCGTCGAAATCGCGCGCCGGTGGGGCTACGCCGGCCTCGCGCTCGCCCTCTCCGTGCCCTTCTTCCCCGACACGCTCTCCATCTACGCGTTCGCGGTGCTGGAGGAGGACTACTACCGCTTCGCCGCCGCGACGTTCGTCGGGAGCGTCGGGCGCCTGCTGGTGACACTGGGGTTGAGCGCGGGCGTGCTGGCGATTCTATAGCGCCTCGGGCGGGCCGCCCGGCAGTCGGTTCCGGTCGTGTCCCTCGGTGAAGTCGATGTCGGGGCCGGTCGGCACCAGCCGTCTGGGGTTCACGTCGCCGTGGCTGACGTAGTAGTGGCGGACGACGTGGTCCATGTTGACGGTGCGCTCGATGCCGGGCGTGGTGTAGAGGTCTTTCGTGTACTCCCAGAGGTTGTCGTACTCGTGGATGGCCCGCCGGTTGCATTTGAAGTGAGTGTGGTAGACGTGATCGAAGCGCACCAGGGTGGCGAACATGGCGAGGTCCGCCTCGGTCAACACGTCGCCGGCGAGGTAGCGCTGGTCGGCTAACACGTCGTCGTAGTGATCGAGCGCATCGAAGAGGTTGTCGACGGCGCGGTCGTAGGCCGCCTGTGACTCCGCGAAGCCGGCGCGGTAGACGCCGTTGTTGATGGGGTCGTAGATGTCGCCGATCAGCCTGTCGACCCCGTCGCGATAGCCCTCGGGGTAGAGGTCGACATCGCGGGTGGCGAGTTCGTGGCCCGCCACGTCGAGCATCCGCATGATCTCCTCGGACTCGTTGTTGACGATGGTCTTCTCTTCTTTGTCCCAAAGCACGGGCACGGTCGGCCGGCCGGTCACGTCGGGATCGGCACGGACGTAGAGCTCGCGGAGGTAGTCGGCGCCGTAGAGGGGGTCGGGATACTCGTCGGAGAACTCCCACCCCTCGTCGTAGCGTTCGGGCTGGACGATGGAGAGCGAGATGGCGTCGTCGAGGCCCTTCAGCGCGCGCGTCATGGCGACGCGGTGGGCCCACGGACACGCCCGCGAGATGTAGATGTGATAGCGGCCGGCTTCGACGGGGAAGTCGCCGTCGGGGCCGATCCAGTCGCGGAACACGGATTCCTGTCGCTCGAACTCGCCGTCCTCGTCCGTCTCCAGGTCGGCGTCGGCCATCCACTCGCCCTCGACGAGTCGACTCACCGCTGGTTCACCTCGTGCATGGCCGTTCGTGGGGATGGATGGCGAAAAGCCTTCGGCGGTGGGTACTGCTCAGATTAGAGCGCCTGGATCGAGAACACCTCGAAAGCCCCGACACGCTGGAGTCGGGGGGCTCGCTGCGGTCCTCGGCCTCCGGCCTGCGGTCCTTGCCCGCCTTCCTCCAGCGTGTCGCCCCTTTCACTCCCGCCCGTCCACGACCGGTCGGCCAGCCGATGCGGGCGGGACTGAAAGGGGCCGTCGTCTCGGCGTACCCGGACGTTCACGAGACCGGCGGTCTCGTGAGCACACCAGAATGCCTCGGATTCTGGGGACGACGGGGGCTTTCGAGGTGGTCCCAATTCCTCCGACTTATTTGACCACGACCCGGCGGCGTGGCGCAAGCTATATCAACCACTCAGTAGTAACACTGAGTGGTATGTCTTCATTCGGCGAATTCAGCCAGGTTGGCGAAGCGGACGTGACACGCGCGATCGGCCAGGAGTGGACGGAGGAGTTCATGGACTTCTCGGACTCCGACGTGCTCATCATCGGCGGCGGACCCTCGGGACTGATGGCGGCGAAGGAGCTCTCGGAGCGGGGCGTGAAGACGATGGTCGTCGAGAAGAACAACTACCTCGGCGGCGGGTTCTGGCTCGGCGGCTTCCTGATGAACAAGGTGACCGTCCGGGACCCCGCCCAGGACGTACTGGAGGATCTGGAGGTCGACTACAAGCCGGCCAACGACACGGAGGGGCTGTACGTCGCCAACGGGCCGGAGGCGTGTTCCGGCCTCATCAAGGCGGCGTGTGACGCCGGCGCGAAGATGCAGAACATGACGGAGTTTACCGACATCGTGATCCGCGAGGACCACCGCGTCGGCGGCATCGTCATGAACTGGACGCCGGTCCACGCCCTGCCCCGAGAGATCACCTGCGTCGACCCCATCGCCGTCGAGGCGGACCTCGTCATCGACGCGACGGGTCACGACGCCGTCGCCGTCAACAAACTCGACGAGCGAAACGTCCTCGACGCGCCGGGCATCCAGCACGCCAAGGAACACAACACCGGCATGGACAACACGGGCGACGACACCTACGGTGCGCCCGGCCACGACTCGCCCGGTCACGACTCGATGTGGGTCGGCCAGAGCGAGGACGCCATCGTCGAACACACGGGTCTCGTTCACGACGGCCTGATCGCGACGGGGATGGCCGTCGCCACCACCTACGGTCTACCGCGGATGGGCCCGACTTTCGGCGCCATGCTCGTCTCCGGGAAGCGCGCCGCGCAGGTCGCCATCGACGAACTCGGCGTCGACGCCGCCGACGTGGAGCTCACGTCGCGGGCACCGGCTGACGACTGAGGATGCACCGCATCGCCGACGGCCACCGGCGGGGTGAGTGACGTGGTCGAGACGGTCACCCTCTACCGCGCGCCCACCGCTACCGTGGACGCCGACGCCATCGCCGACTGGCTCCGCGAGCGAGTCGACGCCACGGTCCGGGTCCGGGACCGGTTACTGGACGCTGTGGCCGACGACGACTTGCCCGAGGAGTTCGCGGCCGCCCGCGTCACCGATCCCTACGACCGCGAGACGGGGACGACGTTGCTCGGCATCGTCCGCTACGAGGAGCGGGCGTTGGAGACCCCCGAACGAGCGGGCGGCGTCGTCTACGACGGGGGGGCGGTCCAGCGCGCGTTGAACGCGCGCTTGCCCGACGACGAGCGGCGTCTCGACCACTTGCACGTCCCCTTGCTCGACCGCGCGATCGGTACGTGGGGCGAGCACGACGGTCGGTGGCACAAGCGGGTGGCCGTCCTCGGCCAACCCGCCCTGCTCTCCGTCCCGGGGCTGTACGAGGCGCCGGCCAAGCCCGAGGCGTACTACGAGGCCAAGAGCAAGCACGCGCTGCTGACGGGGGACGCCCCTCCACGCGAGGTGCTGGAGGCCGAGATCAAGGGCGACTTCCTCGTCGCCGACGACCCGCGGACGACGGCGGCGTTGAAGGGCTACGTCCTCGCCGCGGTCGACGTTCTGGAGACGGGGACGGCCTTCTGTGACGACGAGCGGTGTCGGCTGTACGACGCCCACCGACAGCCGGGCGTCGTGCGGGCGCAGTTGCGTGACCCCGAATTCTGCGAGGAACACGCCGCCCGCTACGACTATAGTAGCGATTGAAAGTCACTGCACGGCTGACCGCACGCCGTACTGCGATCGGCTGTGCAAACAGTTTCAATCGCTACTATAGCGCGGACTGCCCGCGCTCAGGTAGGCGAACCCGCCGGCGCGCGTCTCGTGGCTCGTCGCCGCACAGGTTTCCAGCACCGCCCGGTGTGCCGCGGCGACCCGTCGGTCGAGGACGTGCGCCGGCGACGTGCCGTGGTGGTCCGCCGTCCCCGGCGGGGCCGACGCGCGGACGACGAGGCGAAAGAGCGGATTGCACGGCCGCCCGGGAAGTCGGTAGCTCCGTGCCAGGTCGAGGAGGGCGATCCGGTCCGGGCCGAGGCCGTCCAGCCAGTCCCGGACCGTCGCGGGCGGGTCGGGCAGCATCCCCATCAGAAAGGTGGCGACGACGGCGTCGGCCGAGCGGAGCGGGAGCCGTGTGGCGTCGCCGCGGCAGACGGCGACGTTCGACCAGCCCGCGCGGTCGATACGGTCACGGGCGCGAGTGACGGCGCCGGGTGCGAAATCGACGCCGACGACCCGCCCCTCGGGTCCGACTCGCTCGCGGAGGTAGGGCAGGGTCGCCCCCGTGCCACAGCCCACGTCGACGACGGTGTCGCCGGCACCGAGGTCGAGGGCATCGGCGAGGTCCGCCCGGAGGCGTCGGACACCGGGTGCGTGGCGCGCGAGGTGGTCGTAGCCGGGCGCCCACCGGGAGTAGAAGGTGCGGGCGGCGGCCGCCCGATCCGGATCGGGTGTGGTCACGCCAGATCGCGAACGATCCGGGCAACCGTCGGCGCGTCCGCACCGAGGACGTAGACGATCGGTTCGATGCCGAAGCCGCCGGTCTGGTAGAGAACGAAGGGGGTGTCGGGAGCCGCGTCGCGCACTGCGTCGACGACCGCCCGACGGGTGGCATCGTGTCCCGCTTCGTCGCGGTCGGCCTCGAATTCGACGGTCGGGTAGCCCGCGTCGTGCAGGTCGTCGACGAGGGTGGGATCGTACCGGATATTCACGGCACCGCGGACAGTCGTGCCGGCGGCGCGGGCCGACAGCAACACCGAGGCGACGTGTGCGCTGACGCCGAACTCGGGGTCCGAGGGTACCGTCGCCGTCCCTCGCACGTCGAAGATGCGACCGGGGACGCCGGCCACGTCCTCCACGTCGGTCGCGTCGGGCAGGCTCTCGACGAGATTCGAACCAACGTTCGGTACGAGTTCCGCGAAGCCGGCGGCGTTCCGGAGGATGCGCAGTCCCCGCCGGACGGAGGATCGAACCTGTTCGGTCGTCCGTGCGCCGCTCTCGGGGTCGTGTACGTCGAAGGAGGCGTCGTACTCGCGGAGTTCGGGCATGCGTTCGCGGTGGCGTTCCGCGAGGAGGTCGCCGTCCTCGAGTTGGCGGATCAGCACCTCGATCTCGATGAGCGCCTGCACCCGGCTCATGTCACCCGTGGCCAACCCGTCGCCGACACGCTGGACGAGCGTCTGTACGCGCTCGTCCCCGCTGATCGCGTCGCTCGTCGCCACGTCACCGTGGGCGTACTTCGAGACGGCGGACTGTGAGATGCCGAGCGCGTCGGCCACCTCCCGCTGGGTGAAGCCGCGATCCCGGAGATCGGCCGCCAGCATGGATCTGACGGTCGGGAGGAACTCCTCGACGACGATTTCCTCGACGAACTTCATGACTCGAACTCGGGGTCGTCCCCGATGCGGGAGGCCTGTGGGCCGTGTTGGTCCTGATACTTCGAGCCCCGCTCGCTCCCGTACGGTCGGTCGGCGGGCGAGGAGAGTTCGGTGAAGACGAGTTGTGAGACGCGCATGCCGGGCGTGAGCGCGACGGGGGCGGTGCCGAGATTGGAGAGTTCGAGCGTCACCTGGCCGCGGTAGCCGGGATCGACGAAGCCCGCGGTGGCGTGGACGACGACGGCGAGTCGGCCGAGAGAGGAGCGCCCCTCGACGTTGGCAACGAGATCGGCGGGCATCTCGACGCGCTCTTTCGTGGTGCCGAGGACGAAGTCGCCGGGATGGAGGATGAACTCGTCACCCTCCGCGACCACCGTCTCGTCGATGTACTCGCTGACCTCCCGTTCACGCGTGGGGTGGATACAGGAGATGTTGGTGCGCTGGAACTCTAGGAATTCGGAGCCGAGTCGGAGGTCGACGCTGGCCGGTTGGACCTGTTGATCGACATCGTCGAGGGGGTCGATCACGAGTTCACCCTCACGGAGACGAGCGAGGATGTCGGTATCCGACAGGATCATACCTAAGCGGGGGGTGTCGAGGGGTAAAATCCCCCCGGTCGGCGTCCCGAACGTGCGGCGAGTCCTCTCGGCTCGCTTCAGTCGGCTCGCCGGCGTGTCCGTCGCGGCACACCCGTCGAACCGTCGCTTCGTCGTCCGTTGTGACGGGATGGTGAGGTAAACGGCAACGCTTTTTTGAGACGGTCCGAAATCGATACGATATGTCTGATGAGGTCAAGCGGGGGCTGGAGGGTGTCGTTGTCTCCGAGTCCCGGCTGAGCTACATCGACGGCGACGCCGGCGAGTTGGGCTACCGCGGGTACGCCATCGAGGATTTCGCACGTGAGGCGAGCTTCGAGGAGGTGTTGTCGCTGCTCTGGAACGGTGAGTGGCCGACCCCCGACGAGTACGACGAGTTCGCCGCCCGACTGGCCGATGAGCGTGCGCTCGATCCTGCCGTCTACGACCTCATCGAGGAACTCGCCGCAAAAGACGAGAACCCGATGGCGATGCTGCGGACGGTGACTTCGTCGCTCTCGGCGCACGACCCGGACGCGGACGCCGACCCCGACGACCGCGAGGCCAACCTGGCGAAAGGCTGTCGCATCACGGCGAAACTCCCGACCGCGCTGGCGGCGTTCGACCGACTGCGCCGGGGCGACGACCCCGTCGATCCGCGTGAGGACCTCGGCCACGCCGAGAACTTCCTCTACATGCTCAACGGCGAGCACCCTGACGACGTGGCGGCCAACGCCTTCGACACCGCGCTGGTGTTGCACGCCGACCACGGACTGAACGCCTCGACGTTCTCGGCGATGGTGACCACGTCGACGCTCTCGGACCTCCCGACGGCGGCTATCAACCCCTCGAACTACGACCACAACCACATCTTCACGCTCGAACGGGAGGGGACGGGTATCGCCGGCGCCATCGACGCCAACGAGACCGACGGGTCCTGGCGGGCCGACGAGTCGTTCGCCTTCCGACTCGAACCCAGTCGCGTCCGGCTGGAAGACGGCCAGCAGGTCGTCGTCGTCCTCAGACACACCGGGACGGAGTCGCGACTCGCGAAACTCGAACTCGTCGTCGGCGAGTGAACGGCTCCCTTCGGTCGCCGTTCTACGGGTTGGACCGGCCACGTTCGGGCCGCTCACGGGTCACTTCGTTCCCCGTCCGCGTCGGGGAAGGGGACTTCCAGTCGGTCGCCGTCGTCGGGGACGAACGCCTCGCCGTCGAAGGCCTCGCGGGCCTCGCGTTCGATGGGCGAGACGTCGCCGGCGTAGCGGGTCGAGACGTGGACGAGCGCGAGTCGCGTCGCGCCGGCCCGCGCCGCGACCCGGCCGGCCTCGCGGGCGGTCGAGTGAGCGGTCTCCTCGGCGCGGTCGGCCCAGTCGTCCGCGAACGTCGCGTCGTGGACCAACAGATCGGCGCCCGCCGCGGCCTCGACGACGCTCTCGGTCGGGCGCGTGTCCCCCGTGTAGACGACCCGCCGGCCGGGCCGGGGCGGGCCGACGACCGTCTCGGGCCGGACCGTCCGCCCCTCGTGTTCGACGGGCTCGCCGCGGTGGAGCTTCGAGTACTTCGGGCCGGGCGGGATCCCCAGTTCCTCCTCGGCTTTCTCGCGGTCGAAGCGGCCCTTGCGGTCGTCCTCGACGAGCGCGTAGCCGACCGACCGCGTCCGGTGGTC
>ENA-ORCO01000058-ORCO01000058.1-marine-metagenome-genome-assembly--contig:-NODE-58-length-101069-cov-7.410745_pt1 | contig 101069 bp, 102 predicted proteins | sample MGYA00248633_ERZ508508 | MGnify/ENA primary metagenome ERZ508508 (study PRJEB26179, sample SAMN06268845) | marine metagenome | isolation source: A23 P1 aerobic enrichment on pine of planktonic cells...
GGGTTTTGGGAGGAAGCCGACCGAGAGGCCCGCCACCTCCAGCATCGGGAGGTCGTTCGCGCCGTCGCCGACGGCGATAGTTCGGGACATGGGCACGTCGAGGTCGGTCGCGAGCGACTCCAGCGCCTCGTCTTTCGTCCCCTCGATCAGCGGCCCCTCGACCTCGCCGATGAGACGGCCGCCGCTCTCCGGAAGGCGGTTGGCGACGACGGTGTCGACCGAGACGCCAGCACGGTCGAGGGCGCGGTCGACACCGCGTTCGAAGCCGCCGGTGAGGATGGCGGTGTGGTGACCGGCGTCGTTCAGCCGAGCGAGGAGCTCGCCGGCGCCCCCGCGGAGGCGCACCTGCCCGAACGCGTCCGCCGCGTCGTCGAGGGAGAGCCCGTCAAGCAGCGCCGCCCGCTCGCGCAGGCTCTCGGCGTAGCTGATCTCGTCGTTCATCGCTCGCTCGGTCACCGTGGCCATCCGGTCGGCGACGCCGCACTGCTCGCCCAGGAGGACCGTCATCTCGGAGTCCGAAAGCGTGCCGTCGAAGTCGAACGCGACGAGTCGCATATCGGTTCGTCGCCGGCCGAGAATTTGAATCCCCCGACAGCGGCGACAACGCTTATCACCGTGCCGGCAGGGGATAGGGACACCCGGTCCCCCGATCCCGATCGGTCGGCACACGATGCTCTCACTCCCTCGGTCGCTGAAACGGTGGTCGCTGGCGATCACGGCGCTCGCGCTGTCGACAGCCCCGGCGGCGCGACTGACCGCCGTCACGGCGCCAACGTCCCTGCTTCTCGAAGGTGTCGTTCCGCTCCTCCTGCTCGCCGGTGTGACGTACGCCGGGTGGGCGTACGCGCGCCGGGAGTCACCGACGTTCACCGCCATCGTCACGGCGTGGACGCTGTCCGTCGTCGCGGGGATGGTCGTGGTCGCCGTCTGGATCGTCACGCTCACGAGCGCCGCCAGCGCCGGCGTCTCCTTCTCGATGCTGTCGCCCGTCGTCACCTCCGTCGGCGCCATCGCCGGGCTCTGGCTGGGGACGAGCAACGCGCGCTGGCGAGAGCACGACGACACCCTCCGACGGGAGCGCGAGCGACTCGACTTCCTGAACGAACTCCTCAGACACTACGTGCTGAACGCGGCACAGGTGATCGTCGGACGAGCGGACCTGCTGGCCGAGCGGACGGGCGACGACGACGCCGCCGAAATCGGGCAGTCGGGGCGCCGAATCGCCCGCCACGTCCAGCAGATGCGGGCGCTCGTGACCAGTTCGGAGACGTGCTGGCCGGTCGACCTCGTGGCCGCCGTCGAGGAGGCGCGAACGCATCTCGACGACCGGGCCGACGTTCGCCTCGTCGTCGACCTGCCCGACGACCGAGCGATCCCGGTGGTCGCCGACGACGCGCTCGACGTACTGGTCGAGGGGCTCCTCTTTCGAGCCGTCGACCGCGCCGAGGACGAGGCGGTGACCGTTCGGCTCGACACGGTCCGCGAGGCGGGCGGCGTGACGCTCGTCGTCGACGACGACGCCGGCGAACCGATGGTCGAATCGGTCGATCCCCAGTCCATCGACACCGACCACGGCGTCTTCGAGTTCCAGTGGTATCTCGTGATGATGCTGACCGAGCGGTACGGCGGGCGAGCGACGGTGACGGAGCGCGACGGCGGTGCCCGCATCGAAGTGTGGCTCCCGATTCCGGACGCCGAACGGCCGTGAGCACGGCGAGACACGCGTTTGGAAACCCTTAACAGCCGTCCTCGGGTCGATTCGAGTATGAAGGTACTCGTCACGGACCCGGTCGCGGACGCAGGGCTCGATCGCCTTCGGGAGGCGGGCTACGAGGTGGAGACTGCCTACGACGTCGAGGGGGACGCCCTCCTCGACGCCGTCTCCGACGCCAACGCCCTCGTGGTGCGGTCGGGGACGGACGTGACCGAAGCAGTGTTCGAGGCCGCGCCCAACCTCGTCATCGTCGGCCGTGCGGGTATCGGCGTCGACAACATCGACATCGACGCCGCGACGGACCACGGCGTCATCGTCGCCAACGCGCCCGAGGGGAACGTGCGGGCCGCGGCGGAACACACGGTCGCCATGACCTTCGCCACCGCACGCTCCATCCCGCAGGCCCACGTCCGCCTCCGGGCCGGCGAGTGGGCGAAAGGCGACTACCTCGGGACGGAACTCAACGGCAAGACGCTCGGCATCGTCGGCCTCGGCCGCGTCGGGCAGGAAGTGGCCAAGCGACTCGGCTCGCTCGGAATGGATCTCGTCGCGTACGACCCCTACATCGGGCAGGAACGGGCCGAACAGCTCGGCGCCGAACTGGTCGACTTCGAGGTGTGTCTCGAACACGCGGACTTCCTGACGGTCCACACCCCCCTCACCCCCGAGACGGAAGGCATGATCGCCGAGGACGAACTCGCCCTGATGGAGGGTGGCTACCTCATCAACTGTGCGCGGGGTGGCGTCGTCGACGAGACGGCACTCGCGGCCGCGGTCGAGGACGGCACGCTCGCGGGGGCGGCGGTCGACGTGTTCGCTGACGAACCCGTCGACGCGGACAACCCCCTGCTCGCCGTCGACGACATCGTCGTCACGCCGCACCTCGGCGCCGCGACGGAGGCCGCCCAAGAGTACGTCGCCACGAGCATCGCGGACCAGATCGTGGCCGCGTTCAACGACGAACCCGTCGCGAACGCGCTGAACGCGCCCTCGATCGACGAGAGCGCGTTCCCACGCGTCCAGCCCTACATCGACCTCGCGGAGACGGCGGGCAAGATCGCGGCCCAGATGTTCGACGGCCGCGTCTCCGAGGTGCGCGTGCGCTACGAGGGCGACATCGCGGGCGAGGACGTGGAGTTCGTCACCGCGAGCGCGCTCAAGGGTGTCTTCGAACCGCTGGAGTGGCAGGTGAACGCGGTCAACGCGCCGAAGATCGCCGAGGAACGCGGCATCGAGGTGACGGAGGAGAAGACGCGCCAGAGCGAGGACTTCCAGAGTCTCGTCACCGTCACCGTCGGCGACGGGACGGACGAAATCGGCGCCGCCGGCTCGCTCTTTGCCGGCGACGACCCGCGGATCGTCCGCCTCGACGGCTACCGCGTCGACGCCGTCCCTCACGGGCAGATGCTCGTCGTGCGCAACTACGACCGGCCCGGCGTCCTCGGCCTGATCGGGACCGTCCTCGGCGACAGCGAGGTCAACATCGCGGGGATGTTCAACGGCCGCGAAACCGTCGGCGGCGAGGCGATGACCGTCTATAATCTCGACGAACCCGTCCCCGACGACGCGGTCGGAGAGATTCGGACCGACGAGCGAATCATCGACGTGAAACAGATCACGCTCGGCGACGGCGAAGACGACAGCAGCGTGTAAACTACCCTCCGTCGCTCGGGGGCAATCGCCCCGCTCTCTCGTTGAGGGTGGGGCTTTCGCGTGGACTCTCGTTCTACGCCGCATCAGCGGTGGGAAGGTTGTACTCTTCACTCACGTTCAATGTCCCGCGATGCAAGCGTACGTCTACAGGTGGGCCTCCGTCGTCTGCGTTTTGTCGACGCCGGAGATACTGAAGGCCGATGTTCTTTGCCGTCGCAAAGTCGCTACGCGACTTTGCTGCCCGCCGGACGTAGTCCGGCGACCGCGTTGTAGTCGGCGTGGTTCTGGTAGCCGCAATCCAGACACTCGAAGTCCTCGCCGTGGCGGTTGTCATCGTGAGTGATAGTGTTTATTGTAACTGTGTACCGGTGGTTCCCCGATCCGTTCTGTCGAATCACCGGTAATGACTTACAATGATCACTATGAAACCGGCCGTACGTCGCCCGGTGAGACGACGGTCAGGCGTCGCTGGAGAGGCCGAAAAAGCGGGCGATGCGGCCGGCGGTGCTCGTGTCGGCGTCGGTATCGGACGCGGGTCGTGACCGGTCGGCGGTCGTCGACCCGTTGCAGTCCCGCTCCTGTTCCAGCAGCCGTTCGTACCGCTCGACGATCCGCTCGTTCTCACGGCGCTGTTTCTCCACCGCGGCGCGCAGAGCTTCGTTTTCCCGCTCCAGTTCGGCGATGCGCGTCGCCGGGTCGGCATCGGCGTCGGCGTCGTGATCACGGGGTGCCGGCGTGTCCGCGTCAGCACGGCCGCTACTCACCGTCCCGGTCGGAAGACTTCCCACGTTCATGCGTGTCAATACCTGTCATGCAGATAAAAACCCCCGTCAGACGACCGTCGGACGAAACGGATACGGGCGCCAGGAGCCGCGAATCGCCTATGAGTGACGGTTTCGAGGAAGCAGTACGAACCGCGCGTGCCGACGCGTTCGACGCCGCCCCGGACGAGGCGTCGACCGCGGCGAGGAAGGCGGCGGCGTTCCGCGAGGAGATCGACGAGGACCTGACCGGGACGCTCGTGGCGGCCGTCGAGGCGGCCGACGACTACGACAGCTTCGCCCCCCGAGACGACCTCGCAGTCGGCGAACTGGCGGCGTCGGACGTTTTATACTGTCAGCTGTAAGTCCGTGGAACGATTCGGCCGCGGGGATGCGAATCGTTCCGTACAGTTACAGCCGACAGTATTACTCCGTGATGTGATCCAGCACCGCCTCGGTGTCGTTCGGCACGGGTTCGGGGTCGTTGCCGGCGGCGAAGGCGGCGTCGGGGTCTTTCAGCAGGTGGCCGGTCGTGAGGCAGACGACCTGTTCGTCGTCGGCGACGACGCCCCGCTCGCGGAGTTTCCGCAGGCCGGCGATGGAGGTTGCGGAGGCGGGTTCGACGCCGACGCCCTCGCCCGCGAGCGAGCGCTGGGCGTCCGTGATGGCCTCGTCGGAGACGGCGACGGCGGTACCGCCCGTCTCGCGGATGCCCGGTAGCGCCTTCGGCGCGTTCACCGGATTGCCGATACGGATGGCGGTGGCGATGGTCTCCACGTCGGGCCAGCGGCGCACCTCGTCGTTCCCTTCCTCGATCGCTTCGACCATCGGCGCCGCCCCTTCGGCCTGCACGCCCGTCAGTTTCGGCACGTCGGCCGGATCGAGCGCCCCGCTCTGGACGAGTTCCCGGAAGCACTTGTAGAGCGCCGAGGTGTTGCCCGCGTTGCCGACGGGGAGGACGATGCGGTCCGGATACGTGCCGTGGTCGTCGTGGAACTCCTCCAAGATCTCCAGTCCGATAGTCTTCTGTCCCTCCAGCCGGAAGGGATTCAGCGAGTTGAGCAGGTACGCCTCACCCGCGGCGGCGAGGTCCTGTACGATGTCGAGGCAGTCGTCGAAGTTGCCGTCGACTTCGAGGATGCGGGCGTCGTGGAGCGCGGCCTGGGCGATTTTGCCCGACGCCACCTTGCCCGCGGGGAGGAGCACGAGCGTCTGCATGCCGCCGCGGGCGCCGTAGGCCGCGAGGGCGGCGCTGGTGTTGCCCGTCGACGCGCAGGCGAGTCGCCCCACACCGAGTTCCTTCGCGACGCGGACGCCGACCGTCATGCCCCGGTCTTTGAAACTCCCCGTCGGGTTCATCCCCTCGTGTTTGATGCGAAGGCGTTCGACGCCCACGTCCTCCTCCAGTCGGGGGACGTGGTGGAGCGGCGTCGCGCCCTCGGGGAGCGAGACGCCCATCTCGAAGGGGAGGGCGTCGGCGTAGCGCCAGACGCCGCGGCCCTCGAAGTCGTCGAAGGTCGGCGGATCGGCGTAGCGGACTTCGAGCAGGCCGTCACAGTGGTCGCAGGTGTATCTGATCGCCGAGAACGGAGCGAACGTCTCGCCACACGCGATACACGCGAGCCAGACGCCGTCGTCGGCGACATCGGGCGCCGAGGGGGCGGCCGCGGTCAGATCGAGGCTGGTACTCATTGACGGAGGGTTGGGCCGCGAAGTGAAAAACGGGACGGGTTCGGATTACCCACCGAACTCGTCGATGGCCCCGTGAACCTGTTCGACCCACGCATCGAGCGTCCGATGCAGCATCTCTTTGGCCTCGGGGAGAGGCGTCGCGGTGTACTGGTAGACGTATCCGCCGGGATCGAGCAGGCGCCGTTCCCGCTCGGCCAGCCCCTTCTCCAAGAGCGTCGTCAGCGACCGGTTGACGTTGCTCCGGTCGCGGTCGAGTTCCTCCGCGAGCTCCACCACCGTGCTCCCGGGGTTGTCGAGGAGGGCGAGATACGTCCGGCTCTCGTGGTCCTGAATGCCGAACACGCAGGCGAGAACGTGTTGAAAACTGGGCTCCTCGACGCCGACGAGCTCCTCGATGTCGGGCGCGTCGGAGTCGGTGTCGGACATACCCGCCGTTGGGTCCGCCGGACGTTAAAACTGCGGCACTATCCCGTCGTTTGCCGTCTACTCGTCCCGGCCGTACCCCATCTTCTCGATGCAGGTCCGCATCTCGTCGACCGACTGGTGTTTGTGAAGCGTCGTCGGTGTGTCGCAGTAGTACGTGGTGCCGTCGTGGCGGAGTGTCACGTCGTGGACGCCGCCGAGCATCTCGACGCGGACCACGACGCGCTGGCCCGATTCGAGGGCGTCGAGAATTTCGCTCGTGGTGAGCTCGCCGGCGTCAACGGTGAGCGTGGACATGGGTGAACGTGGAGCGCCGGCACTAAAGTTCCCGACGATGTGGTCCGTCCCTGGCGACGCCGACCCGACAAGTTAAACGCGGGGACGCGCCAAGGCGGGAGTAGACGAAATGAACCCCACGGACGTGCCCGGCCTCCCGCCGGGCGTCCCCGAGTTCCTCCGCGAGTCGGGGATCGAGTCGCTCTACCCGCCACAGGCCGCGGCCGTCGACGCCGGCATCACCGGCGGCGAGAGTCTCGTCGCCAGCGTCCCCACCGCCAGCGGCAAGACCCTGATCGCGGAACTCGCCATGCTGTCGAGCGTCGAGCGGGGCGGCACGGCGCTCTACGTCGTCCCCCTCCGCGCCCTCGCCAGCGAGAAGAAGGCGGAGTTCGAGCGCTGGGCCGACTTCGACGTCGACGTCGGTATCTCGACCGGCAACTACGAGTCGAGCGAGGAGTGGCTCGCCTCTCGGGACATCGTCGTCGCCACAAGCGAGAAGGTGGACTCGCTGGTGCGCAACGGCGCCCCCTGGATCGACGACCTCACCTGCGTCGTCGCCGACGAGGTCCACCTCGTCGACGATCCGAGCCGCGGTCCCACGCTGGAGGTGACGCTCGCGAAGCTCCGGCGTATCAACCCCGACCTGCAGGTGATCGCCCTCTCCGCCACCGTCGACAACGCCGACGAGGTGGCCGACTGGCTCGACGCCGAGTTGGTAAAATCCGACTGGCGGCCGGTCGACCTGCGGACGGGCGTGCATTACGGCGACGCGATCACCTTCGACGACGACAGCCAGCGCGAGGTGCCCGTCGGTCCGGGCGAACGCCCGACCGCTGCGCTCGTCGACGACACGCTGACCGAGGACGGCTCCTCGCTCGTCTTCGTCAACTCCCGGCGAAACGCGGAGGCGGCCGCCCGGCGGCTGGGGGACGTGACCGCCGATCACCTCACCGACGCGGAGCGATCGGAACTCGCGGCCATCGCCGACGACATCGAGGGCGTCTCCGACACCGAGACGAGCGAGGATCTGGCCGCCGTAGTTCGGAAGGGCGCGGCCTTCCACCACGCCGGCCTGGCGGCCGACCACCGCTCGCTCGTCGAGGACGCCTTCCGCGACCGTCTGCTGAAAGTCATCGCCGCGACACCCACCCTCGCCGCCGGCGTCAACACGCCCAGCCGCCGGGTGATCGTCCGTGACTGGCGGCGCTACGACGGCGAGTTCGGGGGCATGAAACCCCTCGACGTGCTGGAGGTCCACCAGATGTTCGGCCGCGCCGGGCGGCCCGGACTCGACCCCTACGGCGAGGCGGTGTTGCTCGCGAACGACCACGACACGATGGACGAACTGTTCGAGCGGTACGTCCACGCCGACCCGGAGCCGGTGCAGTCGAAGCTGGCGCGCGAACCGGCGATGCGGACCCATCTGCTGGCGACCGTCTCGTCCGGGTTCGCACGGACGCGCGACGGGTTGCTCGACTTCCTCGACCGGACGCTGTACGCCACGCAGTCCAGCGACACCGCACGCCTGGAGTCCGTCGTCGACTCGACGCTCGACTACCTCGTCGCCAACGACTTCGTCGAACGCGAGGGCGACGAGATCACGGCGACGGGGCTCGGCCACACCGTCTCCCGCCTCTATCTCGACCCGATGAGCGCGGCCGAAATCGTCGACGGCCTCCGTGAAGCCGACGAGCCGACGCCGCTCGGCCTGTACCACTTGGTCTGCCGGACCCCCGACATGTACGAACTCTACCTGAAGTCGGGGGACCGAGAGACCTACACCGAGCTGTGTTACGAGCGCGAGGACGAATTCCTGGGCCGGGTCCCCTCGGAGTTCGAGGACGTGCGCTTCGAGGAGTGGCTGTCGGCGCTGAAGACGGCGAAACTGCTGGAAGACTGGGCGCGAGAGGTCGACGAGGACCGCCTCACCGAGCGCTACGGCGTCGGTCCCGGCGACATTCGGGGCAAAGTCGACACCGCGGAGTGGCTGCTGGGTGCCACAGAGCGACTGGCGACCGACCTCGAACTCGACTGCGTGGTGGCGGTCCGCGAGGCCAAGAAACGCGTCCAGTACGGCGTCCGCGAGGAACTGCTCGATCTGGCCGGCGTGCGAAACGTGGGACGAAAGCGCGCCCGCCGCCTGTTCGAGGCGGGCGTCGAGTCCCGGGCCGACCTGCGCGAGGCGGACAAGGCGACCGTCCTCGGGGCGCTCCGCGGACGCGAGCGGACGGCCGAGCGCATTCTGGAGAACGCCGGGCGGCGCGATCCATCGATGGTGGACGTGCGTGCCGAGAGGGACGACGGCGCGGCGGACGACGGCGCGGCGGACGACGAACCGGGTGGCAGCGCGACCGGCGGCCAGGCCAGTCTGGGTGATTTCGGATGAGGCTGGTCGAAGGCGACGCCGATATCGACGATCTGGACGCCTTCCTCGACCGACTGAACGGCATCGCGGCCGATCACGGTGTCACCGTCCAGGCGTTCGACGCGCGCTACGTCGTCGGACGCCACCACCTCGAACGCGCGATCGAACTCGCGGATCGGGCCATCGCCCGCGGGGAGAACGTCGCGCGGGACCGCGGCGTCGAGATCCTGCTCTACGCCGCCGGGCGCCGACAGATCGACGACGCACTGGAGATGGGCGTGAGCGAGGGCCGGTCCCCGGTGGTGGTGCTCGTGAGCGACCCCGGCGGCGACGGGTCGGCGGAAGCCGACGCCGCGGACGCCGTCGGCGACCTGCTCGACCGGGGGGCGGCGCTTGACGCGGTGGACGCCGACCGTGTGCGCGCCTTCTTCGATATCACCGAGGCAGAACTCGATGCGACCGACGGCGACCTGGCCGATCTGGTCGTCGAGCGAGTGGCGTTGCTCGACGTGGAAAAGTAACGGCGATCACCGTGCCGACAGGTCGTGTGTGTAGTCCGATGAATCGCCGTCGCGTCCGGCGATACTCCCTGAAAAGCGGTGGGGATCGCGGTAAAAAATGGTGTCAAAAACGCCCCTGCCGCTTACATAGGGGGCTATCGTGTATCCCACCAGAATGACTTCGGACGAATCCGATGGCGAGGGAGCACCGACGGACATGGAGATTGCACGGGCCACCGAGACACGCCCCATCGAGGACGTAGCGGGCGATATCGGCCTCGGCCCCGAGGATCTCGACCCCCAGGGCAACGGTATCGCGAAGATCGAACAGGACGCGATCCAGCGGACGCTGACCGACGCCGACGAGGGGAAACTCATCCTCGTCACGGGGACGACCGCCACGCCGAAGGGTGCGGGGAAGACGGTGACGACGGTCGGCCTCGGACAGGGGCTGAACCATATCGGCGAGCGGGGCATCGTCGCGGTTCGCGAGCCCTCGCTGGGGCCGGTGTTCGGCATCAAGGGCGGCGCCGCGGGCGGCGGCCACTCGCAGGTACTCCCGATGGAGGACATCAACCTCCACTTCACCGGCGACCTCCACGCACTGACGACGGCCCACAACCTCGTCTCGGCGACGCTCGACACCAAAATCCACTACGGCAACGACCTCGACGTGGACGTCGACCAGGTGAGCTGGAAGCGCGCGCTCGACATGAACGACCGGGCGCTCCGCGAGACGGTGGTCGGCCTCGGCGGCGAGACCAACGGCCCGCCCCGCGAGGAGGGCTTCCAAATCACCGCCGCGTCGGAAGTGATGGCGGTGCTCTGTATGGCCGACTCGCTCGCGGATCTGAAAGAGCGGCTGGCGCGGATGATCGTCGCCTACGACGCCGACGGCGGCCCGGTTACCGTCGCCGATCTGGGTATCGAGGGCGCGATGGCGATGCTTCTGAAAGACGCCCTGCGACCCAATCTGGTCCAGACCATCGAGGGCTCGCCCGCGTTCGTCCACGGCGGCCCGTTCGCCAACATCGCCCACGGGACGAACTCCCTGTTGGCCGACAAACTCGGCCTCGCGCTCGGTGACTACCTCGTCACCGAGGCGGGCTTCGCCGCCGATCTCGGCTTCGAGAAGTTCGGCAACATCGTCTCTCGACGCGGCGTGGCGCCCGACGCCGTCGTCCTGACGACCGCCGTCCGGTCGATGAAATACCACGGGCTCGATATGTGGCCGGTCGACTACGACCGCCTCGACGAACCCGACCCCGAGGCGGTACAGGCCGGGATGACGAACCTGGATCACCACGCCGGCATCATCGAACAGTTCGGCGCTCCGTTCGTCGTCGCGATCAACCGCTTCCCGACCGACACCGACGAGGAGATACAGGCCATCATCGACCACTGCGAGCGGGAGGGCTATCCCGTGGTCGTCTCGGAGGCGTTCGACAAGGGTGGCGAAGGCGCCGCGGACTTGGCCGAGACGGCCAAAGAACTCGCGGACAGCGACAGCGAGTTCGAACCCCTCTACGACATCGAAGCCGGCCTGAAAGAGAAGATCCAGACGGTCGCCACCGACGTCTACGGCGCCGACGGCGTCCACTTCACCGAAGACGCGCTCAACGACCTCGAGCGGCTGGAAGAGCAGGGCTACGGCGACATGCCAGTCTGTCTCTCGAAGACCCAACACTCGACGACGGACGACCCGACACGGAAGGGAGCGCCGGCCCTCGATTGGACGCTCACCGTCCGCGAGTGCTACCCCGACGCCGGGGCCGGCTTCGTCGTCGTCCTGACGGGCGACGTGCTCACCATGCCCGGCCTCCCCGCCGAACCTGCGGCCGAGAATATGGACGTCGATGCGGAGGGTAACATCAGCGGCCTATTTTAAATATCGACGCGTAGTCGGTCGATTATCGGGGTCTCGCCGCCCCTACGCCCCGGATACGTTCGGGCGGCAGAATCGAATGAAAAAGATTACCACAATCCGATTCCAGTATTACCCCGTCCGCCGGTCAGTGGAGGCACCCCACACGTCGATTCATCGTCGTGCCGGTGGACAGTTGATCGCCGATTTCGGATCGTGGCGTCCCCCCCTGCCACGATCCCTCCCCCTTTCCGAGGGGAGTTGTATGTCGGTACCGACCGATCGCGACGATTCGGCGACCCACCAGGGTACGGTTCCGACAGTCCTCGTGGATGTAGCACGTTCAAGAGCGCCGAACCCGTAACTGGGCGTGTGTCAGAGAACGATCCGACCGTCTCCTGTGAGCGGTGTGGCCGACAGTGGGAACTGTCGTACGAACTCGACGAGCTGATGGCGGGCAATCGGGCAGTCGAACAGTTCGCGCTGGATCACGAACGGCACACGGGGCACTATCCGGACGGCGTGTCGACGTGGCGGGCGACGTGTCGCCGGTGCCCGGACGGCGTCGAGCGGCTCTCGGAAGCAGCCGCCCGGCGCTGGGCCCGTACCCACGCCCGTCACACGCGCCACGACGTGACGCTCCACCACGCCGAGAGCGACGAGACCACCCTGATCGCGGGCGGAGAGCAAGCGTAGCGCTCGACGCTGTCCGACGATAGCTACCGTGGGTCACTCTCCCACCGATAGCCACACGTCGAACACGCGGCGAACTCGGTGTCGCGGCGCGTTTCCGGGTAGAACGCCACGTCCTCGATCCGCGACTCGCAGTCCGGACAGATCGCGAAGTCGGGAACGAGGACACCCTTGAACGCCGTGTGACACTCGGGACACGTCACCTGTTCGTCGGGGCCGGTCGACTCGATGGCCGCGTCACACTCGGGACACGTGTATCGGCGGGGAGGACCGTCGCCGCCGTACTCCGTGTCGGGGTCGGTCCACTCCAGGTCGCCGGCGTCCGACCCGTCTGCGTCGTCACCCCCTCCCCCGAACCAGCCGAGCACCCGTCGGAGCATGGGACGGGCTACGGCGTCGACGACTAATAGTGATTATTGTAAGTCATTACCGGTGGTTCGCCGAGACAGGCCGGCGAACCACCGGTAAACAGTTACAATAATCACGATAATAAGGACAACTGTACTGTATCCCATCGGCCGACGGCTTTTAACGCCCGCCCACGAGGAACCGGTGTGATCCCGCTCGTCCACGACTTCGACGGCGAGGTGGTGCTCGTGTTCGGCGGCGGCGCCGTCGGTGCGCGGAAGGCGCGGCGCTTCGCTCGCGAGGCCCGCGTCGTCGTCGTCAGCCCCGCCTTCGCGGACGCCGACTTCGGCGACAGCGAGTTCGTCCGCGCAGCCCCCGCCCCCGAGGACGTGCCCGCGTGGCTCGACGCTGCCGACCCGGCGCTCGTCGTCGCCGCGACGGACGACGAGGCGCTCAACGCCGCCATCGCGTCCGCGTCGACGGAGCGGGGCGCCCTCGTCAACCGCGCCGACCGGAGCGGTGACCGCGGCCCGGGGAGCGTGGTCGTTCCCGCCACGGTCGAAGACGGCCCCGTCACCGTCGCCGTCGCGACGAGTGGCACCAGTCCCGGGGTGAGCCGGCACCTGCGCCAAGAACTTGAGGCCGTCGTCGACGGTGCGGGACTGGTGGCGACCGTCGTCGGCGACCTGCGAGCCGACCTCAAAGAACGAGGGGTCGATCCGACACGCCGCCGAGCGGCGGTTCGGGCCGCTGCCGGGGCGTCGGTGGTGTGGTCGGCCGCCCGCGAGACAGGGACGGAAGCGTCGGTCCGCGAAGCGGTAGATCGGGTGGCCGACGCCGAACTCGACTGATCGGGGTGTCGTGGCGGCCGAGAAGCCCCAGGACTACCAGTCGACGCTCAGACTCCCGTCGCCGTCGGGGTCGGGCGCGATCTCCTCGTCGGTCCGGCGGTCGATCACGTGGATGACGCCGCGACCTTTTTTCGCCGGGCAAACCGCCGCGGCCCGGACGTTGTGATCCAGGTCGCTCTCGCCGACGTAGTAGGTCTGCGGGCGTGCCAACCCCGTTTCGAGGTCGAGATCCCAGTTCGAAGAGACCTCCGCGCACTTCCCGGTCCCGATACACTTGTTCGCCTCGAAGATGATCTTGTACGGTTTCTCCGCGACCGGTGGAGCGTCGGTGTCGCCCACGTCGCTCGGGTGGATCACGTCCTCGTCGTCGCTCATACGAAGTGTGTCGAGACGGAGCGGTAAAATCAGAACGCCCGCAGATCGTCCAGCACCGCGGCGGCCGAGCCGTCCGAAATGGCGGCGCGTGCGGCGTCGAGGCCGGCGTCGAGCGAGTCGGCGTCGCCGCCGGCGTAGATGCGGAATGCGGCGTTGAGCGCGACGGCGTCGTGCCAGTGATCGGTGCGGTCGCCGGCGACCACCGCTTCGGTGAGGCGGGCGCTGTCGGCGGCCACGTCGTCGACCTGCAGGTCCGCCTCCTCGAAGTCCATCCCGTAGGTGGCCGTCTCGATCTCGTAGTCCTCGAAGTCGCCGTCGGCCGACCAGTCCGCGACCTTGGTGTAGCCGGGGCGGATGTCGTCGTACCCCTCCATCCCCTGGAACATGATGACGCGATCCAGGTCGTGGAACTCGGTTTGCTCGAACGTTTCGACCACCTTCTTCGCGAACGCGAGGTGGTAGAAGGAGCCGAGGTGGACGCTCGCGCCGGCGGGGTTGGCGAGTGTCTCGACGGTGTTGACGAACGTGCGCACGCCCATCTGGTCGCGGCGGTCGAACAGGTCGGCGACGGCGGGGTTGAACGCCGGCTGGTAGTAGAAACCAACGCCCGTCTCGTCGACCATGTCGGCCGAATCCCGGGGCGTGAGTTCCGTCGCCACGTCGAGTTTGTCGAGGACGTGCTTGTACGCGTCCTGTTTCTGCGTGGGGACGCGGTCACCCGAGTGGACGACGACGGGCGTGCCCGCACCGGCGGCGACGACGCCCGCAGCGGCACCGAGGATGGCGGTCCGACCCTTGCCGTCGTAGTTGGCGCCGCAGTCGACGGGGTCGGCGTCGGGGGTGGCGTACTCGGTGCGCTCGCACATCTCGTCGGTGAACGCGGCGAGTTCCTCGGCCGTGTTGTGTTTCCAGCGGTTGGCCAGCCAGAAGGCGCCGAGCGTCGTCGGATCGGGGTCGCCACGGAAGATGCGGCGCATGGCCTCCGCGGCCTGCGTGCGCGTCATGTCCTCGGCGGATTTCGTGCCCGATCCCACCACCTCGGTCATGAGGCGTTTGAGCGGCCACTCGTCAGTCACTGTCCGTCACCTCCACGACGCCCTCGGTGCCCGCGAGAAGCGGCGACTCCGCCAGCGCGTTCGAGCCACCGAGACAGTGGGAGACCGTCTCGCGGACGCCGACCACGTCGCCGACGACGGTGACGGCCGGGGGTTCGATCCCCGCCTCGTCGGCCCGGTCGACGATGGTGTCCAGGCGTCCGGTGACGACACGTTCGTCCGGCAGGGTCGCGCGTTCGACCATCGCCACGGGCGTCTCGGGGGCGACGCCCGCGGCTCGGAGCGCGGCCGTGTTGTCGGGGAGGCGGCCGACGCCCATCAGGATCACCAGCGTCCCGCCGGCGGTGACGAGGCTGGACAGCGCGCCCCAGTCGAGGGCGCTGTCCGCCTTGGTCGGATCTTCGTGACCCGTCACGACGGCGAGCGACGAGGCGTGGTCGCGGTGGGTCGGCGGGACGCCGGCGACGCTCGGCGCGGCGACGGCGCTCGTGATGCCCGGCACTACCTCGAAGGGGACGCCGTGGCGCGCGAGGTGTTCGGCCTCCTCGCCCCCACGGGCGAAGATGGTCGGATCGCCGCCTTTCAGACGAACCACGTCGTGTCCGGACTCGGCAGCCTGCACCAACCGCTCGTTGATCTCCGCCTGTGGCGTGCGTTCGCCGTCGGCACGTTTGCCGACGTTCTCGACGCGCGTGCCGTCGGGAATCGATTCGACGACGCCGTCGCCCACGAGCGAGTCGTGGAGGACCACGTCGGTCGAATCGAGCAGACGCCGGGCCTTCACCGTCAGGAGGTCGGGGTCGCCCGGACCCGCGCCGACGAGATAGACCGTGCCGGTCGTCATCGTGCTCATATCACTCGTCCTCCGCGGCCGCCACGCGGTCGGCGGCGCTCTGCAGTTCGGTCGCGAGCGTGCGCGCCTCGGCGGCCGAGAGCGTCACGCGGTCGGCGTGCGGGGGAACCGACTCGAGTTCGGTGTTGTCGAGTTCGAGTTCGAGCGAAATCGCTTCGGGCGCCTCCCGGGCCGTCCGCACGTTGAGCGTGGCGAACGCCTCCTCCTCGAAGCCGTGGCCCTCGACGCTGGCGTCGAGCAGGTCGAACGTCGTGAAGGCGTTGACCTTCATCACGCGGTCGGCCATGGTCAGTCGTCCGAGGGGAGCGGTTCACCCCGCCCGTCTGTCGGGGCAGGCGAGGCGTCCATCGCCGTCTCCTCGGCGTAGGGGTACCACGTCATCTTCGTGTTGCCGAGATACGGGTCCTCGTAGCTCGTCTCCTCGCTGTCGGCGAGGGCAGCGAGTTCGTCCTCGTCGCGGTCGGCGACGAAGTCACGGAAGGACTCCTCGGGACCCGCGCGCTCCGCCTCGTACGTTTCGAGCAGGTTGGCGATGTAGCCCGGCACCTCGTCGGCGGGGACGCGCATCTTCACCCAGTCGGCGAAGGTGGGGTTCTCTCCAAGGCCGCCGCCCAGACCCACGTCGAACGCCTCGACGGCGTCGCCGTCCTTCCGGGTCTTCATTCCCCGGAGGCTGATATCGGCAATCTGGGGCTGAGCACACGACGCGGTACAGCCCGAGAGGTGGATGTGGAAATCCTCGACACCCTCGGGAACGGGCACGTTGTCCCGCAGCCAGCGCCCGTACCGAACCATCCGGTTTTTCGTCTCGACGATGGAGAGCGAGCAGTACTCGGTGCCCGTACACGCGATGGAGCCGCGCATGAACGGATGCGGGTCCGGCGAGTGTTCGTCCAGCAGATCCTCGGCGAGGAAGTCGTCGAGGTCATCGTCCGCAACGTCGCCGACGATGACGTTCTGGCGCTGGGTCAGGCCGATCATCTCGGAGCCGTACTCCTCCGCGAGGTCCGCGAGTTCGATCACGTCCTCCGCGGCCATGCGGCCGACCAGCACGGAGAGGCCGACGAAGTTCTGCCCGTCCTGCTGGTCGTAGACACCGATGTAGTCGCCGGTGGAGTCGGCGCGGCCGGCGTTGTAGTCGTACTCCGACCGGAGGCCCTCCCCGGCGGTCGGGAGTTCGTAGTCGACGTACTCCTCCTGCAGGACCGACCGGACCTTCTCCGGGCCCCACTCGTCGACGAGAAACTTGATGCGGGCGTTGAAACGGTCCTCCCGGTCGCCGTAATCACGGAAGAGGGCGGAGAGCCCGGCGGCCACGTCCGTGGCGTTCTCGGGACGGCAGAAGACGTCGATATCGCGGGCGAAGCGGGGCTCCTTGCGGGCGAGGCCGCCGCCGACGTTGACGTTGAATCCCTCGACCTCTTCCCCATCGATCTCCTTCACCGCCGGCTCGAAGGCGAGGTCGTTGATGTCGCCCTGACCGGAGCCACGGCGGTCGCCGGTCATCGCGACCTTCCACTTGCGGGGCAGATTGGAGTAGAGATCGTTGCCCTTGAACGTCTCGTGGAGTTCCTGCACGATGGGCCAGACGTCGATCAGTTCGTCCGCGTCCCGGCCGGCGACGGGGGAGCCGACGATGTTGCGCCACGAGTCACCACACGCCTGAATCGTAGAGAGACCGACGGATTCGAGTTCGTCCCAGATGTCCGCGATATCCTCGACTTTGATCCAGTGAAGCTGGATCGACTGGCGCGTCGTGAAGTCGGCGTAGGCGTCGCCGAACTCGGGGTTCTCGACGGGGCCGGTGGCGTACTCCTCCGCCACCTCGCCGACGGTCCGGAGCTGTTCCGGCGTCATCCGGCCCATCGGCGTCCCGATGCGCATCATGAAGTAGCTCTCCTGCCCTTTCCGCTGGTGGTACAGCCCCCACCATTTGAACCGCTCGAACCAGGCGTCGTGTTCGTCCTCGGGGATGGCGTCCCACCCCTCCTCCGCGAATCGGAGGAGGTGGTCACGTACCTCCATCCCGTAGGTTTCGTCTTTCCAGCGCTCGACCTTGGACGGCATGAATCGCTAGAATAGGGCCGAACATATACGGTGCGGCACGCCGTCAACCTTCCCCGGCTCTCCGGGGACACGACAACATTTGCCGGCATATGTGAGCTGTCAAGGCGGCGCCGCCAGCCGATAGCGTCGGCCGGGGACGTGCGTGCTCTCGGGGACGACAGCCCGGAATACGCCGGTTTCGGGATCGACGCGACCGAGCGTCAGCCAGTCGGTGACGCCGCTCGCGCCGCACTGAATGCACTGGCCGGCGATGCGTGCCTCCACGTCCGCCCCGTCGGGCGCGACTTCGACGAACCCTTCCGCCAAGAAATCCGCGAGCTGACACGGGCAGAATTCGTGACGAGCGAGGCGCCAGAGGTCGCTGACGTTCACCTCACGGGAATCGTTGACGCTGACCCAGGCCCCGTCGTCGAGCTGGTGAACCGCGGTCGTCATGGCCGGCCGTTCGGGCCCGACGGCGGTAAGCCCGTCGGCATCAGACACGGTTGCCGGTCGTCGGACGGCGATACCGGGGGTGATCGAGGGGAAATCGCAAGACAGGGGCGGAATCACCACGCAGATCCGCCGTCACGGATACCGGAAAAGACCGCCTCCATGCGGGAGAACGGGTAGCGATTACGGCCGAAAGCGGCCTTATACGGCCGTATTTCATAGGAAGGTTCGATGAGCGAGAACAGCGAGGTCCTGAAGGACTCGCCGGAGACAGAGACAGCGGCCGAAGACGACACGCGAAATCACCTCTCCGATGTCGAAGCCGGTGCGGGCTGTACGGAAATCTGGGAACACCTGAGCGAGAACCGCGACGGCGCGGACCGAGACTGATCCCGTCGGCTGTGACCCGTTCGGGACGCACAGCCGGCAGTACGACTGCCATCTTCGACTGACCGTCCGACTCCCCTGCGTCGCCGGCCGATCGCTCCGGCGGTAAGCCGCGCGGCCGACGAGGCACTCATCCTGTCGACGGCGAGTCGTTGATCCCGATCCACGCAGTCAGGCGATCGGATGGGCAACCGATGCCAACCGCTAGATCGATCCGGCACCCCGACGTGCTGGGTGGGGCCACGAAGTACAGCCGAGAGTGTCAGCGAGCATCGAGCACCGCCGCGACATCTTCCCGAATCGCCGCGTGGAACCGCTCGCTGGCGTAGCGATCACGGGGGAGCGTCGGTCGATCGTCGCCCGCGACCGCCGCGCTGATCGTCGACACGGCGTCGGCGGTCGAGGTGAAGAGGCGGTCCAGACGGCCGTCCAGCACCTCCCGCTGTCCGCCCGCGTCGGGGGCGAACGCGACCATGCCCGCCGCGACGTACTCCGCGACCGCCATCCCGAAGTGTTCCGTCGGCTTGCAGTTCAGACCGTAGCGGTGCGTGGCGAGCAACTCTTCGACCCGCTCACGGGACACGTCGCGGTGGAGGTCGACGTACGGCCGGTCGGCCGCTTCGGCGACGATCCGCCGGGCGTAGTCGGCGTAGATGGTCGACGACGATCCGACGAGGTGGAGATGGAGGTCGTGCCCCCGGGCGCGGACGCCGTCGACGATTCGGATCGCCCGAAGGGGCCGCTTGTCGGGGGCGAGACGGCCGACGACGACGACGCCATCCTCCCGGTCCGCCCACGGTCGGGGATCGGCCGGGGGGTCGACCGGTGGATACCGCACCGCCGGCCGTCGCCCGTAGATAGCCTCGACGGCGCCGGCCGTCCACGCGGAGTTAGCGAGGAGGTGGGAGTCGGCGGGGAGCGTCCGGTCGGCCAGACCGGCCAGCCGGCTCCACAGCGGGTCGAGACGGGACGCCGGACCGGCCGTCGTGTGCCGGCGATTGAACTGCGGGAAGTGGACGTACTGCAGTGAGGGAAGCGGGAGGTCGAACTCGTTGGCGGTGCTGACGGCGATGTCGAACCCGGCGGCGTGGGGGCGGAAGAGCCGTCGGAGCAGAACGCTCCGCGGTGCCAACTGCGGTCCGAACCGGTCGGGGAGCGCGTCGAAGGCAGAGCAGACGAGACGGGTCCCTCGTGGCCGGTGGACGGGGACGCGCACGGACGTGCCGAACAGCGCGTCGAGGTCGTCGAGCGACGACCGCGAGAGGGTGAACAGGGTCACGTCGTGATGCGACTGGAGCGCCTCGCAGACGTGGAGACAGACGGCGTCGGCGCCGCCTCGTCCATCGAGCGTGTTGTGGAGGACCGCCACACGCGCCATGTCGGGCCGTGGTCGCGCGACCATCTTATACCGTCGGCTCGTCACGACGGCACTGTTCAGATTAGAGCGATAGAATCAACCACACCTCGAAAGCCCCCGGCCCCTTTCAGTCCCACCCGCGTCGGCTGGCCAATCGACTGCCGCGGGGTGGGACTGAAAGGGGCGACTCGCTGGAGGAAGGCGGGCGACGTAAGCACGCGAGCGAAGCGAGCGCGCGCAGCGAGCCCCCCGACTCCAGCGAGGCGGGGCTTTCGAGGAGGTCACAGACTTGCTGGCTTATCTGAACACGACGCGTCACGACCGGCGGGGGACTTTTTACGACCGCAGCCCGCCGACGGGTATGGAGTGTGCGTTCGTGGGGTGTGGGGCGGTCGCCCGGAAGTACGCGAGCGGACTCGACGGGTCGTCGCTCGCGGTGGCGGCCGTCTGCGACCGGGACGCCGCTCGGGCCGAAGCGCTCGCAGGCGACCTCGACGCAGCGGCGTACGCCGACCTCGACGCGCTCTTGAACGCCGAGGACGCCCCTCTGCTCCTGAACCTCACGAGCCACGCGGCCCACGCCGACGTGACCGACCGCGCTCTGCGGGCGGGGCGCCACGTCTGGAGCGAGAAACCGCTCGCGCTCGACGCCGGCGCGGCGCGACGGCTGGTCGCCCTCGCGGAACGCCGGCGCCTCGCGCTCGGCTGTGCCCCCATCAACCACCGGTGCGAGGCGCAGCGACACGCGCGGACGGCGGTCGACGACGGTCGCCTCGGGACCGTCCGCCTGGCCTACGCCCACGCCCACGTCGGCCGCGTGACCGAGTGGCACGACGACCCCGACTCGTTTCTCGGAGTCGGCCCGCTCTACGACGGCGCCGTCTACCCCCTCTCCCTCCTCGTGGCGTGGTTCGGCCCCGTCGAACGGGTGCGGGTCGCGGACACCGCGGCGCCGTGGCCGGATCGCGAGTCACGCCGACCCGATCGCCCGAGTCACGTCGAAGCGACGCTCGAACTCGTCGACGGCCCGCTGGTCCGCCTGACGGCGAGTTTCTACGCCCCCCATCGGAGCCGGGAGTTCACGAGCCTCGAACTGCACGGCGACGACGGCTCGCTGTATCTCGACGATGCGGGTGATCTGGGCGGTGAGTCGGGTCATCGCGTCGCCTTCGGGCGCACGGGGCGATCGTACACCCCGATGCCACTCCAGCAGCCGTCTCGCCGGACGCCCTATCTCGCCGGACCGGAGCGGCTGGCCGCGGATATCCGGCGGGGGCGACCAGCCCAAAGCTCCGCGCGGCGGGCCGCACACGTCGTCGCGGTCTGTAACGCGATCGAGCGCGCCGCCGACGGGGACGGCGACGGCAGCGCCGCCGCACACGGCGTCCCCCAGCCGGATCGACGGCGAGTGGTGTGGGGACGGAGTGGGGTGGACGACGCGGCTGCGCCGGTTCACCCACCCGACGCAGCCCTCCGGCTGCCGCCCGTCGGCTTCGGCTGTTCGCGCTACCGCGACGGCGAGTACGTCGACCGCCGCGACTCCATCGCAGTCGCGCTGGACGCCGGCTACCGCCTCCTCGACTCCGCGGAGCTGTACGGCAACGAGGCGCGGATCGGCGAGCTACTCGCCGCACCGGGGAGCCCCGACCGCGACTCGCTCGTTCTCGCGAGCAAGGTGTGGAACACGAACCACGCTCACGTCGCGGAGGCCTGCGAGACGACGCTCGACGAACTGGGTGTCGACACGCTCGACTGCTACCTGCTCCACTGGCCCGAGGCGTGGGCGTACACCGGCGCCCTACGGCGCCTCGCCGAGTTGCCGGTCGAAACGCAGGAGGCGCTGACGTTCCCCGAAACCGACGACGGCGAGCGGGCGACGGCGGACGTGAGTCTGGAGGCGACGTGGCGACGCATGGAAGCGCTCTACGACCGCGGCCTCGTGGCGTCGCTCGGCGTCTGCAACGTCGACCGGGCGACCCTCTCGGATATCGTCGACTTCGCGCGTGTTCCCCCGGCGGTGGTGCAAGTGGAGTGCCATCCCTATCGCCCCCAGCGGGAACTCGTGTCGTGGTGTCACGAGCGGGGCATCCGAGCCGTCGCCCACTCGCCGCTGTCGGCGCCGGGACTCCTCGACGAACCGGCCGTCCGGGAGACGGCCGCCGAGATGGGTGTCTCGCCCGCGGCGGCCGTCGTCGCGTGGCACGTCGACCGCGGGGTCGTCCCAATCCCGTCGAGCACCGACGCCGACCACGTCGTCGCGAACCTCGCGGCCGCCGGGCATCGTCTCCCGAGCGAGGGACGCGACCGGCTCGCGGCGCTCGAAGATCCGGAGTTCGAGCGATGAGAGAGCACGTTCGCGAACGGTGGCGCGTGGCCGCGACGGGGACGGCCGGCGTGGCGGCGGCCGGGACGGCAGTCGGCGGATGGATGCTCGTCGCGGGGGCGACCAGTCACACGGCCGCGAACCGCTGGGTGCTGATCACCGGAGTCGTGCTGGCGTACGAAGTCGGCTTCCTCGGCTACCACTTCGACGACGGGACGACCGCGCTCGCCCTCCCGAACCTCGTTACACTCGGTCGCGGGGGGCTGTACGCCGCGACAGCGGGGTTTCTGTTCGTGCCGCCGGTCGAGGCGGTGCAGTGGGCGCCGGCCGCGTGTTACGGAACCGGCGTCGCTCTCGATGTCGTCGACGGGCGTCTCGCGCGACGGACGGGGCAGACGACCACCCTCGGCGCGAAACTCGACCTCGCGTTCGACACGCTGGGCTTTCTGGTCGCCCCCCTCGTCGGCGTCGCTTGGGGCCGACTCCCGGTCGCGTATCTCTCCGTGTCGGCCGCGCGGTACGTCTACCGCGCGGGAATCGGTTGGCGGAAACGGCGGGGGCGACCGGTCGACGACCTGCCCGAGAGCCGGGTGCGACGGCCGCTGGCCGCCCTCCAGATGGGTGTCATCGCCGTCGCGCTGGCACCCGTCCTCCCCGTCTCGGTCGCTCACCCGCTCTCGCTCGTCGTCGCCGTACCGTCGCTCGTGGTCTTCGGTCGGGATTATCTGGCCGTCACGGGGCGACTGTGAACCGGTAGCGGGCGGCAGTATGAAGTGGCGGGCGCCGCTAGAGCGGGCGTGACAGGAAGCGTCGGAGGCGGGCGCTCCGTAGCCGATCCACCGGCGAGCGGCCGATCACTCTACTTCGACGGACCGAGGACGATCAGGGTCGAACGCGAATCGATTCCCGATCCCGATCCGAACGAGGTGCTCGTCGAGGCGGGCGTCTCGGCGGTGAGCTCGGGTACCGAACTGCTGATTTACCGCGGTGAGATGCCCCGTGGCCTCGCGGCCGACGAAACGCTCGACGCCCTCGACGGCGACCTAACCTACCCGCTCAAGTACGGCTACGCGGCGGTTGGAGACGTGGTGACGGTCGGCGCTGAGGTGGACGACGCGTGGCGTGGACGGACGGTGTTCGCGTTCAACCCTCACGAGAGCCACTTCACCGCCGATCCGGAGGCCCTCGTGCCCGTGCCCGAGGATCTGTCCCCGTCGACGGCGGCACTCCTGCCAACCGCCGAGACGGCGACGACGCTCGTCATGGACGGCACTCCGCGGGTCGGAGAGCGCGTCGTCGTCTTCGGCGCGGGGATGGTCGGCCTCGTCACGGCGAGCATCCTCGCCGAGTTTCCGCTGGAACGGTTGACGGTCGTCGAACCCGTCGCGCACCGGAGGGAGATGGCGGCGACGCTGGGTGCCGACGAGACGCTCACACCCGAGGAGGCGGCACGGATCGGCGACCGTGGCGACCCGACCGGCGCCGATCTGGCGTTCGAGCTCTCCGGGCGGCCGACGACGCTCGACGACGCCATCGACGCCGTGGGCTACGACGGCCGGATCGTCGTCGGGTCGTGGTACGGGCGCAAGCGCGCCGAGACGGACCTCGGCGGCTTCTTCCACCGCAACCGCATCGACATCTCGTCGAGTCAGGTGAGCACGCTCGACCCGGACCTCCGGGGTCGGTGGACGAAGGACCGCCGACTGGACGTGGCGTGGGAGCGCCTGCGCGGCGTGACGGCCGAACAGCTGGTCACACACCGGATCGCCGTCGAGAACGCGCCGGAAGCCTATCGTCTGCTCGACGGCGGCCCGGAGAACGCGCTGCAGGTGCTGCTGACGTACGAGTGATATAAGTCGATCGCCTGCCACGAACGGGTATGTACCGGCTCTCGGTCTCGCGGGATTTCGTGGCGCAACACTTCCTCACGGTGCCCGATCCGGGGCCCGAAGGCGAGAGACACAGCCACCACTTCGAGGTCGCGGTCCGCTTCGCCGGCCCCGAGCTGAACGAGTACGGTTACCTGGTCGACATCGACGCCGTCGACGCCGCGCTGGACGAGCTGGAAGATCGGTATCGCGACACGCTCCTCAACGACCTGCCGGAGTTCGAGGGGTTGAACCCGAGCGTCGAGCGGTTCGCCCGCCTGTTCGGCGACCGGTTCGTCGAGCGCGTGCCGACCGAGGTGCCCACCAAACTGACCGTCCGCATGTGGGAAGACGAGGACGCGTGGGCCAGTCACGAACGGCCGCTGTGATGGCGTACGACGGGCGGTATCTGGAGGCGAAACGCACCGTCGACGACCGCGCCATCGACCATCGAGTGCGCGACCGCCTGCTCGAAGCACTCCCGGACGCGCCGCGGATCGTCGAAGCGGGTGCCGGTACCGGCGCCACGGTCCCCCGCCTTCGCGACTGGGGCGTCACCGCCGGGGAGTACCGGGGGATCGACCGCAACGGTGCCGTACTCGACCTCGCCCGGGAGCGACGGATGGCCGAGTGCGGCGGTGATCCGGCCGGAACGGGCTTCCGAGTCGATGACCTGACCGTTCGGTTCGAACGGGGAGACGCACTCGATGCCGGACTCGACGGCTGGGCGGATCTCGTCGTCGCGCAGGCGTTTCTCGACCTCGTCCCCATCGACGGCGCGCTCGACGCCTTCGAACGGGCGCTCCGCCCGGGCGGCCTGGTGTACGCGCCCATCACCTTCGACGGCGAAACGGCGTTCCAGCCCGATCACCCGGCCGACGAGGCAGTCGTCGCGGCGTATCACGAGGCCATCGACGGCGAGCCGGGCCGGGACGCTCGGGCGGGGCGCCACCTCCTGAATCGGTGTCGCGAACGCGACGGTGACCTGCTGGCGGTCGGCGCGTCGGACTGGGTGGTGTATCCGCCCTACCCCGCCGACGAGCACTACTTCCTCGAGACGATTCTGGACTTCGTGGCCGAGGCGGTCGAGGGAGTGGTCGACGGAGCGGAGGCGTGGCTCGACGCTCGGCGCCGCCAGCTCGACGAGGAGCGGTTGAGCTACGTCGCCCACGGCTACGACGTGCTCTATCGGGGGCCGGGCGGGTGAGCCGTGGTCGCCCACGAGCGCCGACGACGGACGATCCTGTGGACGCTCGCCGCCGCAGTCGGACTCTGGCTCTATCTGCGAGCCATTGGCGTCGACGCCGTCGCGGCCGCCCTCGGCCGAATTGCCCCCGGTGACGCCGCGATCCTCGTCGGCCTCGGCTGGCTGCCGATCCTACTGTGGGGAGGCTCGCTCCATCTCGTCTGCCGGCGTCTCGACGTACCGGTCACCTTGCCGGAGTCGGTCGGTCTGTTCGCGGCATCGAGCTTTCTGAACAACGTCACACCGTTCGGGCAGGCAGGCGGCGACCCGGTGAGCGGCGCGCTCGTGGCGCGGATCGCCGGGGTTCCGTTCGAGCGGGGACTCGCCGCCATCGTGAGCGTCGGCGTGGCGAACGCGGCCGCCGTCGTCGGCCTCGGTGTCGTCGGGACGGGCGCGCTCCTCGGGACGACTGCAGTGGACGACACCCTGCTCGTGGCCGTCGGAGCCGGCGGTGCGGTCGCGGCGGCGCTTGGCGTCGTCGCCGTCGGCGCGTGGCGCCAGCGTGACCGGGTGGTCGACCGCGTCGGCGGCGCGCTGGCTTGGGCCGTGTCCCGGGTCGGCCGTGTAGTGCCCGGGGTCGATCCGCCGGAGTCGGCTGCGGTCGTCGAGCGCGGACGGGACTTCGTCACGGCACTGGAACGCGTGGGTGATTCGCATCGGCGACTCGTCGCCGTCCTCCTGCTGGGAGTCGCCGGGCATCTGGCGGTGGCGACGACGCTGTGGCTGGCGCTCGCGGCGCTCGACGCCACCGTCTCGCCCGTGCGGGTGTTGATCGTGGTGCCCGTCGCCAGAGTGGCGGGTGTGTCGCCGACGCCGGGCGGGACGGCGAGCGCGGAGGCGTTGCTGACGGGGTTACTCGTCGCAGTCGGCGGCGTGTCGGCGCCCGTCGCCGCCGCGGCGGCGCTGGTCTATCGTGCCGCCGCCTTCTGGCTCCCGACGCTCGGTGGCGGGGCCGTCACCACCGTCCTCCTCGTGACGAGCGACGACGGTTACGCCTCCGACTCCCGCCGGTAGAGGACGAACAGGATGGCGATCAGCGTCACCTGCACCACCTTGTCGCCGATGCCGCCGGGGTTGAGTACGTCCGGCCAGTTCAGGACGAAGTAGAGGACGACCTGGATGCCGACGAACGGAATCCCGACGAGATAGAGGAGGCGGCGGTGGAAATCGAGCAGGACGAGAAAGACGGCCACGACGAAGGCGATGCCCGCGAGGACGAAGCTCACGCCCTGCAGCGTGTCGAGGGCGCGGACGCCGAAGTAGAGGTGTACTGCGCCCGTGGCGATCGCCAGCACGATGCCAATCCAGTGGAGTCGGGTGAGCGACGCCGTCTCGAACGTGGAGCCGGACATGGGAAACGATACCACGCCACTCGATAAATCGGTTTGGTCGGGGCGTACGCTTATCGGCTGCCAGCCCGACGGAAGCGGATATGGGGATCGAGTACGTGCGGCAGGCGTCGTCACCGGCGGTGTCGGTCGTCGTGCCGTCGATACCGGGATACGACCACGAACCGACGATCGCCCGTCTGGAGGCACAGTCACTCGAGGAGCCCTACGAGATCGTTCTGGTCGACGATGGAGAGATCGACCGCTCCGTGGCCCGAAACCGGGGACTGGAAGCGGCGTCGGCCGACGTGGTGGCGCTCACGGACGACGACACACGACCGCCGGACGACTGGCTGGCGACGGCATTGGCGGCGTTCGAGACCGATCCCGATCTGGTCTGTCTCGAAGGGCCGGTGTACGGTGGGTGTCGGAGCTTCGGCCCCCGTCACTACGTCGGCTGTAACCTCGCCGTGCGTCGGCAGGTGGCACTCGACATCGGCGGCTTCCGGTCGGTGTTCTCCGAGTGGCGCGAGGACGTGGAGTTCGGGTGGCGGATGGAGGCCGACGCCGACGGCCACTGTCGCTTCGAGCCCTCGTTCCGGATGTGTCACCCGGAGGTCCCGCGGACGGCGTTCGACCGGGGGTTAGAACGGCAGTTGCGACGCGAGTATCCGGACCGGTACGACGAGGTGATGGACGTGACGCTGACCCGCCGATGCTACCGCTGGGCGCGGGCGGCGGGAGTCACCCAGCCGATCCAGCGGGTACGAAACGCGATCGGGCGGCGAATCTGGGGGGAGTGTCGCGGGGCGGCCCGGTTCGAGTAATACTGTCGGCTGTAGCTACAGTAATCACGATCAGTCGTTACGATAGCGACGCTGAGGATTGCCACCGTACATCGAGCAGTCGGAGAGGGGCGTGCGAAGTGCAGCCACGATCAGGAGCGGCATCATTGCCGTGGCGGCCTTGGCGGCAGCAGCGGGGCCGATCAGGTGACTCGCAGCGGCGGCGGCCGCCACCGTCGCCACCATCACGGCGCCGAGTACTACTCGGGCATCGCTCACGCCCCCACCGGGCTCGGAATCCCACTGATTCAAATCTGCAGCGGCCATTGGTCTGCTAGCAAATTATGGCCCGACCCAAATATATTTAACGAGGTAATTATCGACCGTGATTAAAAGGAACGTTCCTGAACAATACTGCCGGTAAAGTAAATGGTCGTTTATGAAGGTTCGGGGGCGCAGCCGCTACGGAACGCGGGGAGTGCGAGAGGGGGATGCGATTATGGGTCGAAATTCGCCATGTAGTTGCGGTGGAGGCGGTAGAACAGCAGCATGCCGCCGATCCAGCTGACGATACCGTACGCGACGTAGACGAGGTCCGGGAGGTCGAGGTAGAAGTACATGTACGAGCCGATCAGGAGGTACACGACGACGAAGACGCCGAGAACGCGGATACCACGACTGGAGACCTGTTGTTTCGGACTGACCATGGGAGAGATGAGCGTCGCCTGCGGCTGACTCTCCCTGTGTGCGCTCACTCTTTAAATATGAAAGTTCATGCAAAATATGCGTGTGGCGTCGACACTATATGAGGGTGAGGTCAACGACGGGTATGATCCGTGTAGGCGTTAATGGGTACGGTACCATCGGGAAGCGGGTTGCCGATGCAGTGAATTCGATGCCCGACATGGAGCTCGTCGGGATTGGCAAGGCCAGTCCGAACCACACCGCGGACGCGGCCGCGGAGCGCGGCTACGACATCTACGTCCCCGAGGGACGACACGACCGCTGGCACGACGTGGGGATGGACGTCGCGGGCGACATCGAGGACCTCATCGACGCGAGCGACATCGTCGCCGACGCGACGCCGGCCGGGATGGGCGCGGAGTACCGCCCCATCTACGAGGAACACGACACCCCTGCGCTGTTCCAGGGTGGCGAGGGCGCCGACGTGGCGGACGCCAGCTTCACCGCGCGGGCCAACTACTCCGAGGCGACGGACAAAGAGTACGTCCGCATCGTCTCCTGTAACACGACGGGCCTGAACCGGATGTTCGCGCCGCTCCACGAGGAGTACGGCGTCGAGCGCGCGTCCATTACGCTCGTCCGCTGTCGCGGCGAGCACGCGGTCATCTCGGCCGATCCGGTCACGCTGCCCTCGCACCACGGTCCGGACGCCCTCGAAGTGATTCCGGACATGGGGCCGATCACGACGATGGGCATGAAGGTACCGACGGTGCGTCACCACTTCCACGGCATCAACGTCGAACTCGGCGGAGAGCCGAGCGCCGAGGAGGTCCGCGACCTGCTGGCCTCGCAGTCGCGCATCCACGTCGTCGACGGCGACCTCGGCATCGACTCCGGCTGGGAACTGCAGGAGTTCGCCCTGGACCGCGGCCGCGACCGGATGAACCTCTACGAGAACCAGATCTTCGAGGACTCGATCAGCATGGACGGCCCGCAGCTCCACCTCTTCCAGTCCATCCACCGCGAGAGCGACGTGGTGCCGGAGAACGTGGACGCGATCCGTGCGATGATGGGCGACGCCGACGCTGAGGAGAGCATCGAACTGACGAACGACGTTATGGGCATCGGCGACATTTAAATGACGGCAAACGAGACCGAGGCAGTCGACGAGGAGTTGGAACCGGGAACCGAACTCACGACCGGCTACGGATCGAGTCCAGGCGTGGCGACGGGGCCCGTGAAGATCATCGAGGACATCGAGGAGGCCGACCGCATCGAGGAGGGCGACGTGATCGTCACCGAGATGACGGCCCCGGACATGGTGCCGGCGATGAAACGCTCGGCGGGCATTCTCACCGACGAAGGCGGGATGACCTCCCACGCGGCCATCGTCTCGCGGGAACTCGGCGTGCCGGCTATCGTCGGCTGTGGCGACGGGACGGACGTGCTGAAAGACGGCCAGCGCATCACGCTCGACGGCCAGAAAGGCACCGTCGTCGTCGCGGAGCCCGAAGCCGAGGAGGTCGAAGACGCCGACCCCGAAGGGAGCCGCGAGGCCGAAGGCGGGAGCGGCGGTCCGCCGACCACGGCGACCGAGGTGAAGGTGAACGTCTCCATCCCCGACGCAGCCCAGCGCGCGGCCGACACCGGCGCCGACGGCGTCGGCCTCCTGCGGCTGGAGCACATCCTGCTCTCGACGAGCAAGACGCCCGAGAAGTACGTCGCCGACCACGGCGAAGAGGCGTTCGTCAAGGAGATCTCCGAGGAGATCCGGAAGGTGGCCGAGGCGTTCTACCCGCGGCCGGTTCGCGCTCGAACCCTCGACGCACCGACGGACGAACTCGCGGAGCTGGAGGGTGGCGAGAACGAACCTCACGAGCACAACCCGATGCTCGGCTACCGCGGCATCCGCCGGTCGCTGAAAGAGCCCGAGATGGTCAAACTCGAACTGCGGGCGTTCAAGCGCCTGCACGACATGGGCTACGACAACGTCGAGGTCATGTTCCCGCTCCCCAACGACGCCGAGGACGTGCGTCGGGCGCGGGAGCTGATGGACGAAGTCGGCATCGACCGGGAGAAACACGACTGGGGCGCGATGATCGAGACGCCGGCCAGCATCCGATCCATCGACGAGATCATCGACGAGGGCATCGACTTCGTCGCCCTCGGCACCAACGACATCGTCCAGTTCATGCTGGCGGTCGACCGCAACAACGCGAACGTCGCCGACCGCTTCGACGACTTCCATCCCACGATTCTGGAGGCGATGGCGGGGGTCATCGAGGCGTGTAACGAACACGACGTGGACACCACGATCACCGGCCAGTCCGGCTCCCACCCGGACATGGCGAAGTTCCTCGTCGAGAAGGGGATCAGCTCCCTCTCCTCGAACATCGACGCCGTGCCCGAGGTGCGCCGCGTCGTCGCCCGCGCCGAGCGGAAACTCCTGCTCGACGCGGCGCGGGAGAACCTCGACGACGACGAACCGCAGATCGACTGATCGGGCGGCGGACGCGTTCTCCGGTCGTCGCGAACGCGGAGCAGTCTCGCAAACACCTTCTGCCGACGCCAACGACGCGTGAGCAACCGCTCACTCTCCGACTCCGCGTGTCGTCCGGGCGCCCCTCGGGTTCGCGCTCTCGCACCTCCTCGTCGCGAACGGTGCATAACGGTAACCCCGAGGAGCGACGGTACGTGTGCGATTCTCGGGCGCTCGCCGACCTCGATCCCGAGTCCGGGGCGTACCCCAACGACGTCGGCGACGAGGGTATCTCTACACCGAGGGGACGCTTCACGTCGAAACGGACGCGATCGTCGGTCCGTCGTTCGCATCGGATGACTACGCCGCAGCCAACGGAACCCGCTTTCACCCGTCGCCAGCGTCGAGAACGAGACGCTCGTGCCGAGTCCGACCGGGTCCACCGGGCGCTGGCGACGAACTACGGCGAGGCCGGGAGGAGCGTTCGGACGGCAGTGGCGGAGGGGCGCGTGCGGACCGCCGCGCCCGTCCCGGCCGACCGGCGGTTCGTCCGCCGGGACGTACGACGTGGTGACGCGGGCGGCGGCGTTGCCACTGGAGACGTAGGTCGATCGAAGAAGGCACGGTCGGGCACGATGCCCGGGGACGACTCAACCGGTTACAGGCCGATGAGCGTCTGGATCGTCTCGATCGAACTGCGTGCCTCCCAGAGACCGGAGATGATCATGACCACGCCGGCGAAGACGGCGAGGGCGACGGCCCATGTGCGAACCGGCGAGAGGGAGTCGATGTCGATCTCGAAGGACATGTACATCACCGCGAGGTACATGAGCCCGATCGCGGGGGCGAACAGCGCACCGGAGAGGGCAAAGAGGATCAGCGGTGCCTCGATGAAGAGGTTCAGCGAGAGCGGGATCACCGCGAACAGGACGATCGTCAGCCGGAACACGGTGTCGCGGGTGATGTTGTAGTTGTCGAACAGGCCGTGGAGCGCGAAGGCGTCCTCCCAGAGACGGGACATCCCGTACATCGGGCCGATCAGGGTCGAGAACAGTGCGGCGACGGTAGTCAGCAGGAACAGGATCGCGGACCACTCGCCGAACTGCGTCGTGAAGATGGCCGCCATCTCGGGGATGACGGTGAAGCCGCTGGGCTGGATGCCCTGCACGTGCAGGGTCGCGGCCGCGGCCGTCCACATGAAGAAAGAGAAGACGGCCAGGATGGCCGACGAGAGCAGGTTCTGCCAGAGGACGATGTCGCCCCAGCCCTTGAGGCGGTCGACTTCCTCGTCGGTGAGGTCGTACTTGTCGATCTCGACACCGTTGTCGAGCGGTTCGAACATCCCCATGACCTTGTCCTTCGCGAACCAGACGTAGGAGACGGTCGGGCCGAAGCCGGCACCGATCCAGCCGAACATCGTGAGGATAAACGCCATGCCGCCGACGCCGAGCCCTTCGACGCGGCCGGGCATGGACGGGACGAGGCCGGACGCGAGGTTCGGCGCCCAGACGCCCGCCGTCGACAGCGAGACGAACGCGATCAGGATCAGGAAGATCCAGAGCAGCGACGTGGCGAGCTTCTCGATCAGGCCGTACGAGCGCAAGCCAACGATGGCGAGGCCCGCGAGGACGGTGGCGATCATCCAGACTTCCGTCGAGAGCGGAGCGAGCGTGTTGAGTGCGCCGGCGGTCTCGCCGAGGTGACCGGAGAGACCGATGGCGTAGATTAGGCCGCCCAGGAACACGTAGTAGAAGATCCACTTCAGCGCCCAGCTCTTCTCGTAGAGGGCGTCGAGGAACGTATCGCCCGTCATGACGCCGTAGCGGACGAGGTAGTACTGCCCGAAGATCTTCGTGAACGTGATCAGGGGGATGAGCCAGATGCCCTCCATCCCGAGGTAGGCGCCGCCGAGCGGGACGCTCAGCACTTCACCGCCACCGATCTGAGAGGCGGTGAACACCCACGCCGGCCCCATGTAGCTGAGAAACTCCTTGAGCGAGGACGGCGGCTCCGAAATCCGCGTCTCGGTCGTGTCGGCCGTGCCGGTGCTCATGCCGACGCACCCCCAGTGCAGGGGAGGTCGGGTGTCCGCGAACCCGGCTGAAGTTGATCGATACGTCCCGGAGTGCCGAGGTAACTCGGCGTGGAAATGAGTCGTGATGGTCTCTGCCGCATGTCCAACCCGATGAAAGACAGTAACGATAGTATAAATGAGGAAAGGCGCACTTTTTGCATGATTTATCATGAAGACCATATTCTTTAAGGTCATTTAATACGCCGCCGAATCGGAGAATCGGCAGACGCAGCGCCGATCCCGGGATCGGCGAAGTCGATCGACCGGAACGCGGATAGTAATGAATGACGCGGTCGAAAGCGCTTTAATTATTGTTAGGGATTACTGATAGTATGGTGATACTGACAGCCATTGACAGAGACCCCGGCTGCAAGGGGGTCGTCGAAACGGCGTACGACCTCTCGACGAGCATGGACATGGAGCTCGTGATCCTCCACGTCGTGCCCGAAGACGGGAACGAGGAGAAAGCTCGAGAGGAGATCAAAGAGATCGTCACGTCGGTCATCGGCACTCTCGACGGCGTCGACCTCCGGATCATGCCGGAGCAGACGCGCCGCGATCTGCCCACGGGGCGGACGGCGAACCACATCCTGCAGGTGGCCGAAGAACTCGATCCGGACTACATCGTCATCGGGTCGCGCAAGCGCACGGGGCTCGGGAAGATCCTGCTCGGCAGCGTCTCGAAGCTCATTCTGGCCAACGCGGACGTGCCCGTGGTGACGGTCGAGCAGACGCGGAAAGCGAAAGCGGAGTAAGGGGAGCCGTGCCCAGCGAGGGACCCCACCCTATAGTAGCCTTTGTAAGTCATTGCACATCTGATCGCACGCAGTCCGGCGATCAGGTGTGCAAACAGTTCCAAACGCTACTATATTCTTAGGAAGTATCGTAACGGCCCATAGATTCTCGCCGGACCGTCACGGCGAGAATCTCTGATGACTTCCAGTACTCCCTATCTACGCAACGGCACCGCGCCACGAGTTACCGGTATCCCAGGAGATACCCGCCGCCGCCGAGAACGGCAACGACACCAGCGACGACGAGGAGGGCACGATAGCCGACGACGGTGCTCGAAAAGCCGAGATCGGCGGTGACGGTGAAGCCGACCGGCCCGAGTGTCTGGCCGAGGCGGAGGACGCTCGTTCGCATCCCCATCACGCCGGCGCGAAGGTCGTCGTCGACCAGAGTGACGACCGCAGTGTCGATGGAGGGCATCACGACGCCGAAGCCGACACCGAAGACGAGAAGCGAGCCCGCGACGGCCCACGGCGACGGGGAGAGGCGGACGGCGAGCAGGCCGATCCCGTAGGCGACGAAGCCGACGGCGACGAGTTGCGACGGCGTCAGCCGCTCCGAGAGTCGGCCGTACTGCGAGGAGACGGCGGCGCTCGCGAGCGCGACGGCCGACAGCGTGGCGCCGATCCGGCCGGCGCCGAGGCCGTAGGCGTCGCGCAGGAGGAGCGGCAGGGCGGTGAGGACGGCCCCGTAGAAGATGAAGAAGGCGGCAAAGAGCGCGACGAAGATTGCAAGCGCCTGCGGGAGGACCGCGACCGCCCGGAGGCGGCCGAGATACGTTCGCACGTCGGTCGACCGCTCGGTCTCGGGTTCGACCAGCGCCACGGCGGCGAAGAGGCCAACGAGCGCGCCGACGCCGAAAAACAGGAACGGGGCCGACCAGCGAAGCCCGGCGAGCGCGCCGCCGAGAAGTGGGTAAAAGGCCGCGCCGGTGCCGATGGTACTCCCGTTGACGCCCATCACGGCGTCACGGCGAGAACCGTCGTACACGTCGCCGATGAGCGTCACCGCGAGCGTGATGAGCGCGCTCGCGCCGACGCCCTGGAGAAAGCGGAGAACGATCACTTCGGTGAACGTGCGGGCGAAGGCGACGCCCACGCCCGCGACGGCGAACAGAAAGAGCAGGGGGACGACGACCCGCCGCCGGCCGAAGCGGTCGGCGACGAGGCCGACGAAGGGCGTGACGACGATGCCCGGGAGGGTGTAGGCCGTGATCACCAGCCCCACCTGTGCGTCGGTCACCCCGAAGACGGGCCGGAGGTCGGGGAGGACCGGGCTGACCAGCGAGACGCCCATCACGCCCATCAACGAACACGAGAGGATGACATAGAGCGTGCGTGACCGCCACGGCACGGCCGCCAGCCCACGGTCACCGTCGAGGTTCACCACGGTCCCACCGTGGGACGGGGGCGTAATAGCGTTCGTGGATCGGTGGGGGCGGCGATCAGAACTGCTCGGCGGTGTCGATGCCGACGACGACGCCCGCCTGATCAGGGCCGAAGCGGTCGTCGGCGCCGACGGCAGTGGTAAAGAGGAGGCGAGCCTGTTCGGTGTGCGCGAGTCGGACGGCCGCCGCCATCGGCGCGTCGAAGTCGAAGTCGTCGATCAGGGCCGCCCACTCGTCGCGGCCGATCCGGTAGGCCCGCGTCCCGTCGACGGTGACGTAGTCTGCGGTCCGCTCGAACGCGGCGTGGCGCCCCAACAACTCCGCGTTGAGCGCGAGGAGGGCGTCCGCGATAGCCGATGGCTCGGGGTCGACACCCTCCGCCACCCGTTCGACGACCGTCCCGGTGATCGGTGCTTCGCCGGTCTCGACCGTCGTGTCGTTTGGCATGTGTCAACTGTTGACACTCCCAATCCTTCGATCTTTCGGGGCGAACGTTCATGCAAGGCGGGGTGTTACGACCGGTACGGGTAGAAACCGACCGAATGCCCGGCGATCCATGACGAATCTGCGCGCGGAAAACCTGTGTTTCGAAATCGAGGAAGAACACATCCTCGACGGGGTATCGCTCGACGTCGCGAGCGGGGAGACGGTGGCCATTGTCGGGCCCTCCGGCGCCGGAAAGTCGTCGTTACTCCGCCTGCTCGACCGGCTCGACGAACCGACGGGTGGGACGGTGTATCTCGACGGCACCGACTACCGGACGCTAGACCCCGAACAGCTCCGCAAGCGGGTCGGCCTAGTGCCCCAGGACCCGGCGCTCCGGTCCGGAACCGTCCGCGAGAACGTCACCATCGGACCGCGGCTCCGCGGCGAGACGGTGAGCGAGGAGCGCCTCGCCGACATCCTCGACGCCGTCGGCCTCGCGGGCTACGCCGACCGAGAGACGAGCGACCTGTCGGGCGGCGAAGCCCAACGGGTCGCCATCGCCCGGACCGTCGTCAACGACCCCGAGGTGATCCTCCTGGACGAACCGACCGCGAGCCTCGACAGCGCGGCGGAGGCGGAGGTCGAACGCTTGCTGGCGGACCTCCTCGCGTCGGGCGAGCGGACGGCCATCCTCGTCACGCACGACGAACGGCAGGCCGAACGGCTGGCCGACCGGGTGGCGCGGATGCGCGACGGGCAGATCGTCGACGTGGGCACGCCCCGGGAGGTGATCACGTGATGGCGCTGCCGGACCGGCTGACCGATCCGGTGGTGATCGAGGGGCTCTTTCAGGTCGCCGCGGCGACGGCGCTGGCGGCCGTCGTAATCGGCATCTCCTCGATCCGCGATCTGGATCTGGAGCGAGAACTCGGCGGCTCCTTCGCCCGCGGGTTCGTGCAGGTGATTGCGATGGGCGCGCTCATCGGCGCGCTCTTTACCATCCCGCTTGCCTACTCCGGCCTCCTGCTCGCGGCGATGGTCTGTTACGCGGCGTGGGAGTCGCGAAAGCGGGGCGGCGGCGTCCCGAACGCCTTCCGCATCTCCGTGATCGCGCTGGGCGTGGGGTCGGCCGTCGTCATCGTGACGATGGTCGCGGCGGGCGCCATCGAACGGAGCGTCCGCAACCTCGTCCCCGTCGGCGGGATGATCATCGCGAACGCGATGAAGACGAACTCGCTGACGCTGGACCGGTTCCAGGGCGAAATCGAGTCGAATCGGGACGAAATCGAGGCCGTCCTCGCGCTCGGTGTCCCCCCGGAACGCGCCATCTCCGAGTTCGTTACCGAGTCCGTCCGTGCGTCGCTCATCCCCGTCGTCGACGCGATGCGGACGCTCGGGCTGGTGTATATCCCCGGAATGATGGCGGGGATGATCCTCGGTGGCGCGAACCCCATCTACGCCGCCGAGTACCAGTTCGTCATCATGGGGATGATCTTCGCGGCGGGAGGGCTGACCAGTATGACGGCGAGCCTCCTGCTCGGTCGGGCAGCCTTCACCGACGCGGCCCAGCTCCGCCGATTCGAAGCCACCGATCCGACGCTCCTCGCGACGCTCCGGTCGGCGCTCGATCGATGATGTCTGATACGGAGTATTGTAAGTCGGTACCGATGGGTCGCCGAGGCGATCCGGCGACCCACCGATAAACAGTTACAATACTCCGTATGACAGGGTGGCACTTATCCGTCCACTACGCCAGAAGGAGACGTAGATGGGTGCCAGAACCGAGGTGATCCGGGTACTTCACGTGGACGACGACCCCGCCTTCGTCGACATGGCGGCGACGTTCCTCGAACGTGAGGATAATCGGATCGAGGTCGTCACGGCCACGAGTGCGGCCGAGGGACTGACGGTTCTCGACGAGACCCACATCGACTGTGTGGTCTCCGACCACGAGATGCCGGGGATGAACGGCATCGAATTCCTCGAACGCGTCCGTGGCGCACACGGTGACCGGCCGTTCGTGCTCTTCACGGGCAAGGGGAGCGAGGAAATCGCCAGCGAAGCCATCTCGGTCGGCGTGACCGACTACGTCCAGAAGGCGACGGGGAGCGAGCAGTACAAAATTCTGGTCAACCGCATCGTCAACGCCGTCGAGGCGATGCGAATCCGGGAGCGGGCGGCCAGACAGGAGCACATCAACGCGCTGATCCGGGAGATCGACCGCCGTCTCGTCGCGGCCGACACCGTCGACGAGATCGAGAGCGCCGTCTGCCGGACGCTCGCCGACGCGACGCCCTTCCGGTTCGCCTGGATCGGCGAGCCGGATTCGGACAGCAGCGAAATCCGCCCGCGTACGTCCGCCGGTGACGCGAACGACTACCTCGACGAAGTGACGCTCTACTACGACGAGCGCCCGCGCGGGCAGGGACCGGGCGGCCGCGCTCTCCGGACGGGAGAGCTACAGGTCGCACGGATCATCCAGGACGATCCGACCTTCGAGCCGTGGCACGACGTGGTCGACCGCTACGGCTACGAGTCGGTAGCCGTCGTTCCCCTCTCGTACGGCGAGGATCACGACGGGATACTCGCGCTCTACGCCGATCGTCCCGACGCCTTCGACGAGATCGAACTGAGCGTGATCGAGGAACTCGGCGAGACGATCAGTCGAGCGCTCGAAGAGGCCGAGATCCGGCGCCACCTCGAATCACGGCGGCTGGCCGAGGGGGTGCGAAAGGAACACTACTACCGGACGCTCGTGGACGCCCTGCCGAACGGGGCGGTCGCCCTCTTCGACACCGACCTCCGATACACGGTCGTCGGGGGAGCCGTCTTCGACGATCTGTCACTCGTACCGGAGGAGATGGAAGGGACGCTGCTGACTGACGTTCACTCGCCGGGGTTTCAGAATGCGTATCTGGACCACTACCGAGCGGCGCTCGACGGGACGGCGCGTACCTTCGAGTTCGAGTACGGAGGTCGAACGTTCGAGGGTCACGTCACCCCCATCCGGGACGAGAGCGGCATCGTCGTCGGGGGGTTGGCGATGACACAGGACGTGACCGAACGGGATCGTCGACAGGCAGAACTGGAGCGACGGGAGCGCGTGCTCCGCGAGATGTACGAAGCCGTCTCCGATCCCTCGCTATCGATCACGGAGGGAATGCGGGAGTTGCTCCGGATCGGCGCGGACGCGCTCGATGCACGGTACGGCGTCCTGTCGCGGATCGAAACCGACGACCACGTCGTCGAACTCATCCACGCACCGGACGGCCGAGAAATCGGCGACGGCGATGTCACGGAGGAAGATACGGTGCCGCCGTCCGTGGCGGACTGCGAGCAGGCGATCCGGACCACGGGAACGGTAGTCGTCGACGACGAGAGCGAAGAGGCCGGGCCGTCGGAACGACGACCCGACACCGACGACCTGTCGTGTTACGTCGGTGCGCCCGTCGTCGTGGACGGGGAGCTCTACGGGACGTTTTGTTTCTGTGGCGAGACGCCACGATCGGCGGCGTTCTCGGAGTGGGAGACGACGCTCGTCGACCTGCTCCGCCGGTGGATGGGTGCGGCACTCGACCGCCGCGAGACCACCGCCCGGCTGCGGATGCAAAACGAGCGATTCCGCGAGTTCACGAGCATCGTGTCACACGACCTCCGGAACCCGATCAGCGTGCTCAGCGGCGCGCTCGATCTCGCCGAGGCGACCGGAGACAGCGAGCAGTTCGACCGCTGTCGGCGCGCGCTACGGCGGATGGACGACCTCATCGACGACCTCTCGACGCTCACGCGGGACGGAGCGGTAGCCGACGACACCGAACCGCTGGCGCTGGGGCGGACGGCGCGCACGTGCTGGGCGACGGTCGAAACCGGCGGCGCCGAGTTACGGATCGACGACGACGCCACGATTCGGGCGGACGAAGACCGCCTCAGACAGTTGTTCGAGAACCTGTTTCGGAATAGTGTCGAACATGGTTCGACCACTCCCCGCTCGGAGCCTCGCGGGGACAGCGTGGAACACGGGTCCACGAGCAGTCGGACGGCGGCCGACGACCCCGTGACGGTTCGGGTGGGGATGCTGCCGGCCGGCGACGGCTTCTACGTCGAAGACGACGGGGTGGGTATTCCCGAAGGGCGCCGGAAGGATGTGTTCGAGCGCGGCTACTCGACGGCCACGACCGGAACCGGCCTCGGTCTCGCGATCGTCGAAAAGATGGCGGCGGCCCACGGGTGGACGGTCACCGTGACCGCCGGGGACGCGGGTGGTGCCCGGATCGAAATCCGCGGCGTCGACCGTGTCTAGGCCGCCTCGACGGCGTCGAGGACGGCCTCGTAGTCGGGTTCGTTCGTCGGATCGTCGGCCACCCAGCGGTACGTGACCACCCCGTCAGAATCGAGGACGAACACGGCCCGGTTCGCGATGCCGTGGAGCCCGAGGTCCGGAATGTCGATCTCCAGATCGTACGCCCGGATCGCGTCGCCACCCATGTCGCTCACGAGGTCGAATTCGATCCCGTTCTCTTCTTTGAACGCCCCCTGCGAGAACGGCGAGTCGGCGCTGATGCCGAGGACGGTCGCACCGGCATCTTCGAAGTCGGCCAAGTGCTCCTGGAAGGCGAGCAGCTCGTTGCGGCAGGGCGGCGTGAACGCGCCCGGGAAAAAGGCGAGGACGACCGGACCGTCGCCAAGGTGGTCCTCGAGGTCGAACGATTCGTGTTCGGCCGTGCCGACCGTCGCAGTGAACGTCGGAGCGGAGTCGCCAGTCGAAACCATAACCGATCGAAGGTGTTCTGGCGGCATAAAACCAGCCACGAACGGTTGTCGCGGACTTTTACTACCGGTGGGAAGTAGCGCCAAACATGGCAGAGTTCGGTGCGCTGTCGCTCGTCCCCCCGTTGCTCGCCATCGGGTTGGCCATCGTGACGCGAAAGGCGGTGTTGTCGCTCTTTCTCGGGGTGTGGGCAGGCGGCATCGTCTTCACCGGCGGCGTCGGGCTGGGACAGACCTTCGAGTGGATCGCCGCCGCCATCGGCGACAGCACGTTCCACGCCCAGATCATCATCTTCACGCTGTTGCTCGGCTCCGCGGTGGCGATGATCTGGCGGCTGGGCGGCTCCCACGCGGTCAGAGACTGGGCCATCCAGCATCTCGATACGCGGCGGAGGGTCTGCTTTGCGACGTGGCTGCTCGGTCTCCTCCTGTTTTTCGACGATTACGCCAACACGGCCGTCGTCGGTAGCACGATGCGGGACGTCTCCGATCACCTGCGCATCTCGCGGGAGAAGCTGGCGTATCTCGTCGATTCGACTGCTGCCCCGGTGTCGACTCTCGCCATCTCCTCGTGGGTCGCGTTTCAACTGTCGATGATCGAATCGGGCTACGAAGCGGCCAACATCGCCGCGAGCGAGGTACCCAACCCCTTCACGGTGTTTCTGGAGTCGATTCCGTACAACACGTACGCGATTCTCGCCATCGCGATGGTCGGCATCGTCGTGGTGAGTGGGCGGGACTACGGCGAGATGCTCACCGCCGAGCGCCGAGCCGCGGAGACGGGGCGGGTGACCCGTGAGGACGCGCGGCCGATGCAGGACGTAGCGGCCGAACTCGGCGATCCGAACGTCGAGAACGCACGCCTGCTCGCCTTCTTCCTCCCCATCGGGGTGCTGGTCGTCGCGACGTTGGGGACGGCGCTCTGGACCGGCTACGAGCCCGGGGCGTCGCTGTACGACACGGTGATCGGCGCCGACTACGCGGTGGCGCTCATCTTCGGCTCCTTCGCGATGGTCGCCTCGACGTACGTCATCGGTGCCGTCACCGGACGCCTGACGCTCGGCGAGAGCGTCGACACGACCATCGACGGGTTCGGGATCATGTTGACCGCGGTGACGATACTCGTCCTCGCGTGGTCCATCGGCAACGTGGTCGAGGCGCTGGGCACCGGCGAGTACGTCGGACGGATCGCCGGGCAAGTAGTCGATCCCGCGCTGTTGCCCGTCGTGGTGCTATTCACCGCCGCGTTCGTCGCGTTCTCGACCGGGAGCGCGTGGGGGACGATGGCCATCGTGACGCCAATCGCCATCCCGGTGGCGTGGCGGCTGACCGGCAGCCACACGATGGTCGCGGCGCTCGTCGGAAGCGTCTTTTCCGGTGCCATCTTCGGCGATCACGCCTCGCCAATCTCCGATACGACCGTCCTCTCGGCGACGTTCACCGGCGCGGACCTCGTCGACCACGTCCGCACCCAGTTCTACTACGCAGTCACGGTCGTCGTCGTGGCGGCCACCCTGCTCGTCGTGTGGGGGTACACCCGCATCACGCCGTGGCTCCTGCTCCCGGTCGGCACCCTCGCCCTCGGCGGACTGGTGTACGGTCTCTCGGCGCTCGACGCCCGACGGCGCGACATCCCGGACGAACCGCCGGCAACGAGGCCGGACGACTGATAGGGATTACGGTACGTCAGTATCGCCCGGCCGACGCGAGGGGGAGCCCTACGCGCGGCCGTTGAGGGGGCAGATGAAGTAGTCCGGCGGGCCGAACCCCGGCCGCCCCAGCGTCACCTCGATGTACGACGCGTCGAGGATGTCCTCGGCGTTCGTCAGCGGCGCGTCCGCGTCGAACGCGTCGACGTCCGTCACCTCGGCCGAGAAGTGCGTCCACTTGCCGCCGTTCCAGTCCCCGTCGCCAGGCGCAGCTTCGGAGACGAACGGCGACCGCTGGTCGTCGCTCGCGTCGTCGTTCGCGACGATCGCCTGTTCACCGTCGTGGAGGAAGTAGATCTGGTTCTCCGGATCGGGACGCTCGTCGAGCGTCTGCACGACGTTCGTACGCCAGAGCACGTCGTTCGCGTAGACGCGTCCGAACGCCCGTCCGTTCCCCCGTTCGTCGCCCCGGCCCGGATTCGCCGCCGCCGAGCCACCGAGAGCGAGGCCGATTCCACCAGCACCGAGGGCGGCGCCGTACCGAAGCAGCCGTCGTCGAGTCGCTGTGAGTCCTGTCATGGGAGCTTCGGAGGCAGGTTGCCTCCACCGGGAGAGGGGGCCGGATCCGTGATGAGTATTTTTCAAATTGGATATATATTTTCGGTGAAATCGGTCTAGATTGTGTCTAGAGACGGTCGGCGCGTGTCACCGAAGGCGGGCATCCAGACACTCGCCGAGGCGGGTGAGCGTCTCGTCGAGGGTCGCCGACCGCTCCACGTCCCGGAGCGCCGCCAGAATCCGGGGATCGACCGGCGGCGAGCGGACGAAGAGAGCGCCGCCGGTGGCTGTCGCGCGGAGGAGCCAGCGGGCGTACCGGCGGGCGAGCGACCAGCGCACGTCCGTCAGGACGGTCGCGATCCGCCACGCCTGCGCCCGGCCCTCGGTCATCGAGAACAGTGAGAGCGCCTCGTCGAACCGGCCGAGCGTGGCGTCCACGTCGTCGAGTCCCGGCGCGTAGAGGTCGGACAGGGCCTCCTGCTGGGCGTCGATCAAATCCAGCAGGATGGCGTTGATCTCGCGGTGGTCGGCGCGCTTGCGCCGGCGATCCGGATCGATCCCCACGTCCCGGAGCGCCAGCGCGAGGTCGTAGTTGATGTGGGCGTTGATGCCGAGGAAGGCGTCCTGTGCGACGAGCGCCGATCCCTCCACGGCAGTCGAGAACGCGACGATCCACGGATCGGGGACGGCATCGAGGTGTCCGCGCTCGAACCCGAGGAAGGCCCGGCGGTAGTAGTTCGCGAAGGCGACGGTGTAGCGGCGCATCCAGTCGGGGTCGTGGAATCGGCCGTCCGCGATGGCCGCCTGGACCGCGGCGGTCATCCGGGTGTAGATGGTCAGAAAGACCGCCCGGCGGTCGCCGGCCTCGCGGAGACGGGGTTCGAGGGTGCGCAGGCGGTCGAGGGCGTCGACCACGCTCTCGAAGGGTCGCTCCGTCACCTCGACGAGCGCCGGATCGGGCGTGCGGGCCGGCACGTCGACTACCGGATCGGACCGGAGCGCGAGGCCGACGGCGCGGAGCCGAGACGTGCCGAGGAGGCGGGGAAGCGCGGCGTAACCGGCCATAGGGAACCGACGGGAAGCGGGGAAAAATAGCTGGCGCCGTTCACGAGAACGGCGCAACGGCTTTGTTCACTGGGGCCTGAACCGCGAAGGAATGAGCGAGCAGATCCGGGTGCTTCACGTGGACGACCAACCGGATTTCGTCGATCTGACTGCGACGGCGCTCGAACGCGAAGACGACCGGCTATCGGTCGAGACGGCGACGAGCGCGGCCGAGGGACTCGATCAGCTCACCGAGTCGATCGACTGCGTCGTCTCGGACTACGACATGCCCAGGCGGAACGGGATCGACTTCCTGCAAGCCGTCCGCGAGCAGCGGCCGGACCTTCCCTTTATCCTCTTCACCGGTAAGGGAAGCGAAGAGGTGGCCAGTGAGGCCATCTCGGCCGGCGTGACGGAGTATCTGGAGAAAGAAGCCGGTCTCGATCAGTACACCATCCTCGCCAATCGGATCAGGAACGCCGTCGAACAGTACCGCTCCAAGCGGGCGCTCGAATCCAGCCAACGCCGCCTCTCGCTGTTCTTCGAGCAGTCGCCACTCGGCGTGATCGAGTGGGACGAGGCGTTCGAAGTGGTGCGGCTCAACGACGCCGCCGAGGAAATCCTCGGCTACGACGAAGCCGATCTGGTCGGCACGTCGTGGGAGCGGATCATCCCCGACTCGGAGCGGGAGGCCGTGGAGGAGGTCGTCGACGCGCTGTTGCGGGACCGGGGCGGCTACCGGAGCGTAAACGAGAACGTCCGTGCCGATGGCGACGTGATCGTCTGCGAATGGCACAACCGGGTCGTGACCACCCACGACGGCGACGTAGTCGCCGTCTTCTCGCAGTTCCAGGATATCACCGAGCGCGTCGAGCGCGAGGAGCGGATCGAACGGAGTACGGCGCGGCTGGAAGCGCTCTTCGAGAACTCGCCGGACATGATCAACGTCCACGACACCGAGGGGAACATCATCGACCCGAACCCACAGCTCTGCGAGCGGCTCGGCTACGACGCGTCGGAGCTGGTCGACATGAAGGTGTGGGAGGTCGACGCGCGGATCGACCCGGCGGAGGCGCAAGCGCTCTGGGACGAGATGTCGGTCGGCGACAGACGCCGGCTTGAAGGAATCTACCGGTGCCGGGACGGGTCGACCTTCCCGGTCGAAGTCCACATCCAGCGACTCGATATGGGGGGCGAGGACCGCTTCGTCGTCATCAGCCGGGACATCTCGGAGCGGAAGGCGCGCGAACGGGAACTGGAGCGGTACGAGACCATCGTGGAGACGATCGACGACATCGCACTCGTCGTCGACGGGGACCGAACCATCGAGTACGTCAACGAGATCGGGCGCCGCTACGCGGGGGCGCCTATCGACGACATCGTCGGGGAACCGATCGTCCGCCTCGCCAAAGGGTTCGCGGCCGAGACCGACGGCGCCGCACGGTTCGAACGGGCACTCGAACGCGCGTTCGACGCCACACCGCCCGTCGACACGCCCGAGCGCCTCGAACTCCGCGTCGACGCCAGTATGGGGGAGGTCGTCCTCGAGTACCAGTTCTCGCCGGTGTTCGAGGGCGACGAGCCGACCGCCGTCGTCATCACGATGCGAGACATCACGGAGCGGACCGAGCGGGAGCAGGCCCTCGAAGCCACGAAAGAGCGGCTCGATACGGTCGTCTCGAACGTGCCGGTCGTCCTCTTCGCCCTCGACGCCGACGGCGTGTTCACGCTGTCGGAGGGGCGGGGACTCGACGCGCTCGGGTGGGACACCGGCGAAGCGGTCGGCCAGTCGGTGTTCGACCTGTACGCGGACTACCCGAGCGTGACGGCGGCGATCAGTCGCGCACTCGACGGCGAGGAGGTCAGCATCGTCGAACGGATCGAGGACCGGATCTTCGAAACCGCGTACCAGCCGGTCTTGGAAGACGGGCGCGTGACGGGCGTCATCGGCGTAGCGACGGACATCACCGAGCGCCGGGCGCGCGAACGGGAGCTCGAACGCCAGAACGAACGCCTCGAGGAGTTCGTCAGCGTCGTCTCTCACGACCTCCAGAACCCGCTCAACGTGGCCGCGGGCAGACTCGAACTCGCGCGGGAGGCGTTCGACAGCGAGGACCTCGACGCCGCGGCGCGCGCACTCGACCGGATGGACGAACTGATCACGGATCTGTTGCGACTCGCGCGCGAAGGCGAGCGGGTGAACGAAATCGAAACCGTCTCGCTCGCGGACGTGGTCGAGGGGTGCTGGCACAACGTCGAGACGGGCGAGGCGGAACTCGTCGTCGAGACGGAGCGGACGATCCGAGCCGATCCGGGACGACTCCAACACCTACTAGAGAACCTGTTGCAGAACGGCATCGTACACGGGTCCACGAGCAACCGGCCGCAGACCGGTGACGGCGAAACCGTCGACAGCGTGGAGTACGGCTCCACGGACGGGGCCGACGTGACGATCACCATCGGCGACCTCGAAGACGGCTTCTACGTCGAAGACGATGGGCCCGGGATTCCCGAATCGAAGCGGGCGGACGTGTTCGAGAGCGGCTACTCGACCGCGCCGGACGGAACCGGGTTCGGCCTCGCTATCGTGGAGGAGGTTGTCGAAGCCCACGGCTGGTCGATCAACGTCGTCGAGAGCACCGACGGCGGGGCGCGGTTCGAGATAACCGGCGTCGCGGACGCACCACAGCAGGGACCGTGATTATTCGACGGCGACGCCCGCGGAACATCTCCGAGCGCGCGGGACACGACCGACACCAGCGAGGCGATCCTCGTCGTCGAGCCGGTCGACGGCGAGACGCTCGAGGCCGACGACGTTGAGCAGCGGTTCGAGGTGGCGACGAGACGCAGGCAGCGGAGTGACTATCGCCGCTCGACGGTTGCCAGCACGCGGTCGATCCGGTCGATGGCCGTCTCGATGACGTCGGCGTCCGTCGCGTAGGAGAACCGGAGGTAGTCGGCGGCCTCGTCACCGAAGTCGACGCCGGGCGTGACGGCGACGCCGGCTTCCTCCAACAGGAGGTCGGCCACGTCGAGGGCGTCGCCCGGGAGGTCGCTCACGTCCGCCAGCAGGTAGTACGCTCCCTGTGGTCGATAGCCGAGGTCGAGTCCCCAGTTCTCGACGGCCTCGACCAGCAGGTCGCGGCGCTCGCGATACGTCTCGCGAATCTCGGCCAGCCGCTCGGGCGGCGTCGAGAGCGCCGCGACGCCCGCGTCCTGGACGAAGTTCGGAGCACAGATGAGCACGTTCTGGGCGAGGCGGTTCACCACGTCGACGTACTCGGGGGGAACGATCACCCAGCCCAGCCGCCAGCCGGTCATCGCGAAGCGCTTGGAGAAGCCGTTCAGGACGAACGCGTCGTCCGTGTATTCGAGCATCGTGTGTTCGGCCACGTCGTAGGAGAGGCCGTGGTACACCTCGTCGACGACGGGAGTGGCGTCGTGGTCGCGGGCGACGGCGGCGAGGCCGGCGAGCGTCTCGCCGTCCATCACCGCGCCCGTCGGGTTAGCCGGGGAGTTGAGCAGGAGGGCGCGCGTGTCGGCGGAGAGGGCAGCCTCGAAATCCGTAACGCGGGGCTGGAACCCCTCGCTCGCCCGGAGCGGGACCGTCCGCACCCGCCCCTCGACCGTCCGCACGAAGTTGGGGTAGCAGGCGTAGTGTGGGTCGGTGAGGACCACCTCCTCGCCGGGGTCGACGAGGGCGGCCATGGAGAGCCAGAGCGCGGGCGAGGTGCCCGGCGTCACGACGATCCGGGCGGGATCGACGCCGACGCCGTACTCGCGGTCGTAGTGTGCGGCGATAGCGCGGCGGAGTTCGGGTTTGCCGCGCGCGGCGGTGTAGTTCGTGTTGCCGGCGCGGAGGGAGTCGACGGCCGTCTCGACCACTCGCTCCGGCGGCGCGAAATCCGGTTCGCCCACCTCCAGGTGGATCACGTCGTCGAGTTCGTTCGCCCGTTCGAGCACGTCCATCGCGATGAACGGAGTCACGTCGGCGCCACGTTGGGAGACCATCGGTGCCGCGGTAGAACGGGGAGACGGGAATACGCTCCGGTCGGGCGGGAACGCGAACGGATCGGACGACGGCGCCGGATCGGTGGTCGGCGGTTCGCCGTTCAGTTCAGTCGAGGTCGAACCGGTCGAGGGTCATCACCTTGTGCCACGCGTCCGCGAAGTCCTGGACGAACTTCTCCTCACCGTCGGCGGCGCCGTAGACTTCCGCGATGGCGCGGAGCCGGGAGTTCGACCCGAAGATGAGGTCGAAGCGGGTCGCCTCCCACTCGGTCTCGCCCGTCTCACGGTCGCGAATCTCGAAGATCCGGTCGTCGTCGGAGACGGACACCCACTCGTCGTCCATGCCGAGCAGATTCTCGAAGAAGTCGTTGGTGAGCGTCTCCGGCTCGTCGGTGAGGACGCCGCGGTCGGAGTCGCCGTAGGTCGCACCGAGTGTGCGCATGCCGCCGACCAGTACCGTCATCTCGGACGCCGACAGGCTCAGCAGTTCCGCCTTGTCCACCAGCAGCTCCTCCGGCGTCGGTTCGTAGTCGCCGCCGAGGTAGTTACGGAACCCGTCCGCGTCGGGTTCGAGCACCTCGAAGGACTCGACGTCGGTCTGTTCCTGCGTGGCGTCCGTTCGGCCCGGCTCGAACGGGATGTCGACATCGTAGCCGGCGTCCGCGGCGGCCTGTTCGACGGCGACGTTGCCACCGAGGACGATCAGGTCGGCGAGCGAGACGCGCACGTCGTCGTCGCGCGAGTCGTTGAACGCCGCCTGAATCTCCTCGTAGGTCTCCAGCACGGATGCGAGCTGCTCGGGCTCGTTGACCTCCCAGCTCCGCTGCGGTTCAAGGCGGATGCGGGCGCCGTTCGCGCCCCCGCGCTTGTCGCTGTGGCGGAACGTCGACGCCGACGCCCACGCCGTCTTCACGCGCTCGGCGATGGAGAGGTCCGAGTCGACGATCCGCTCTTCGAGTTCCGCAATCGCGTCCTCGTCGACGATGTCGTAGTCGGCGTCGGGGAGGGGGTCCTGCCAGAGCATCGTCTCCTCGGGCACCTCGGGGCCGAGGAACCGCTCGGGCGGGCCCATATCGCGGTGGATGAGCTTGTACCACGCCTTCGCGAAGGCCGCCTGGAACTCCGCCGGATCCTCCTGGAACTCCTCGAGGACCGCCCGGAAGTCGGGGTCTTTCTTCAGCGCGACGTCGGTCGTGAGCATCATCGGGTCGACGAACTCGTCGGGGACGTGGGCATCCGGCACGGAGTCGGGGATGTCGGCCCCCGGGCCATCGCCGGCCGGCCGCCACTGCCACGCGCCGCCGGGACCGAGGTGCGCCTCCCACTCGTAGTCGAGCAGGTTGTCGACGTAGCCCATGTCCCACTGAGTCGGCGCGCTGGTCCACGGCCCCTCGATGCCGCTGGTGATCGTGTCGGGGCCTTTGCCCTCGCCGTACTCGTTCTCCCAGCCGAGGCCCTGCTCCTCGATGGACGCGGCTTCGGGCTCGGGGCCGAGGTTGTCGCCGGAGTCGGCGCCGTGGACCTTCCCGAAGGTGTGACCGCCGGCGATGAGCGCGACGGTCTCCTTGTCGTTCATCGCCATGTGGCTGAACGTGTCACGGATGTTCGTCGCGGAGCCTTCGAGGTCGGGTTCGCCGTTCGGGCCCTCCGGATTCACGTAGATGAGGCCCATCACGGTGTTGCCGAGCGGATGTCGGAGGCGCCCGTCCTCGTCGAAGCGCTCCTCGGAGGTCATCTCCCAGTCCTCCTCGGGCCCCCAGTCGACGGCGTCGTCGCCCTTGAAGTCGTCTTCGCGGCCACCGGCGAAGCCGAACGTCTCGAAGCCCATCGACTCCAGCGCCACGTTCCCGGCGAGGACGATCAGATCGGCCCAGGAGAGCTTGCGGCCGTACTTTTCCTTGACCGGCCAGAGCAGGCGCCGCGCCTTGTCGAGGTTGACGTTGTCGGGCCAACTGTTGACGGGCGGGAGGCGCTGGTGACCGCCGGCGGCACCGCCGCGGCCGTCTTTGGTTCGATACGTACCGGCGCTGTGCCACGCCATCCGGATGAACAGCGGCCCGTAGTGGCCGTAGTCGGCGGGCCACCAGTCCTGCGAGGAGGTCATCACCGCTTCGATATCCGTCTTCACTTCCTCGAAATCGAGTGACTCGAACGCCTCGGCGTAGTCGAAATCCTCGTCCATCGGCCCGACGTCGCGGGCGTGGTCGTCGAGGATGGACAGGTCCAACTGATTCGGCCACCAATCCCGATTGGAGTTCCGCGTGTGTCTGATCGCCTCACCGCCGTCGGTCGTCAACGCGCCGCCGCCCGCGTTTTCGGACTCCGCATCTTCCGTCTCGGAGGAGGGTGGATCGTCTGTCATTAGACAATCGAGTGTTGTGCAGCACTGTATAAATCGTTGCGGGTATCGAAATTCTAGTTCGCCATGTGCCAACCGATCCTTCATAAGGGGCGGCATCGGGTGGCCGTCGTCGCAGCACCGCCACGGCCGCTCCGACCGCAGGACTACGAGTCGGTCGCGGCACCGTCGGTCGGCACGCCACACAGGTTCCCCTCGTCGTCGAACAGCTTCGCGCGGAGATAGCGCGCCCGGTAGCGGTTGGCGCCGTCGCTCGTGTCGCCGTCGCGAATCTCGTCGACCCGGCCGTCGGCGACGGCGTCGATGATCGTCTCGATCTGTTCTTTCTCGCTCGGAGTGAGGTCGAACTCGTACGTGCGGGACTGCTCCGATTCGAGGCGGGTCCACGTGCGCGCGGTGGCGATAACCATCGAACACGGCTCCCGACAGGGGAAGACACCGGCGCCGCCATCGACATCGAGGGGCGTGCCGTCGTCGTACCCCCACTCCCGGCGCTTGAGACACTGTGAGTCGGCACAGCAGGCCTCCGCGACCCAGTTCACGTGGTCGTGGCCCTCGCCCCGGTCCCACGTCTGCACGATACCGTAGATGCCGGTCTGGCGCGAGACGGTTTCGTGCCAATGGGTCACGTCGAGGGACCCCTCGCGCTCCCGGTGCCAGTTCGCGACGGTCGCGGGGTAAAAGCCTTCGACGGCCCGGACGACCGCGTCGGGGGCGAGGTCGACGAACGCCCACCCGTGCGCCAGCGTCGGTGCCGTCGACAGTGGTCGGTAGTCCCCGTCGTCGTCCGTCTTTCGCAGGCGTCGCGCCTCGTAGGGATCGGTGTAGGTGGTGAGATTCTCGACAGAGTCGTCGGCGTCGTCGATGTGCCGGAGGCCGTAGCGACGGCGGCCGTCCCCGGACACACGCACCGTGACGGCGAGTTGCCCCCACTCGCGGGAGAGGCCATCGTCACGGAGCCGGTCGTACCGCTCGGGGACGGAGAGGTCGTCCGCCCGCTCGACCCACCGGAGGAACGCCCACTCGGCGCCGGCTTGCGGGGCGTGCTGATGCCAGAACAGCCAGTTATCGACGTGGTCGCGGTGACGCTCCACGGCGTCGTCGACCGCGGCGGGCGAGAGCCCGGTGTGGCTCGCCTCGGGCACCGCGACGTGGAAGCCATCGTCGTCCCGTGTCACCCGGAGCCCGTCGAAGTCGACACCGTCGGCCGCGGCCTCGCGGAGCGCTTCGGTCGGCGTCGGGTCGTCGACCGGGTCGGTGTCCGACATCTCAGTCACCGTCGGCAATCGTCGCCGTCGAGTCGGCTGCCGTCGGGATGTCGGTGCCCACATCGGCGCCCGCGTCGGCCGCGCGTTCGAGAATCACGTCGGCCATGAGCGGCTCCGTCCCGATGGCGCCAGCGTACCAGATGTCGTGCCCGTCGACCCGCGCCGGCACCGCGTATCCCTCGCCGCCGTCGTCGGTGAGACCCATATCCGCGGGGATGTCCTCCTGCGTGTGGTAGCCGTCGGCGACGAACAGCGGGACGACGACGATGTCGTCGCTCTCGAAGTACTCGGTCACGTCGTCGACCTCGGGCTCCTCGTCCATGAACAGTGCCCGAACCTCCGCGAATCGGCCGCGCTCACGGACCCGCCCGGCGTGATACTCGATGGCCTTCGCCGAGTTCTCGTTGCGCTTGGTGCCGTGGCCGACGACCGCCAGGCCCACGCCCGACCCCACCTCAGGATCGCCGGTCACCGTCTCCGCACGCCGAACGATCACGTCCGTCATCGCGTCGTGGGTACCGACCGGGCCGCAGTAGTGAACCGTCTTGTCGACATCGCTCGGGGAGAGCGTGGCGACGTCGGCGCTCGTGCCGTCGGAGTTCCAGTCCGTGGCGTCGAAGTCCAGCCGGAGCTCCCGTGGGATGACCTGTTCGGTGAAGTAGCCCTCGCTGATAAAGAGCGGGACGACGTACACCTGGTCGGCGGCCACCGTCCGGAGGGCGTTGCGAAGCGACGGTTCCTCCTTCCAGTAGGCCTCGCGGACCTCGTCGAACGCGCCGACCGCCCTGATCGTGTCGGCGTGATCCTGGGCCGGCGCACTCGACTGCGGGTTGAGGTGGGAGCCGTGGGCGACGAGCAAGAGTGCCTCACTCATTACCGGCACCTACGCCCGTGTGACTCTTAGACCCTCCGTCCCGGTTGGAACGGGGTCGCCGAGACGCGGTGGTGAAGCCGGCGCTACATCTATATGTCAGTTTGTCGAATAGAGTCGCATGGACCACGAAATCACCCATCGGCCCTCGTACGCCCAGCTCTCGCTTTCGCTCGATGCGGGCGAGTCGGTACGGGCGGAGGCCGGGGCGATGGTGAGTTACGCCGGCGACATCGACGTCGAAACGCAGGCCGAGGGCGGACTGCTGAAGTCGCTCTCGCGGTCGGTCTTCGGCGGCGAGTCGTTTTTCATGAACAGCTTCACCGCGAACGACACGAGCGAACTCAGTCTGGCGCCGGCGCTATCTGGCGACATCCAGCACCACCAGCTAGCGGACGAGACGCTGTTCGTCCAGTCCACGTCGTTTCTCGCCTCGGCGCCGAGCATCGACGTGGACACGACATTCGGCGGCAGCAAGACGTTCTTCGGCGGCGAAGGCCTGTTCCTGCTCGAACTCTCGGGGACGGGACCGGCGTTCGTCTCCAGTTACGGCGCCATCGACGAACACCGTGTCGAACCGGGCGAGACGCGCGTCGTCGACACCGGTCACGTCGTCGCGTTCGAGGAGACGCTCGACTTCGAAGTCGAGCGCGTCGGCGGCCTCAAGTCGACGCTGTTCAGCGGTGAAGGCCTCGTATGTGAGTTCAGCGGGGAGGGAACCGTCTGGACACAGACCCGGAGCCCGGACGCCTTCCTCGCGTGGCTCATCCCGAAGCTCCCCACACAGAGCGGGTCGAACTGATGCGGCTCACCGTACCGGTGTTCCGACGGTCGGCGACCGCCGAAACCGACGTGCAACGGTCCAGACACCTCGGACCAGCTTCCGATCGAAACGCGTGTTGGGGACCACGGCCGACGGAGGTCACATCGAACCGCCCCTCGGCCGTTCGCCCATGACCGACCGGAGCATCATCGATCTGATCGAGGACTGGCAGACGGGGTTTTTCGTCGTCGTCGGGAGCGCCGTCGTCGGGCTGCTGGTCGGCCTGGCCGTGCGGCCCGTCGCGGGACCACCCGGATTCATACTCGGTATCGTCGTCGGGACGCTGCTCGGCTTCCTCGCGTACTCGTATCTCAGGTACGGACGATAGGTGGCCAGTAACGACGGGACTCGGAGCGCGACCGACGGCCGGTCACCCCGGCGTCGGCGCGCCCGGTCCAGTCGGCGTCTCGTCTTTCGGGTCCTCGCGGTTGAGGATGGCGTCGCGGATGCGATCGAACGCCGATCGGTCCGTACGGACAACGGGCACGTGCATAGCCCGCGTTCGTGTTAGTGTTTGACACACTTGGGTCTGGTGGGACCGGCCCAACACCCGAGCGATCGGCCTCCCGTCGACGCGGGGACCGACCCGTCCGTCGAACAGACTTTAGTCGGGACCGGGCGACCACCGTCGTATGGTCGACGAACGACTGGTCGGGGGAGGAGCCACGTGTCTCTGCCCGCCGAGTGGACGACCGAACTCGACGAGTCCACGTCGGAAATCGACTATCACCCCGGCGCAGGCGTGCTGACCGTCGCGCTGGATCCGGACGCGACCGGCGGGCCCGCGGTGTGTGTCCTCTCGGCGGCGGACGGACGACATCGGGGCACCGTCCGGACGACCGCCACGCCGGACACGGCGTACGAGGCCGACGCGGACCTCCTCTTTGCCACCACGGACGACGACCACGTCTACGCCATCGACCCCGCGACCGCTGACTGTCGGTGGGAGACGCAGGCGTCCACCGTCGAAGCGGTGATCGACGACGCGGCGATCCTGCGCGCCGGCCGGGTGCTCCGGGCGCACCGACTCGCAGACAGCGGCCGCGAGTGGCAGGCGGTGCTCCCGGACGACGCGTACGCGGTCACCCCGCACGGTGACGCGCTCGTCGTGAAGGTCGGGGAGTACGGCGATATGAGCTTCTGCCCGGAGTGCGGGACGGACCTCTCGGGGTAGTCGGGGGCGGCCCGCGGCCCGTCGCCGGCGGTGCGTTTTAGCCCGTCGGCTCGCCACGTGGGGGTATGTCGGACGTCGAACTGACCGCGAGTCAGCGGGCGATCCTCACCGCCCTCATAGACCTCGCGCAGGATCGCACGGGCTCCGTCTCGGTCGAGGCAATCGCCGCGGAGGTGGATCGACAGTCCAGAACCATCCGCAAACAGCTGCAGAGCCTGCGGGCCCTCCAACTGGTCGAGGGCACATCCGGACCGGACGGTGGCTACGAGCCGACCGATACGGGGTACGTGGCGGTCGCGACCACGGACGAGTCGGACGCCGCCGGGACGGAAACTGCAGTGTACGCCCCTCCCGACGACGCGACCGACGAGCGCGACGACGTCTCCTCGTCGGACGACGGAACCGACACGCCGACCGGCGAGCGCGGTGACGCCCCGACGCCGAAGTTCTGTACGAAGTGCGGGGCCGAGTTGCGGGACAGAACCGTCCGCAACTACTGTCCCGAGTGTGGGTTCGAGTTCTGAGGGCCGACGGTCGCCCGGCGTCATACGGATTATTGTAAGTCATTGCCGGTGGTTCGCCGGACCGTCTCGGCGAACCACCGGTAAACAGCTACAATAATCCGTATCAGGGTGGAGTCATCACGGACGTACGGAAAGAGGGCGCTATCCGGGATGACGGTGGTAGAATAGTCCCACCAGGATTCGAACCTGGGTCGAAGCCCCCAGAAGGCTTCAGGATTGGCCACTACCCCATGGGACTGCGACTCCGGGACGGGAGTCATCATCCTATACCCGCGAATCGCATATGAGTGTTGCGAAGTCCGGGCACTGGTAGCCGACGGCGGAGCCGCTATCGCATCGCGATCCCCAGCAACCGAACCACGTGCGCGAAACCCAGCAGGTGATCCGCGCGGTCGAGTTCGCCGTCGCCGGGGTCGAGGACCGCCACCGCGTCGCCGATCCGGGCGTCGAGTGTCGCCGCGGCGTCCTCGCCCAGCCAGCCGAGCGCCCGGTAGCGGGCGATGGCGTCGCGAGCCCCCTGTTCGCCCGCCGTCCGAACGAGATAAACGATCCAGTCGCGGCCGACACGCCGGCCGTCGGGCACGTCCGGAAAGGTGGGGAGGTACGGCCGCTCGCCCAGCGCTTCGGGGTCGACGCCGCCGATGGCGACCAGCAGTTCGCACTGCTCGTGGGAGGGCTCGTCCGGCGCCGCGGACCGATAGTCCGAACCCGCCACGCGCGGGAGGCTGACGCCGATTTCCGGGTCGTCCACGTCCGCGAGCGACCGGAGTTCCCGCGGGTCGTAGTCGGCCGGGTCGATCACAGGGACCGTACGCCGGGCGCGGCCAAGGCTCTTTGGGCGTGGCCAACGGCGCTCGAATCGGGCAAGTCCCGGACATTATTTCCGGTATCTCGGAGCGCGCTACAGTCGCAGAATCAGTGATCGCGCCGTTGAGCGCTCGAAGGCCTGTTTTTCGGTGCTTCCGTCGCGTCCGGAGTACGGAACAGTGTTGCCAGTTCCTCGGGGGTTATACGCGTCTCTAGGGTACTCTCTGCATGAAGCAAATTTCACGTCGAAGCTACCTCACGGGCGTCGGCTCGGCCGCCTCAGTCGGTCTCGCCGGCTGTATGGGTGGCGGCGGTGCCGACTCGCTCACGGTGGCGCATATGCCGATTTTCCCCGACCTCCAGTACTACGTGATGGAGTCGGAGGGCTACTTCGAGAACGTCGACGCGACGGTCGAGGGCAGCGAGTTCACGGACGGGCCGGCCATCGTGCAGGCGTACGGCAGCGGCGAGCTCGACGTAGCGATGTTCGGCATCGTCCCGTCGATGATCGTCATCGACCGCGGCATCCCGGCGAAGGTGGCGGCCGCGAACATCAAAGAGCCGATGGCGATCATGGCTCACGAGGACCTGCAGGCGATGTGGGAGGAGCACGGCGCCGACGCCTTCGAAGTGTGGCGCGAGGAGAAGGGCCGGAAGTTCCGATTCGGCACCTTCCCACAGGGATCGGTTCCCGACGTACTCCTCCGATACTGGCTCGAACAGGAGGGGGTCGACACGTCGACGGTCGACATCATCGAGATCAACGGCGCCAACGCCGTCTGGCAAGCCATCGCCAACGGCGAAATCGACGGCTCGTCGATCATGGAACCCGTACCGACGCGCGCCGCGGAGGAGAACGTCCCGGTCCGGACGTTCCGCACGGCGGCCGAAATCATGCCCGGCCAACCCGCGGCGGTGACGCTGATGAGCGACGACGTGCGCGATACGCCCGTCGCGACGCAGTTCCTCGAACAGCACGTCCGCGCGACGGAGTTCATCCGGAACGAGTCCGAGGCGACGGCCGGCATCGTCGAATCCAGCATCGGGATGCCCGCAGACCAAGCGCTGTCGGCGCTGCAAGGGCCGCTCTCGAACTTCGTGACGAACCCCCACGAAATCGAGAACGGGGCCCAGATTTTCTCGCGATTCGCCAGCGAAAACGGACAGATCGAAGCGCAACTGACGCTGGAGCAGGTGTTCGACTTCAGCGTCTACGAGAGCCTGTAACATGGCCGTCGACGTGACCGAGGACGTCGACCACGCGACCGAGGCGGTCGGCGGTGGGCTGGGGGACATCGACACGCGGCGAGCCCGCCGTGGCCTCGGCGGTATCGCCGCCTTCCTCCTCCTCTGGACCGGCGCATCGCTCACCCAGCCGTCGTACGTCCTTCCCACACCCCTCGCCGTCGCGGAGACGTTCTACGCACAGACGGCGAGCGGCGAGGTGTTCGTCGCGCTCGGCAACAGCGTCCTCCACTGGATTCCGGGCGCCGTCTTCGGGACGGGGCTGGGCATCGCGGCGGGCATCGCGCTGGCCTGGAGCCCGTATCTCGACGACGTGTCCTCGCCCGTCGTCCGCGTCCTCCGGCCGGTCCCACCGCTCGCGCTCGTCGGCTTCGCCATCGCCTGGTTCGGCATCAACCACGCCGGCGCGGCCTTCATCATCGCCGTCGGGGCGTTCTGGATCAACTTCTACGCGACGTACGGCGGTGTCGAAGGTGTCTCGGACGACCTGCTGGACGTGGCACGGAGCCTCGGGGTAAACGGCGACCTCGAACTCGTCCGGACGGTGGTCGTCCCGGCGTCGCTCCCGGAGATCACCACGGGGATTCGGACCGGCATCGGGCGGTGCTGGATGTTGGTCGTCGCCTCCGAGATCTTCGGGGTCGCGGGCATCGGCCGGCGCATCCTTCGTGCCTCCAACAATCTCCAGGTCGACGTGGTCATCACCTACATCCTCGTGTTGAGCTTGATGTATCTCGTCGTCGACGTGGCGTTCCGGGCGCTCCAGCGGAGGGCATTGGCGTGGCGATGAGCGACGTGGACGCGGAGCCGCGGGTTCGGATCGACGGCGTCGGCAAGCGGTTCGAGGGCGCGAACGGACCGGTGCAGGCGCTTTCGAGCATCTCCTTTTCCGTCCGTGAGGGGGAGTTCGTCTGCATCGTGGGTCCCTCGGGCTGTGGCAAGACGACGCTGTTTCGCATCATCGCCGGCCTCGAACCGCCGACGAGCGGGAGCGTCTACCTCGACGGCGACCGCGTCGACGGACCCGGGCCGGACCTCGGCCTCGTCTTTCAGGAGTACCACCTGTTCCCCTGGCACACCGTCGCCGGCAACGTCGGCTTCGGACTGGAACAACAGGGCGTCGCCGACACCGAGCGCGAGCGCCGCGTCCGAGAACTGCTCGAACTGGTCGGTCTCGACGGCTTCGCGGACACCTACCCCCGCGACCTCTCCGGCGGGATGAAACAACGGGTGGCGCTGGCGCGAGCGCTCGCCGTCGACCCCGGTCTCCTCCTGATGGACGAACCCTTCGGGGCGGTCGACGCCCAGACCAAGAAGATGCTGCAGGACGAACTGCTCGACATCTGGCGGGAGACGGGCAAGACGATCCTCTTTGTCACCCACGATGTCGAGGAGGCGGTCAAGCTCGCGGATCGCGTCGTCGTCATGGCGAAGGATCCGGGACGGATTCGAGCGGTCGTCGACGTGGACATCGAGCGGCCGCGGTCGCGGTCGGACGGCACGTTCAGCGACACCTACCAACAGCTCCTCGACCTCATCGAGGGGTGACTCAGAGGGATTATCGGAAGTCGTCATAGAGTCTCGCCGGACCGTCACGGCGAGAATCTCTGGACAGTCACGATAATCCCGATAATACTGTTGGCTGTCCCTGTGTCACGAGAGTTGCCATCTCGGAGTGGCGAATGGCTTCGTCGACGAACAGCCGGCAGTGAACGGGGCGTGACCCGGTGGCGGCCGCGGCGCGACCGACAAACCGACACCTACATTCCGCGTTCGGTGCGTGGGTGGAGATATGTACGTCGGCCGCTTCATCGTCGTCGGGCCGGGTGTCGGCGCGTACCGCGTCTCGTCCCGGTCGTTCCCGAACCGTCAGATCGTCGAGCGCGACGGCACTCTGACCGTCACACCGACGCCGGACGCTCCGGAGACGGACAACCCCTACATCGCCTACAACTGCGTCCGCGAGAGCGCGGGCCGTGCGGTGCTCGGGAACGGCTCTCACGTCGACCCAGTGACCGAGAAGCTGGACATGGGCTACCCGGCCCGCGACGCGCTGGCGACGGCGCTACTCTCCCTCGACTACGAGAAAGACGACTACGACACGCCACGCATCGCGGGCGTCGTCGAGGCGGACACGGCGACGATCGGTATCGTCCGCCGGGACGCTCTGCTGGTCGAAGAAGTCGCGGAGCCGACGCTCGTTGCCACCTACGAGGAGGACCGCCCGCGCGCGTTCGACTTCGAGGCGACGGACGCGGCGGCGGCGGCGGCCCGCGAGGTGTACGAGCTGGACTTCGAACACGCCGTCTGTGCGGCCGGCGTCGCCGTCGACGAGGACGTGACGACGGGGATCGTCAACGACTAATACTGTCGGCTGTAAGTCAATTAAGATATTCGCCGCTCCGGGGTGGCGAATGTTTTGAAACAGTTACAGCCGACAGTATAAGCCGTTTCGCGGCGGCGACGCGCGTCGGGGACGGAGTAGACGACACCGAAAAGCAGGCGGTTAGCGCCGAATCCAGCGCCGACACCGGCCAGCGCGGGCGGGATGAGTTCGACGCCGGTGTTACCCGCGACCACGGCCCAGAGGATGGCAATCGTGGCGAGGCCAGCGGCAGCATAGAGGAGCTAGAGCCCCTCGCGACACCGGTCCGACGCGGCAGTCAAGAGGGCCGTTCCGAGCGTCGCGAGGGGAGCGAGCCACCACCAGATCCCGGCGACACCGACGGTCGACAGCATCCCGGCGACGGCGACGGTCGAGCCAGCGATCGTCAACTCCCGACGGGCGATCTGACTGTCTGAGACGGTCACGATCCGATTCCGAGGCGGTGCAGCGTAAACGTTGGGCACACGACATCCGTGTCTCCGCCACCCCATTCAGATCCCGAGCGGTGGGATCATCGGAGTCGACCGTCTTTTGGAGCGGTTGGCATCCGCGGGAGCGGTCGGACGGGGAGACGCCGTGCCGGACCAACCGGGCGGGGCTCGTCTCCCCGGACGGGATGGGGCTTGCGCCTTGCAATCATTATAACCGACGGGACACGCAAGCGAGGGCATGCGACTCGGCGTCATCTCCGACATCCACGCCAACCGAATCGCGCTCGAAGCTGTCCTCGACGACATGCCGGACGTGGAGCAGTTGGTCTGTGCCGGCGACGTGGTCGGGTACAACCCGTGGCCGGCCGCGTGCGTCGCGGCGGTGCGGGAGCGCGCCATCCCGACAGTGATGGGCAACCACGACCGAGCCGTCGCCAGCGACACACCCTTCCGGTTCAACGCGATGGCGACGGCGGGCGTCGAGTACGCCAGCGAGGAACTCGACGAGGACGCGCTCTCGTGGCTGGCCGACCTGCCGCCGGAGCGGACCGTGGTGGAGGGGCGCGTCAAACTGGTCCACGGCCACCCCGACGACCCGGACCGCTACACCTACCCCGAGGAGTTCTCGGCACGGATGCTGGACGGCGAGGATCTGCTGATCACGGGTCACACGCACGTCCAGGGCCACCGCGTCTTCGACGAGGGCGTCGTGATGAACCCGGGGAGCGTCGGTCAACCGCGGGACGGCGACCCGCGGGCGGGCTACGCGGTGGTCGAGCTGGGGGCGGGAGAAGGTGGGGACGCGGTGACCGTAAAAGAGCGCCGGGTCGAGTACGACATCGACGCGGTCATCGAAGCGGTCGAAGCGGCGGGATTGCCGGGACGGATCGGGACACGGCTGCTGGAAGGGCGGTGAGACTCGGCGCCCGGTACCGTAGCCGTGGAAACTGTTCGCACGACCGACCGTGCGCAGTCGTGCGATCGGGGGAGGGACTGACTCAGAGATGCTACTGTAGCTGTGCGACGACTGCCACTGCGAGAAAGGGAGTGTGAAGCCAACGACCGTGAACGAAGACGAGGACGAACCTGGGCTGGACGTGCAACGACGGACCGCGGCGAGGTCGGCGGAGGCGCCGTCGGCGGCGTGGACTGGGGCCGGCTCATACTGTCGGCTGTAAATCAATCAAGACATTCGTCATCCCGGGGTGGCGAATGTCTTGAAACAGTTACAGCCGACAGTATCAGATCGTCTGTTCCTGAACGATTTCGAGCGTCTCCTCTCGGTCTGCCCAGTTGACGAAGATGGCGACGGAGGTGGCGGAGGTGATGAGGTCGTGGATGTTGATGCCGGCCTCCGAGACGGGTTGGACGATGTCGAGGATGATACCGGGGCGGTTCGGGAGTTCGCCGCCGGTGACCCGGATGACGGCGAACTGGCTCTCCACGGTGACAGAGGAGAGCGTCTCGTCGTCGACGACCTGTTCGTGGAGGATGTACTCGGCGTCCTCGGCCAGGTCGGCGTTGACGTAGAACGTGACCGAATCCATGCCGCTGGCGACGGCGTCGATGTTGATGTCCTCGCTCCGGAGCGCCTCGGCGAGGTCGGCGAGAATACCGGGGCGATTGCGGAGCGCGCGCCCCGCGACGGTGATGCAGGCGAGCGGTTCGTCCTGCATGTCGATGAGGTTCTGGAACTGCCCTTCGATTTTCGTGCCACCGGTCAACAAGTCGCCGTGCTGGTAGTGGACGACCCTGACCGTCAGATCTTCGTCCTTGTACGAGAGGGCGCTGGGGGCGACGACTTCGGCGCCGCGGAAAGAGAGGTTGCGGAGCTCGTCGACGGTAATGTGACCGACGTTGCGGGCGCCCTCGACGACGCGCGGATCGCCGGTCATGACACCTTCCACGTCGGTGACGATGACGACTTCGTCGGCGTCCATGAACTTCCCGAGCATGACGGCGGTGGTGTCGCTGCCGCCGCGGCCGAGCGTCGTCACCTTCCCGTCGAGGGTCTGGGCGAGAAAGCCCGTGATGACGGGGACGACGGTGTCGAGGTTGTCGGCGAGCGCCTGTGCGCGCTGTAACGTCGCCTCGGCGTCGACTTCACCGTACTCGTCGGTGATGATCGGCCACGCCTCGCTCCCGGGCTCGACGAAGGTGGCGTTGACGCCGCGGGAGCCGAGCGCCGCTTTCAGCATCCGGACGCTCGTCCGTTCGCCCATGCTGACGATTTCGGCGCGGTCGGAATCGTCCGCGTCGAACGTGATCTCTTCGAGGAGTTCGTCGGTCGTCGACCCCATCGCACTGGCGACGATGGCGACTTCGTGACCTTCTTCGACCGCTTTCGCGACGGTGTCGGCCGCGCGCTCGATGCGGTCGCCGCTCCCGAGCGACGTACCGCCGAACTTCGCGACTACGCGCATCGTGGAGCCTCCACGGGGTCAAACGGGTGTCCAAGCATGGCAGGTGGTAGCGAGATGGACGGTAATAACTGTGTTCACTTGCCCACGTAGCGGCGTGGGAGAACCCGCGCCGAACGACCCGTTCGGAGCGAGTGTTTAAACGGCTCCCGTGAGTACGGGACGTCATGGAAGTGCGCGACGCGGTCGAGGCCGACGCCGACGCACTCTCGGCCATCGCGGACGTGCCCGCGGACGTGATCCGTAATCTGATCCACGATCGGACGGTCCGAGTCGCTCAACGAGCGGCGACGGCCGCGGGTCCCAACGCCGATACGGCCGAAGAGGGGAGTCGAGAGGTGGCCGGCTTCGTCAGTTTCGACGTTCGGGACGGGACGGTCCACGTCACGCAGTTGGCGGGCACGGCGGCGGCCTGTGAGCGACTTCTCGGCGAACCCGTCCGGTTCGCGACCTCGGAGGGAATGACCGTCGAGTTGCTGGCGATCGACGGCGACGACGCGGTGCAGGAAGCGGCCGAAGCGGCGGGCTTCGAGCGACACGGAGCAGGGCCGGAGTTCGACGGGAACCCGACCGTGCGCTATCGTCTCGATCCGGCGAACTAGGCGAATTTTCGGACGGTCAGATCCAGCGTGTCGAGGTCGACGATGGGCGCGAAGCCGGCGTCGGGGTCGATGTTGACGCTCTTCTGGAATGCGGTCTGGGACTGCCAACACCCACTGTTGACCGCGAGAACGTTGTGGTATTTCCCGTAGCCCAGTTTGTGGACGTGGCCCGTGTGGAACACGTCGGGGACGTTCTCGATGACGAGGTAGTCTTGCTCTTCGGGTGCGAGTCGCATGTGTCCGCCGTACTTCGGCGCGACGTGGCGCTTCTTGAGGAGGTGGTACATCGCCCGATGCGGGTGGTCGTAGCTCGCTTTCTCCTCCGGGAGTTCGGCGATCACCTCGTCGAGCGAGACGCCGTGATACATCAGGATCGAGACGCCCTCGATGGTTACGGTGGCGGGGTTGCCGACGATGCGCGGATCGTGTGCGGACATGATCTCCCGGAGTTCCTCGTCGAATCCGGGTTGGGGCTCCGCGAGACGGACGGCGTCGTGGTTGCCCGGGATCATCACGATGTCCAGATCGCCGGGCACCTCCTTGAGATGCTCCGAGAAGCGGTCGTACTGGTCGTAGATGTCGACGATATCGAGTTCCTCGTCCTGGTCAGGGTAGACGCCGACGCCCTCGACCATATCGCCAGCGATGAGGAGATACTCGACGGCCGCGGCCTCCTCGGTGTGGAGCCAGTCGGCGAACCGGTGCCACGCGTCGGTCATGAACTCCTGGCTCCCGACGTGGACGTCGGAGATGAGGGCAGCCTGCACGTGCCGGTCGGCCGTGGAGGGCTTGTACGTCCGCGGCACGTCCGGGAAGTGAAACGCGTCGGCGAAGACGATGCCCGCGTCGTCCGAGAGCGTCCCCTCCACCGCGACACACTCGTCGAGGAGGAGTTCGTCCACGAGGCCGGCGATGTCGCGGTCCTTCGTGATCAGACAGGGGAAAGTACCGGTCGTGTCCTCGAGTTCGACGATCCAGTGGCCGTTCGCCGAGGACCGCACGTCGTTGACGAGGCCGATCATCGCCACGTCGCTCCCGCCGGGCATGTCCGCGACGGCCGAGGCGGGTCGGTGGTTCACTCGACCCCGGAGCTTGCCGGAGAGTTTCTCGTAGCGGTCGCGGAAGACGGAGACGAAATCACCGTACTCGCCGGTACCCGTACTCCGGCCGGTCACGTCGCCCGCAATCTCGACGGATCGCTCGGCGGCGCGACTGCGACCGGCGGAGCGCGAATCCGACCCGCCCGTCGACGCCGTCATCGGCTCCACGGATTCGTCCCCACCAGACCCCTTCGTTTCAACTGGAACATCGGTCCCCTGAGTACCTGATTGAGGGGAGGAAGTTGCAGTTGAAACGGAGGGGTGGTCAGCGGGTTCCGGATCGGCGGGTGGGGCGTCGGCCGAGGACGGATCGGCGGGTGGGGCGTCCGAAGCGAGCGCGGATCGGACGTGATCCGCCGTGAGCCGAAGAGCGTCGTCGGGCGCGGTTTCGACAGCGGCGTCGAGCGCCGTCGCCGGATCGGTGGCACCGGCGAGGAGAGTCACCGCCTCGCGCTCGGCGTTGTAGCCACGCTGGGCGAGTTCGCGGGCGATCCGTGCGGGCGTCTCCAGAGGCACACGGGACGGTCGGCGGGTTCGGCCAAAAGCGTGCCGGAAGTCCAGAAGCTTCAACCCGGGCGACGGCGAACGGAGACCGATGAGTGCCGACGACGGCCCCCGTCCTCCCGACGACGATCGAGTAGGTGACGACGGCGGGCGGGACGGCGGCCCGACCGGAGTGCGTAGAAACGGTGGCGACCGAACGCAGGACGCGACGGGGAAAGGGCTGCTCGAACGCGTCCTGACGGCGACGGACGGCCCCCTGTTGATCGTCCGGGAGACGGCGCTGAGCGTCGGCGCCGTCGTCGTCGTCGGACTCCTACTCTTCGCGATCAGCGGGGTGTGGCCTCCGATGGTCGCCGTCGAGAGCGGGAGTATGGAGCCACACATGCACAAGGGAGATCTAGTCTTCATCACCGACACTGGTCGGTTCGCCCCCGACGCCGCCCACGACGGAACGGGTGTCGTCACCCGGCACGTCGGTCGGGAGGTCGACTACTGGAAGTTCGGCGCCCACGGCTCGGTGATCGTCTACGACAACCCGGGGGACGCGGGACCGCCGATCATCCACCGCGCACAGTTCTGGGTCGAGGAAGGAGAGAACTGGTACGACAAGGCAGATCCCGAGTACGTGAATTCGAACAACTGTGCGGAGATGCCCAACTGTCCCGCGCCGAACGCTGGATTCGTGACGAAAGGCGACGCCAACAGGCAGTACGATCAGGTAAACGGCATCAGCCAAAGCGGCCCCGTCAAACCCGGCTGGATCGTCGGCGTCGCGCGGGTCAGAATCCCGTATCTCGGCTGGGTTCGGCTCGGCGTCTCGGGCGTCGTCCTCGACACCACACCCCAAGTGGGAAGCGGAACAGCCGACCTGACGCCGCCCGCGGCCGAAGCGGGAGCAACTCGCCCGGCACCGGCGGCTCCAGAGCCGACACGACCGGTACAACCCGCCGGCGTAGCCGGATCGTGATACTGTCGGCTGTAACTGAATAGAACGATTCGCACTCCGTAGTGCCGAATCGTCCTACGGACTTACAGCCGGCAGTATGAGTCAGCGGCGACATCCGGGCAGAAACCAGTCTCGCGGATCGGCCACGACGTTCATCGATCGGCCACGACGTTCATCGATCGGCCACGACGACCGCGAGCGCACCGACGCCGCCGAAACATCGGAAGCCGACGCCGACGGTTAGAACCTCGAACGGGGAGAACAGCTCCGCTGCGGCCCAGTAGGCGTCGGTGAACGCGGCGACGAACTCCGTCAGACTCCACACGGGACAGACGAGGCCAACGGCAACCGGGAACGCGTACGGGAGTGATCGGAGCGCAGTTCGAGCAGAACTGGAGGTATCGGAGGGCATCGGAGCTATAGTAGCGTTTGGAACTGTTTGCACACCTGATCGCACGCAGCCCTGCGATCAGGTGTGCAATGACTTACAAAGGCTACTATGGTGTGACCAAGAGACGCGTAGAAGTGTCGATACAGCCCGCTCAGAGGGAGTATCGGAAGTCGTCACGGACTCTCACCACAACGGCCCGAGAAGAATGCACCGGCAGTTGCGAAAATCCCGATCAGTTGTCGAAGCGCGCCTGCACGAACGGCTGGGCGTTCTCGATGTCGCCGAGGCGGGAGTCCGAGAGGAGGACCGCCTCCGTCTCCTCGACGGGTACCGAGAGGCTGATCTCCTTGGTCCGCCCGTACCGACCCTTGCTCACGACGACGGCGTTGACGATGCCGAGCATGTCGAGTTCCGAGATGAGGTCGGTGACGCGGCGCTGGGTGAGCACGTCGGCGTCAATCTCCTCGCAGAGGCGCTTGTAGATGTTGTACACCTCGCCAGTGTTGATGTTGTGGACACCGTTCTTCTCGAGGAGAATGATCGCGAAGAGGACGATCTTTGACTGTGTCGGGAGGGTGCGTACGACCTCGACCACCCGGTCGAGTTCGATCTTGTCCTGGGCCTGCCGGACGTGGTTCTCCTCGACGGTGTCGGCCTGCCCGCGTTCGGCGAGCTCACCGGCGGTTCGAAGCAGATCGAGCGCCCGACGAGCGTCGCCGTGTTCCTGGGCCGCGAAGGCGGCACAGAGCGGAATGACGTCCTCGGTGAGGGCGCCGTTCTTGAACGCCACGTCGGCGCGGTGTTGGAGGATGTCGCGCAACTGGTTGGCGTCGTAGGGCGGAAAGACGATTTCCTCCTCGCCGAGGCTCGACTTGACGCGGGGGTCGAGGAAGTCGGTGAACTTCAGGTCGTTCGAGATGCCCATGATGGAGATCCGGGAGTTGTCGAGTTCGGAGTTCATCCGCGAGAGATTGTAGAGGGTGTCGTCGCCGGATTTCTCGACGAGTTTGTCGATTTCGTCGAGCATGATGACGACGACGCGTTCGTGGTAGTCGACTGCCTCGAAAAAGGAACTATACACGCGATCTGTCGGCCACCCGGTCATGGGGACGGCCTCCATCTCCTCGAGGTCCGTTTCGAGTGTCTCGATCCGCTCGTCGAGGGCGTCGACGGAGTCGAAGGCGTCGGAGAGCGTCGTCTTCCCATCAGTGACTGCCGATCGGAGATCGGTCAGTTCGTCGAGTCGGTTCCGGATGACTGTCTGATTCTTTTCGATGAACTTGTTCGCAAGCTGGGCGAGCACGCGATACTGCGTGTCGGTCACCTCACAGTTGATGTACTCGACCTCGCAAGGGACATCGTACTTCTGGGACGTCGATTCGAGTTCCTTGCTGACGAACTTCGCGCTGGCCGTCTTGCCAGTCCCCGTCTTCCCGTAGATGAGGATGTTCGATGGCGTATCGCCCCGGAGCGCCGAGACGAGGATAGTTGCCATCTGGTTGATCTGTTCGTTTCGGTGCGGGAGTTCGTGGGGAGTGTAGGACGGCCGCAGGACCTCCTTGTTCTCGAAGATGGGTTCGCCGGAGAGAAGGTCGTCGAACAGGCCCTGACTGTCGTCCTCGTCGTCGAGGACATCGTCGATATCGACGTCGCGAGAGATGTCGGTCGCTCGATCGCGCGCGGGGGCGTGAAGATCACCATCCTCCGGACTCTCTCCGTCGGCGTGATCGTCGGGCGGTGTGTCGTTCGAATCCATTCGTTGAGACCCCGTCGTTTCGAGTGGAAGACGCGCGCCGTACCTCGGAAACTCGACTCCCTCACCCCTAGCGTTGTTCCAGCGCGTCGAGATGATCCAGAGGAAACAGAGGATGGGGTGGTAGAAAAACCTTCCCCTCGGGGTGGAGTAGTGATCGGGTTCGGCTCCCTCCGGGATCCACGATCGAGCACCCGTCGGACCGCGGGAGACCGACCGATCGACCGAACCGGCGGGCGGATGGGAACTCGTTCGCGGGATCGATCCGAGCGTTCGGGGAGCACTCTCTCGGCCAACCTCCAACCCCCCCACCCCTTCGTTTCGGGTGGAACGGTCTGAAGGTGGGGTGGGGGAGGGGGGACTGTCTCTAGTGAGAGAAAGATATAAGGCAAATACATGCAAACGATATCCGCACTGCAGTAGAATATATTATTTCGAAGCAGATGTGTCGGTAACTAGTTCGGAACCACTCCAGCTGGACCGCTTCGCTCCCACACCATCACCGTGTTCCACCCGAAACGAAGGGGTGGGGGGCAGCCGGCCGGCAGACTCACGCGTCCGCCTATCTCCCGTCAACACTCTCGCCTCTCTCCACTGCGGTCTCCACTCCCGTCTCCGCTCGGTGCTTCGCCCCGGCACGCGCTCTGCGGGCACCGGACTTCCCACCGCAGTCCCGACGGACTTCGACAACTACTGACAGGCCCCTTATGGTTGTCTGACGCACACTTAAGTGAACGGCGCGACCTTCATCCCGCATACGCCCCTCTCGCGGCGATAGATGGGAGGAGCGGGAGGATAGGATGGGACTGCTCACAGGACTCAGAGACAGCATCACACGGGTTACAGAACGACTGTTCTCGGCCAGCGATCCCAAGCGTATCGGGATCTACGGCCCGCCGAACGCCGGGAAGACGACGCTCGCGAACCGGATCGCGCGCGACTGGACGGGTGACGCCATCGGCCCGGAGAGCCACGTCCCCCACGAAACCCGCCGCGCACGGCGCAAGGAGAACGTCGAAATCGAACGCAACGGTCGCACCGTCACCATCGACATCGTCGACACGCCGGGGGTCACGACGAAAGTCGACTACAAGGAGTTCCTCGAACACGACATCGACGAGGAAGACGCCGTCCGTCGCTCCCGCGAGGCGACGGAAGGTGTCGCCGAGGCGATGCACTGGCTTCGCGAGGACGTCGACGGTGTCATCTACGTTCTCGACAGCACCGAAGATCCGTTCACACAGGTGAACACGATGCTCATCGGCATCATCGAGAGTCAGGATCTCCCGGTGCTCATCCTCGCGAACAAGACGGACCTCGAAGATTCAAACATCAAACAGATCGAGAACGCCTTCCCCCAGCACCAGACGATCCCGTTGTCGGCGCTCGAAGGCGACAACATGGACGAAGTGTACGACAAGATTGCGGAGTACTTCGGGTGATGGAGATGCCTGAAGCCACCCCGACAGATCCCGACGGCGACGGTGTTCAGATCGACCTCATCAGCGGCGCCAGGATGGAGGACCTCGCGAGCATGGAGAAGATCCGCCTCATCCTCGACGGGGTCCGCGACGGCAACATCGTCATTCTCGAGGAAGGACTGTCACCCGACGAGGAGTCGAAGCTCATCGAGGTGACGATGACCGAGATCAGCCCCGACGAGTTCAACGGGATCGAAATCGAGACCTATCCCCGCTCCGAGACGGCGGACCGGAGTTTCCTCGACCGCCTGATGGGGCGGGAGTCGACGAAGAAACTCACCGTCATCGGCCCAGCCAACCAGATCCAGACGCTCCACAAGGACGAAAACCTCATCAGCGCGCTCGTCTCGCGCAAATAGATCGATGCCCCACCAGTGTACGAACTGTGAGCGGGTGTTTCCCGACGGCTCCAAGGAGATGCTCTCGGGCTGTCCCGACTGCGGGGGAAACAAGTTCCAGTTCAAGCCCGACTCGGCGACGCCGACGCCGACGCTCGGGGACGACACGTCCTCGACCGAGACGCCGGCTCCGTCCGGCGATCCGACTTCCAGGACTTCTGCCGACGCGCCGACCCAGTCCGCCGCCGACACTCCGTCGCCGTCGTCGACGGACCGGACTGACACGCCCTCGGGTCGCTCGACATCCGCGCCGACCGCCACGAACACGGACACGGACACCGACTACATCGAGGCGGAGTCGGACCCGAGTATCCTCGACGAATCGGAGAACACGGCGCAGGCGGACGCTCGACGTGACGTAGTCACCCGTGACGAACTCGATGCAGTCTCGTCGCCTCCGGCGTCGGCCGACGACGCTGCGCGAGCGATTCCACCTGACTCCTCCGACGCCGACGACTCGCCGAACATCGACGATCTCCGCGACGAGCTCAACGACCAGTTCGAGAGCATCAAAATCGTCGAACCCGGGCAGTACGAACTCAATTTGATGGAACTATACGACCGGCAGGAGTGCATCATCTCACTGCAGGAGGACGGTCACTACGTCATCGAAGTCGTCGACACGTGGCGCGACGACGACTCGTGACTCCCTTCGCTGGCTCTCGATTTACCTAAAAATCAGGCGCTAATGCCCCGTCCTCAAGGAGCGAACCGCGTCAGCGGTGAGCGAGTAGGGTGGAAGGAAGTCATCGCTCTTCCGGTACTGTCCACCGTATCAACCGAGGGTCAGCGTCGGATCACGCTCCGTGATCTATACCCCTTTGTTTCTCCTGCAATAAGATCATTAACCCCCACAATCAGGTTTGTGGCTCCGTTTTTTGTTGGAAAAGAAACAGAGGATTCCCCCGGCAATCGAGTTCGCGTCCCCTCGATTCGAGCGGTGGAGTCGGCCCGATCCTGCCTGCTCGTGACATTGAAATATTTATGCGGTACCGTTCCGAGGGTTCTGGTATGAGTCAAGCGACCAAGATCGTGCTCGGGACAGTGGGCATTTCGGCGGTCCTCGCGGCCGCCCTCGCGGTCGGTATTCTCCTCGGCTAATGTTCGAGCGCCGGTCGCTCTCCGGGGAGTTGGCGGCCGTCAAAGCAACGCACGCCCCGCAATCGATCGTCCTCGACGCGGGCAGTGACTTCGAGACGCTCCCTCCGGCGACGGCCGAGGAACTCGGGCTCTTGGTCGACGCCTTCGATCCGGCGACCTATCCCGACGAGTGGGTACCGGACGACGCTCCGACCCCGCTCCGTCGGTACGCCGGTCCCGACTTTACCATCGGCCTGCCCGGCGACGGGACGGTCACGTGGACCCGCCAGACCGACCCCCCGGTCGTCTTCTGCAAGGCGCGGGCGGAGGGGACGCCGGATGCCTTCCTCGACTTTCTGATCGCCGAGGCACTGGTGCAGGTCGGCCTCGACGTTCCCGAGTCCTTCTTCCCCTTCTTCGGTGAGCACTACCTCGATCTCGACGCTGCAGTCCCGCTCGATCCGGCGTCGGTGTACCAGGTCGCTGCTGCCCTCTACGACGGATGGCTGGGATTACAGACTCGCCCGGTCTTCGCGGCTTGGTCCGACGAGCATTCGATCCTCCACGACGCGTGGGTCGACACTGGCGACCGTCTCCGTGATCGTGTGGACGGGCTCCCCGGTGCGGTCGCCCGCGGCGAGACCGACTTCTCGGACGCGACCGAACTCGCCTGTGCCGCGATCAAACACGGTCTCGATCTGCCGGCCCCGTTCGCGGCGCTCGATACCACGGCTTACGTCGACTACGGTGCCGAATACGCCGTCCGATGGGCGAGCAAGACGTTCGAACGGCTCGACTGATACTGTCGACTGTAACTGGTTCGAGATATTCGCCACTTCGGGGTGGCGAATATCTTGGTCGACTCACAGTTGGCAGTATGACTACGCGTCCACGAAGTCGGCGGCCACGTCGCCATCGACGCCGAGGTCGAGGACACCGTCGAACAGCCCTCGGAAGCGAGCGAGCGTCGCCTCGTCGTGAACTTCCTTCGAGAGGTGGAAGAGGCCGACGGCGTCGTACGCTTCCAGCAGGTCGAGAATCCGTTTCGTCGCCTCGTACACCTGTTCCTCGTCGGCGTAGTACGCCATCTCGGTGAGCGAGTCGACGCTCACACGCCGCTTGCCGCCGTGGGAATCGAGGAATGCCTCGGTCTTGGCGACGATACCGTCGAGGTCGTCGGGGGACGCGACGTAGTGGACTCGATCCGAGGGGCGTCGTGAGTACCCCCGTTCGACCGAGAGTGTATCGAGGATGTCTGCCCGCGACTCGTCGACGTCGTAGTGTTCGAGCTTCTGCTCGACCTCGCGGGCCGTGGTTCGGGTCGAGATGACGAGGAAGTTGTCGGTGTCGGTTTTCAGAAAGTCGGTGTCGATACGGTCCGTCTCGCCGATGCTCGGATGGAGGAGCAGAACCCCCGTCCCGCCGGGAATCGTCTCCGGCGCGCCGTCGATGGCGAGCGTGTAATCCATATCCGTCTCTCCGACCGGATGGACTTAAGACTGCGGGTGGCTCCGCGCTCGGCCGTGGCGGCGACGGTCAGAACAGCGAGTCGGCCGTCGCGGCACCGACGACGCTGAAGACTGCGCCGACGCTGACTGCCTTGATCGTCACCTCGATCGTCCGGACGGCGACGTGGACGCTACCGACGCCGATCGTCTGCCCACCTCCGGTGTCGGCGAGGAACGTCCCGGGTGCGCCGAACGCGAGCGAGAGAACGAGCACCGAACAGTACGAGACGAGAACGAGCGACACGAACCGGAGGGGGATGCCGCCCACCTCCGTCTCCGCATCCGGGTCGCGGTCGTCGGCCTTGTAGAGGGCGCCGTAGCCGATGCCGAACACGATGGCGACGGTCAGCAACGTCTGGACCCACGTCATCTCTCCGGCCAGAGTCCACACTTCCTCCGTGACGACGAACGGCCCCGCGAGTAGGAATCCGCCCACGGTCTGTTGGGCAGTATCCGCCAACTTGAAGCGTCGCCGTGCGCCGACCATGACCAACGCGTCGGCAGCCCCGAAATAAAGGCGTGGCGTTCGGGTCACGTGTCGCTCCCGACCCCACCGTTTCGTCTGCACCTTCTGACTAGTCAATTCGTATATCGGTTCGGAAAAGCAGCTGGTTTCTCGGTTCGGGAAACCGTTTTCCCCGCACCGGGCGCACGTGACGCCGTGACGCTCGACCGCCGGTACGTGCTGGGGACGATTTTCGGGCTACTGGTAGCGGTGACCGCGACCATGCTCGCCGATGTCCTCGCGACGGTCTTTTTCGCCGTCACCGTCGCGTATCTGCTCTCTCCCCTCCGCGAGGAACTGACCCACCGTGGCCTCTCGTCGTGGCGGTCCAGTCTCGTCTCGACGGCGGCTGGCGTTCTCGCCGTCGTGATCCTCGCCCTCCCGCTCGTTCTCGTCATCGTGGTTCGCCTCGATGCTATCATCACCGTTCTCTCGTCGTTACCGCCGACTCTCACCGTCGACCTCTACGGTGCCTCGATAACGATCACTCTCGCCGAGGCCCGTTCGGTCGCTGTCGTCTATGGGCGTCAACTCGCCCGCTCGTTCGCGCTGGCCACGCCCGTTCTCGCGCTGAAATTGACGGTGTTCGTGATGGTCGTGTTCGCTCTGCTCTCCCACACTGCCGAGACTCACCGTGCGCTGCTCGCGCTCGTCCCGCACGCGTATCGGGACGTGGTGCAGGCGCTGAGCCAGCGGACACGCGCCACGCTCTTTGCCATCTACGTTCTGCAGGCGGCGACGGCCGCGGGGACGTTCGTCGTCGCGTTGGTGCTCTTTTTCCTGCTCGGATATCCTTACTTTCTGACGCTGGCTGTCCTCTCGGCCGTTCTCCAGTTCCTGCCGGTCGTCGGTCCGTCGCTGTTGATCGGCCTCCTCGCCGTCGCCCACTTGGTCATCGGCGAGCCCACGCGGGCGGCCCTCGTCTTCGTCCTCGGGGGGATTCTCGTGGCCTGGCTTCCGGATGTCCTGATCCGGCCGCGCCTCGCTCGCGAGACAGCCGACCTCCCAGGAAGTCTCTATTTCGTCGGTTTCGTCGGTGGTCTCTTGACGCTCGGCCCCATCGGCGTCATCGCCGGCCCACTCGTGGTGGCACTCGCCGTCGAGATGGCGGAACTTCTCTCGGCCGAACTCAATCAGGTGTCGGTTTCCGAGGACTGATACGGACTATCGTGAGTCATAGGATTTATCGGAAGTCATCGGCGATTCTCGCCGGATCGTCCGGCGAGAATCTATCAACAGTACGATACTCCCTATCAGTTCCGACATTCCCTACCTCCGCTTGCTCACGGGTCGTTCCTCGCGCTCACTTCGAAGTCTCGGTCGCTTCGCTCACTCCGCCTCGCCTTTCTCGCGGGTCGTCCCTCCCCGCTCGCTTCGAGGCCTCGTGTTACTCGGCCTCGCCTTCCACCAGCGGCCCACCCCGCTCTTTCCACTCCGTCAGACTCCCCTCGTAGAAGTCGACCGTCTCGTAGCCGAGATGTTTGAGGGCGACGTAGGTGTGGCTGATCCGGCGGGCGGTGTTGCAGTAGAGGACGATCCGGCGATCGGGTGTGATCCCCCGGTCGGTCAGGAGCGCTTCGAGTTTTGCCTCGGGTTTCAGCCCCCGCGTCTCCGCATCGACGAGTTCGCGCCAGTCGAGCTGGACGGCGCCCGGAAGGTGGCCCTCCTCGTACTCCCAGGCTTCGCGAGTGTCGACGATCACCGCGTCGGTGTCGAGGGCGTCCCGCACCGTCTCGAAGTCCACCAGCGGCGACGATGCTGGCTCTCGCACGTCGTAGGTCGACGGTTCGACGGCCGGCGACTCGCTCGTCGTCTCGTGGCGCCGGTTCCACGCGCTGAAGTCGCCGTCGAGCAGGTGGAACTTCTCGTGACCGTAGAGGAGTGCGGTGACGAGAAAGCGTGCGGCGAACACACCGTGTTCGTCGTCGTAGGCGACGATGCGGTCGTCCGTTCCGATACCTGCCTCCTCCATCAGGTTCGTCCATCGGTCCGCTCCGGGGAGCATCCCTTCGTCGCCTTCGCGACTCCGGAAGCGGTCGAACGAGACGTTGACCGCACCCGGGACGTGGCCGATGCCGTCGAACTCCCACGCGTCGCGCACGTCGACCACGCGCACCTCGTCCAGGTGGTCCGCAAGCCAATCGATGGACACGACGATGTCCTCGGTCATGGCCGGAGGTACAGCCCCGCCGGGTTTATACTGTCGGCGTTTCCCGCCGTCGCATCCAGTGGCAATATTTTCCCCTTTTTGCTCATTTCTTCCCGGCCCACCGGCGCCAGGTGCCGCCCACGACCGTTCGCCCGGCCAAGTTGTGGCAATATTATCCTGTTAATCCGAGGAATGGCCGTGTCTGCCGTTGGTGTGAGGATTATAGGGGCGGGTTGCGTATGGATGTCTGCTATGTCAGACTCAGCGTACGCGAAGGACGTTCTCGTCTCGGCGGATTGGGTCGAGAACCACCTTGACGACTTCCAGAGCGACGATTCGGAGCATCGGCTGGTGGAAGTCGACGTGGACACGGAAGCCTACGACGAGGGCCACGCCCCCGGCGCCATCGGGTTCAACTGGGAGACCCAACTACAGGACCAGACGACCCGCGACATCCTCACGAAGGAGGACTTCGAGAACCTGCTGGGCAGTCACGGCATCTCCGACGACTCGACGGTCGTCCTCTACGGTGACAACTCCAACTGGTTCGCCGCCTACACCTACTGGCAGTTCAAGTACTACGGCCACGACGACGTTCGCCTGATGGACGGCGGCCGGGATTACTGGCTCGAACACGACTATCCGCTGACGGAGGAGGTACCGGACTTCTCGCCGGTCGACTACGAGGCGTCCGGTCCCCGCGAGAGCATCCGCGCGTACCGCGAGGACGTGGAGAACGCCGTCGACCGCGGTCTCCCCCTCGTCGACGTGCGCTCGCCCGAGGAGTTCAAAGGCGAGATCCTCGCACCCCCGGGACTGCAAGAGACGGCCCAGCGCGGCGGCCACATCCCCGGCGCGAGGAACATCTCGTGGGCTGCCGTCACGAACGACGACGGCACCTTCAAGAACCGCGACGAGATCGCGCAGCTCTACGCCGAGGAAGGCATCGACGGCGAGGGCACCACCGTCGCCTACTGCCGCATCGGCGAGCGCTCCTCGGTCGCGTGGTTCGCGCTCCACGAACTCCTCGGCTACGACGACACGATCAACTACGACGGTTCCTGGACCGAGTGGGGCAACCTCGTCGGCGCCCCGATCGAGAAAGGCGAGGCGGAGTGAGCGAAGCGACCGACGCCTCGAAGCGAGCGGGGAGGGACGACCCGCGAGAAAGGCGAGGTGGAGTGAGCGAAGCGACCGACGCCTCGAAGCGGTCCGACGCCGATCCCTGCTGTCGCGTCGCTAGTGGCCATCCGTTTTTCCACCGCTGCCCCGTCCCGATGCATACAAACGATGGCCCATCGTACCCCAGGATATGGACGGTACGACGCTCGTCGACACGCTCACCGGCGACTTGGAGACGGAGCTATCCCGAATCGGCTCCTCGAAGTGGCTGTACGCACTGACCGACGGCGACATGACCGGCGACGCGGTTCGCGTCGCCGCGGCCGCCGACGCCGCCGCGGCCGTCGAGACGTTCGAGGCGTGGGCCGCCGATGCCGACGGCGACATCGAGTCGCTGTGCGACGCCCTCGCCGCCGACGCCGTGGACCGCCGTGATGCCCTCGGTGTCGACGCCGACCCCACGGATCGTCGCACCTACGACGCCCTCACGACCCTCGACGACCCTATCGACCGCGCCGGCGGCGCCCTCGGTTACGTCCTCGTCCTCGATCGAACCATCGGCCAGATGGTCGGGTTCTTCGTCGGCGATGCCGATCCCTCGACGGCCAATCAGTTCCGCGACCTCCGAGATGGGGTCGACGACGTCCGGGAACAGGTCGTCGACACGCTCGACGATCAGTGTACAGACGACGACCAGTGGGACCGCGCCGCCGATGCGGCGACGGCGATTATCGATGCGACCTACGACGACTACGTAGAGACGCTTGAATCGATGGGTGTCAAGCCGAAAAACGTCTGCTGAGGGGACGATACTCCCGCTCGACGAGTGGTGAGGTGCCCGATCTCCACCCGAAGTCAAGGGGTACGAAACTCGTTCTCACACTGTCCGCTTACACCCCTTCGATCGTCTCGCGGTAGGCGGTGATCGCGTCCATCGCCTCGTCGATGCGTTCGCCCACTTCGTCGCCGGTAGCCGACTTGATCTCTCGCAGCGCGTTCTCGTGGCGGGCGAGGCGGCCGTGATCGGCACCCGTCTCGGCCAGTTTCGCGAACTGTTCGGCCTGTCGTTCGAGTCGGTCGCGTTCGTCACCTGCGGCCAGTTCCGCCGCGGCATCCAGTTCGTCGCTCGCTCGCTGGAGTTGCTCGTGTGCCATGAACGATGCTACGACTGGGGGGTTCAAGTTCCTGTCCCCACGTTTTCGACCACTCCTCCCGAGCCTTCACCTATATTTCACTCCCCGTCGAACGGCGGACGATGGGATCACCGCTGTCGCCCGAGACCGCACTGGTGTTCGCCCTCATCCTCGCCGCCCTCCTCCTGTTCGTCACCGAACGCCTCCCCAGCGACACGACTGCGCTCGCCGTGCTGGTCTCGCTCGTCGTCTTCGAGCCCTGGACGGGCGTCACCCCGACCGAGGCCATCTCCGGATTCGCCAGTCCCGCGACGCTCACCATCGTCGCGATGTACATGTTGAGCGAGGGAATCCAGCGAACGGGGCTGGTCGGCCGTCTCGGCGCCATGCTGGGCCGGGCGACTCGCGGGGACGAGCGGCGACTGCTCGGGGCGACCGTCGGGACGACGGGCCTCGCCGCCAGCGTCGTGAACAACACACCCATCGTCGCGGTGTTCATTCCGATGATCACGGATCTCGCCGGGCGATACGGCCTCTCGCCGTCGAAACTCCTCTTGCCGCTGTCGTACGCGGCGATGCTCGGCGGAACGCTCACCCTCGTCGGCACGGCGACGAACATCCTCGCGAGCGACCTCTCCAGACAACTCCTCGGCCACCCGCTCTCGATGTTCGAGTTCACGAAACTCGGGATCGTCATCTTCCTCGTCGGCGCCGCGTACCTGCTCACGGTCGGCCGGTGGCTCACGCCCGCCCGCATCGACCCCACTGCCGACCTCACCGAGACGTTCGACTTGGGGAATCACCTCGTCCGTCTCGTCGTCCGGGAGTCCTCGCCACTGATCGATTTCCGCGTCGACGAGATGGACGCGGCACTCGCGGCGGCCGGTCACGATCTGGACGTGCTCCAGATCGAGAGCGACGGAGAGGCGTTTCTGGCGTCGACGACCGACCGCCGTCTCGCGGCCGGCGACCTCCTCACCGTCCGCACCTCGCTCCAGACCGCCAACCGCGTTGCCGGCGAGTACGGCCTCCGTCACCGCCACCGCGACGAAGTGAGTGAGGACGACCTGTCCGAGACTCCCCACCGCGGCACGCTGGCCGAGGTGGTGATCCCCACCGACTCCCGATTCGTCGGGAAACGGATCGGCGACTCGGCGCTGACCGAGCGGTTCGATACGACGGTCCTGGCCGTCCGGCGCGGCGACGACGTGACGAAACGCGACCTCGACGCGGTCGAACTCCACGCCGGCGACACGCTCCTCCTCCAGACGACTGCAGGCGCCATCGCCTACCTCGCGGACCGGAACGAGGTGATGGTCACTCACGAAGCCGAAGACCCGGGCGACCTCGACGAGGCGGTGCGGGCCGAGACCGAGTCCGGCTCTCTCGACCCACACACCCCGGTCGCCGTCGCCATTCTCCTCGGCGTCATCGCTATCGCCGCCCTCGGCCTGTTCCCCATCGTTATCGCGGCCCTCGGCGGCGTCGTCGCCATGATCGCGACTGGCTGTCTCCGGCCATCCGAAGCCTACGAGGCCGTCAGCTGGAACGTCGTCTTCCTGCTCGCGGGCGTCCTCCCGCTCGGCCTGGCGATGCAGAACACCGGCGGCGACGCCCTCCTCGCGGGCGTACTCGTCGCCAGCACGGCCGTTCTCCCTCTCGTTGGCGTTCTCACTCTCGTCTACCTCCTCACCTCCCTCCTCGCGAACCTCATCACCCCGGTCGCGACCGTCGTGTTGATGATCCCCGTCGCCGTCGACACTGCGGCCCGGATCGGTGCGACCCCGCTCACGTTCCTGTTGGCCGTGATGTTCGCCGCGTCGACGGCGTTCATGACGCCTATCGGCTACCAGACGAATCTCATGGTGTACGGCCCCGGCGGCTACCGCTTTACCGACTACATTCGCGTCGGGGCGCCACTCCAGGCGCTCGTGACCGTCGTGACGACGGTCGGCCTCGTCGTCTTCTGGGGCGTGTGATGGCGCCGATGCCTTCGTCGTCGCCGCCGCGCTACAGGTCCGTGCCGCAGGTCGGACAGAAGTTCACCGCGTCGTACTCGCCGAGGTCGGTTCCACAGGTCGGACAGAAGGCGGGCGCGTCGCCGGTGTCATCGGAGGTGTAGACCTCGGTGTGGGTGTCTCCGTCGGTCCCGTCGTCGGAGGTGTAGACTTCTGTGGACGTGTCCTCCTCGGCTCGGTCGTCGTGCTCGTAGACGTCCGTCTCGCCGTCGAACGCCGCGGGCGTCTCGGCCAGCGGGTGCACCGACAGAGTCTCACCGTCTTCGACGATCAGTAGGTCGTCGCGGGCCACGACGCCGTACTCGTCTTGGCCCAGACGCCACGTCACCGCCCCGTCCACGCGGCTCAGGACGCAGTACGTTTCCCCTCCCAACGCGAGGACGTATCGATCACCAGCGTACGGGACGGTCAGACCCCCGTCGGCGAACGACCACGCGATCCGTCCACTCGACCGGTCGACGCCGTACAGGCTGTCGTTACCGGTCTTCACCAGCACCGGATCGGCGTCCGCGTAGATCGATCTGACACTTTCGCCGAGTTCGGATGTCCACCGAATCCGTCCCGTCGCCGCGTTGAGGCGATAGGCCGTTCCGCCATCCCCGATGAACGCTCTTGTCCCGGCGTAGACATGGCCATTCCGGATGTCGGCGATCGATTCCACCCTTCCGTCCATCTCCGTTTCCCACGCCGTCCGCCCAGTCTCTGGGTCGAGCGAGACGAAGAATTGGTCGCGGCCAGCCGACTGCATACTCGCGCACACTTCCTCGTCGCCAACCCACAGTCCTCCGTTGTACCAGTATTCCTCCCACCGCCAGCGTTCCCGTCCGGTCTCGGCGTCGACGGCGGCTATGACTCCACTCTGGGATTCCCGCAGATAGATCACGCTACCCGACGGATAGATTCCTGAACCAGAGAGAGAGCTGTTCGTGTGCGTCCACTCCGGTGCTCCAGTCGACGTGTTCACCCGAACGAACTCGAACTTCCGTTCGTTGCCGTCGATGCCGACGTACAGTCGTCCCGCGTCCACAAAAACGTATTCTGCATCTCCCGGTCGGTAGTACCACGCTTCGTCACCCGTGTTGGGGTGGACGCCGACGAGTCCCATATCATCGTATTTCCCGGCGCCGACGACGAGTCGGTCGCCGAGCGGAGTGATGGCGTCCACGCCTATACTCGGCGAGAGGATGTCGTCGGGGAGTGTCGTCTGCCACTGCCGCGCCCCGTCGCGTGCACGGTACGCCCAGAGGTTCGCCCCGCCGTAGAGGAACGTCGTGCCGTCGACAGTCGGGCCGACGCCCGACGCCTGCGCCTCCCACGCCAGCTCCCCCGTTCCGGGGTCGACGGCGTAGACCCGATCCGCGTCGGTCCTGACGAACAGGCAGGCTGGGTCGGGGTGGTAGTAGCTCCCGCTCAGTCTCCCGTCGAGCGTCACTCGTCCACGCCGAGTCCCGTCGTCCGCGGCGAAGACGGCCACTGCCGGTCCAGCGGGTGATTCCTCACCAACACCTACGACGACGGCGTTCGCTCGGTCGTGCAAGGCCGTACTCGTCACCGGCCCGTCGATACTCGCCGTCCACTCGGCGCTCGGCCTCGCCCCGCGTTGCTCGTCTCCACCGGTCGACATATCGCCGCCGACGGCCCGTCCGCACTAAATTCGCTCGGTCATCCCGGTACTGCGACCGTTCCGATGTGTCTCGTTTCTGACGCCGACCAGTCGACTCACAGTCCCTCGCCGCAGTCGGGACAGAAGTTCACCGCGTCGTACTCGCCGAGGTCGGTTCCGCAGTTGGGGCAGAACGACGGCGTGTCGGTGTCGCGGTCCGTCGATCCCGTGTCGGTACCGGGATCGTACACTGCCGTGTCGCCGCTCCCCGCGGACGCCTCGGATGAGTGCACCACAGTGTCGTTGCCGCCAGCGCTCTGGAGCGCCTCCGACGCGCCGCCGAGCGGGTGGGCTGACAGCGTCGCATCGTCCCAGACCAGCAGGCAGTCGTCACCGTTGGTGTGTCCGTGCACCTCGGTGTCGATCCGCCACAGCACCGTCCCATCGGTTCGATCCAGTACGTAGGACTGGCCGTCGCCACCCGCGAGGACGTACCGGTCACCGGCGTGAAGTACGTTCAGCCACTCGTCGGCGAACGACCAGGTCGTTCGACCGCTCGTCCGCTCGACACCGTAGAGGGTGTTCTCGCCCCGTACGACGATCGGATCGGCGTTGGTGTGCATCTCCCTGATCGTCTTTCCCGTTTCGAAACGCCAGCGAATCCGACCCGTCGACGCGTTGAGCCTGTACGCCGTTCCGCCGTCGTCCTTGCGTTCCCTTGTCCCGGCGTAGATATCGCCCGTCCCCCGGTCGATTTCAGCCACGGTATACACCTCCCCGTCCACTTCGGTCTCCCACGTCGTCCGCCCCGTTCCGGGGTCGAGAGCCAGGACGGCGTAGCCGTTTGGGCCGTCGAGTCGCATGTTCGCGTACAGGTGCTCGTCGGTGAGCCACATATCTTCCATACGCCGGTATCCTTCGGAGCGCCACTGCTCCCGTCCAGTCGCGGCGTCGACGGCGGCGACGGTTCCGTTCGTGTACTCCCGCAGGTAGACGGTCTCGTTCAACGGGTAGACGCTGAACTGATCCAGAGACGCTTCAGCCGTGTACGTCCACTGCGGCGATCCCGTGGCGACGTCGATCCGAACCAGGTCGTCGCTCGAGTCTTCCCACGTGTCGAAGCAAACGTACAGCCGGTCGTCGTCGACGTGACCGTATTCGATCCCGTCGGGACGGTAGTACCACGCTTCGTCGCCGGTGTCGGGATCGACGCCGACGATCCCGAGGTCACGAAACTCCCCGACGCCGACGACGAGTCGGTCGCCGAGGTGTCCTATCGTCCCGGCAAGCCCGTTGTAGCAGATTTCGTCGGGGAGCGTCGTCCGCCACTGACGCGTGCCGTCGCTCGTCCGGTACGCCCAGAGCGCCGCCCCGCCGTACAGGTAGGTCGTCCCGCCAATTGTCGGCCCGACGTTCGATGCCTGGACCTCCCAGGTCACTCGTGCCGACGTGGGGTCGACAGCGTAGACGCGGTCGTCGATCGTGCTGAGAAACAGGTGGTCGGTATCCTCGTGGTAGTCGACCCCTTCGAGCCCCCCCTCGAGTTCGATCCGTCCCCGTTCGCTCCCGTCAGTGGTGTCGACGACACTCACCGTCGTGGCCGTTTCGTAATCGACGACGGCCACGTTCGCTCGCTCGCAGAGGCGCGCACTCTGTATCCCCTCGATAGCTGTCGTCCACTCGGCGGCTGGCGTCGTCTCCCCCCGATCCGATCGTCCGGTCGACATATCGACGCCCACGGGAAGTGTTCACTAAATTCACCCGATTGCGGCGATGTCGGCACGAAGGGGCCGGAGCGAATCCGTCAAGTCCTTCGAGCGACCACACTCCACCGTGAGCGACGCGAACTCCGGTCCGCTCCAGCCGGACCACCCCGACGCCGATCAGCCGTTTCGGGTCGACGCCCCCTTCGATCCTGCGGGTGACCAGCCCGACGCCATCGAGGAGCTCGTCGCCGGCTACGAGACCGGTATGGAGAAACAGACTCTCCTCGGCGTGACGGGGTCGGGCAAGACCAACACCGTCTCGTGGGTGATCGAGGAACTCCAGCAGCCGACGCTGGTCATCGCCCACAACAAGACGCTGGCCGCCCAGCTGTACGAGGAGTTCCGCAACCTGTTTCCGGACAACGCGGTCGAATACTTCGTCTCTTACTACGACTACTACCAGCCCGAGGCCTACGTCGAACAGACGGACACGTTCATCGACAAGGATGCCTCGATCAACGACGAAATCGACCGTCTGCGTCACTCCGCGACGCGGTCGCTCCTGACCCGTAACGACGTCATCGTCGTCGCCAGCGTCTCGGCCATCTACGGGCTGGGCGACCCCGCCAACTACGTCGACATGGCGCTCCGCCTCGAACGGGGGCAGGCGCTCGGCCGCGACGACCTGCTCGCCCGCCTGGTCGACCTGAACTACGACCGCAACGACGTGGACTTCACGCAGGGCACCTTCCGCGTTCGCGGTGACACCGTCGAGGTGTTCCCCATGTACGGCCGGTACGCCGTTCGGGTCGAGTTCTGGGGCGACGAGATCGACCGGCTGACGAAGCTCGATCCGCTCGAAGGCGAGGTGAAAAGCCAGGAACCCGCCGCCCTGATCCACCCGGCAGAACACTACTCGATCCCGGAGGAGCGACTGGAGAACGCCATCGACGAGATCGAGGAGCTGATGGCAGACCGGGTGTCGTACTTCGAGCGACAGGGCGATCTCGTCGCCGCCCAGCGGATCGAGGAGCGAACCACCTTCGATATCGAGATGCTTCGCGAGACGGGCTACTGCTCGGGCATCGAGAACTACTCCGTCCACCTCTCGGATCGGGAGTCGGGCGAGGCGCCGTACACGCTCCTCGACTACTTCCCCGACGAGTTCCTCACGGTTGTCGACGAATCCCACCAGACGTTGCCCCAGATCAAAGGGCAGTACGAAGGCGACAAGTCGCGAAAGGATTCGCTGGTCGAGAACGGCTTTCGCCTCCCGACCGCCTACGACAACCGTCCACTCACCTTCGAGGAGTTCGAGACGAAGGCGGACCGCACGCTCTACGTCTCCGCGACGCCGGGCGACTACGAACGCCAGGAATCAGAACAGGTGGTCGAACAGATCGTTCGTCCCACCTATCTGGTCGATCCGGCGATCGAAGTGGCGGACGCGACGGGACAGGTCGAGGACCTCATGGACCGGATCGACGGGCGCATCCAACGGGACGAGCGCGTCCTCGTCACGACTCTCACCAAGCGGATGGCGGAGGACCTCACCGAGTACCTCTCGGAGGCGGGTGTCGCCGTCGAGTACATGCACGACGAGACGGATACGCTGGAGCGCCACGAACTCATCCGTGGCCTGCGTCTCGGCGAGTTCGACGTCCTCGTCGGCATCAATCTCCTCCGGGAAGGGCTCGACATCCCCGAGGTGTCGTTGGTCGCTATCCTCGATGCCGATCAGGAGGGCTTCCTCCGGTCGGAGACGACGCTCGTCCAGACGATGGGGCGGGCGGCGCGAAACGTCAACGGCGAAGTTGTCCTGTACGCCGACGAGGTGACCGACTCGATGCAGTCGGCCATCGACGAGACGCGTCGCCGCCGCCGCATCCAGCAGGCGTTCAACGAGGAACACGGCCACGAACCGACGACCATCGAGAAGGCCGTCGGTGAGACGAACCTGCCTGGCAGCGAGACGGACACCGCCGGTGTCACCGGCGATGCGCCCGAGAGCGAGGACGAAGCCCGGGCGCGGATCGAGGCGCTGGAAGAGCGCATGCAGGCCGCAGCCGACAACTTGGAGTTCGAACTCGCGGCTGATATCCGTGACCGCATCCGCGAACTCCGCCAGGAGTTCGAGTTCGACGCCGACGATGGCGTCGCTCCCGAACTCGACTCCGAGTTCTGATAGGGAGTATCGGAAGTCATCAGCGATTCTCGTCGGGACGGTCCGACGAGAATCTATGGGTAGTTACGATAACCCTATGAGGACGGCCGTCACGCCACTCGACGATCGTTCCTCTCTCGATATAACCATCACCAATGTTTATTATCCGGGGCCCCGTGCCATTAGGTAGCACGGATGAGTCACGAAACCGATCCCGCTCGCCTTCGCGAAGACGGTCGACCCACTCCCGAAGGGCCGACATCGCACAGTCTCCTCGGCCGCATCGCCACGTATCTCGCCGAATGGCCGCGACGCTATATCGACATGCAGGTTGAGGCGCTCGACCCGAAGCGCTGACGAGCGCGCGCATTCGTCTACTTCTGCCGGCAGAACCGTCTCTACTAGCTCAGACCCGCCGCCATCAGGAAGAGTGCGGTCGCGATAACGCCAAACAGCATGGCGACGAACCGTTTGATCGTGCGGGTGCTGAGCGAGTTCGAGACGTAGGGAGCGATCTGTCCCCCCGTCACCGTCGCCGGGACGGTGAACACGACCATGTTCCACGGCGTCGAGGCCAGCGAGAGGGAGTGACCGCCGACGACGCCGCCGCCGAAGACGTGGACGAGCGAGGCGAGAATCGCCGTCATCGCGACGACGATGTGGTTCGTCCCGATCGCCACCCGGACCGGCACCCTGGTCCCGAGCATCGAGATGATGCCGAGTTCGCCGATGCCAAAGCCGGCGAGACCCTGGAAGGTGCCGCCGATGCTGTAGTTGGCCGCCCGGCGCAGGTAGCCGTCACGGGTGTAGGTGTAGTCGTCGCCGTCGCGGTCGACGCGCGTGACAGTGCCGTCCTCGGCCGTCTCGACGCCTGCGGGGCCGAGTTTGTTGCTGTCGTCGGGGAGGTCGGTCGCCGTCGTCCCGCCGTCGGCGGCCGGATCGGCAGCGGCGTCGTCGCTTCCGCTGTGATCTAGGTTCGTCTTGAACAGGAGATACGCGGCCGCCAGTAACGCGAGGCCGAGCAGCGCGTGGAAGACGGGTTCCGGGATGATAAAGGAGAGCAGGGCACCGCCAACGACGAACGGAATCGACCCGCCGACGAGCGTGAGCGCGAGCCGTCGGTCGACGAGACCATACTGAATGAAGGCGACCGAGGAACTGGAGAGACCGAACGCTTCGCTGATCAGGCCCACCTTCACTAACGTTTCGGGTTCCAGCGGGTGGGCGAACAGCGGGAAGATGAAGATGAGGAAGGGGACAAAGAGCGCTGACCCGCTGATCCCCACCGTGTTCACGATGGTCGCTCCCAGCAGGAAGAAGGGGAACAGCCACCAGTACTCTAGCCAGTAGTCCGTCCCGGCGTCGCCCGGAGCGGGTGCGCCGAGGAACACACCGACGATGAAGACCACCGGTGCGGTGAACACGAAGAAATGCTGATACTTCAGGAACCACTTCTGGACGCGGCTTTGTGGTGATGTACTCATCGATCCGTCGTGTTGTGATCAGGCGTCGGTACACGCGGCCGTCCGCACCGGTCGGTGCGGAGGCGCGGGCACGTCGAAAATGATGTTCGTACTCGTGGGCAACACATCGTCGGCCGCGTCACGACTCATTGTCAGCGTGTCCGTAGCGTACTGGCTGTAAAAAACCTTGAGATTCATATCTCCGTGCGAGGCGGGAACACACACGCCAGCGTCGATGCTCGATATATTTATTTTTCAATAAGTCGTACACGTAGGGACATGCGCTCCACACTCGCGGTAATCGCCGTCGCCGCACTCGTACTCGTCGGGAGCGGGTTCGGTAGCGCAGCCCTCGCCCCCTCCGACGCCGGGGCCGCACAGCGGGGCGGTGGCGGCTCCGATGGTGGTGGGACGCCGATGGGAGGAGACGGCCGTGACGGTAGTGGGACGCCGATGGGAGGAGACGGCCGTGACGGTGGTGGGACGCCGATGGGAGGAGACGGTCCCCACGGCAACGCCTCGATCCATCACGCCCGTCCCGGTAACGCCTCGGTCATGGTGAGAAACACTGCCGAGAACCGGACGATACGCATCCGGTTCGAGCGAATGGTCGGCAGCCGCGAGATGGGACTGATGCTCCGCGAGATGACCGTCAGCGCGGGCGACCCCGAGTACCAGTTGACCGTCCGCACGACCCCCCGTTCGAGCGTGGGCGGCGACCGATTCCCCGGTGAGCCTCCCTTCGGCTACCTCAACGTCACCCACACGGTGCCGAACGCGAACGTCACCAACGCCTCCCTCACGTTCGCCCTCAACCGGACGCGGTTGCGTGAGCGGAACGTTACCGCCGAGAACGTCGGGGCCTATCGCTATCGGGCGGCCAATCGAACGTGGCACCGTCTCCCGACGCGCGTGCTCGAACGGAACCAGACGCACGTGACCTTCCGGGCCGAGTCGCCGGGGCTTTCGGAGTTCGCCGTCGCCCCCGTCGTCGAACGGACGGCGACGCCCACCGCGACGGCGACACCCACCGCGACGGCGACGCCCACCGCGACGGCGACACCCACCGCCCACCCGTCGACCCCGACTCCCACACCGAGGCCCGGAACCGACGGTTCTGCCCCTGGATTCGGCCTTCTTGCCCCCCTGTTGGGACTGCTCGCTCTGGGTCGCCTGTTGCGGTTGCGGTGATTCTGCCATCACTCTTTTGCGCGTCCCGCCCCGCCCACTCGTATGTCCCGTGCCGCCGTCGACGTCGAGGACCTGCTCAAACTGGTGCTCATCCTCGTCGTCATCTGGCTCGCACTCAGCATCGTCGAGGCGGCGTTCGACATCTTCTTCGGCCTGTTCAGCTTCCTTCCACAACTCGTCGGCCTCGTCGTCGTCGTCCTGATCGTTCTCTGGTTGTTCGATCGGATCTGACCGACGCCCTCTTTTTCCTCCCCCGCCACTGCCCGCCGTGTACAGCCTCAACGTCCCCATTCCGGGCGCCGTCGAACGCCTCGCAGCCGACCTCCACCCCCACTTCACCGCGTTCGACCGGATTCGCGACCGACACTACATCGTCTGCAAGCGATTCGAGGCCGACGAGAGCGAGTACGACCACCTGCGCGAACGCCTCCGGATCGCACTCTCGCCGACGCCCGCCTTCGAGGCACGGATCACGGGCATCGACGCCTTCGAGACGCCCACCCACGGCTCCGGTCCGGTCGTCTACCTCGCCGTCGAGAGTCCGGGCCTCCACGACCTGCACCGGCGGCTAGTCGAGACGTTCGGCGCCGTCCACGAGGAGCTAGAGGGTTCGGCGTACGTCCCGCACGTCACGCTGGCGCGAGGTGGTGCTGCCGCCGACGCCGAGCGTCTCCGCGAGATGGAGGTCGACCCCGTGACATGGACTGTCTCGGAACTCGACCTCTGGAGTCGTGCGCGCCGGGAGGCGGTGTGGTCCGTGTCGTTGCCGCGGCCCTGATCGACTACCGCGATTCGACCCGTATCGGCATGCCGTCCTGCGGATGCATCGTCAGCGATCCCCGCAGGTCGAAGTCACCGTTCCCGGTGTATGTCAGTCGGTACTCGCGGCCGATGACGGCCAGAATGAGTTTCGCCTCCAGAAGCGAGAACTGCTTGCCGATACAGTGACGCGGTCCACCGCCGAACGGGAAGTGGGCGAATCGAGGGCGCTCGGCCGCCCGTTCGCGCTCCCAGCGATCCGGGTCGAACTGCTCCGGCTCGTCCCACCACCGCGGTGACCGGTGGACGGCCCACTGCGGGAGCATGACGGCCGCCCCTTCGGGCACCCGGTATCCCCCGAGTTTCACGTCCACGATCGGCTCCCGAAATATCGTGTAGACGGGAGGGTACAGCCGCATCGTCTCCTGTAACACCCGATCGAGATACGTCAACCCCTGTACGTCCGCGAACGTGGGGGCGCCGTCGAGGGTCGAATCGAGTTCCGCGTGGACCCGCTTCTCGGCTGCCGGATGCTCGGCGAGCAGATAGCAGGCGTAGGTGAGTGTCAACGCCGTCGTATCGTGGCCGGCGAGGAGCATCGTCATCACCTCGTCGCGGAGCTGCTCGTCCGACTGCTTGCCCCGCTTCTGTGCCCGGAGCAGGATCGACAGCAGGTCCATCGGCGGCTCGTCCTCGCCGTGGCCTTCGGTCCCGCGGCGTTCCGCGATGATCTCCGCCACCACCGTTTCGAGCCGGTCGAGCGCCGCCTCGAACGCCCGATTCTCGCGTGTCGGAACCCAATCCGGGGTGACGAATCGGAACGGATCGGGCTCGAATCGCGCCCCGAGGGGTTCGAGGTTCTCCTGAATCGTGCGCACGCGCGCCTCGGACAGATCGACGCCGAGCATGGCGTCGGCGATGATCCGCACCGTCAACCGCGCCATCTCGAGTTCGACGTTCAGCTCGTCTCCCGCCGACCACTCCCCGACCGCCGCCTCGGTGTGACGGGTCATCGTGTCTGCGATGCCGGCGATCCGCGACATGTTGAACGCGGGGTTGGCGAGGCTGCGCTGCTGTCGCCATCGATCCCCCTCGCTCAGGAGGAGACCGTCGCCGAGGAGCTGGCCCAGTGCGTCGTCTTGAAACGCCGGCTTCCGGTACCGTTCGTGATCGCCCACCAGGACTTGCTCGATGTCCGTCGGGTTGGTGAGGATGTACGTCTCCAGCGGCCCGAGATCGACTTTCACCACGTCGCCGTACGCCGATTCACACGCACGCAGGAAGTCGAAGGGGTCGCGCGCGTACTGTCTACTGTTCCCGAAGACGGGTTCGCCGCGGGGACCGGGTGGCCGCGAGCGTGACTGCTGGCGCATCGCCCGGCATTAGGGTGGGAGCGACATAAGCCCGCGGCCCGCTACTCCTCGGTGACGACCCAGTAGTCGTACGGTCGGTCGTCGTACGCCTCGACGGAGAGACTCACTCGGTACGGACCGGCGGGTGGTCCCTCGACGACGCGGACCCGCTTTCCGCTCGCGCCCCTGATACCGCGGACGGTCGTCCCGTTCCGGTACGTCGCCGTGACGTTCGTGGCGACCAGCGCGTGACCGGCGGTGAAGCGACCGGGCGCGGTGAACCCGCCGAGCGACCGTTCGCCGTCGAGTTCGGTCAGGTCGACGGTGACCGATTCAGAGCGATGACACTCGCCTTCCGGCGGGGCGATGGGCGTCACCGTCGGCTTGTACGGCCCGGTGAACGTGTCCCGCCAGCACGGGCCCATGTCGCCCGCGCGTTCGACGAAGACCACTTGCAGGGTCACTTCGACCGACGCCACGTCGTCGGGAACCGATCCGGCACGGACGGCGTACTCGACGGTGACGGGTTGGGGGGTCGGCGTGGTCGGCGCCGTGGCCGTCGGTGTGGCCGTGGCCGACGCGGTCGGTTCGGCGGTGGCTGACGGACCTGTCGGAGCCGTACAGCCGGCGAGCAGGACGACTGCCGCGACGACGAGATGGAGGGTGAGGGTGTCTCGCCGCATACGTCCGTCCCGTAGTGCCCGCGGCAAATATTTTCGGGAGCCGCGACGGCGACTTTTTCATACTGTCGGCTGTAACTGTTTCAAGATATTCGCCACCACCGGGTGGCGAATATCTTAATTGACTTACAGCCGACAGTATCAGCCGCGCGGTCCTCCCGTCGCCATGAACGTCGCGCTCGTCCTCACGGGCCTGCTGCTGATCGCCGTCGGCGCGGCGATGATGGCGGTTCCGCTTCGGGTCCGTAGTTACGTTTCCCTCCGGGAGTGGCGACGAGACCCCGACCGAGCCGAACGCAAGCAGGTGCGCCGCGTCCGTGCCGTCGGGGGGCTCGTCGCCGTCGGCTTCGGCTGTCCGGCGTTGCTCGCCGGAGTCGTCCTCTGATAGGGAGTATCGTACCTGTCCATAGATTCTCGCCGAACCGTCATGGCGAGAATCTATGATGACTTCCGATAATTCCTCTGAACTACGGCGTCGGCGGATCGCCGTCGTACGCGTCGAGGTCCGCGTAGAAGTTCAGCATCGCGAACTTCACCTTCTCGGGCGCCACGTCGATCAGTTCGTCGCGCTCCTCCGGCGGGAACGAGTCGCGGACGCCGTATTTCCCCATGTCGCGGGCGGCGCGAGTGTACCGTTTGTCGAGCAGGACCCGCACCCCGAAGTCGTCGGGAGCGCGGATCACGCGCCCGAGTGCCTGTCTGGTCTTGCGAATCGTCGGAATTTCGACGGCGTAGCGCCACCCCGCCGCCGACCGGCCGTCGTAGACGCGGTCGTAGGCGTCCTGTACCGCCTCCAGTCGCTCGGAGAGCATGGGATAGGGGACGCCCACGACGACGACGGTGCGGGCGTCGTCTCCGTCGAAGCTCACGCCCTCCCCGAGGGTGCCCCAGAGGGAGGTAAAGAGGGCGGCGTCGTCGTCCGCGACGAACCGCTTTCGCAGATCCTCCGTGGGCGTCCCCGCCTCGTCGAGGTAACCGTTCCGGAGATCCAGTCGGTCGTAGTAGCGTTCGGCTTCCGCATACGAGGGACAGAAAACCAGTGTGTTGCCGGGCGTCATCCGGATCACCTCCGCGAGCGTCTCCCCCACCGTGGCCTGCGTCTCGGGGTCGTCGCGCTCGCTCGCGAAGAGCGCCGGCCCCTCGACGGCGTAGGTTCGTCGGCGCTCCTCGGGGTAGGCCAGTCCGTAAGCCATCGTCACCGGGTCCGAGAGGCCGAGCACGTCCTCGACCACGTCGAACGGGCGGAGGGTCGCGCTCATCAACACGCTCGCGGCCACCTCGTCGAACAGCCCTTCGGTCACTTCCCGCGGGATGCACGTGTACAGCTCCGCCCGGCCGTACACCTCGTCGGTTCCCGCGTCCCGCCGCACCGCGGCCATCGGGTGTCGCCCCAGGTCCGCGCCGTGTCCCATCCAGTCGGCGATGAACCCGGCCGCCTGCAGGGTCGCGGACTCGGTTCGGGTCGTCGTCTCGCCCCGCCGATAGGCCTCCTCGTACGCCTCGTCGAGCGCCTCACCGACCTGCAGGGCGAGGTCGATTTCGGCGTCGATGCCGCTCCCCTCGTAGGCGTCGAGGAAGGCAAGCGTCAGGTCGTCCCGTCGGTCCTCGTTGTCGATGGCGAGGTCGTGCCAGTCGTCGCCGACCTGTTCGCGCTCGCCGAACCCGAGGGCGTCGTCGACGGCCGTCTCCAGCCCAGACAGGAACGCCAGAATCACGTTTTTCGCCCGCCCCGCCCGCGAGTCGTCGGACTCGTCGAGTTCGGCGAGCGCCCCCGAAAGCGTCCGCGCCGAGAGCGTCCGCGTGGCGTGGTCCCGCGCTGCCGACTCGACGTTGTGGGCCTCGTCGAACACCGTGATCACCTCGGCGGGGTCGCGGTCCAGCCACCGGAAGAAGTGTTCGCGGATCGTCGGATCGAGCAGGTGGTGGTAGTTACAGACCGCGAGATCGACTCCCTCCATCCCCTCCTTGAGCAGTTCGTAGCCACAGAGGCCGCGCTCGTCGGCGTAGGCGTAGATCTCTTCGGGCGTGCGCACGTCCTCGAACAGCCAGTCGTGGAAGGCGTCGGTGTCGCGGGTGAGGTTGGCGCGGTAATGCTCGCACGTGTTCGCGGCTTCGAGTTCCTCGATCTCCTCGTCGAGCGCTTCGAGTTCGTCCATCACGGCCGCGCGGGCCTCACCGGCCTCGCCGTTCCCGTCGCGCACGTCGTCGAGGAGCGCCTCGCTCCGGTCGGCGAGTTCCTGCCGGTCGGCCTGTGCCTCGACGAGCGACCGGGTGGTCTCCTTGAGGCTTCGACACTCCTCGTAGCCCACGTCGATGTGGCACATCGAGGCCTTGCCCTTGAACACCACCGCTCGAATCCGTTCTTGCTCCCTGATGGCGCGCGCGTCCTCGACGAACTGCCGCATCTGCTGGTGGACGTTTGTCGTGATGACGACCGTCCGGTCGTGCTCGCGGGCGTGCGCGAGCGCCGGCACGAGCGCCGAGAGCGTCTTGCCCGTCCCCGGGGCGCCCTCCATGAGCACGTCCTGTCCGCGTTCGAGGGCGTTGGCGATGCGGTCCATCGCCTCGCGCTGGTTCGGATACGGATCGTCGTATGGGAAGAACCGCTCGTACCCCGCCGTGTCTGCCACGGCGGCTCTTACGCGTGCCGGGATTAAAACCCTCGCCGGTCAGCGTCGGTCCGCCGTCACGGCGTAGACGCCCCCGAGCACCGCCCCGTACACGGCGTGCCACAGGAGCGACGGCGGCGCGAAGTTGGGGAACGGCGGCGACGCCGGCGAGCCGACGACGCTCAGCCACACGGGCATCAGGAGCGCCGCGAGCCCGACCCACGTCACGACGCCCCACCCGATCCCGAGGCCGACGCGTTTGCCCGCCGATTCGATGCCGGACGCGCCGACGAGCGCCGCGAACGCCACGCCGAGGACCGCGCCGTGGGAGACGTGGACGGCCATCCCGACGCCCGGATTCGGTGGCGGCGCCAGCCCGTACAGGGAGGGTATCGCCACCACCAGCACCGGCGGGTTCATCCCAAGGACGAGGCCGCCCATGACCAGCGCCCCGGCGATGCCGCCGAGGACGCCGGCCTGCCAGTTGCCGCTCAGTTCGCCGGTCCCGTCGACCGTTTCTGTCGTCGTCGACATGGCCGAGACCAGTCCCTCAGACGACATTTCCGTTCGGGGGTCGGACGTGGCCGGCACACGGCGCCGGAACGGTAATCCGTGCAGTCGGTCCCCGTACAAATCGGTTCGTGGGTCGTGCGATAGTGACACACGGACGACGCGCGCCGCCGACCCCGCCTACGCCAGCAGTTCGACCAGCAGTCCGGCCTGGGCGTGGAGGCGGTTCTCGGCCTGTTGCCAGACGACCGATCGGTCGCTCTCGACCACTTCGTCGGTGATCTCCTCGCCGCGGTGGGCGGGCAGACAGTGCATCACGTCGGCGTCGCTCCCCGCCAGCAAGTCGGCGTTCACTTGGTAGCCCTCGAACGCCTGCAGTTTCTCCTCGCGTTCGTCCTCTTCGCCCATGGACACCCACACGTCGGTGTAGACCACGTCGGCGCCGTCGACGGCGTCGGCGGGTTCGTCGACGCGTTGCGGCGTCGAGCCGAGTTCGGCCGCCCGTTCCAGTACGTCCTCGTCGATGCCGTACTCGGGGGGCGTGGCGACGACGAGGTCGAGATCGGCCAGTGCCGCCCCGAGGACGAACGACTGCGCGACGTTGTTGCCGTCGCCCACCCACGCGACGGTCACGTCGTCGAAGCCGCCGAACCGCTCCCGGATGGTCAGCAGATCCGCGAGCGTCTGGCAGGGGTGGGCGTCGTCGGTCAGCCCGTTGATGACCGGCACGTCCGCGTATTCGGCGAGTTCCTCGGCGTCCGCGTGGTCGAATAGCCGCGCCATGATGGCGTCGGTGTACCCCGCGAGTGCGCGGGCGGTGTCCTTGACGGGTTCGCCGCTCCCGAGGTGGATGTCGTCGGGACCCAGGAAGATGGCGTGGCCGCCGAGCCGCGTCATGGCCGTCTCGAACGACGTTCTCGTGCGCGTGCTCGGCTTCTCGAACACCATGGCGAGCGTCTGCCGGTCGAGGTCCGTGTCGTCTTCGCCGGCCTTGATGGCCGCCGCACGATCCAACACCGTCTCCAGATCCTCGGCCGTGAGGTCGTCCACGTCGAGGAGGTCGGTCGTTCCGATCATGGCTGTAAACGTTTGCAGGCGTCGATCAACACCTCGACGGAGCGGTCGTACTCCGCCAGCGGGAGGTGTTCGTTCGGCGCGTGGTCGAGGTCCGAATCGCCCGGGCCGTAGGTGATCATCGGGCAGTCCCAGGCGGACGCGAAGACGTTCATGTCGGCGGTGCCCGTCTTCCGGAGGAGCCGCGGGTCGCCCCCGGCACCCCGGATGGCGGCGCGGAACGCCCGCGCCACGTCGGTCCGCGGGCTCTGCATCACCGGTGGAACCCGATCGTACCAGTGGACGGTCCCCGTGTCGAGGCGGCCGTCCGCCTTCTCGCGCACGTCATCGACGGTGTACTCCGGCGGGACGCGGAACTGCACCTCCATCGTCGCCTCGACGGAGAGGCCGTCCTCACTCGGGCCGCCCTCGAACACCGTCGGCTTGCAGGTGACACGCTCGAAGACGGGGAGATACTCGTCGGGATCGAACTCGTCTTCCACGCTCTCCCACCAGTCCATCGCGTCCTGAATCGCGTTGTTCTCCGGCCGAGAGGTGTGGCCCGACTCGCTGGTGGCGACGTACGTGCCCGCCAGGAGCCCCCGGTAGCCGAGCGTGATGCCCGTCCACCCGCTCGGCTCGCCGTTGATTAGGGCGTCGGGCTCCGGGCGCTCGCTCTCGATGACGTGCCGGGAGCCACGGGAGTCGACTTCCTCGCCGACGACGCCCAGAAAGCTCACGCCCGTCTCCACCGCGGCGACGGCCATCGCCGCCAGCGGCCCGGTCGCGTCGACGCTTCCGCGCCCCCAGAGGGTCCGGCCGTCGTCGCCCTCCCGGATCTCCACCGGGATGTCGCCCGGCACCGTGTCGATGTGGGAGGTGAGGAGGACCGAATCGTCCGCCGGCGCGTGGACGTTCCCCACCTCGTCGACCCACACCTCGCGGTCGTGAGCCTCGAAGAAGTCGACGAGGCGCTGGGCCGCCTCGGCCTCCTCGCCCGACGGTGAGGGCGTGGCGACGAGGTCGACCAGCAGACGCTGAGCGTCTGTCAACTCCGCGTCGGCCACGTCGAGTTCCGCCTCGCTCGCCGTCATCCCAGCACTGCCTCCAGTGACTCGACGAACTGGTCGGCGTGTTCCTCGCCGATGGTCAGCGGCGGGAGCAGGCGCAGGACGGTCCGTCCGGCGGGGAGAGCGAGAATCTGCTCGTTCAGCGCCAGATCGCGCAGCAGCCGGTTCGACCCCCGCTTCACTTCGAGGCCGATCATCAGTCCCTGCCCCCGTACGTCACGGATCGGCAGGTCGGCGTCCTCGACGCTCTCCATCAGGTAACGCCCCACGTCCGCCGCCTGCGTCGGCAGGTCCTCCTCGACGACCACGTCGAGGGTGGCGTTGGCGGCCGCACAGACGACCGGCCCGCCGCTGAACGTCGACCCGTGTTCCGGGTCGGCGTCGGCGATCCAGTCCGCACAGACCGTCGCGCCCAGGGGGAGGCCGCTGGCGATCCCTTTCGCCGTCGTGAGGATGTCCGGCTCCACCTCGGAGCGTTCACAGGCCCAGAGCGTCCCCGTCCGCCCCACGCCGGTCTGAATCTCGTCGAAGACGAGGGCGGCGCCCGCCGCCTCGGTCACCTCGCGTGCGCGGCGTAGATACGTCGCGTCCGCGGAGTGGATGCCGCCCTCGCCCTGGATGGGTTCGAGGAACACGGCGGCCGTCTCCTCGTCGACCGTCTCGGCGAGTTCGTCGCCGTCGCCGTAAGAGACGAATTCGATACCGTCGACGAGCGGCTCGAACGGCTTCTTGTACTTGTCCTTCCAGGTCATCGAGAGGGCGCCGAGGGTGCGGCCGTGGAAGCCACGGCGGGTGGCGACGATTTTCCCTCGCCCCGTTGCGTTGCGGGCGAACTTCATCGCCGCCTCGTTCGCTTCGGTCCCCGAGTTACAGAGCCAGACGTTGTCGAGGCCCGGCGGCGAAACCGTCGCCAGTTTCTCGTACAGTTCCGTCCGCGCCTCGACGGGATAGGACGCCTGCACGTACATGAGCTCCTCGACCTGTGCCTTCACCGCGTCGACGACCTGCGGGTGGCAGTGGCCGACGGGCGTGACGGCGTAACTCGCGCCGAAGTCCAGATACTCGGTGCCGTCGTCGGCGTAGAGGTAGGCCCCCTCACCGCGTTCGATGCCGATCGGTTTCTCCGAGAAGACGAATCCGCTCATGTGTCCTCCAGGGCACTCTGATGAATGTGTGTACCGCTTTCGCCCAGTGCTGCCGTGACGGGCGCGTCGGCGTTGGCGTCGGCGACGACGACTTCGCTCGCGCCGCGCTCCAGGGCCTCCGTCGCGGCCATCACCTTCTTCGTCATGAACCCCTCCGCGGCGTCGGTCAGGGCGTCGTACTCCGCGGGGGAGGTCACCGACTCGATCAGCGTCTCGGGGTCGTCCGGGTCGGCGTAGACGCCCGCTACGTCGGTCAGGACGACGAGCGTCGCGCCGAGGGCCCCCGCCACCGCGGCGGCCGCACGGTCCGCGTCCGTGTTGACGGGCACGCCGTCGTCGGCCAGCATCGGCGGCCCCGCGACGGGCGTGTAGCCGTCTTCCAGCAGCGTCTCCAGCAACTCGGCGTTCACCGACTCGATTTTCCCCGAGTGGTCGCCGCGCTTGATCTTCTTCTTGCCGTCCTCCACCACGCGAACGGCGGACTTTCGTGCCCCCGTGATGAGGCCGCCGTCGACGCCCGAGAGGCCGACGGCGTCGACGCCCGCCTCGCGGAAGGTGGCGACGAGGTCGGTGTTCACACGGCCCATCGCCATCGTGAACGCCTCCATCGTCGCCTCGTCGGTGAACCGTCCGACGACACCGCCCGGCGTCTCGACGTACGTCGGTTCGATGCCGAGTCGATCCAGTAGGTCGTCGACGGCGGTGGAGCCGCCGTGGACGACGGCGACGGGTTCGTCCGCGGCCACCAGGTCGGCGATGTCCGCCACGGCGCCCGCCGGATCGACCGCCTTCGCGCCGCCGATTTTGACCACGACCGTCATGTTACGGCGCCCCCACCGGATGCAGGCCCTGGAACTCCAGCCCTGCCGTCTCCTCGATGCCGAGCGCGACGTTCGCGGCGTGGACCGCCTGTCCTGCCGAGCCTTTCATCATGTTGTCGATAGCCGAGAACACGACCAGTCGCTTGTTTCCGGGGTCGAGTTCGAACCCGACTTCGCCGTAGTTGGTGCCCGCGACGGCTTTGGGTTCGGGGTAGCGGTAGACGCCGCCGCCGCCCGCGACGGTGCGCATGAAGGGTTCGTCGCCGTAGCTGTCGCGGTAGGCGCCCCAGAGTTCCTTCTTTTTGACCGGCCCGTCCGGGAAGACGTGACAGGTCGCGGCGGCGCCGCGGGTCATGTCCACCGCGTGGACGGTGAAGGAGACGGAGAGGCCGAGGAACTCCTCGATTTCCGCTTCGTGGCGGTGGCTCGTCGGGGCGTACGGGCGGACGATACCCGAGCGCTCGGGGTGCGAGGAGGCCGCGCCGCCGCCAGCGCCGCCCTCGGAGGAGCCCACCTTCACGTCGACGACCACCTGTTCGTCGCCGGAGAGGACCCCGGCGTCGAAGAGGGGCTTGAGCCCCAACATGGTCGCCGTCGCGTTACAGCCGCCGGAGGCGATCAAGTCGGCGCCGGCGAGGTTGTCGCGGTTGAGTTCCGGGAGCGCGTACTCCGCCTCCGCGAGCAGTTCGGGTCGCTCGTGGCCGTCGTACCACTCGTCGTACTGCTTCTCGCTCCCCAGCCGGAAGTCGGCGCTCAGGTCGACCACCGTGTCCGCGGCGTCCTGGAAGTCGTCGATGCGCTCCATCGAGACGCCGTGGGGCGTCGCCGCGAAGAGCACGTCCACGGATTCGAGGTCCTGCGGTGAGGTAAAACGGAGGTCCATACCGCGGAGGTTCGGATGCTGGTGCCCCACCGTCTTGCGCTCGTAGCTCCGACTCGTCGCCTGGGCCACCGCGAACTCGGGGTGGCCGTCGAGCAGGCGGAGGAGTTCGCCGCCGGCGAAGCCGCTGGCGCCGACGACGCTGGCGGTGTAGGTCATACCGTCGCCTCCTGTGCGGCCTTCTCTTCCAGCCAGTCCACGATCGCGGCGGGCACGTCGAAGTCGACACAGGAGTCGAGCGCCTTGAACTCCACCGTGTGGTTCACCTCGTGGACGGTGTACGAATCCCCGGTCTCCATCAGGTCGACGCCCAAGAGGCCGCCGCCGACGGCGTCGGAGGCGCGTTTCACCAGGTCGGCCACCTCGTCGTCCACCTCGAACTCGTCGACTTCACCGCCCTTCGCGGCGTTGGTGAGCCAGTGGTCCGAGCTTCGGGTCATGGCGGCGACGGGCTCGCCGTCGGTGGCGACGACGCGGATGTCGCGGCCGGGCTTCTCGACGAACTCCTGGATGTAGAACACCTTGTGCTCGTAGTGGCCGAGGGTGGCCTTGTGTTCGAGAATCGCCTCGGCAGCGCTCCGGGAGTCGACCTTGGCCATCAGGCGCCCCCACGAGCCGATGACGGGTTTGAGGACGCAGGGGTAGCCGAAGGCCTCGATGGATTCGAGGGCGCTGTCGGTGGTGAAGGCCACGTCGGTGTTCGGCGTGGGCACCCCCGCCGCTTCGAGGACGAGGCTGTTTTTCACCTTGTCGGCACAGAGTTCGGCGGTGTCGGCCGCGTTGACGACGGGGACGCCGTAGGCGTCGAGAAAGCGCGTCACGTACTTGCTCCGACTGGTCGCCAGACAGCGATCGACCGCGATGTCGACGTCGTCGAACGCGTCGGGTGTCTCGCTGATATTGAACCGCTCTTTCCGTACGTCGATTTTCGTCACCTCGTGGTCGCGGTCGCGAAGCTCCGAGAGGAGGAGCTTCTCGTCGCGCCTGATCCGCGAGTAGCAGAGTCCGACGTGCACGGCTACTCCTCCTCTTTGGCCTTCGCGAGCACCTTCGCCGCGAGGCGCTCCTGGAAGCCGTGGTACTTCGCGACGCCCGTCGCGTCGGCCTGCGTGATCGACCCCACGTCCTCCGTGTTGAAGGAGGCGAAGGCCTCGTCGTAGACGGCGTACTCGCTGTCGCGGCCGACCGGGCGGGCCTGCCCGCCCTCGAACCGGATCGTAACGGTGCCGGTGACGCGGGTCTGGGTGGCGTCGATGAAGCCCTCCAGCGCCCCCATCAGCGGCGCGTCGACCAGACCCTCGTAGCCCTTCTGGGACCACTCGTCGTCGACGAGCTTCTTGAAGTCGCGCTCCTCCTTGGTCAAGACGAGCGACTCCAGCGTCTCGTGGGCGTTGAGCAGCGTCGTCGCCGCCGGATGCTCGTAGTTCTCGCGCACCTTCAGCCCGAGCATCCGGTCTTCCATCATGTCCGTGCGCCCGACGCCGTACTTCCCGGCCACCTCGTTGAGGTGTTCGATCAGGGCGACCGGCTCCATCTCCTCGCCGTCGACAGCGGTGGGATACCCGTTCTCGAACGTGAGTTCGATCTCCTCACGGTCGCCCGACGGGGCGCGCGTCCAGTCGTAGATTTCCTCGCCGGGGACGTGCCCGGGCTGTTCGAGGTCGCCGCCCTCGATGGACCGACTCCAGAGGTTCGTGTCGATGCTCCAGACGCCCTCGTTGCCGCCCTCGACGGGCAGGTCCTTCTCGGCGGCGTACTCGATCTCCCACTCGCGGGTCAGGCCGAGTTCGCGCACGGGCGCGATGACCTCGAGATCGGAGGCGCGCCAGACGGCCTCGAAGCGGAGCTGGTCGTTGCCCTTCCCGGTGCACCCGTGCGCAACGGCGTCGCAGTCGTGTTCTTTCGCCACGTCGAGGATGGCCTCGGCGATGACCGGCCGCGCCAGCGCCGTCCCGAGCGGGTAGCCCTGATACGTCGCGTTCGCGCGCACGGAGTCCATACACAGCGCCGCGAACTCCGCTTTCGCGTCCACGACGTGGTGTTCCAGATCGAGCGCTTCGGCCGTCTCCGCCGCCTCCGCGAACTCCTCGGCGGGCTGTCCAACGTCGACCGTGACGCCGACGACCTCGTCGTACCCCCACTCCTCTTCGAGTAGTGGGACGCATACTGTCGTGTCGAGGCCGCCGGAGAACGCGAGTGCCACACGTGTCATTACCGACTTCTCGACCCCTTATGAACTTAAATTCTGCGTTTTTGTAATTGAAATAAAATGCGAAACGGGACGCTCACGGAAGATCGCTGGTGAATCGACGCACCGGGAGAGTGAGAGAAAGGTGGGCCTAACGGCCCAGTCGTCGCGGTCGTCGGACCGCGGGCGAGAGGCGGACGTGTTCGGACGAGAGCGCCGATGTCCGGTCCATTGTCGCTAGAAATCGCGGCTCGCTACTAATATCTTGCGAACGGGCGCCGGATGCGGCCGCTCGCTTCGCTTTTTCCCCGGCCACCGGGTGGAACATTAGTCACCCAGTGGTTACTCACCCGGCCCGGCGCCGATCAGATACACCGTGCCGACGTGTCTCTATCGCCTCTCGCAGCGCGTCGCCGCCCATGATCAGTTTCGACACAGATTGCGTTCATATCGTGCACGTGAGTGCGAGTCTACGAATCAAACTGCAACACATGTCTCTGTTCTCACGATGTCCTATCGACTCTTAGAAATATCGTCGGATTGACATCCTCCTCCGCGTGAACGCGGAGGAATCCCACGGCACCGCGCCGCTGGATTGGGATATTAGGGTTTGCAGTCTACCACTTGTTCCCTCGGTTGGAATCCGCTGGACAAGTCGTGAAGGTAGACTCCGGGCTGTGCCAACCAGCCGGTACTCCTATCCCCACCCAAATTGGGTGCAGACTCAGAGTTACTTTCATCGTTGATGTCGAGACGGATGTTCTCCGCCCCGTTCACGTCAGCGTTGAACGCCGCATCACACGTCTCGCAGACGTATAGACCACGCTCAACACGCTGACTGTCGTCTTTCCTACCGCAAACACAACACGTCTTGCTCGTGTCGCTCTCGGATACTTCCACGACTTCGATGCCCTTGACTTTCGCCTTATATTCGAGGATGTTCGAGAACCGGTCGAATGCCCACCCGTGCAAGTCGAGGTTGCCGTGCTTCCCCCAGTTCTTTGACTCGCCGTTCTCGTCTTCTCGAACACCAGCAAGTTCCCCGAAGTTGATTCGACCCACTTCTTGCTCGACACATCGTTCAACGATGTGTTTGGCTAAGGAGTGGAAGAAGTGGGTTCGACGCTCCGACCACTTCGAGTGCAATCGAGTGGCTTCTTGGCCGTCTGAATCGTCACACTTTGCGATTTCTTTCGGGAAGTAGTACCCGTCCTGTTTCAGACGGTTGCCGGGGTACAAGTCGGCTTCCTCGGTACTGTACGCGACAGCGGCGAAGTTGCGGATACCAAGGTCGATACCCGCCGTCTCGTCACCGGGAGAGTCGGGCGTCTCCACTTCGTGCTTACACACTAAGTGCAGTTCCCAGCGCCCTTTCGCCTTGTCGTAGACGGCCCTGACTTGTTGCAGGTTCTCGACGGTAACTCCGGGGCGCGTTTCGTATTCAACAAGGATGTATTCCCATGCTCGGGGGTGGTCCTTGTGATTCGCTCCTTTAGAGAGGCGCACTCGCCCGTTGTTGGTATCGTGACGAATGCCTTTCTGCTTCCACGTCACCGTGCTACGCGGGTGTTCTTCGTGGACACGGTGGCCTTCTGAGTCGTAGTAGTTTTTCTTGCGGTAGCCGGGCGGATTTGCACGATCATCAGACTTCCTCGTTTCGTACCACGAGTTGAAGGCTTCAGCGAGTTCCTCCAGAACGCGCTGACTGGACTGACTGTGCAGTCCTTTGTACTTGTTGTGAGTCTTCAACTCGCTCTTCAAGTCCGAATCGTCGGGGATCTCGCCCG